>Ga0209050_1001638_pt1 | contig 22927 bp, 21 predicted proteins | sample Araplavi_mTSA_r2_FD_184276 | JGI IMG/M metagenome (GOLD analysis project Ga0209050, IMG submission 184276) | Arabidopsis root microbial communities from North Carolina, USA - plate scrape MF_Cvi_mTSA_r2 (SPAdes) (version 2) | ecosystem: Host-associated > Plants > Roots > Endosphere | place: USA... | reverse complement strand
CTGAGGCCGTCGTAAATTTCACTGGAGGGGAAAATGAAACCATACTCCTTGGCGTGGGAGATCACGTTTTTAAAAAGATTGTCTTCTTGAGCTGCCATAGAACGGCAAAGATAATATTCGCGGGGATTCGGCAGCGTGGGGGAAGTCGATTTTTACTTGCCCACCGAAGCTTCAGCGAACCTGGGCCTCCCTCACCGGGGTAGCCGGACGGTAAACGTCGTACCCAACCCCGGGACCGACTCCAACTGGATAGACCCGGAAAGCTTGACCAGTGCCTCCTTTACAATATAAAGTCCCAATCCCGAGCCTTTAGACTGTTCGTTAGCACGGAAGAACATCTCGAATATTTTAGAGTGATATTCCGGCGAAATGCCCTGCCCGTTATCTTCCACCTTGATGGAGATCACATGGCCGCTGACCTGGTATTTCAGGCGAATGTATTGCTCCTGCTTGCGCATATCGTGGTAGCGCACGGCATTGGAGATGAGGTTGCTGATCACCACCTGCAAACGGGCCTTGTCGGATTCGATAAAGATATCGCCCGGTATGTCGATCTGGAAGTTGATGCGTTCGGCCTCGGGCTGATACTTCAGGCTTTCCCACACATCCTGGGCCAGGTCGACCAGCTTCACTTTTTCGCGGCGTATCTCCAGGCGGTTGTTGCGCGAGTAGTCGGTGATGTCTTTGATGAACCGGTCCAGCGAATGGATGCGGTCTTTGATCATGGTGAGGTATTTTTTTACGTCTTCTTTATCTTCCGCCCGCTCGGTAATGGTGATGAGTCCCATCACGGAAGTGAGCGGCGCGCGGAGGTCATGCGACGTGCTGTAGACAAAGCGATCGAGCTCGGCGTTGGTCTTGGTGAGCAACGTGTTGTTGGCCACCAATTGCATGGCGTTGTGGTGATTCAGGCTGATGAGCAAGTACACGGCCATCATCCCGCCGGGCAATGCCAGGGTGAAGTTGATGACCACAAAAAACAGCAGTGAATCCTCGTCGTAGTTGCGCGGGGGCAAGATGCTGAAGTCCACGAAATAGGCCAGCACAAAAAGAATATACGTGAACGCCGCAAATAGAATGGAAAGCAAACGCTGTTTGTAGTTAAATACTGCAAACGCCGCCAGCGCATTCACAATAAAGAAAATGAATGCACCCGTATTGGGCGATTCGCTGGAAGCAAAAATGTATACCGTAAAATTAATGGTGGGCAACAAGAAATAATTGGCCAGGCAATGATCGCCCTGACGGTGAATAGCGATGGAGAGCAACAGGAAAAAAATAGCGGAAGCAAAGATCGGAGTGGTTTCATAGACGCCAGCCGCCAAATCGAACGACATATAGAGCAGGCAGATCACAACACCAATCAGGGCAAATTGCCCGGAGAGCATCGCTTGTTTGAACTCCCCATACGACTCTATATACTTATCTTTCCCGATGATCAGGTCTCGCACCGTTTTTTGTACCGACATTCAACAGTAGTTTTTTGACAATGCAAAGGTTAGATTTTCTATGAACCGACATTTTTGCAATATGAATGGCACGGTATGCATGCAAGATTTTCAAGGGAAATGATAAAGATTTTGTATGAGTCAACGTATGAAATCGCCGGGAACGGCGGATTTGCGACGATTGAAACCGCGCAAGGGATATGTTTTCGGCGCCAGCAAAGGTTTTCGGAGGTCGTATGAATAAAATAAAATGAATACCTTTCCACGCTCGAACCGCCCATGATCATCCGTAAGATAGGACTAGCCATTGCTTTTTCGCCACGCCTGGAAGCGTTGCTGGCGGAGGCTGGTCGACTGAAACGCATGTGGAATGCCGAACTGCTGCTCATCCACGTTGGCGATCATGGCCCGGAAGATGAAGCCAAATTGAACGGCCTGTTGCAAGCGGCCGGGCTCTTTGGGGACGTAGCCGTGAAGATTTTTTGGGAAAAAGGAAAACCCGGCGACCGGATCCTCAGCACCTGCAAAAAAGAAAACATCGACCTGCTGGTAGCGGGCGCGTTAAAAAAGGAAAATCTCGTCCAGTTCTATCTTGGCACCATCGCCCGTCAAATTTTAAGAAAGGCGGATTGCTCTGTGCTCTTGTTCACCTCGCCCAGCATTACGCCGCAGCTCTTTAAAAACATTGTCGTGAATGCCGAGGACAATCCGTTTGTGGAACAGGCCCTGGGCCTGGCTTGCAGCATCGGCTTGAAAGAAAAGGCGCATTGGCTGCACGTGGTACGCGAAATAAAAATGTATGGCCTCACCATGGCCACCGAACAATGTTCGGAAACCGAGTATGAGGCCCTCCGTCAGAACCTGGTGAGAGAAGAAATTGAAAACGTTGAAAAGATCCTCCAACGCATACCACACGACGGCTTGAAAGTGAATATCAAACTGGTGGCGGGAAAGTCGGGGTTCGAGCTTTCGAAATTTGCACAACGCAAGCATGCCGACCTGTTGGTGGTGGGCGCAGCACAACGCAGGTTCTCGTTGTTCGACCGCGTGTTCACCCACGACCAGGAGTATATTTTTGCCGACCTGCCCTGCAATCTGCTCATTGTCAATCCACGAAAGGAGGTCAGCCGTGGGTAAACTAGGACATGCCGATGTAGTGCATTTGCTGGTGCAACTCAGCATCATGCTGGTGATGGGAAGACTTTTTGCCGAAGTGTTCCGTAAACTCAACCAACCCGCCGTCATTGGCGAGATCATTGCCGGCATTTTGTTGGGCCCTACCGTGCTGGGCATGCTTCAACCCGAATGGTTTGAGGCGCTGTATCCACAAAATGCTGCCGCAGGAGTTGTGCTGACGGGCTTTGTGCAGGTGGCAGTGGTCATGTTGTTGTTTATCGCGGGGCTCGAAGTGGACCTTCACATCGTGGTGCAACAAGGCCGGCAGGCGCTCACCACGAGTTTGTTCGGACTCATCATTCCCTTCTCGATCGGATTTATTTTTCCCTATTTCTTCCCCACATTTTTTGGGATTGCCGATGCCAGCGGGCGTCTAACCTTTGCGTTGTTTATGGGCACGGCGATGGCCATCACCGCGTTGCCCGTGATCGTCCGCATTTTGATGGACTTGAATTTATTCAAATCAAAGATGGGATTGCTCGTCGTGGCCTCGGCCATGGTCGATGATCTGGTGGGATGGATTATTTTTTCGGTGATCCTGGGATTGATCGGAAAAAAGACGGGCGATCACATGCCTTTGCTCAACACCATTGTTCTAACCATCGGCTTTGCAGCCTTTATGCTCACCATCGGCCGAGGACTCTTGAATCGGCTATTGCCCTGGATCAATAGAAAGATGGCCTGGCCGGGCGGCGTGTTGTCGGTGTCGCTGGCGCTGTGTTTTCTCGCTGGCGCGTTTACGGAATACATCGGTATTCACGCTATTTTTGGTTCGTTTATTATGGGTGTGGCGCTGGGGGACTCCGAGCATTTTTCGGAACGCGCCAAAGAGATCGTGCACCAGTTTATCAATAATATTTTTGCGCCGTTGTTCTTTGTGTCTATTGGCTTGCGGGTGAACTTCTTTTTGAACTTCGACCTCGCGTTGACCCTCATTATTTTGGCGATTGCCTTCACCGGAAAAATTGTGGGCAGCGGATTGGGTACGCGGCTGGGAGGGTTCACCTGGAAAGAGTCGCTGGCCGCCGGCTTTGGGATGAACGCTCGCGGGGCAATGGAAATTATTCTCGGGTTGATTGCTCTGGAGAATGGGCTGATCAACGAGAAGGTATTTGTATCGCTCGTGATCATGGCCCTGATCACCAGCATGACGAGCGGACCGTTGATGAAGTGGAGCCTGGCCCGGAAATGGGAGCGCTAAGACCCCCAACGTTTCATTTGGTTTCTAGAGGTTCTTCGCCTTGTTCCAATAAATATCCATTTCGGCCAGCGTCATCTCGCCCATCTTCTTGCCGTCTTTGGCCGACTCCGTCTCTAAATATTGGAAGCGTTTTATGAATTTCTTGTTGGTGCGCTCGAGGGCCTCTTCCGGATCGATGTTGATGAAGCGGGCATAGTTCACCAACGAAAAAAGTAAGTCCCCGAATTCGGCCATAGCCTTTTCGTGATTGATGGCTTCGGGCGCTGTGGCGTTGAACTCTTCTTTGAATTCCTGCATCTCCTCTTCTACTTTCTCCCACACCTGCTCTTTTCTTTCCCAGTCGAAGCCCACACCACGGGCCTTGTCCTGGATGCGAATGGCTTTGACCAGCGCGGGTAGTGACCCGGGTACGCCCTGCAACACCGATTTGTTGCCGGTCTTCAGTTTTATTTTTTCCCAGTTGGATTTCACGGTCTCTTCGTCGTCGGCCACTACGTCGCTGTAGATGTGCGGGTGGCGTTCGATGAGCTTGTCGCAAATGGAATTGAGCACATCGGCAATGTCGAACGCTTTTTGTTCGGAGGCGATGCGTGCATAGAAGACATTGTGGAGCATGAGGTCGCCGAGTTCCTTTTTGATTTCGGGGAGGTCGCTTTCCAGGATGGCGTCCGACAGTTCGTAGGTTTCTTCGATGGTGAGGTGGCGCAGGCTTTCGAGGGTTTGTTTTTTGTCCCACGGGCAGTTTTCCCGCAGCTCGTCCATGATGGTGAGCAGGCGGTTAAAAGCTTCGAGTTTGGCTGGACGGTTGGTATCGGGCGTGACGGGGACTTTTTTCATGGTGCGTGATTTCCTGAGGGTTTAAAATTATAAAAAATGTGGTGGGTTCTATGCGTTTTTTGTTGGGAGACGAACATGGGAAATTCATGGCAGACGAGGCGCGAGGCGGGCTTGTTTGCCGAGCGCACCAAAAGTGATGGTTCTTTTTTTGTTGTGTGGGGCAACATGGGGAGTTGGTGGGCTTGGTTGGGCTTATCAAATGAAGCGCATCACAAGGGAAAAGCGCGTGTTGTCGGACACCAACACGGGGGTATGGAATCTCTATCGGGACGATCGGCCAGGGATAGAAATAGCCCGCGCGAACGTACTGCGAATATGCTCAATTAGAGAGCCAGTCACACGTTCGGTGCGGGCGGGCCGGCCCGAGTTTCCGAGAGGCCGCCAAAATGGAATGGGCTCGAAACTAGGTTGTTGGTGAACAACACCAACGACGCAACAGCGCCGCAAAAAAAATTTTTTTTGTCGTTACGGCCGGCGGGTGGTTGGTGGCTCGCTCCTTCCATTATTCTTATTAATTTTGCCTCACTTTTTAAATAAAAACCCCAAATCGTGGCTTTAATCAAATCTATTTCCGGAATACGTGGGACCATTGGCGGCAAAACCAATGAAAATCTCACGCCCGTCGACGTCGTAAAGTTTACGGCGGCGTTTGGGACGATGATCAAGAAGAAAACCGGTTCCACCAAGGTGGTGATCGGGCGCGATGCCAGGCCTTCGGGCGAAATGGTGAGCGCCCTTGTGGTGTCGACTTTGCAAGGCTTGGGCATCGATGTGGTCGACCTCGGCCTGTCCACAACACCCACCGTGGAAATTGCCGTTCCGCTGGAAAAAGCTGCGGGTGGCATCATCCTCACCGCCAGCCACAATCCCGTGCAATGGAATGCACTGAAGCTGCTGAACGACAAAGGCGAATTCATTTCCGGCAAAGACGGCGAAGCCATGCTGAAGATTGCCGAGAACGAAGATTTCGACTTTGCTCCCGTAGGTAAACTGGGCCAGTATACCAAAAACGACACCTACCTTCAGAAACATATCGACATGATCCTGACGTTGCCGCTGGTGGATGTGGAAGCCATCCGCAACAGGGGCTTCAATGTGGTGGTGGATGCTGTGAACTCAACGGGCGGCATTGCCGTTCCTTTGTTGCTGAAGGCGTTGGACGTGACCGTAAAAGAATTGTATTGCGAGCCGACAGGCCACTTCCCCCACAATCCCGAACCCCTGCCGGAACACCTGACCGACATTTGCCGCGAGATCAAAAAAGGCAAATACGACATGGGCATTGTAGTGGACCCGGACGTGGATCGCCTGGCCTTTGTGTCGGAAGATGGTTCGCCTTTCGGCGAAGAATATACCTTGGTGGCGGTGGCCGATTATGTGCTGCAGGCAACCAAGAAAAAGAAAGTGAACACCGTATCGAATCTCTCTTCCACGGGCGCATTGCGCGACATCACGGAAAAAGCCGGTGGCCAATATTCGGCCGCGGCGGTGGGTGAAGTGAACGTGGTGACCATGATGAAAGAAACGGGCGCCATCATCGGCGGCGAGGGCAATGGCGGGGTGATCTATCCCGAGTTGCATTATGGCCGCGACGCACTGGTGGGCATTGCCCTGCTGCTGACGCACCTGGCCAAAAGTGAAACCAGCTTGCTGCGGCTGCGGTCAACCTATCCGAACTATGTGATCTCTAAAAACAAGATCGAGCTCACGCCCAACATCAACGTGGACCGCGTGCTGGAGGAGATGACGAAAAAATATAAAAAACAACCCATCAACACCATCGATGGCGTGAAGATCGAGTTCGACAAAGAGTGGGTGCACCTGCGCAAATCCAACACGGAACCCATCATTCGCATATATGCGGAGTCGGACATGGAAGTGAAGGCCGATAACTTGGCGAAGAAGATGATCGCCGATATAAAAGAGATCATTGCCGAAAAGGTCGTGGTCTGATAGATTGATTTATTAACGAATAGAGAGAGATGCAAGTTTACCTGGATAACGCCGCCACCACCCCGCTGGATCCCGAAGTATTTGAGGCGATGAAACCCTTCCTGCTGGAGAACTATGGCAACCCGTCGTCAACCCATGCGCATGGTCGCAAGGTGCGGGCGGCCATTGAATCGTCGCGCAAGAAAATTGCTGAGCTGTTGCACTGCACGCCCGGAGAGATCATTTTCACCAGCGGCGGAACGGAAGCGGACAACACCATTATCAACAGCAGCTTGCAGACCTACGGCATCCGTAACGTCATCTCATCGCCGATCGAACACCACGCCGTGGAGCAGACCCTGCACAACCTGGAGAAACGCGGCCTCATTAATTTGATGATGGTGAAGCTTGACGAGAAGGGACACGTGGACATGGATCACCTGGAGGTGCTGCTAAAAGAAAATCCGAAAGCACTCGTATCATTGATGCACGCCAACAATGAAGTGGGCAACGTGATGGACATCCAGCGCGTGGGGGAATTGTGTGATCAATATGGAGCATACTTTCATTCGGACACCGTGCAAACCGTGGGGCACTACCGCCATAACCTGAGCGAGATCAAAGTGCATGGCATGGCGGCGGCGGCGCATAAGTTTCATGGTCCGAAAGGCACAGGCTTTATGTTTATCCGCAAGGATAAAAAATTACAACCCTTTGTGCATGGCGGAGGCCAGGAGCGCAGCATGCGCGGAGGCACGGAAAATGTGTATGGCATCATCGGGCTTGCCAAAGCGCTGGAGATTGCCTACCGGGATATGGATGAGCATGTGCAGCACATCAAGCTGTTGAAGGGAAGGATGATCGAAAAATTAAAGCAGAATATTCCCGGTGTGGATTTTCATGGAGATTCTGCGAATTTGGATAAGAGCTTGTATACGGTGTTGAATGTTTGTTTGCCTGAGTCGGAAGACAATGGGTTGATCTTGTTCAACCTGGATTTGCAAGGCGTGTCGGCATCGGGGGGAAGTGCGTGTTCCAGTGGGGCGGTGACAGGGTCGCATGTGCTGGGGGCGTTGTATCCGGGGTCGAAGCGTGGGGCGGTGCGGTTTTCGTTTAGCAAGTATAATACCGGGGAGGAGATTGATTATGCGGTGGAGAAGTTGGCGGCGTTGTATAGGGTTGAGGTTGGGGGCTAGAAAATCATTTTGAACCGCGCCGCCGCAAAGGACGCAAAGTGGTGCAAAGAAATTTTTTTAGTGATAAAATTATAAGGGATACCATTCGTATCCCTATTTTTTCGCATGCTGCAAGCTTAAGAATAAATGAATATTATCCGTTTGGAGACTTTTGTTGATGCTCCTGTCGAGCGGGTTTTCGATTTATCGCGCAGCGTCGAACTGCACAAGCTTTCTACAAAAGGCACCCACGAGGAAGCGATCGCGGGCAAGACAGCTGGCCTGGTGGAGTTGAATGATTTCATTACGTGGCGCGCCAAACATCTCGGATTTTTTCAAAGACTCACCGTGCAGATCATCGCGATGGATCGCCCTCGTTCTTTTGTGGACACCCTGTTGAAAGGTGCTTTTGCCTATATGAAACATACGCATATCTTCGAACGCTCCGGCTCGGGTACCCTCATGACGGATGTGTTTGAATATAAATCGCCGCTTGGTGTGCTGGGCAGAATGGCGGACAATCTGTTTTTGAAAAATTACATGACAAAGTTTTTGATCAACCGGAACCAGGAGATAAAGGCCGTTGCCGAAGGCGAGCGCTGGAAAGACCTGTTGGCGAGGTAGGTCAATAAAAAACAGAGGCCACAAACTCAACAAAGTAACCCCTCTTCGTCAACTTTGCGTCCTTTGCGCCTCTGCGGTTCAAAAAATTCATCCGGCTACAACCCACTCAAGACCTTCGCATTCAATTTGTACTTCACAAGCTGCGGAGCCGCCAACCGGCTAAACGTATTCCCCGATTTTTGAATCGGTCCATAAAACAAAGCCGATCCCGCGTCGCTGGAAGTGAAAGATCCCGTGCTTTGCTTGGAACCGTTTGCCGTGGTGCTAAACCCAAGGGTAAAAGGCACAGCCACGCTGCCGTCCTTGTAGACCGCCGCTACATAATACTCTGTGTCTTTCACCGCCGAACCGATCACGAAACTTTCAAAGCCCGATGTTTTTTCGCTGTAAACATCCTGGTTGACGTCCAATGAAGTCACCTGGTTGTTCTCCACCACCACGTTATAGACCAGGTACAGGTCGAGGTTGGCACTGTCAATGTCGATGCCTTCACCCAGGTCCCACGTGAGGTCTACCTGCATGCCATCGGTTGGGATCTTGTCGTTGTCGGTGATGGTGTAGGTATAGGTAAGCCGGTCGGAGTTGGTGTCGAGGGTTTGACCGGTTACGCCGGTGATCTCGAAGGTGATTTTTTTATCGGTCGCTTCGATGACGGAGTCGTCGATGATCTTGAAATCGATCTGCGCGATGGACGCACCCGCTTTGACGGTAATGGGCGAAGGCGTGAGCAAAGTGTAGTCTCCACCGAGGGCGGCCGTTCCTTTCAGAGCAAACGTCACCGTGACATCACTGGTCGCCGCTTTGTTCAGCTTTAGGGTGGCCGATTGCGTGCCGGCGTCCTCGGCACCCGTTGATGCGGCCACGTCAAAACCCGTGGGCTGGTGGTTGTCGTTATCCTGACACGATACGAAAAGCATGGTTATAAAAAGGCCTGCCCACCCTGTCACTCTTCCAATCTTCATAGCATTTTTTGTTTGAATTCTTGCGCTAAGAACGCTTTGAAAAAGGGTTTTCGTAGGGTGGGATTTGTCAAAGTAGACCAGCCGTGGCATTGACAAGACGACCTCCTGGAAGGTGTAGATGAGCGATGCCGCCGGTGGTTTAAGGTTTTACCGCAACGGCACAAAGAGCGCAAAGTTGACGCAAAGAATGTTAGTCTTTAGGGATGATGCCCATCTTTTTCATGAGGAACGTGGCGTTCATTTTTTGGGCGAGTCCGGGTTTTAGTTTGTAGTCGAAGGAGAGCTGGTCGTTTTCGATGGTGGCCTCGAAGCAGAAGTTCTTTACGTGACGGGGATATTCGGTTTCCAATTCTCCGAGTGCCAGATCGTGTGTGGCGATCAGGGCCAGGCAGGGATGGGGGATGAGTTGCTTTACCAGTGCGATGGAACCTGCCTGTTTGTCGGTGGAGTTGGTGCCTTTCAGGATCTCGTCCAGCAAAATGAACAGCGGCTTGTCGCTGCGCAATTCGTCCATGATGGTTTTGAGACGGTTTAGCTCGGCGTAGAAATAGGACTGATGATCTTTCAGGGAATCAGCCGTGCGCATGCCCGAGCGTAGCCCAATGACCGGGCATCGGAAAGTGGTGGCACATACGGGTCCACCGCTAAGCGCCAGTACAAGATTCACGCCGATGGTGCGGAGAAACGTGCTCTTGCCCGCCATGTTTGCCCCCGTGATGATGAGCACCGAAGGCCCTTGCCCCAGCGCGACACTATTGGGAACGCATTCGCTTTCCGGTATCAACGGATGGCCCATACGCTCTGTCTGGATCGCCAGCTGTGTATGGATCTCGGGATACGTGAACGATGGATGATTGAAGGCAAAGGTGCCCATGCTGCACAACATTTCGGTTTCGCAGATCACATCCAGCCACATTTTCAGATTGGACGCGTTGTCGGCTTTCCATTTTTCGAGACGGTAAACAAATTGCAAATCGTAGAGAAGCGTGCTGTTCACCAAAAGATTGGTCATGGCGTTCAACCGTGCGTTGAGGGAACTGACCAGTCCGGCCAGTGCTTTTACTTTCACGTCGGCATCTTTCGCCTGCGCGGAAAGATTTTGCAGCAACGGCGAGTCAAATTTTTCCGGTTGGAGATAATGAAGGAGGTGTGCGTATTTTTCGAGAATATTTTTTTTACGGCTGATGTAGTCGTGAAAAACGTTGACGCGTTTGATGTACAAACCCAGGAATGCCCATTGCGACAAGGATAACACAATGGCAATCGTTTTCAACACGGGAAAGAAGAATGCGCCAAGAATAGCGCCGACCGTAATGGCCGGGACAATTATCAGCAAAGGGCCAAAAAATGATTTATCAAAAAGAAAGGAAGGCTGACGGAGCCATTCCAGCAACTCGGTGCGGTCGCGGGGCTGCTCATCAATTTCATTTCCCGCGGCCTGAAAATGTTGCCGGAAGTTGGTGTTTCCCGCCAGCTCACGAACGGCTTGCTGATGCGCCGCGATGTCTTCGGCCGATGCCAACGGTGTAGACAGGCGATGGGCCATCTGTTTTTTGCCGTCCAGGGTGTTGCAGCGGTTTATGGCCTGGAAGAGCGAGCCTTCTCCAAAAATATCGAGATCGTGCGAATAGGGATGATGCCCGTCGATAAACTCAATGCCCGGCGCAAAGCTGGCGATATCCCCCGTCAGGGCGCGGCCTTCGGCGATGTTGATGTTTAGTAAATTTTCCGTGTGCACTTTCTCTGCATAGAACTTTGCATGGCGTTGTACAAGAACCACGAAGAGGATGAGCAGGACGAACGCCCCATAGAAAAAGTAAGTCGTCGAAAAGCCGAAGTACAGAGCGCCCAAAAAGGCTATCGCGGTGAGGAGCCGCAGATTGGAGATAAGGTTTATGTTCTTTTTCTGCTGCGCCAGCGAAGCTCTGAAGGTGGTAACGCGTTTCTCGTAAAATAAAATGCACTCTTCCCGGGTCATGCAGCGAAGGTAAGCCTAAGTTTTTGGTTTAAGATCAGAGCAGGTTTTCGATGATGCGCATCACCTTTTCGAGTTCGCGTTGGTCGGTGCTGTCGAAGTCGTTGAGCATGTCGCTGTCGACGTCCAGCACGAGGGCGACTTCGCCGTTTTTAAAAGCGGGCAGCACGATCTCCGACTTCGATGCAGAACTGCAGGCAATGTGACCGGGGAAAGCTTCTACGTCGGGCACGAGGATGGTCTTCTTTTCTTTCCATGCCGTGCCACAAACGCCCTTGCCGAAGTTGATGCGCGTGCAGGCAATGGGTCCCTGAAACGGTCCCAGCACCAGCTGGTCGTTCTTCACCAGGTAGAATCCCACCCAAAAAAAATGGAGCGTCTGCCGCAGGGCCGCGGCAATGTTGGAAAGGTTTGCGACCAGGTCCGGCTCGCCCGTCACCAACGATTCGATCTGGGGAATCAAGGTGGCGTAGCGTTCGGCTTTGTCGGTGGTTGGGGCAATGATAAGTTCTTCGGCCATGATGTTCTACAAATTATATTTTCTCCAGCACTTTCCGGGTTCGTTCATTTTCCACGTTGCCGGTGTTGAGGGTGGAGGCGGGTTCGAAGAGTAATATTTCCACTTCCTCGTCGGCCACGGGCCGGTGCTCTATCCCGTGGGGTACAATGATAAACTCTCCGGGGCTCACTTCCACGGTTTTTTCGCGGAATTCCATTTTTAATTTTCCCTTGATCACCAGGAATAGTTCGTCCTCGTGGTCGTGGTGATGCCACACAAATTCGCCCTTTAGCTTCACGGCCTTTACGTGCTGTCCGTTCAGTTCGCCCACAATGCGCGGGTTCCAGTGGTCCGAAAACGTGGCCAGCTTCTCCTGAATGTTGACTTTTTGCATAGTATCTTTTGTTTTTATTTCCGTTATTCGAAACGTCACTTTATGAAACGCATTCGCCTCGCCTTGGTTGGCGACTTTAGCAAAAAGATACCTACCCACCGTGCCCTCCAGGAGGCGATCGACCACTGCCGGCCCTTCCTGGACTTCATGCTGGAAGCGGTGTGGACCCCCACGGCCTTCCTGGATGAAACCACTTTTCAGGAAAATAAATTTCATGGCGTCCTCATTGCCCCCGGTTCACCCTACGCCAACGATAGTGCCGTGTACCACACCATCCGCTGGGCTCGCGAAAACGATTTCCCCTTGCTGGGTTTTTGTGGCGGGTTTCAATACATGGTCATCGAATACGCCCGCAACGTGTTGAAGATGGACACTGCGTCGCACGAAGAAAGTGACCCGCAAGCCAAACGCCTTGTGGTCTCCAAGTTGAGCTGCTCTCTGAAAGGATTGTCCGAAGAAGTGCGCATCACCGATAAGGAATCCTGGCTGTTCAAAGTGCTTCAGACCGAAACGCTGACGGGGCATTTCTTTTGCAGCTATGGCGTGAATCCAAAATTTCAATATCAGATCAACAAGCCGCCGTTTGTGTTCACCGCCCTCTCGCCGCAGGGAGAAGCACGCGCGGTGGAGTTGAAAGGTCATCGTTTTTTTAACGGCACGTTGTTCCAGCCTTCGCTGGATTCGGCACCCGGCCATCCTAATCCTTTGCTACTGGATTTTCTTTGGCGATGCCGCTAAGGGTCGCAGGATCTTCAACGTATCTTCCGCCAGCATGCGTTGTGTAGTTAACCGGCCGTGGATAAGCGGCGCAGCAATGCCCTTTTCAAAACAACGCGGCGATTGAAATATGCGCGCCTCGTCCCACATCCCGTTGTCGATAAAATGTTGTAGCGTATGAGCGCCGCCCTCTACCAGTACGGATTGAATTTTTTGTTTGTGTAGATCTTTTATGAGTTGCTGCAGAAAATCACTTTCGTCGAGGCGCACATAGGAAAGCCCGGGATGTTCTTCGTGCTTCAGCAGATTGTAGCGCAACGTCTTTTGTGATCCGTCGAACACATGTAATTTCTGATCCAGCCGCAGGAAACGGTCGATGACCACGCGGACGGGATTGCGCCCGCTCCAGTCGCGCACCGTTAGTTGAGGATTGTCGTGCGCGACCGTGCGGGACCCTACCAGGATCGCATCCAATTCTGCGCGCCATCGATGGACCACTTGTCGCGACAACTCGTGACTGATCCACTTCGAATCGTAATTTTCGCGCGCTATAAATCCATCGGCCGTCTCGGCCCATTTCAGCACAATGAACGGCCGTTGAAGTGTGATGTAGGTGAAGAACGCTTCGTTGAGCGCGTGCCCCTCTTTATCCAATATGCCGGTAATCACCTCGATGCCTGCCGCGCGCAATTTTTTGACGCCGGCGCCCGAGACGAGCGGGTTGGAGTCGAGGTTGGCCACCACTACTTTTTTTACGCGGTGGGCGATGAGCATGTCGGCACAGGGTGGCGTCTTGCCAAAATGCGAGCAAGGTTCAAGATTGACATACACCGTGCTCTCCGGAAGCAGCGCAGGGTTGTCGACGCTGTTCACGGCGTTCACTTCGGCGTGGGCCTCGCCGTATTTTTCGTGCCAGCCTTCGCCAATGATCTTGCCGGCGTGTACGATGACGCAACCTACCAGGGGATTGGGACTCACCCGTCCACGACCCAACGTAGCCAGCTCGAGTGCGCGGCGCATAAAAAGCTCGTCGGTATGATGGTCGTGTTTGGTCATTGCCTTATACTTGCAAAGATTGCCAAGCGATGAAGAATTCCAAAGCGTTGTTCCGGTATTTCGTGAGCCGCATAGTTTCCGACGATGCGGAAGAGGTCGATGCCATGGCCTACATCGTGCTGGATCATGTCTTCTCAATTTCCAGAACCGATGTACTGGCAGATAGATCCGTGGCGGTCTCGCCGGCGGCAGCGGAAAAAATGGAGACCATCCTAAACCGGCTCAACACCGGGGAACCTTTGCAATACGTGTTGGGGGAAGCGGAGTTTTATGGGAGAATATTTAAGGTGAGGCCTGGGGTGCTCATTCCTAGACCGGAAACGGAGGAATTGGTGCGCTGGGTGGTGGAGTCAGGAGACAGGAGTCGGTATCCACTAGTCAGTAGTCAGGAGCCCGTAGTCGGGCGTCAGCAGCCTGGCGTGGGTATTCGGGTGTTGGATATCGGGACGGGTACAGGTTGTATTCCGGTCACTTTGTTTTTGGAGATACCGGGGGCGGAGGTTTTTGCTGTCGACGTGAGTGATGTCGCGATTGCTGTGGCCCGGGAGAACGCTTCCTTGTTGAATGCCCGGATTGATATTGTATCACTGGATGTGTTGAAAGACCCGTTGCCGTGGGAAGGCCTGGATGTGATCGTTAGCAATCCGCCGTATATTCCCTGGAGCGAGAAGGTGAGCATGCGCAGGAATGTGACGGAATTTGAGCCGGAGGTGGCGCTTTTTGTGCCGGAGGATGATCCGTTGATCTTTTATAAGGCGATTGCAAAACAGGCGTCGCGAGCGCTGCGCAGGCCTGGGTTGCTCGCGGTGGAGATCAATGAGCGGTTTGGGGAAGGGGTGGCGCGTGTCTTCCGTGAGGAGGGATTCAGCGACGTGGAGGTTATTAAAGATATCTTCGGAAAGGAAAGAATTGTAAAAGGTGTTTTAGGTTGATATTTTTGGATGATGACAAAACCAGCTTCCGTGTCTTTTATTGGTTCAGGCAACCTGGCCTGGCACCTTGCTCCGGCGTTGGACAACGCCGGGTTTGCGGTAAAGGAAGTATATAGCCCCCATCCCTCACACGCGGGCGCACTCGTCGAGCGCCTGTATGAAGCGGAGGTGAAAGCTTCACTGGATTTTTCGACAAGTCCTTCCAAAATTTTTGTGATTGCCGCCACCGATGATGCCATTGCCGATATCGCGAAAGAGATCGTGTTGCCGGAAGATTCCATCCTGGTTCATACGTCGGGCGCGCAGCCGTTGAGTGTGTTGGGCTATGCGGCTACATCGAGCACCGGCGTTTTTTACCCGCTGCAAACTTTTAGCAAATCGCGAAAGGTCGATCTGGCAGCGGTTCCTTTTTTTGTGGAAAGCGAAAACAGCGACACGGAAAAAGTGCTGACGGCCATGGCCAAGAGTGTGAGCAAGCACGTGTTCAAGATCACATCAGAAGAGCGCAAGGCCTTGCACGTGGCGGCCGTGTTTGCTTCGAACTTCACGAACCACATGCTGTTGCTTTCTCAAGAGATCATGAAAGACAACAGCCTGAGCTTCGATTGGCTGAAGCCGCTTATCTCCGAAACGCTCAGCAAGAGTCTCACCATCGGTCCCGAAAATGCGCAGACCGGCCCGGCACGCCGCGGCGATTTTGAAACACTCGATCAACACCTGGAATTTTTGACGGGAGAAGATGAAGAAGTGGCGGAACTCTACAAAGTGATCAGTCAGCATATCATTGACCGGTATCAGAAATAGCGGCTGAAGGACGCGGCCGCTAGAGTTTGATCTCCAGAAGTACGATCGGTAACTTTCTGTTATGCGCCGGTAATTCCCTGGTGTCGGGCGTTACATAGGAGCCGATAAATGTAAATCCAAAACTTTTGTAATAGTCGATCAGGGAGGGATTGTTGTCCCATGTATCCATCCGGACAGTGGCAAGTCCTTTTTGCCGGGCATGATCGATGGTCCACGCTAAAATTTTTCCGAATAACTTCTGACCCTTAAAGGCAGGGTTCACCACAATTCTGTGAAGATAGACGGACGTGCCGTTTTCCATCTCCCTCCAGATGATGGCATCGACATAGCAAACACTAAAAACGATGGCGATCTCGGATTGGATCACGATCTTGTATTGATTCCCGTCGTTGATGTCTTTCATCAGAGCACCTTTGTCGTATCCGCGCCAAACCGGCGCGCCCTTTTTCTCCTGATAGGCAATGGAGTGATCGAACAGCGAATAGATAAATTCCAGGTCGGCCGGGTTGGTATGCTCAATTTGGAGTTCCGTGGTCATGCTATGCGTATGTAACGGATGCGTTTGAAAAAAGATGATCCCAAACGGTGTGATTTTTACTTGAGCCAATCGCGTTTCTTCAGCTCCTCCAACACGAACGATGTAGTGGCCTCCATCTCGTAAGCTTCGCGTGGAGCGTTGCTGAGAATGACGAAAAATATTTTTTTCTCCGGCACGGTGACGTAATTCGTGAGGAAGCCACCTTGGCTTCCGGGGTGGCCGATCAAGGTAACGCTATCGTGTTGCGTGATAAACCACGGCCATCCAATAAAGGGTTTGTCCGCACTTTTCCACTGCGGATAGGTTTTGATGGTTCGTGCCTCCCGGATGCTTTCGGCCGTTAAGAATTTTGCGTGCTGAAAGGCTTGTTCATAGCGCATCAACTCCTCGACAGAACTCCACACCCCGCCATTACCCGCCGCAGGGAAAGTAGGTTCTTCGCCATAATCATCTTCGATCCACTGTCCGTGGTGCAGTACGTAGCCATGCGAGACGCCTTGTTCCGGATGCGGGCCATCCGTGATGGTGCTGTTGGTCATGCCGGCGGGATCAAAAATATTTTCCTTTACAAACGTCTGCCATTTCTGCCCGCTCGCTTGCTCCACGATAAGGGCCAGTCCATTGTAGGCGGGGTTGGAGTATTCGAACTGGGAGCCCGGCGCAAAGGACAGGGAATCGAGTTGGGTTTCGGGATACCAGTTTTCGGCGTCCTTGGCCGTCAGGTAAAACGCGGTATCGCTATTCACCCGGCGGTTGTCGGCCAAACCCGAGCTGTGGGTGAGCAAGTGTTTGATCTTCACCTGGCGGGCGATGGCTTTGTTTTTGAACGCCGGAAAATATTTCAGGAGGCTGTCTTCCACAGACAATTTTCCCCGCTCTTGTAGGATTAGGATGGCGCTTGCCACGAAGGTTTTGGAGATGGAACCGAGATTGAACAGTGTTTTGGTCGTGATGGGCGCTTTGGTCTTCAGGTCGGCCAGACCATACCCTTTGGCGAATACAATGCTGTCGCCCTTCATTATCAGGACGGCTGCGCCGGGCTCTTGAGCCGGATATTCGATCCGGAAGTGGTCGTCCAACGTGGCGACGATGGGCGGCGCTGTTTTCTCTTTCCTGGAACAGGAGAGCAGGGTTACCAGAAAAAAGGCCACGGCGAATGGAAACGATTTCATTATTTTTATCCGTTAAAGCATTGGAGTGCCCCATCAAGGTCAATATTTTTTTGGTTTACCGGAAGCATTAACTTGGGGGGTTTTAACAAAAAGTGTCCTATGTCACAAGAGTTTACCTTTCACCGGAGGCCGAGGCGAAACCGGAAAAGTGAAGCCGTACGGAGCCTGGTAGAAGAAACACGCGTCACCACCGACGACCTCATTTTCCCGCTTTTCCTGTTGGACGGCAAGAATCAAAAGACCGAAGTGGCCTCCATGCCCGGCATTTTCAGGCGGTCTGTCGATTTAATGTTGAAAGAAATAGAGGAATGTTTGAAGATTGGTATACGCGCCTTCGACGTTTTTCCCGCGGTGGAAGACCACTGGAAGGATAAGGAAGCCACCCGAAGTTATGACCCTGATTTCTTTTATCTGAAAGCCCTCCGCGAAATAAAAAAACAATTCCCCGAAGCGTGCATCATGACCGATGTGGCCATGGACCCCTATAGCTCCGATGGCCACGATGGCCTGGTACGCGATGGCAAGATCCTGAACGATGAAACCCTCGACATCCTGGGCAAGATGGCCCTGGCGCAGGCCGACACCGGCATCGACATCTTGGGTCCGTCCGACATGATGGACGGACGGGTGGGCTACATCCGGAACCTGCTGGACAAAAACGGCTACACCGAGGTGTCGATTATGAGCTACACGGCAAAATATGCCAGCGGATTTTACAATCCCTTTCGCGATGCCCTCGACTCCGCGCCCAAGTTCGGCGACAAAAAAACATACCAGATGAACCCCGCCAACCGCCGCGAAGCCCTCATCGAAGCCCGGTTGGACGAAGACGAAGGTGCCGACTTTTTGATGGTGAAGCCGGCATTGGCCTATCTGGACATTATCAGACTATTAAGAGACAACACGCCTTTGCCCATCACCGCCTACAACGTGAGCGGTGAATACAGCATGGTAAAGGCCGCAGCGCAGAAGGGATGGTTGGATGGAGAACGGGTGATGAAGGAAACCCTGCTGAGCATCAAGCGCGCCGGTGCCGATGTGATCCTGACCTATTTTGCAAAAGAATTTGCACAGTCCCTGAAACAATAAATCCCGCATGCGCATGCTGCGACGTATACTCCTGGTTCTCGGTTTTCTGACTATGACGCTCCCCGGAGCGTCACAGGCTCTGCTGTTGACCGAAGGAGGACACGTGCCGGTGAAAAGCAACATGGTGTACTGGCGCGACGAAACGGGCCAGCTCACACTGGGCGATATGCAAACCAAAACGCTGCAGCCCGTGGCCGGAAATGAGTCGCCGGGATTCGGGTTCGATCGTGCCGTGTATTGGTTTAGGATGGACGTTGAAAATGTGTCGAAGACCGACAACTGGCTTGTCGAAATAAACTACTCGCCGCTGGACCGCGTCGATCTCTTTTCACAGACCGATTCGTCCGGTGCATGGACGCAGCGCACCGCCGGCGATTTCTTCCCCGTGACCTCGTATCGCCACCCGGTTTTCCCCGTGAAGGTGCCCGTACACGAGAAACGTTCGTTCTACCTGCGCGTACAGACCACGTCGTCGGTGCAGGTTCCCGTGGTGTTTTGGGACCAGGGCGCCTTTGTAGAATCGTCGAACAACATCCAGATCGTAAACGGATTGTTCTACGGCGCCATGTTCATCATGACGCTCTACCAATTGTTCCTGTTCATTTCGATCCGCGACCGGATCACATTTTACTATGTGCTCACGTTGCTGGCCATGACCAACGTGGTGGCGTTCTTTCAAGGCTACAACTATCTTTATATCCACCCAAATCAACCCATCTTCAACGACTACTTCGCCATCCTCACCGGACCGGTGTTCATCGTGCTTTCCACATTGCTCACCCGCGCCTTTTTGAAGTTACGTCATTTCAGTCGTTGGCTGGATGCCCTGCTCTTGATCAACATGGTGTTGGATGCCGGTGTGGCGGTGGCGATGCTGATTTTCTTCCGGGAGATTTCGTATAAGTACCATCACTATTTCATGCTGATCCATTGTCTGCTGGCGTTGACGTCGGCCGGCTATTGTTTGTCGAGAAGTTACCGCCCTGCGCGCTATTACCTCTTCGCCTGGGTGTCGCCCCTGCTGGCGGCGGCGCTGTTCACCTTAAGCAACCTGGGGTATATTTCCGGCAACCTAAGCACCAACTATGGCGCGCTCATGATCGGCTGCGTGCTGCAAACCCTCTTCATCTCGTTCGCCTTGGGCGACCGTTGGAGCACGCTGGAAAAAGAAAATCACGACGCGAAAGAACTGGAACTGCGACGCGAGCAAAGCGAAAAAGAACGCCTCGAAGAAGAAGTGCGTTTGCGCACCGACGAGATCCATCAGCAGAACCTGCAGCTTGAAGAAGTGAACAATGTGAAAGACAAACTTTTCTCCGTGGTGTCGCACGATATTCGCGGGCCGTTGAGTTCGCTGCACCTTGCCCTCACGCTCGCCAAGTCGGGAACGCTGAGCAACGACGAATTCCAAAAAATCACGACGGGTTTGGAAACGCGGCTGGCACAAACCACGGAGTTTATCGACAACCTCCTCCAATGGGCTAAACTGCAAATGAAGGGCGAGAAATATGAACCGGATCGCCTCAACCTGTCAGAACTTGCCCAGGAAACCGTGCGCCTGTTGGAATCCGAATGCCGTGACAAAAAAATTACGCTGAAGAACACGTTGCAAGGCGAGCTGGAAGCCTACGCTGACGTGAACATGATCCGCTCCGTGCTGCGCAACCTGCTGACAAACGCCATAAAATTCACCCGCGCCGAGGGCACTGTCACCCTCAGCGCCTACCGGGTCGACACCAAGATCATCATCTCCGTGGCCGATACGGGTGTTGGCATCCCGGCCCGCAACCGCGAGCGGTTGTTTACCATCGGCAGCATCACCACGCAAGGCACACGCCAGGAAAAGGGCACCGGCCTGGGCTTGTTGTTGTGCAAGGAGTTCATCGAAAAGCACGGCGGCAAGATCTGGTTCGAAAGCGAAGACGGTAAAGGGACTACCTTCTATTTTTCGTTGTCCCAATTCGTGGAAAACTACAATGCGGCGAAAGCGCAACGCTGATTCGTGGTAAACTTTTTTCATCCTTAAAAGAATTGCCTTTATTTCGTATTGTATATTTTTCGTCACCATGCCCTACCGCATCGACCTCTTTGCTGTTTTTATTTTTCTTGGCATCGTGCAAGGCGTCTTCCTGTCGTTCTTTTTCCTGTCGAAAGAAAACCGGCAAATACAGGCCAACCTGTTTCATGGCATGCTGCTGCTGGCGATGGTGGGCTGCATCCTGGAGATCTTCCTGATGTACACCGGCTACATCGCACATTCTCTCTTCCTGGTTGATTTTTCGGAGCCCCTCGGCATGGCCATCGGCCCGTTGTTCTACCTGTTGGTGATGAGCTATGTTCACGGCAGGGTATCCAAAAAACAATACGGCCACCTGGTCTTCCCCGTGGTCTATTTCTTTTTAGAGCTACCTTTTCTCCTTCAGTCCGATGATGTGAAATACAATGCCTACATCTGGGCCTATCACCCCGAGCTACCCCTGCGCGACGTGACCGCGGTATACGATGCCCGCCTGTTTTGGGTGACCGATCATGCGACCGAAACGATCTTGATCAGCCTCGTGCTGTATGGCATCCTGAGCGTGATCACCGTGACACGGGCGTTCCGTCAAAAGCAAGAATCCTTCTGGAAACCGGCGCACCCGGTGCTGCGAAGTTTGCGGGAACCCATCGTGCAAATGATTACCGCATCTGTGATCGTGCTGGCCGTGAAGCTCACCAACGTTGCCGACACCGGAGATCATCTCTTTGCTGTTTATGTGTCGATCGTTATTTATTTCACCAGCTTTCGCGTGATCCGGCGCTCCGGATTTTTCAAACACGCATCGCTCGCAGAAGCCCCAAAATACAAAAGCTCCTCCCTTTCGCCCGACCTGCAAAATGCCCTCGTCGAAAAATTAAAACTGTTGATGGCCGAACAAAAACCTTTTCTACAGGCCGATTTTTCTCTTCCCGAACTCGCACACCAGTTGGGATCCACGGTACATGTCGTATCACAAGTGATCAACGAGCGGTTGGGAAAAAATTTCTTCGAGATGGCAGCCGAATATCGCGTGGAGGAAGCGAAGCGTTTGTTGAGAGAACAACCCAATATTAAGGTGGAAGAGATCGCCGAACAGGTGGGCTATAATTCAAAATCTTCTTTCAATACCGTGTTCAAAAAATATACGGGTACCACGCCCTCGCGCTTCAGGGCGGAAAAATCATAACGCAACAAGATAAAAGACGGCAACCGGTTCCGCTGCTCAATCGAATAATCCGGGAGGTTTTGTGGCCGGAGGGGCAAGCTTCAAATGTTTGTATGCCCGTTCTGCAGCTTCACGTCCGCGTGAAGTGCGTTTCAGATAACCTTCCTGGATCAGGAAGGGCTCATATACTTCTTCGATGGTCTCGGCTTCTTCACCCACAGCCGTAGCAATGGTAGTGAGACCCACCGGCCCGCCTTTGAATTTTTCGATGATGGTGAGCAAGATGCGATTGTCCATTTCGTCGAGTCCGTTCTCGTCCACGTCGAGTGCTTTCAAGGCCAGTTGTGCGATGGGCATGGTGATCATGCCGTCGCCTTTGATCTGGGCGAAGTCGCGCGTGCGGCGCAAGAGGTTGTTGGCAATGCGCGGGGTTCCACGGCTCCGGCGTGCGATCTCGAAAGCCGCGTCATCGGCCAGCGGCGTTTGCAAGATGGTGGCCGAACGTTTTACGATCGACGTGAGCAGGGTCGCGTCATAATATTCCAACCGGGCATTGATGCCGAAACGCGCCCTTAGCGGCGACGTGAGCAACCCGGCCCGGGTGGTGGCACCGATGAGGGTGAATGGATTCAGTCCAATTTGTACCGACCGCGCATTGGGACCGGAGTCCAGCATGATGTCGATGCGAAAATCTTCCATCGCCGAATACAGATATTCTTCCACGATGGGGTTGAGGCGGTGGATCTCGTCGATGAACAAAACATCGTGCGGCTCCAGGTTGGTGAGCAGCCCGGCCAGGTCGCTGGGCTTGTCGAGTACCGGCCCGGACGTGATCTTGATGCTGGATTCCAACTCGTTGGCGATGATGTGCGACAACGTGGTCTTGCCCAGGCCGGGAGGGCCGTGTAACAAAACGTGGTCCAGTGATTCACCGCGTTGCTTGGCAGCCTGTACAAAGATCTTGATGTTGTCCACCACTTTTTGCTGACCGGCAAAATCATGGAAGGAAAGCGGACGAAGCGCCTTCTCGATCTCTTTTTCGGCAGATCCCTGCCCTTCGTTGTCGCCTTTGAGATAATCTTCCCGCATGGGCTGAAAGTTAAAGAGTTATAGGCGACACCCCGTCAATGTTGGAATAATTTTGTTCAAAGACGGTTCACAAACACGGGAATATCTAAATACAACAATGTTGCATTTAGATATTTTTTATA
>Ga0209050_1001636_pt1 | contig 22933 bp, 19 predicted proteins | sample Araplavi_mTSA_r2_FD_184276 | JGI IMG/M metagenome (GOLD analysis project Ga0209050, IMG submission 184276) | Arabidopsis root microbial communities from North Carolina, USA - plate scrape MF_Cvi_mTSA_r2 (SPAdes) (version 2) | ecosystem: Host-associated > Plants > Roots > Endosphere | place: USA... | reverse complement strand
GTCTTTGCGGAGACGGGGCTGGTCGTGCTGCCCTTCCTGCCGGGCGACTCGCTGCTGTTCATTGCCGGGGCCTTCGGCGCGACAGGGCATATCGACCCCGTTTTGATGTCGGTGTTGCTCATCGTCGCCGCCGTGACCGGCAACTCGCTGAATTACGCCATCGGCCGTTACATCGGGCCGCGGGTGTTCTCGATGAACCTGCGCTTTCTGGACCGGGGCGCGCTGATGCGCACGCACGCGTTCTACGAAAAGCACGGCGGCAAGACGATCGTGATGTCGCGCTTCATTCCGGTGGTGCGCACCTTCGCGCCCTTCGTGGCGGGCGTGGCCGAGATGTCGATGGCGCGCTTCCAGCTGTTCAACATCATGGGCGCGCTGTTGTGGGTGATCAGCCTGGTGGCGGCGGGTTACTTCTTTGGCAACATCCCGATCATCCGCGATCATCTGAACACCATCGTGCTGGTGGGCCTGGCGGCGGCGGTCGTGCCGGTAGTGGGGGCCGGTGTCCTCAAGCTGGTGCGCGCGCGCCGCACGCAATAGCGTCCGCGCTGCGCAAACAAAAAGGCTATGCGCCGGAAGGTGCATAGCCTTTTTTTCGTGGCCCCTGAAATGGGGCCGAGCGCGGGGCCGAATCCCGGCTAGCTCAGATCGCCCAAACGGGCCAGCGGCGGATTGGCCGTGAAGTAGCGCTGGATGCCGGTCATCATGGCCTGCGCCAGCTTGTCCTGGTGCGAGGAGCTGCGCAGCAGCGCTTCTTCTTGCGGATTGCTGATGAAGGCGGTTTCGACCAGCACCGACGGGATGTCCGGCGCCTTCAGCACGGCAAAGCCGGCCTGCTCGACGCTGTTCTTGTGCAGGCGGTTGATCTTCTTGATCTCGTCCAGGAAGGCGTTGCCAACCTTGAGCGAGTCATTGATCTGGGCCGTGGTGGACAGGTCCAGCAGCACTTTCGCGACTTGGCGATCGTGGCTGCCCAGGTTGACTCCGCCGATCAGGTCGGCCGCGTTTTCCTTGTCGGCCATCCAACGGGCCTGCGCGCTGGTGGCGCCGCGCTGGGACAGCGCAAACACCGACGAGCCGTTGGCCGAGGGCTTGACCCAGGCGTCCGCGTGGATCGAGATGAACAGGTCCGCATGCACGCGGCGCGCCTTTTGCACGCGCACGTGCAGGGGCACGAAGTAATCGTCGTCGCGCGTCAGGTAGGCGCGCATGTAGGGTTGGCTGTCGATCAGCGCCTTCAGGCGCCGCGCAATGCGCAGGACCACGTCTTTTTCGCGCAGCCCGGATTTGCCGATGGCGCCCGGGTCTTCGCCGCCGTGCCCGGGATCCAGCGCGATGGTCAGCATGCGCGGCTTGCCGCGGCTGGCGGTGGCGGGGGGCTTGGGCGGGGTGGGCAGGGCGGGCGCCGGCTGCTGGCCGCGCACGCGCGGCGGCTCGGGCGGATCCGCGCGGGTCACCGGGTTGCGCTGGATGTCTTCAAGGATGCGCGCCAGCGGATCGTCCACGTCGGGACCGCTGGATTTGTTCAGGATCGCGATCAGCGGATCCTGCGCGATCTTGGGATACAGGTCGAGCACCAGGCGGTACTGGTAATCGGCCACCGGCTTGAGCGTGAACACCTGCGGCGCCACGGGCTGCTTCAGGTCGAACACCAGCCGCACCACGTTCGGACGGTTCTGCGCCACGCGCAGGCTCTGGATGTAGGGGTCGTCGGGCCGGACCTTTGAAACCAGGTCGTTTAGTGCCGCGCTGAGGGTCAGTCCCTCGATATCGACCACCAGGCGGTGGGGATTTTCAAGGGTGAATTGTTCGGCCTTGAGTTCGCTGTCGAGTTCCAGCGTGACCCGGGTGTATTCGTCTGCCGGCCAGGTCCGGACAGCCAGGATCGTTGCAGCCTGCGCCAGCCTTGGCACGACCGGCAGGACGAGCAGGGTGGCGGCGACGCTGATCAGGCGTCGGCGGGTGGCGCCTGCCGAGGGGAGGGCGCCGTCAGGGGCGGGGGGACAATCGCGTTCAACCATGTTTGTCCTCGAGCGGTGTACGCGGTCAGGCTGGCGTCACGTCCGTCGCCTGCATAGTCCAGGCAGATCAGCAGGTCGGGCGGGGGCAAAAGACCCTCCGCCCGCTCCGGCCATTCGATCAAAACGACTGCTTCGTCACGCAGTAAATCCCGGAATCCTGCGTCCAACCATTCGCGCGAATCACTAAATCTATAAAAATCAAGGTGATAGAAGTATAAGTTAGAAACTTTATAGGATTCAAGCAGCGCGTAGCTTGGACTCTTGATTCGGCCTGTGATGCCGCTTTCCCGCAACAATGCCCTGGAGAAGGCCGTCTTTCCTGCTCCGAGGTCCCCTCGAAGGTGAATACATGCGCCTGGCAGGCCGGTTTTGGCGCCGGTGACCATCGGGGCGAGCTGGCGCGCCAGCGCCTCGGTGGCGGCTTCGTCGGGCAGGTGCAGGGTCAGGGTGGCAAGGGAGGCGGACATGGCGCGGGAGCAGTGGTAAAAAACGAGGATCGGAGCACAGATGGGAGCAATTATAGGAATGCGGGTTTCTGCTAACCTATAACGATTGCTATTCTCAATAATGTCGCGACTTTGCGGCTTTTTGCCGCACGCGACTGACGCCGCCACGGAGTTGTACGCGCCATGAAGACCCGCATCGAAAAAGACACCTTTGGCCCCATCGAGGTGCCGGAAGACCACCTGTGGGGGGCGCAGACGCAGCGCTCCCTGCATTTCTTCGCGATTTCCACCGAGAAGATGCCGGAGCCGCTGGTCAATGCGATGGCAAGGCTCAAGCGCGCGGCGGCTAAGGTCAATGCCGACCTGGGCGAGCTGGACCCCAAGATCGCCGACGCGATCATGCGTGCCGCTGATGAAGTCGTCGCGGGCAAGTGGCCCAACGAGTTTCCGCTGTCCGTCTGGCAGACCGGTTCGGGCACGCAAAGCAACATGAACATGAACGAGGTGCTGGCCAACCGCGCCTCGGAATTGCTGGGCGGCGCGCGCGGCGAAGAGCGCAAGGTGCACCCGAACGACCACGTCAACCGCGGACAATCGTCGAACGACACCTTCCCGACCGCGATGCACGTGGCGGCCGCCGTGGAAGTCGAACACCGCCTGCTGCCGTCGCTGAAGGCCCTGCGCGCCACGCTGGCGGCCAAGAGCGCCAAGTTCTACGACATCGTCAAGATCGGCCGCACCCACCTGCAGGACGCCACGCCGCTGACGCTGGGCCAGGAACTGTCCGGCTACGTGGCGCAGTTGGATCTGGCCGAACAGCAGATCCGCGCCACGCTGCCCGGGCTGCACCAACTGGCCATCGGCGGCACGGCAGTGGGCACCGGCCTGAACGCCCATCCGCAATTCGGCCCCAAGGTGTCGGCCGAACTGGCCCACGCCACCGGCACGGCGTTTGTCTCGGCGCCCAACAAATTCCAGGCGCTGGCGTCGCACGAAGCGCTGCTGTTCGCGCACGGCGCGCTGAAGTCGCTGGCGGCGGGCCTCATGAAGATCGCCAATGACGTGCGCTGGCTGTCGAGCGGTCCGCGTTCGGGCCTGGGCGAGATCAGCATCCCCGAGAACGAGCCGGGCAGCTCGATCATGCCGGGCAAGGTCAATCCGACGCAGTGCGAAGCCATCACGATGCTGGCCGCTCACGTCATGGGCAACGACGTGGCGATCAACATCGGCGGCGCCAGCGGCAATTTCGAGCTGAACGTCTACAAGCCGCTGGTGATCCACAACTTCCTGCAATCGGTGCGTCTGCTCACGGACGGCATGGCCAGCTTCGACCAGCATTGCGCCGCGGGCATCGAGCCCAACCACGAGCGCATCGCGGAACTGGTGGACCGTTCGCTGATGCTGGTGACCGCGCTGAATCCGCACATCGGCTACGACAAGGCCGCGCAGATCGCCAAGAAGGCGCACAAGGAAGGCCTGTCGCTGAAGGAATCGGCGCTGGCGCTGGGCTTTGTGACCGAAGCGCAGTTTGCCGAATGGGTTGTGCCGGGCTCGATGACGAACGCGCACAAGCCGTCGTAAACGTCACAAGCCGGCCCGCGCCGCCAGTCCCATGAAAATGGCCGCCCCGCAAAGGGCGGCCATTTTTCTTGTGAGCGGGCTAGCCGCCCGCCACGAGCAGCCACAACGGGATCGTGACCGCTGAAAACAACGTGCCCAGCGAGATCAGCACGGCGACCATGCGGCCGTCGCCGCCCATGCGCATCGCCAGCACATACGCCGCGGATGCCGTGGGCAGCGCCGCGAACAGCAGCAACATGCGCGCTTCGAGCGGGGGCAGGTCGAGCAGGTGCGCCACCAGCAGCGCCACCGCGGGCAGCGCGACAAGCTTGACCGTCAGCATCCAAGCGATCAGAGACCCATAACCCTTGCCGCCTTCCCAGGCCAGGCTGGCGCCCACGCAGATGATGCCCAGCGCAAGCGCCGCCGCGCCCAAGCGCGCGAACACCGTGTCGACGGGGCCGGGAAGCTGCAGTCCCGCCAGATTGCAGGCCAGGCCGAGCAGCGTGGAAATCACCAGCGGATTGCGCGCGAGTTCGCGCAGCAGGTTGCCGCCGCTGTGGCGCGCCAGGCCATAGACGGCGGCGACGTTGGCCATGGGCACTGCGAAGCCGACGATCAGCGCCATGACGGTCTGGCCCGGCGCGCCCGCCAGGCTGGCCGACAGCGCCAGGCCAATGTAGGTGTTGAAGCGGTACCCGCATTGCGCGGCGGAGGCGAGACCCAGCGACGAGGGGCGCAGCGCGAGGCCCGCCAGCCACGCCATCGCGACGCCGGCGGCAATGACCGACGCGGTGGCCTGCAGCAGCAGCGCCGCGTTGCCCGCCGTGATGGGTGTGCGCAGGATCGATTGGAACAGCAGCGCGGGGAACAGCACGAAGTAGACGAGACGTTCCGTGCCGGCGAAGAACTCGCGTGAGAAACCCAGTTTGTGACGTAGCGCCCAACCCAGCGCGACCAGCATGAAATCGGGGAGAACCAGGAGTGCAACAGACATGAGGGAGTGGTTTTTCGTCTGGCGCCGGGCGGCGTCGGGCGCGCTATGCGGGTGTAAGCATTTGCTGCTATTCTCCGTCATTCTGGCGGGCGCGTGTGCCACAAGCAACCTATAAATGCGGCGTAGACACGCTGCGCACAAGCAATGCGCCCGCACCGTTATCTGCTGGTCCGTCTACAGGCGGGCACAACACACAACGGTCCGTCTACACACGGGCTCGCAATCTTGGAGGAAACACAACTATGAATAAGGTCCGCTCCCTGGCAGTGGCCATCGCCCTTGCTACCGGTGCTGCCGGCACGTTGGGCGTTTCGGTCGCGCACGCCGCAGACAAGTACCCCAGCAAGGCCATCCGCGTGATCGTTCCGTTCGCGCCTGGCGGTTCCACGGACATCATTGCGCGCCTCGTGACGCAGCGCATGAGCCAGGAACTCGGCCAGCCGATGGTCGTTGAAAACAAGGGCGGCGCCGGCGGCGCCATCGGTGCGGCCGAAGCCGCGCGCGCACCGGCCGACGGCTACACGCTGTCCATCGCCACCGTCTCCACGATGGCTGTAAACCCCGCCTGCCGTCCGAAGGACCTGCCGTACGATCCGATCAAGGACTTCCAGCCGGTCACCAACTTCGCCAACACCGCCAACGTCGTGGCCGTGAACCCCAAGTTCCCCGCCAAGGACTTCAAGGGCTTCATCGAAGAGCTGAAGAAGAACCCGGGCAAGTATTCGTACGGCAGCTCGGGCACCTGCGGCGTGCTGCACCTGATGGGCGAATCGTTCAAGATGGCCACCGGCACCGACATCGTGCACGTGCCCTACAAGGGTTCGGGCCCGGCGCTGGCTGACGCCGTCGGCGGCCAGATCGAAATCCTGTTCGACAACCTGCCGTCCTCGATGCCGCAGATCCAGGCCGGCAAGCTGAACGCCATGGCCATCGCCTGGCCCGAGCAGATCGGCACGATGAAGGGCGTGCCGACCTTCAAGGACGCCGGCTTCCCGGTGCTGAACCAGCCCGTCTGGTATGGCCTGCTGGCGCCCAAGGGCACGCCGATGGAAGTCGTGAACAAGCTGCGTGACGCCGCCGTCGTGGCCCTGAAGGACCCGAAGGTCATCAAGGCGCTGGACGAGCAAGGCTCGGCGCCGTCGGGCAACACGCCGGAAGAGTTCGCCAAGGAAATCCAGGAACAGTTCAACTGGGCCCAGGACGTCGTGAAGAAGCAGAACATCAAGCTGGACTGATGCTGCGCGGGGCGGCCTGGGTTGCCCCAATCGACACCGCAACGGGCGCCTTCGGGCGCCCGTTGTGCGTTTTGCTTTGTGCGTTGTGCTTTGCCGGCCGCGCGCGGTTGGTCAGACGGGCGCGTCCAGCCCTTCGAGCAGCGCGGCGCACGCCGTGCGCAGACGTTCGATCAGGTCTCGGTGCAACGCCGACAGCGGATCCTGGTTGCGCGTCATGATGCTGATCGGCACGCGCAGCGCCGGTTCCAGACGGCGCAGGGTCATGCCGGGACGCAGCATGGCGCGCGCGGTGATGGCGTCGACAATGGCGTCGCCGCAGCCTGCATCGACCAGCGCGCAGGCCACGTAATGGGTCTGCACCTGGATGGCGACCTGCGGCGCCAGGCCCTGCGCGTCCAGCGCCAGTTGCAGCAGGGCGCCCGATGCGTCGCCTGCGTCCAGCACGATGAGCGTGTCGCCGGATGCTGTGGCGTCCGCGGTTTCAGACAATTCCGACAGTCTTAGCGGCCCATTCCCGGGCTTGCGGCTCAGGTGCACGAGTTCCGTGTGCCCCAGCCCCATGCGCGTCAGGCCGGGATAATCGTTCGTGTCGAACGTGATCGCCAGATCGAGCTCCCGCGTCAGCAGCCCTTGCACGAGTTCGGCGCTGTGGTGCGTGTGGATGTCGAAGGTGATGCCGGGTTGCGCGTTGCGGCTGTCGCGCACCACGCCGGGCAACAGGCCAAGTCCAAGCGCGGGCGCGCAGCCCAGGCGTAGATGGCCGTGAGGCCGGTCGCGCAGGTTGGTCGCCAGCCTGCGCACGCTGTTCAGGTCCTGGCTCAGGCGCGCGATCTCGGGGGTGAGGATCTCGGCCTCGCGCGTGGCGACCAGCCGGCCCTTCACGCGGTCGAACAGCTTGAAGCCCAGCTGGCTTTCGGCATGCGCCAGCAGTTTGCTCGCGGCAGGCTGGGAAATGTGCAGCGCGGCGGCGGCTTCGGTCAGGGATCCGGTGCGGCGGATCGCTTCGAATATCTCGATGTGGCGCAGGCGCATGGCGCGGAAAGGGGGGGGTGATCCGAAACCGCGATTCTAAGCCGGATGGCGCGCCGCGCGCCGTGTACCGCGCGCCGCCCTTTGACTATCATGGACGCCAGCCGGATGTCCGGCGACCACCGGAGCCATCCATGCGCCTACGCCGCCACGCCGCCCTGCTGCTCGCCGCCGCGATAACCGGCCTGCCATTTGTTTCCGCCAGCTGGGCGCGCACGCCGCCCGCGGCCGAAGACATCAATCCCGAGGCCGCCAGCGGCGTCCAGGCGCGCCAGCTGGTGCGCGCGCCGCATTTCATGATGGTGTCGGCCAACCCGCTGGCCAGCCGCGCGGGCGAAGCGATGCTGCGGCGCGGCGGCAGCGTGGTGGACGCCGCCATTGCCACGCAGCTCGTGCTGAATCTGGTCGAGCCGCAATCGTCGGGCATCGGCGGGGGCGCGTTCATGGTGCTGTACTCCGCGGCGGACGGCCAGATCCGCACCATCGACAGCCGCGAGACCGCGCCCGCGGCCGCGCGGCCTGATCGTTTCCTGGATGCCGAGGGCAAACCGCTGCCTTTTGCGCAGGCCGTCAACAACGGCATGTCGGTGGCGGTGCCCGGCCTGTTGCGCGGTCTGGAACTGGCGCACAAGACGCACGGCAAGCTGCCCTGGGCCGACCTGTTCCAGCCGGCCATTGAATTGGCGGAAGCGGGCTTTGCGGTGTCGCCGCGCCTGCATTCGCTGCTGGCCGGCAACAAGGCGCTGCCGCAGCAGGCTGCGGCGGCCGCGTATTTCTATGCGCCGGACGGGACGCCCTGGCCCGTGGGCCACGTGCTGAAGAACCCGGAATTTGCACGCACGCTGCGCGCGGTGGCAACGCAAGGCGCCGACGCGTTCTACCAAGGAGATATCGCGCGCGACATCGTGGCCGCGGTGCAGAAGCATGAGAAGCCGGGCGACCTTACCCTTGCGGATCTTGCAGACTATCGCGCCAAGACGCGCGATCCCGTGTGCGGCGCGTACCGCGGCTACCAGCTCTGCGGCATGGGTCCGCCCAGCAGCGGTCCCATCGCCGTCCTGCAGATGCTGGGCGAGCTGGAGCAGTTTCCGCTGAGCCGCTACGCGCCGGGCACGGCGCAGGCGGTGCATTATTTTTCGGAAGCCGGCCGGCTGGCCTTCGCCGACCGCGATTTCTACGTGGCCGACCCGGACTTCGTGCGCGTCCCGGTACGCGGCTTGCTGGACCCCGCCTACCTGCGCGCGCGCGGCGCGCTGATCCAGCCGGATCGCAGCATGAAGGTCGCGCTGCCCGGTGACCCCGAAGGCAAGCTGCTGTCGCTGGGCAAGGACAACGCGCTGGAACTGCCGTCCACCAGCCACCTCGTGGCCGTCGACGCGCAAGGCAACGCGCTCACCATGACGACGACCATCGAAAGCGAATTCGGCAGCAAGATCTTCGTGCGGGGCTTTCTGCTGAACAACGAGATGACCGATTTTTCGTCGTCGTTCAAGGACCCCGAAGGCCGGCTCGTCGCCAACCGCATCGAGCCGGGCAAGCGCCCGCGCAGCTCGATGGCGCCGATGATGGTGCTACGCGATGGCAAGCCTTACGTGCTGGTGGGCTCGCCGGGCGGCAGCGCAATCATCAACTACGTCGCCAAGACGCTCGTGGGCGTGCTGGACTGGAATCTCGATATTCAGTCGGCAATCGACCTGCCCAACTTCGGCAGCCGCAACAAGGAAACCGAACTGGAGAAGGGCACGGCGCTGGAAGCATTGGCGCCGGAACTGGAGCGCATGGGGCACCCGGTGCGCATCACCGAGTTTCCCAGCGGCATCCACGGCATCGTCATCGACGCGAAGGGCCTGCAAGGCGGCGCGGACCCGCGCCGCGAAGGGCTGGCGGTGGGCGGCTGACGCCGCGCTGCGGCGCCAGGCCCGGCGGGGGCGTCCTCGCTGAGACGCCGCGGCCAATACGTGAGTCTGAGGCGCCCAGCTGAGGGCGCCTCAGCCGTGGCGCCACGCATCACTCCAGCGCCGAGGGATCCAGCTCCATCTTGGCCTCGCGGCGCCGCGCCAGCCAGGTGACGAACCACATCACCACGCCCAGCAGCAGCAGCCAGCCAGCGACCTGATACTGGATCACGTCACGGCCCGTCAGCGGCGTAACCAGGAACAGGCAGGCGGCGGCGCCCAGCCACGGGACGATGCGGTTGATGGAAAAGTGCTTGTGCTTGACCTTGTCACGCCGCAGCACCAGCACCGCGACGTTCACGAACGCGAACACGCCCAGCAGCAGCAACGCGGTGGTGCCGCCCAGCGCGCGGATCGCCTGCGAGTCGGTCAGCGAGACCAGGATGATGAGGCCGAAGGCCAGCGCCGTCGTGAACAGGATGGCCGTCCACGGCGTCTGGTTCTTGCGGTGCACGTGCGCCAGGAACGACGGCAGCACGCCCTGGCGCGACATGCCGTACAACAGGCGGCTGGCCATCATCATGTTGATCAGCGCCGAGTTCGCCACGGCGAACATCGAGATGATCGGCATGATGTACTCCACGGGCAGATCCGGCGCGGCGCGCTTGACCACCAGCACCAGCGGCGTGCTGCTCTTGGCCAGTTCGCCCACCGGCACCAGCGCAACGGCGCAGATGGACACCAGCACATAGATGAGTGCCGTGATGCCCAGGCCGGTCAGCATGACCCTCGGGAAGATGCGGCTGGGATCGTGCGTTTCCTCGGCCATGTTGACCGAATCCTCGAAGCCGACCATGGCGAAGAACGCGAGCGCGGTGGCCGAGGTCACGGCCAGGAACACGCTCTTGTCCTCGGGCGTGTCGAACGCGACGACGCGCGAGAAGTCCGCCTGGCCGCCGGAGATGGCGTAAAAACCCAGCAGGATGACCATCAGCAGACCCGACAGCTCGATCAGCGTAAGCACGACGTTGGCCCGGACGCTTTCAGTCGCGCCACGAAAGTTGACCAGCATGACCAGCGTCATGAAGCCCAGCGCGCCAAGCGTGATCCAGTGCTTTTCGGCCTCGATGCCCATCGCGGCGAACAGGTTGGCGGCGAAGGCCTGCGAGGCGGTGGCGGCCGACGTCAGGCCGGAACACATGACGGTGAAGCAGACGATGAACGTCAGGAAGTGCACGCCGAACGCCTTGTGGACGTAGAGCGCGGCGCCGGCGGCGCGCGGGTACTTGGTGACCAATTCAAGGTAGGACAGCGCGGTCAGCAGGGCCACCCCGAAGGCGACCAGGAACGGCAGCCAGGCCGCGCCGCCGACTTCAGCGGCCACTTGCCCTGTCAGTGCGTAGACGCCGGTGCCCAGGATGTCGCCAACAATGAATAGCAGGAGCAGCTTCGGGCCCATCACCCGTTTCAGCTGGCCGTGGTCTTGTGAGTCTGTCGTGGCCATAGTCTTTTATTTCCTCTTATGTGGCTCGCCTTTTTATGTGGCTCGGGAAAGCGTGCAGATGCGACGCAAAATGCAAAAAAAGTCTACGGCGGCAATAGGGCGGTGTGCTGAAACCAAATGTCTAAGTTGTTGCGCGCGGGGATAGCGGCCCATTTCGGACGGTGTCTGACACCTGGCCAAGCGGAAACGCTGCAGCAAAAAAAACCCGGCGGGCGCCGGGCGGGGTCATCGATGCGGGATCAGTCCTGCCCGGCTGGCGGCGCCAGGTCTGGCGGCAGCTTGCGCAGCGTGGCGGGCGTTCGCGACAGCTTGATGGGCGAGCCCACGCCTTTGTAATCGCCCTGTTCCAGCACCATGCCGCGATGCCGCGTATGCGGATGCGCGAGCGCCTGATCGACCGTCTGCACGGCGGCGGCAGGCACGCCGGCGCGCAGCAGTTGGTCGGCAAGCGCGGCGGCTTCGTGGCGGGCAAGCAGCGCAGAGAGATCGTCGCGCAGCGCCTGGCGATGGCGCAGGCGGTCTGCATTCGTGGCGTAGCGCGCATCCGCCGACAGCGCCGGCGCATCGAGCGTCTGCGCCAGCATCGCAAACTGGCGGTTGTTGCCCACGGCCAGAAAGATCGGCCCGCTTGCGGTTGGCAAGGTTTCGTACGGCGCGATGTTCGGGTGCGCGTTGCCGCTGCGCTGCGGCACCTTGCCGCTGTAGAAGTAATTCGGCGCATGCGGGTGCAGCAGCGACAGCGCGCAGTCATACAGCGTGATGTCCAGGAACTGCCCCAGCCCGCTGCGCGTGCGCTCGTTGAGCGCCAGCAGGATCGCCACCGCTGCGTTCAGCCCCGTCACCATGTCCACCACCGGCAGGCCCACGCGCGTCGCTTCGCCGTCCGCATCGCCGTTTACGCTCATCAGCCCGCACATCGCCTGCGCGCACGCGTCGTAGCCGGGCAAGCCGCCCAGCGGGCCGTCCGAGCCGAACCCGCTGACGCGGCAATGGATCAGCGCGGGGAAGGCCGCCTTCAGGTCTTCATAGCCCAGGCCCCACTTTTCCAACGTGCCGGGCTTGAAGTTCTCGACCAGCACGTCGGCGTCAGCCAGCAGGTGGCGCAGCAGTTCCTGCCCGGCGGGCTGCGACAGGTCCAGCGTCATGCCGTCTTTGTTGCGGTTCACGCCGACAAAGTACGAGGCCGTCTCGCCCAGAAAGGGCGGGCCCCAGCCGCGCGTCTCGTCGCCGCCGGGCGGCTCGATCTTCAGCACGTCGGCGCCGTGGTCGGCCAGGATCTGCGTGCAGTACGGACCGCCCAGCACGCGTGACAGATCGATCACCTTGCAGCCCGCAAGGGCGCCGGCATTGGGTAGGGTGTGAGCCATGGAATTCTTCGCGTCAGTCGATGGAAACGTTGGCGCTCTGGATCAGCTCGCGCCACTTGGGGACTTCGGTGGTGATGAAGGTGGACAGGCCTTGCGGCGTCTTGTCCTGCGCTTCGACGATGCCCTGCATGCGCAGCGTCTGCTCGATGGCGGGATCGGACAGCGCCGTCTTGAAGGCCTGGTTCAGCGTGTTCACCACGTCGGCCGGCGTGTCCTTGGGCGCGACGATGCCGAAGAAGACGCTGACGTCATAGCCCTTCAGCCCCTGCTCGGACAGCGTCGGCAGCTCGGGCAGCGCGTCGGAACGCTGCGCGCTGGCCAGGCCGATGGCGCGCAGCTTGCCCGCCTTGATGTACGGCAGCGCGGTCAGGATGTCGGTGAACGACATCGACACCTGGCCGCCCAGCAGATCGTTCAGCGCGGGGCCGGTGCCCTTGTAGGGGATGTGCATGATCTTGGTGCCGGCCATGCGGTTGAACAGGATGCCGGCCAGGTGCGACGACGCGCCGTTGCCGGACGAGGCGTAGCTCAGCTTGTCCGGATTCTTCTGCGCGTAGGCGATCAGTTCCTGCATGTTGTTGGCGGGCACCGACGGGTTCACGACCAGGATGTTGGGCAGGTGGCCGATGCGGATGATGGGCGCGAAGCTGGTCTCGGGGTTGTAGTTCTGCTTCTTGTACAGGCTGACGTTGATGGCCAGCGGGCCGGACGTGCCGAACAGAATGGTGTAGCCGTCGGGCTTGGCGGACGCGACGTATTCAGAGCCGATGTTGCCGCCCGCGCCGCTGCGGTTTTCGACGATGACGTTCTGCTTGAGCGGCTCGCGCAGCTTTTCGGCCAGGCGGCGCGCCAGCGCGTCGGTGGGGCCGCCGGGCGGGAAGGGCACGACCAGCGTGACCGGCCGCGCAGTGGGGTAGGCGTCTGCGGCAACGGCCGGCGTGGCCGCGACGATGGCGGCGGCCGCCAGGAACAGGGGGGTGAAATAGCGTTTCATGCATGTCTCCAGTGGATGGCGCGCCGGCTGTGCCGCCGGCGTCGGGTTACTGCAAAAGCCGGAAGGGCGTTACAGCGCGTACTGCAGGATGGCCTGGCAGGCCGCGCTTTCGTCAGGCGGGATGGCATAGGGATCGCGCGGCGCCAGGCGGTGCAGCAGCACCTGGTCGGCCAGCCGCGCGCGGCTTTCCAGACCCGTGCCGGTGGCTTCCCAGCGCAACGCGGCCATGGACACCGCGTGATACAGCAGCGATGCGGCCTGGCGCGCCAGCTGGGCATGGTCGCCTTGCGCGGCATGTTCCGCCAGCGCGTAGGTCTTTTCCAGGGCGCTGGCCTGCAGATCGGCCAGTTCGGGCGGGCAGGGCGCGCCGTCCGCCAGCAGGCGGTCGATGTGGCTGCGCAGCGCGGGCAGGGAATGTTCTTTCTTGATGGCGCGCAGGACATCCAGCGCGACGATGTTGCTGGTGCCTTCCCAGATGGAACCAAGATGCGCGTCGCGCACCAGGCGCGGGTCGGTGAACTCCTCGATGTAGCCGCAGCCGCCGCGTACTTCCATCGCGTCGCCGGTGACCTTGCGCGCGTCGCGGCAGGCGCGGAACTTGATCAGCGGTGTCAGGATGCGCGCCAGCGCGGGGTCCGCCGCGCCTTGATCGGCGTCGGCCAGCGCGCGCGCCGTCTGGAACATCACGCTGCGCGCCTGTTCCGCCCACACGATCATCTTGACGAGCTGGCGCTGCATCAGCGGCATGTCGATCAGCCGCTTGCCGAAGGCGCGGCGATGCTGCGACACATAGACGGCTTCAGTGACAGCGCGGCGCATCAGGCCCGCGGCGCGCATGCCGTTGGACAGGCGCGAATTGTTGATCATGTCGGCCATGTGCTTGAAGCCGCGGCCGCGTTCGCCCACCAGCCAGGCCACCGCGCCTTCCAGACGGATTTCGCCGCTGGCCATGGAGCGCGTGCCCAACTTGTCCTTCAGGCGCAGGATGCGGTAGTGGTTGTGCGTGCCGTCCGCCAGGTCGCGCGGCAGCAGAAAGAGCGACACGCCCTTCAGGCCGGGGTCCGTTTCGCTGCGGGCCAGCACCATCGCAAAGCCGGCGTCGGGGTTCGAGCAGAACCACTTGTCGCCGTGAATGCGCCAAGTGCCGTCGTCCTGCGCTTGCGCCGTGACTTCGGTGGCGCTGACATCCGAGCCCGCGCCTTGTTCGGTCATGAACATGGCGCCCTGGCGCAGCGTGTCGAAGTCCTGCGACGTCACCTGCGGCAGCACGCGCTCGACCAGTGCGGGGTCGCCGAACTTGCGCAGCGTGCGCGCCAGCGAGTCCGTCATGCTGACCGGGCAGCACAGGCCGAATTCCGCCTGCACGAAGAGATGGCTGAGCGCGTATTTGGCGGCGGCGGGCATGGGCTCGGGCCAGCCGAGCACACCGCCCCGGTGGGACAGGGCGGCCAGACCGAATTCGCTGTAGGCCAGGCGTTCCAGTTCGACGTAGGCCGGATGCTTGTCGATGCGGGACTCGTCCGTGCCGGCCCGGGTGCGCACGGACAGCGTGGGCGGATGCTTGTCAGCCACGGAAGCCAGTTCGTCCATCACCCCGCCTGCCAGTTCGCCCAGCCGGCTCAGGTGCGGCAACAGATGCGCGTGCAGGGCGGGCGGCAGGTAGCGTCGGCTCAGCGCCTCGGCGTACGGGTCGGCGCTGAACAGGTTCAGCCCGCGGGAATCCGGCACGGGCGTGGCGGGGGCGGCAACGGGCAAGGCAGGGGTATCCATGGCGGCATCCGGGTCGAGATGGGGAGATGCCCTATGGTGCGGGCCTTGATTTATCTATTCAAATACTGTTTTGATGTAGATCAATCCAAAAAAAATATAGATATGCCTTAAGGAGGGACGCATGGACTTGGAACCCCGGCTGCTGCGCTACTTCATCGCCGTGGCCGAAGAGCGCCATTTCAGCCGCGCGGCGGCGCGCCTGCACATCTCGCAGCCGCCGCTCAGCTACGCGATCCGCCAGCTGGAAGAGAACATCGGCGCGCGCCTCCTGGCCCGCACCAGCCGTCATGTCGAGCTGACCGACGCCGGCCAGGCGCTCTACCACGAGGCCCTGATTCTGCTGCGCCAGGCCGAAGAGGTCCGCACGCTGGTGCGCCAGGTGGACGCGGGCCTGCGCGGCCGGCTGCGCATCGGCTTCGTGGGGTCGATGCTGTATCGGGGCCTGCCCGCGCTGCTGAGCGCCATGCGCACGGAACTGCCCGACGTGGAGCACGTGCTGACCGAACTGAACTCACATGATCAGATCGAGGCGGTGCGGCGCGGCGAGCAGGATCTGGGCTTCATCCACGCCAATCCGGTGCCGGACGGCGTGCAGGCGCGTGATCTGATGGCCGAGCCGTTCGTCGTGTGTCTGCCGGACGCGCATCCGCTCGCGCAGCGCACGACGCTGCGGCTGGCGGAGCTGGCGGAGGATGACTTTGTCTTTTTCGCGCGGGCGGCCTCGCCCAGCTATTACGAGACGGTGCTGGCCATGTGCGTGTCGGCCGGCTTCATGCCGGCGATCCGGCATGAGGTGCGCCACTGGCTGAGCGTGGCGTCGCTGGTGTCGCAGGGATTGGGGGTGTCGATCGTGCCGGCGTGCCTGTCGCGCAGCGGGCTGGCGGGCACGCGGTTCATTGCGTTTGAACACGAAGCGCGCTCGATCAGCCAGGTGATCTGGCCCGATGCGGCGCGTTCGCCCTTGCAGGAGCGCGCGGTGGCGTTGGTGGCCCAGGCGTTTCCGCCGTTGCAACCGCCCGCCGCGGTCCCGTCAAAGGCGTGAGGATCAGCGGAACACGACGGTCTTGTTGCGGTTCAGCAGGATGCGGTGTTCGACGTGGCTGCGCACGGCGCGAGACAGCACCAGGGATTCGATGTCGCTGCCCACCTGGGTCAGGTCCTGGGCGGTCATCGTGTGGTCGACGCGTTCGATGTCCTGGTCGATGATCGGGCCTTCGTCCAGGTCCGAGGTGACGTAGTGGGCCGTGGCGCCGATGATCTTCACGCCGCGCGCATGCGCCTGGTGGTAGGGGCGTGCGCCCTTGAAGCTGGGCAGGAAGCTGTGGTGGATGTTGATCGCGCGTCCGGTCAGCGCGCGGCACATGTCGGCGGACAGGATCTGCATGTAGCGCGCCAGCACGACCAGGTCGATGTTCGCCTCGTCGACGATCTTGAGCACCTGCTTTTCCTGTTCCAGCTTGGTGTCGGGCGTGACCGGCAGGTGGTGGAACGGGATGTTGTAGGTGGCGGCCAGGCCGGCGTAGTCGTTGTGATTCGAGACGATGGCGGCCACTTCGGCATGCAGATGGCCGCTGTGCACGCGGAACAGCAGGTCGTTCAAGCAGTGGCCCTGCTTGCTGACCATGATGAGCAGGCGTTCCTTGCGGCGCGCGTCGTGCAGCTTCAGTTCCATGCCGTAGTCGGCGGACATGGCGTCCAGGCGGGTGCGCAGGTCGTCGGCGGAGGCGCCGACCGGCAGGTCGAAGTGCACGCGCAGAAAGAACCGGCCGGTCTCTTCGTCGCCGAACTGCTGCGAATCCAGGATGTTGCAACCCAGTTCGAACAACAGGCCGCTGACGCGGTAGACGATGCCGGTGCGGTCGGGGCAGGACAGGGTCAGGATGTAGTCGTTGTGCTGCATGGCGGAAATGGATGAATAAGAAAGAGGAAGCGGGCGGAGATCAGGCGGACAGGCGCGCCAGGGTTTCTTCCGCCAGGGCCAGGCTGGAGGTCAGCCCGGGGGATTCGATGCCGAACAGGTTCACCAGGCCGGGCACGCCATGCACGGCGGGTCCGGCGATGACGAAGTCGGCGGCCGGCTCGTGCGGGCCCGAGATCTTGGGCCGGATGCCCGTGTAACCGGGCGCCAGCGCGTCGTCCGGCAACGCTGGCCAATAGGTGCGGACGGCTTCGTAGAACACCTCGGCGCGGGATGGGTCCAGCGTGTAGTCCTCGGTCCCGACCCATTCGGTGTCGGGGCCGAACTTGGCCTGGCCGCCCATGTCCAGCGTCAGGTGCACGCCCAGGCCGGCGTGCTGCGGCACGGGATAGATCAGCCGCGAAAACGGCGCGCGCCCGGACAGCGTGAAATAGCTGCCCTTGCACAGGTAATCGGTGGGGATGCTGTCTGCCCGCACGCCTTCGATGCGCCGCGCCAGGGCGGGCGCCTGCAGGCCGGCCGAGTTGATCAGCACGTTGCAGGTCAGTTGCATGGCGTCATCGCCGCCGAACTGCAGTTCAAAGCCGCCTTCAGGACGCACACGCCCCGACACGAGCGGCGTATGGAAGACGCATTGGGCGCCCGCGTTTTCGGCGTCGCCTTGAAAGGACAGCATCAGCGCGTGGCTGTCCACGATGCCGGTGGACGGCGACACCAGCGCGGCGGTGCATTGCAGCGCGGGCTCAAGGCGCATGGCTTCTTCGCCCGAGATGTACTGCAGGTCGTCCACGCCGTTGACACGGGCGCGCTGGGCGATGCCTTCCAGCTGCGTGGCCTGTTCGGGGCTGGTGGCGACGATGAGCTTGCCCAGCCGCTTGTGCGGCACGCCGCGCTCGGCACAGTACGCGTACAGCAGATGCTTGCCGCGCACGCATAGCCGCGCCTTCAGGCTGCCGGCGGGGTAATAGATGCCGGCGTGGATGACTTCGGAGTTGCGCGAGCTGGTGCCGGTGCCGATGGCCTCGGTGGCCTCGGCCACCAGCACCTCGCGGCCGGATTGGGCCAGCGCGCGGGCGATTGCCAGCCCGACCACGCCGGCGCCGATGACGACGCAATCGACGTCGACGCTCATGATTTGGCCTTCTCGGCGCGCGTGCCGGCCGGCGTCAGGTCGAATCCGCCGGCGTGAAACACCAGCGGAGGCTCGCCGCTATGACCGCAACGTTCGACTTCTCCGACCATGATGACGTGATCTCCCTCGACATAGCGGCTGCGGTTGCGGCATTCGAACCACGCGGCGCAGTGGCCGTCCAGCATCGGCGTGCCGCCCGGCGCGTAATGCACCTGCAGTCCGGCATAGCGGTCCGGCGTCTTGCCGGTCGCGAAGCGCCGCGCCAGCGCGATCTGATCCGCGCTCAGCACGTTTACCACGTAGCGCTCGCACTGTTCGAAGGCCTCCAGCGACGAGGAGCCCAGCGACAGGCTCCACAGCACCAGAGGCGGGTTCAGCGAGACCGAATTGAACGAGCTGACCGTCAGGCCGATGGGCGCGCCGTCCTGGCCGGCGGTCGTCACGACCGTCACGCCGGTGGCGTAACGGCCCAATGCGGTGCGAAAGAAGACGGAATCGAAATCAGGGGAGGAGGCGGACATGCAGTAGACAGTTCGGTCGGGCGCGGGAGGCGCCCGGCGTGGGGACGCCCCGCGTCGGGGGCGCCTGTATCAGGGCGACAGGCGTTCGATCTTCCAGTCCGCGCCGTCCGCGACGTAGCGCAGGCGGTCGTGCAGGCGGGACGGCCGGCCCTGCCAGAATTCAAAGGCGGTGGGCTTCAGACGGTAGCCGCCCCAGTGCGGCGGACGCGGCGGCTGTTCGCCGAAGCGTTCGCGGAATTCCTTTTCGCGGGCTTCCAGTTCTTCGCGGGTGATGGGCTGGCTCTGGCGCGAAGCCCAGGCGCCGATGCGCGATCCGGCCGGGCGGCTGTGATAGTAGGCGTCCGACTCTTCGGCGGCCACTTTTTCCACCACGCCCTCGATGCGGACCTGGCGCTCCAGCGGCTGCCAGAAGAACAGCAGGCTGGCGCGCGGTTCGGCCAGCAGGTCCAGGCCCTTGCGCGATTCGTAATTGGTGAAGAACGTGAAGCCTTGGTCGTCAAAGCCCTTGATGAGGACGATGCGGGCGCTGGGCTGGCCGCTGGCATCCACCGTCGCCAGGGTCATGGCGTTGGGTTCGGGCACCTTGGCCGCGAGGGCCTCGTCGAACCAGCGGGTGAATTGCTCGAACGGGGAGCGGGCGGCCTGGCTTTCCAGGAGCACATTCTTTTCGTAGCTTTGACGCAGATCAGAGACGGACATGGTCTTAGGGGTTCAGCGTTGATAACAGGGAGTTTATACCGCCTGGAAGACCGGCCCCTCATTGACCCCGCGCAGGCCCCGGGCAAGTTCGCCGCGCCTGCTTGCCCCGTGGGCGTCAGGGACCTTCGGGCAGCGGGTGGCCGTCCAGTTCCAGCCGGCGTGCGATCGCGTCGAGCCGGGCGTCGTGGATGCCGGCGGACCGCAAGGCCTGGGCGGTCTGCACCACATAGTCCGTGCACGGGCCGTAGCGTCCCGCCGCGCGGCGCACGATCTCCAGCAGTTCCGGCTCGGGCAGTGCGCGGATGTAGGCGGGATTGCTGCGGTTCATGATGAAGACGAGGGCGCGGACGACCCCTTCGTCCGTGGCGCAGTTGATCCAGCGGGGCAGGTAGGCGCCCGTGGACATCTCGCGTTCCCAGAGGGCGGGAAAGTAATTGGGGACCTGGTCGCCGGCCAGGCGGTAGACCACACCCCGGCAGGAACCGCCGCGATCCAGTCCAAACACCAGGCCCGGGCATTCGGGCGTGCCCCGGTTCACCCGCGACCACAGGCAAAGCGCCCGGTGGTGGCCGCGCAGCGTGGCCAGGCGCCGTTCCTGGAAGTCGAAATCCGGCCGCCAGATCAGGGATCCGTACCCGAATACCCATACGTCTTCCCCGGCCTGCCAGTGTTTGAGCGCATCGTCGAGCGAGGCTTGGCGTTCTTCTGCCGTCCAGAGCCGGAAGGGCAAGGACGCGCCGGAGATGTCGGAGGGGGAGGACTGCTTGTTCACAACTACGTTTTCCGTTCAGGCTCGTGCGGAGGATTTCGATTGGCCCAGCCCCCGGCCATCAGCGCCACGGAATAGGCCCAGAAAAGCGGGGCAACGCCAATTACCGCACCCAGCGCGCCGAAGGTCAACGGCAGGGACACCTGCGAACCGTTGATCAGCGCCATGCGCAGGCCCACTGCTTCGGCGGCGCGGCCCGGCGGCGAGTATTGGTGCAGCAGGGACAGCATGCTGGGTTGGCAACAGCCCAGCGCCAGTCCCAGGATGAAAGACAGCACGATCAGGACGGTAACGTCGGTGAACAGCGGGTAAAGCACGAAGTCGATCGCCGCGGTGGCCATGGCCACTCGCACCAGTGTCCAGGATCGCACCCGGCGCTGGATCAGTGGCAAAGCCAGCCGGATAACGAAAGTTGCCGCCGCGAACGACGCAAGAATGACGCCGATGGTGGTGGCGGACAAGCCAATCGCCACGCCGAAGATCGGTACGACGAACAGGTGGGTATCCCACGCGCCGGACAGGATCGTGTTCACCATCAGGACACGACGCAAGGCGGGCACGGCGAGCAATTCGGTCACCCGGCGGCGCTGGGCCTCTCGCACGCCGGTGATGGCAGCGTCGACCGCCTTCAACTGATGCCGCAGCGCATACAGGCCGATTCCCGAGAGCAGGGGCCCGACGGCGAGGAGGCCGAAGGCCGTGCGCGTACCCAGGTGGTCAATGGCCAGACCGGCAATCAAAGGACCGGAAAATCCCGACCCTGCCAGGGCCAATGACATGAACGAGAAATTGCGCAGCCGCTTCTCGGGTTCGGCGTGTCCCAGCAGATCCTGCGTGGCGACCTGATGCAGCATGAAGCCGATGCCGATGCAGCAGGACGCCACCAGCAGCGCGGACTGGGTTTGTGAAATAGAGGGGAGTAGCGTGCCGAAGGCCACCAATGTGGTGCCCATGACCAGCGGACGGACGATGCCGACCCGGTCCACCCAGCGACCCGCGCGGACCGAAAACAGCATGGGCAGCACGGCAAACACCGCCACCAGCGTGCCCACCGTGAATGTGGACAGCCCCATCTGAAGCGCCGTCAGGGAAACGGTGATCCGTCCCCCGGTCAGCGCCACATGATTCATCATTGCCAGCAGGCACAAAAGCACCGCCCCGGAAAATTCCGGGGAACTGGATGGCGAGGAGGGGGATCTGTTGGAGGTAGACACGGCTTAACTGCATTCATTCTGTTCGTAACGTCCGGCTATGTCGAGGCGATGCGATTTTGCGCTGCAGCGGACAGTGACTAGTCACATTGCGAAGTTAACGGTCTCTACCGGACAAGTCTCGCGCTTATTCGGCAAGATGACGGCACGTTCGCGGCAGGTGCGGTAAAACGGTTCCGCAACCGTCCTGGGATCGTTGTATCGTTCACGCAACGGAACACGTCCGCCCGGCGCAATTCACCTGCGAATTACGCCGCTTGTTTGCAGCATTACCGGCGCCGCCCGTGGCGCCTTGCCGTTCCCATCGTCCAGGTTCAATGAAAAAGTCCCGCAGCAAGTTCAAGCGCTACGTCCTGATAGCCGTCATCCTCCTGCTTCTTGTCTTCGGTGCGCGCGCCGCATTCTTTTCGGCGCCGCCGCCGCCTACCTTCGCCGTGGCCGAGGTGTCCCGCGCGGACCTGGAAGACAGCGTCCTGGCCAGCGGCACCATCGACGCCATCGAACGCGTCAGCGTCGGTGCGCAGGCCACGGGCCAGCTCAAGTCCCTGAAGGTGGAACTGGGCGATCGCGTCAAGAAAGGACAACTGGTCGCCGAGATCGATGACCTGACCCAGCAGAACGAGCTGCGCAACGCCGAAGCGGCGCTGCAGACGCGGCGCGCCGAGCGGGCGGCCAAGGTCGCCACGCTGAAGCAGGCCGAACTGGCGTTCAAGCGCCAGCGCATGATGCTGGCGGCCGACGCCAGCTCGCGCGAGGCCTATGAAACCGCCGAGGCCACGCTGGCCGTGACCCGTGCCGAGATCGCGTCGCTGGACGCGCAGATCGCGCAGGCCGAGATCCAGGTGGACACGGCCCGGGTCAACCTGGGTTACACGCGCATCGTCTCGCCGATCGACGGCATGGTGGTGGCGGTGGTGACCAAAGAAGGCCAGACGGTCAACTCCATCCAGAGCGCGCCCACCATCATCAAGGTGGCGCAGGTGGACACCATGACGATCAAGGCGCAGATCTCCGAGGCCGACGTGACGCGGGTCAAGCCCGGGCTGCCGGTCTACTTCACGATCCTGGGCGAACCGGACGAGCGCTACCGCGCCACGCTGCGCGCGGTGGAACCGGCCCCGGATTCCATCCAGAAGGATGACGCGGCGTCGTCGCTGACGTCCTCGACCAGCACCTCCACCAGCGCCGCGGTCTACTACAACGGGCTGTTCGACGTGCCCAACCCCGACGAGAAGCTGCGCATCTCGATGACGGCGCAGGTCTTCATCGTGCTGGGCGAGGCCAAGGGGGCGGTGGTGGTGCCGGCGTCGGCGCTGGGCAAGCGCGGCGCGGACGGGCGCTACGAGGTGCGCGTGGTGCTGGACGGCAACAAGACCGAGACGCGCCAGGTCCGCATCGGCATGAACAACAATGTGCAGGCGCAGGTGCTGGAAGGCCTGGAGGTGGGCGAACGCGTCGTGTCGGCGGATTCGTCGCCGGCCGCCGCCAAGCCGGGAGCCTGACATGAGCGGTCCGCTCATTTCCCTGTCGGGCGTGCGCCGCGAGTTTCCGGCGGGCGACCAGACGATTGCGGTCCTGAAAGACGTCAACCTGACGATCGAGGCGGGCGAGATGGTCGCGATCGTGGGGGCGTCCGGTTCGGGCAAGTCGACGCTCATGAACATCCTGGGCTGCCTGGACCGGCCCACGCGCGGCGATTACAAGGTCGACGGCCGCAGCACGGGCGAGCTGGACCCGGACGAGCTGGCAGAGCTGCGCCGGGAGCACTTCGGGTTCATCTTCCAGCGCTATCACCTGCTGGCGGACCTGAGCGCGCAGGGCAACGTGGAGGTTCCGGCCGTCTACGCGGGCAAGCGCCGCGAGGC
>Ga0209050_1001631_pt1 | contig 22996 bp, 25 predicted proteins | sample Araplavi_mTSA_r2_FD_184276 | JGI IMG/M metagenome (GOLD analysis project Ga0209050, IMG submission 184276) | Arabidopsis root microbial communities from North Carolina, USA - plate scrape MF_Cvi_mTSA_r2 (SPAdes) (version 2) | ecosystem: Host-associated > Plants > Roots > Endosphere | place: USA... | reverse complement strand
CGGTCAACAACAACACCGAGCTCAAAGCCGACACGATCAACATCCACAGCAAAGGCGACACCACGCTGAAAGGTGCAACGGCAACCGCCAACACGATCAACACTGACGTTGGTGGCAAGCTGGCTGTTGAAAGCCTGCAGGACACCAGTGAATTTGACAGCAAGCAGACCAACGTTGGCGTACGCGTGCAGGTCGCAATTGGCACAGCCTGGAGCGCCTCCGGCAATGTGTCCCAGCAAAACGGCAAGGGCAGCTACGCAGGCGTGGGCCAGCAATCAGGCCTGTTCGCCGGTGACGGCGGCTATCACGTCAAGGCCGAAACGATCGACCTGAAAGGTGGCGCCATCGCCAGCACGAATGCTGCCGCCTCCGAGCTGACGACCAACAAGCTGACCACGTCCAACATCGAAAACAAGATGAAGTACTCGGCCAGCAACGTCAGCATGGCTGGCGGTACTGGCGGCAAGAGCGAATTGCTCAAGGACGACGCAGGCAAGATCCTGCCGCTAAGCCAGCAGAATCAGGCATTCGGAACCGCGAAGGATGGCAACGTCGCGCCAGGATTGCCGATGGTGGAGAAGGGCAGCGACAGCTCCACCACCTCCGCCACCGTCACCGACGGCAAGATCACCATTGGTGGCGTGACGACCAACTCGGTCAAGGACCGGGGCATAAATACCGATGCGAGCAAGGCCAATACCGCGCTAGACAAGCTACCTGACCTGCAGAAGCTTCTGAAGGATCAGCAAGCCATGTCTGCCGCGCAGGTACTGTGATTGCGACCACGAAGCAAATCGCGGGCGATATCGCACTCGGTGCGGCGAAAGCGCAACAAGATGCGCAAGAGACGCTGAAACAACCGAATATAACGGCCGAGCAAAGAGCGGAAGCAACCAGGGTAAGCGAAGAGGCTCAAAAAACTCTGAAGGATTGGGGCACGGGTGGTATTTACAGCCGCACACTGAATGCTGGCGTTGGCGTCCTGACCGGAGCATTGGCAGGGCAGGGCGGCGGTCAGATTACAGCTAACGCTGTCGCCCCGACGGTCGCCAAAATGGTTGGCGATATCGGCACTGACTTGCAGATCGAGGCCAGGATCGAGGCGGATAGACTCACGGGCCTCGCTCAACAAGCGGCAGATAGGGGCGACACGGTAGCGGCTGCCGATTACCGCGCTAAGGCAAGTGAAGCGGCAGCTACTGCTGCGAATTGGGGCGACAACGGGGTCTACCGTGTCGGGCTGCATGCTGCTACCCAAGGCATGTTAGGTGGCCTGGCAAGCGGCCAATCCGGAGCGCTGGAGAGTGCCGCTGGTGTTGTCGGCGGTAACTTGGGGCAGCAACTTGGGGCGCAACTCGGTAATGTGGAGGCCGAAAAGCTCGGTTTGACAGGTGAAGAGAAAAGGGCGTTCGTCAATGCGTTCCAGCAGACTGGTGCAGTTGTTGGTGGCATGGTTGCAGGTGCTGCTGCGGGTAACGCCGGTAGCGGCAATACAGACATCGGCGCCTTGCTAGCTGCGGCGCAAGGTGGTCATGCGGCGGGCACTGTTGATGACTTCAATCGACGATTGCATGAGGACAATAAAGCAAAGGAAAAGACTCTGGCAGCCGAACTCGCGGCAAAGAGTAAAGGAAAATACACCCAAAAACAGGTCGAGGATCTCCTGCGGGCTGCAGGCAATAGCGCCCTTGGCGAAGATGTTACGACAGGTGCAGTGATCAAGCTCACCAAAGACACGCCGGTGAGTGCGCTTTATGACCTAAACGCAATGACCCTGCAGGGCCCATTCGCAGGTCAGTATTATTTGGTCCAGCCTATTGCTTCGACAGTCGACCCCGCACTAGCCAAGTTTGTTATTGACAATACTGGTGGCACCAAATCGCCTTACTCGTGGAGTGATATGCAATTAGGCAAAGGAACGCCTATGACGCAAACACCTTACGTGAATCCATTTGAGCCGAATGCAAGTGGATGCTTGACCGACGATTGCGCTGCGGGTCTGCTTCCGAACAGGCATGACATAGTGAAGGAAACGAGGATCTTGGCTGGTTTCCAAGGAGTCGGAGGTGCTACCCAAGCAGCTACCGGTGCGACGCTTGCCAAAATCGGTTTGGCGACATGTTTTGAGACAGGCCTTGGGTGTGTTGTTGGCGCAATCGGTTTATATCAAATGGCGGCCGGTACGGACAACGTTTATACGGCGTATCAATCGGCCAGGGATGGGACACCGCATGCAACGACGGGCGGTCAGCTTCTTCGGTACACTGGTCTGTCGCCGGCAGCCAGCGAGTTGGTATACGGCGGTACGCAGATCGGCAGCTTGTTTGGCGCGAGCATAATGGTCGGTAGTGCTGGAGCGATTGGGAAGGGCGCGGCCCCTGGGTTCAATAGCAGGGCTCCTCTTCCTGACACCATGTTCGATGAGAGTACGATTAGATCATCGGCGGCGTTCCGGGAGTTCGAAGAGTCGCTTCACGGGCCACTCCTTCCGAGCAAGTCTAGTAGCTCAACTGAACAGATTAGAGAAGGACTAAACGGGGCTTCTGGCAACCAGTCAATTTTCGACATGCGAACGGCTGCTGCAGATGCGATCGGACAGGATGTGGTAAAAGCGATGGATGGGGTAATTTCGAAGGAAAGGGCCGCTGCTGTCCAGATTTTTACCCATCAAGATGGCACGGTTAGTGTTGGGATCTCTGGAGATTTGTCCTCGCCTAAAACTGTGGAAGGAATTGCTAGATTGCAGGCTAGGTTAGATAAGGAATTTGGCGAAGGTAAGTTTAAAGTGGGAACTACTACTTTGGACGAGAAAAATGGGATCGTAAGAGTAATGGATAAAGATGGGAAACTCAGTAATGCTCCTGGTGTTTGCGCCGAACCTAAGGCCTGTACTGCCGCTGCAGAAAACCCTAGCCCCATAACTGGCTCGGCCACGATATCGCGATCAACCAAACCAAATAGGTACCCTTACACGGCACCTAATGCAGACAGCCTGTCTCCAAATAAAATGGGGCCGTGCTTGACATGCGGTAATCCGTCAAATCATGCTGTTTATAATAATGCCGCCAATAGCGGAAAAAAGTAGGAAAATAGATATGTTAAAAATGTTGGTTGAGTTGTTGTTGCCATATGTCAACGACGTAAGATTTGTTGACGAGGCAAAGATCCGAAAATTTGCAGAGGCGCAAAATATATTATTGCGTGATGAACACTTGCATTTTCTGATGAGATTTGGAAGTGAGGAAAATGGTCGGCCTAGCATTTTTGAGTGGTGGGAAGGTGATTTCGATTTTGATATTTTTAGTAAGGTCTATCTTGAAAAATATCCAGATATGGAAGTTCCGGCGGGCAACACATTTTTTGGATGCGATTTTGTCGGGCATTCACTCTGCGTCGATAATTCTTCGGGCGGGATATTTTTGTACGACGAGGGCGAAAGATTTGGTCTGGTGCATGAGGGAATCGATGGCTTCCTATTAAGGTGCATGGCATCCGTCTACGGGACGGAGGCATTCGCGGAAAAAACGGTTAACATAGGTGTGGAGAACGAAATTTTCGAGGAATTTAGGTCAAGGAATCACCGTGAAAAAATACCTGGCGCCACAAGCTACGATTTTGAGTATGTAAATCTGGATCGACCTGCGATTGTTTCTGAATATTATATGGTGGAGAGAAATTTGATTTCTTTGTACCACCCAACACGAACAATGATTACCCTTTCCGGGGGAATTCTTGGGGAAATCTAGCTGTCCTGTCCAAATGTTCAATAAGGGATCCGAGCCTGCGGGCTAGCCCGCTTTTTAAGAGAAGAGGCGCCATTTTCGTGGCCGCCGGCCGATTCGAGCCAGTGTCCTGAGAATCGTGCCATTTTCTGCTCGGTTTTGTACAGTTTCCTATTGGGTATCCCATAATGCCGACCTTGCGCTGATTGGCGCCAGCGGGGTCTCGAATGGCGATCGATCGATAAACCTATAACGATTGCCGTCGCGAAAGTTAGGTTTGCAGATGAAATACAGTGCAATGGCAGGCGTTGAATTCAACGGCGATTTTTTTTCGAATCATTACGATGTCTCAAGGAATGCTCAGCTATGCTGAGCCCTCGGCCGATCCGATTTATCTTCCTCCCGATGTAGGTGATGCCGAACTTGGAAACGCTATTCGTAGCGGGTTGTCTCTTTCTCGTCGAGTTACACCGAGTGAGTTCCAAGAAATTTTCAAGTCAAAGATCGTCGAATTGCATGCGAAGGAACGAGATACAAGAGCTATTGAGCAGTTCGGATATAAGAAGAAGGGCGACATGAACAAGAATATGGATACATGTCTGATCAAGGTATAGGATGGGAGAATCGAGATTCAGCCAACGCACAAGAATTCGCTGGACACTTATACGATTTCGAAGGACGATGGACCGTTTCCGGTATGCGTTGACGAAAACGTGAGTGATACAGAGCTTGGTTCGACACTAAAGCATGCGATGACTCAATGCACCAGTTCGCTTCGTTAGACACATTTTCCGCAGTCACTCTTCGGAAAGCTGTGTTCAGGTGTCTGATCGATTCTCTCCAATTGTCACTAAAAGACGTCAAACTATGCTCATTGTTGAGCTATTTGCTTAAAAACCTTAAGAATGTGTAAGCAAAAAATTTGATTTTCAGGCGCAGCGCCGCTATACTTCACAACTGTAAAAAATGCACTGGTGAAATTAAAAGTGCAAAATTGCAAGTTGGTCGTCACATGCGGCCAGCTAGTCGCAAGCTGAGCCACTGTATCTCAGTGGCGCATCGATGTACCCCCGCAAACATAAAAACGTGCGAATCGAGCGAGGCTTTGTCACGCCCTTAGGATTCGCGCGCGGAGACTGAATTTCACCCGAGGAAAGCTGATTTCATGAGGCATCTACGCATCTCATGGATCGGATTTGGATAGTTGCGTAGTTTTTTGAAGAAGAACATGAACATTAAATTTCTTTCGTTGGCAGTAGTCTCGGCATTTACGCTGGCTGGTTGTGGAGGTGGCGGCGGTGATAGTACTTCCGCTGCTGCTCCGGGTGCCGGCGGTAGCTCGGCTTCCGTAACCAATCCGCCTGCCCAAGTCAATCCGCCACCAGCCGAAAGTAAGCCGGCCAATTCGGGCTCTGTCGATGCGCCTTTCGTTGCCGGGGCAAAGCCACGATTCCTGATGACTGGTCGCTTGGGTCAGATGAGCGCAATTGCATCACCTTTAACGCAGACAAGTGATGGGGCAGTGACGGTCATGGGAAGCACCACTCTGACCGGAACGACAATTGCAACCCAGGATATTTCTGGTAACGCGAGCTTCGCTCAAGGTCGTTGGAGTGTCGGCACGGTCAAATTTTCCAGCAGCACCTGGACGATGACTGGCGATTCCTTTGACGCGTTTCACTACTCTGTTTACAACAGCCTCGAGACCCTCCCAACGAATGGCAGCATGACCTGCAATTCCGGCAAATTCACCAAACCGGGTTATTCTGGAGGAACCGTACGGTCCACGGACTACTTTGGTACGTCTACCGGCAGCGCAAGCGTTACTTTTGATGGGGCTGGCGCCAATGTGTCGTTAATGATCACCACCACCGGTGCTGGCGCTAGCGGTACGGTCAATCTGTCAGGCACGGTCAAGACCGGCAATGCCACTTACATCTCGGGTGGGTTGGGCGGCACCGGCAATGGCGGGATGGTTGCAGTCGGTGATGCTGGCAACGGCGCAGTGAACGTCATTGCGATCTATAACGTGGTCGTGGCGAACGATAACAAGACTAGCTACAGCGGTATTGCAACGTTCACCTGCAAGTAATTGACTGGCGCGAAGCCGGCGTCACTGTTCGGCTTCGCTAAGGTCAAGCGTGCGCCATCAAATAAAATTATTTGATAAGTGAAATTCTGAGAGTTTCTAAGGCCTCCTTGGCGGTTACCATACCGCCCTATGCGTCAGGTCTTTGTCACAACTTGTGAGCTCGAATACGAAGATGCGTGGGATCGTTTGTCCCACGCAGGCATTCCGGTATTCGAGCCTTCCAAACCGTCGAAAGAAGGACGGGTACTTTGCATCTGGCTCGCACACCAATACGATGATGCGATCGAGTTGCTCCACAATCCCCTGCACATCGTTGCCACTGCGGTGACGGATGAAGAGTTCGAGCGCATCCAGGCTGCGGCCGATGCGCGCATGGCCCGCACCCGTGACCACGCCTGGGAGCAATCGCTCAATCGTCTCGTCGCATGCGCTTCGTTGCTGCTGCTAAGTGGGCTCGTCTACATTACCCTGCCAAGCGTGCTGTGAACCGATGACGGAGCTGTTCTCGGTCATTCGCATGGCCTATGCCGCCACGTTCGCTGATGCAGTTGCTTCGTCCGCGAACGCCCATGTGGAAGCGGCACTGCGGCGCGACGACGGCAGCCTTGTCCTCGATGGCGAATACGACCTGCCGATGCGGGCGGACCTGGTGCCACGGCGCGGAGCGCAGGCGGGCAAGCTGCTGTCGGTCGACTCGCACACACGCATGCAGTTCAGCGTGCACACCTTGCCGCTTCCTCCCGCCATTGTCTATGTCGCGCCTTTTGTGTGGGACGCGGTGGCGTTGCGTGTGGGCGGCCTGGTCCCGGAGCAGGTGGGGGCGGTGCTGGCGCCATGGTTCATGGACTGGTTCGATCCCGAAGATGCCAATCGCCTGAACGAAGAAGGGCTGTTCGGCGTGGTCCATTTTGCGAGCGATCCGCGGCCGGAAGGAGCACTGGTCGCGGTTGAACTGGACCTGGGCTCAGCGCCCGTGCAGGCACTGGAAGACTTGTTATCGCGCCTTGCCGCAGCGGGCGCGCGCGACATCCGCCTTGCCTAAGCCTGCATCATCGCTGTGAGCTCGGCGGCTACCTGTTCGGCGAACAGGTGAATGTGATAGCCGTCGACGAAGCCATGATGCACCTGCACCGAGAATGGCAACTCAAGGCGTCCGGCGCCGGCTTCCCTGAATTTACCCCACGCGAACGATGGAATATCCGGCTGCGCCAGAACGGCGGTGGGATGCTGGATCGAGGTGAAATTCAGCCACGGTATGCAGGTGACGAATACCTGCTCCTTTGCTTCGCGCGGCGTCATGCTGCGGTATTTGCGGTTCAGCGCTTCCATATTCGATGCCTGCTCGCGCGCCGCCACGCCGCGCGCAACGAACTCGCGCAAGTCATCGGACCAGTCGAACTGGGCGAAGTTCAGGTCGTTGTGCTGGTTCTTGACCGTGAAGGACGGTGTCAGGCGATCGATCCGGATTACTTTGCCGTCCAGGATGCGGTAGCGGAAATTCTCCACCTTCAGCACGGAGCGCAGCACGGCGCACAGCATCACATGGAAAGGTGGCAGGCCCTGCGCTTTGCACCACGGGCGAAAGTCCGGCAGTTCCAGCGTGAAGGTCAGGTTCAGGGCGGGGCTGTCCATGCTGTCGAACAGCTCGAAACGGTCGAGGCGGCGCTGCAGGGAGTTGTTAACGGTTTCTGTGGAAAAGTCTGTTAACAAGGAATCCCTCCGTGTGCTAAAGCTATGATTCTAATGGGAATAAACTGGCTGCTCAATTTTGCATCAACTCAGGCGCCCGAAGCTCAGGAAGGCCCATGCTGCGGCAATCACCACCATCCCGGCCACCGTCACGCACGACCAGGTAAAGAAGTAGGCCGACACCACGGTGGCCTGCAGCGCGCGTTCGAACAGGCAGCCCAGGCCAAAGTCGAAGGTCGCCATGACGGTCCAGCGCCGGAAGTAAATCGGGAGATAGCGGCTCATGTACTTGTTGTGCTGCAGGGCGGCGTGGCGCTCGATCACGTTGCGTGCCGCGCTCACGTCCTTGAACAGCCAGTCGAAGAAGATGAAGCGGTAGAGCAGGGTGCGGAAAGGCATGGCTTCGGTCGTCATGGGCGTCTCCCTTGATTGCCTGAATATATTATCATTCCCGGCATTCCTCCAAAGGAGATACAGCATGACGGAATATCTGCGGGGTAGCTGCCTGTGCGGCGGCGTTGAATACAAAGCCGACAGAAAGTCGGTCAGCGGTGCGAGCCATTGTTACTGCACTATGTGCCAGAAGCAGCATGGCGCGGCGTCGGGCACTTACGCCAATGTCGCCAGCGCCGGCTTCAGTTTCGAAAAAGGCGCCGAACTGGTGGCCGAGTTCCATTCCTCCGATCATGGCCGGCGCGGTTTCTGCAAGGTGTGCGGCTCGACCTTGACCTGGCGCAGCACTCAGACGCCGGACCGTATTGCCATCACGCTCGGCACCATGGAGCCTGAATATGACGGGCCGGTGCAGCATGAGCTGCACACGGACACCAAGCCGCACTGGCTGCCGACTGCTTAACGGCGGCGCAGCGTTGCCACCGTTAGCGTGCCGTCCGCGGCGCGTTCGTTGATCGTCCATTTCAGCGCAGCCCGCGGCGAGGCGCTGGTATCGCGTGCTGCCAGGCGTAGCGTGTAATCGCCTGCTGGCAGCGCAGGCAGCGTCCAGCTATCCTGGTAGCTCGTGCTGGCGCCGCCTCCCAAGAGGGATTTCAGATTGGCGGAAGTTTGTCCCGTCCATGCCACTGTGCCCGAGAAGTTCACCAGTTCCGCTTTGACCTGCCACGTTTCGTAGGCCGGCGCGGTGCCGTCGTTGCGCAGCATGAAGGTCAGTGTCAGCGCTCCGCCGGAGGTGAGGTTGACCGTGCTGCTGGCAACTGTATAACGGTAGCCCGATTCGCGCGCCATCATCAGCAGATCGTTTTGTTCGGATGCGGAAAGCGCGCTCCAGCGCTCCGCATCCGGGCGGCTGGTTTCGAAATTTCCGTTGCTGAACAGCGTGATGTGGAATGTTGCCGCCTGCTGGCGCGCCGTGGCCGGATTGTTCTGCGGGTCGCCGCTGGTGAAGGGGCAGAACTCGGAGACAAACGGCGCCTTCTGCCACTGGCCCGAAAAAGCCGCCCATTCCGCAGGGCGGTTGGTCCACTGGTCGAAGTAGCCGTAGCGGCTCAAACAGTCGGCACGCAAGCCCACGGGCCGGCTGGTAATGCCTTGCTCAAGCAGGCCGTAAGTCAAGGCATCTTTGTTGGAGTAGGGGATGAACATTACGTGCTGCTGGCCGGGGAAGGCATCGAAATGCATCTTTGCGAATTCGCGCTTGCTGGCATCGGTGGCAGGTGTGATACCGGCTGGCGGGCTGGCGTAGGCACTGGAGCGCAGCGCCCATTCGCCGTATTGGCCAAACATGCCGACGTCGATCCATGCGATGTCCGGGTTGTTCGGTCCCATTGCTGTGGCCAGCGCGGAGAGCAGGGCCCGCGAGCGCTGCTGCAGCCACGGGTCGTTCCAGTCGGGGACGAAGGTCTGGCCGGGCATGGTCGGATCGGTGTCGGCCCAGAAACCGCAGCCCGCCTGGCAGTTGGCATTGTTGACGATGTAAGCCGGTGCATAGACGGTGTTGTCGTCATAGCCCGCCATCATGCGCAAACGAAAGGCGAACTTGCGGCCCTGGCTTTTGGCTGTGGCAAGGTCGTTCAGGACCGCGCTGAAGTTGTACTGGCCTTCGGCCGCCTCCAGGTCCCTCCAGTAATAGCGGCGATAGGCGTCCCTGGCGGGCGCCGGCTGGGGAATCAACTCCTGGTTTTGCCAGCGGTAATAGCCGCGCAAGGGATTGATGGTGTCGTCGCTGGCGACGGGAATCGCTGTATAGGTACGGCTGGCGTTGAGTGTACTCCAGCCTTTGGGGCCCGCAGTGGCTGGTGAGGTGCTTGCTGCAAGCAGGACGGATGCAATGATGAAGTTCAGGCGCGGCATAGGTGGCTCCTGTCATTGGTCGGGTAACGCGCGCAGCTCCTCCTCGCTGAAGCCTGCCTTGCGGCGTGCTTCCATGTTGAACGGGCCGCGCACGGTGGCTTTGTACTGTACCACCAGTTCTTCGTAGGTCGAGATCGGGTCAAGGCCGCGCAGACCACACAGGTGCCAATACCAGCGGTTGCCGATTTCCACATGGCCGATTTCGTCGCGCAGGATGATGTCGAGGATGGCGGCTGCCGCCTCGTCGCCAGCCTGGGCCAGCTTGGCCCGCAGCGGCGGGATCGCATCCAGTCCGCGTGCTTCCAGTGTGCGCGGCACCAGGGCCATGCGCGCCATCACGTCGCCTGTGGTCTTCTCCACCATCTCCCACAGGCTGCCGTGGGCAGTGTAGGCGCCGTAGGCGCAACCGAGCGTGGAGAGGTGGGCCGAAAGCAGCGAGAAGTGGTAAGCCTCTTCCTTTGCCACGCGCAGCCAGTCGGTATAAAACTGTTCCGGCATGCCGGGGAAGCGCCAGATTGCGTCCAGCGCCAGGTTGACGGCATTGAATTCGATATGCGCCAGCGCGTGCACCAGCATGGCGCGGCCTTCGACCGTAGCCATCGAGCGGCGGCCCACCAGGCGCGGCGCCACCAGTTCCGGGCGGGCAGGGCGACCGGGGATCTGCGCAGCGGGTGTGGCCAGCGCGGCCGCCGCGTCCAGCACCAGCACACCGCCGGCCCAGGCTTCTGCCATCGCGGCGACTGCGGACACTTTGGCGGCCGGATCAGGTTCAACCAGGCATTGCAGCGCCAGGCTGCGGAGTTCAGGCTTTGCTTCCATTTGTTACATCACGTATAGATAGTCTTGCCCCGCGCCCTATTTTTCGGTGCAGGGGCCGACAGTATAGTGCCTTCCATCGATAACCCTTTGGAAGAACGTAATGAAACTTGTATATGTTGGCGACCCGATGTGCTCCTGGTGCTACGGCTTTGGCAAGGAGTTGGCGCAACTGCGTGCCGCGCACCCCGCACTGGAGCTGGAAATCGTGGTCGGTGGCCTGCGCGCCGGCGGCACGGAGATCCTGGACGATGCGGCCAAGCAGTTCCGCCTGCAGCACTGGGCGCGCGTGGAGGCCGTGAGCGGCTTGCCGTTCAACCGTGAAGCCTTCGTGGCGCGGCAAGGCTTTGTCTACGATACGGAGCCAGTGTGCCGTGCCGTGGTCGCCGCGCGCCGCCTGGCGCCGCAGTCCGACTTGCTGGCGGTGTTCCGCGCCTTCCAGCACGCCTTCTACGCAGAAGGGCGCGACACCACGGACGGAAAGCAGCTGGCGGATATTGGCGCCGCCGAGCTGCAACGGCAAGGCTACGACATCAGCGCAGCCGGCTTCCTCTACACCTGGCGCGAACCGGTCACCATTGCTGAGACCCATGCTGACTTCACACGTACGCGCAAGCTTGGCGTAAGCAGTTTCCCGTCTTTGCTGCTCGATACCGGCGACGGCGTACGCGACGTCAGTCCCGGATATGCCAATGCTGAGCAATTGGATCGACTGCTGAGCGAAGCGCTGGCTGCTGCGTGAGACAGCGCACCGAACGGTCGCAGGATGCGGGCGCAGAATGCCTGCATGGATACCCAAACTATCTTATTTGTTGCCTGTGTGCTGTTTGGTGTCGCTGCGGCTGGCGGCATCGTCATGGCCTTGATCCGCCTGGGCAAAAAGGCTAATCCGCCGCACTGGATTGCGATGCTGCACGGCTTTATTGCTGCGGCCGGCGTAACCCTGCTGGCCTACGTAACGATCTTCTCGCAGGTGCCGGACCTGGCCCAGATCGGCTTGCTGGCGTTGCTGCTGGCTGCGGCTGGCGGCGTCTGGATGAACCTTGGCCGCCACCAGCAGGGTGTATTGATACCCAACGCCGTCATGGTCGGCCACGCATTGATGGCCATCGTCGGCGTCGCCTTGCTGCTGCTCGCGCTTTAGTTGTAGTGCTGGTAGACCCTGGATGAGCCGTCAGGCATCACAAGCAAAACATCATAAGCGTCCTTGCGCGGACCTTCCATCCCAGGCGAGCCAAGCGGCATGCCCGGGGCGGCCAGGCCCTTCGCCTTCGGCTTGGCGGCCAGCAGGCGCTTGACCTCCGCCGCAGGCACATGGCCTTCAATCGCATAGCCGTCCACCACGGCCGTATGGCATGAGCCGAAACGGTCCGGAATCCCCATCTTCTCGCGCATGTCGGAAGGGTTGGCGACGTTGTGCGCCTCCACCTTGAAGCCGTTGTCGCGCAAGTGCTTGACCCACGCTTCGCAACAGCCGCAGGTCGCGCTCTTGTAGACGTTGATGACGGGCGTGGCAGCCATGGCCAGCGCGGGCATGGCCAGCATCGCGGCCAGGAGTGTTTTACGGATCTTCATGCATGCATGGTGCCACGACCCTTTCCAGGATCGGAATGACCTGAGTCAAAAATATTTCTAGACGACTGGTCTAATTCGGATTAGACTGTGCCGCATGACTTCCACCAATTACGCCGACGTTCGCCAGGGCATCATCGATGCGGCCATGCCGCTGTTCATGCACAAGGGATTCAACGGCGTCGGGCTGACTGAACTCCTGGGCGCAGCCAAGGTGCCGAAAGGCTCTTTCTATCATTACTTCGGCTCCAAGGAAGTCTTTGGCGCGGCCGTCATCGACAGCTATTTCGAGCGCACCCTGGCGCGCATCGACGAATTGCTGGCGCAAGGCGCAACCGGGCGGGAAGGCCTGCTGAACTACTTTGAAGACTGGCGTGAATGCCAGTTGGGCGAATCCAGTCAGTGCCTGGCCGTCAAGCTCGGCGCGGAAGTGAGCGACCTGTCGGAAGCGCTGCGCGCATCGCTGCATCGCGGCGTCAGCGGCATCACGTCGCGGCTGGGGCAGTGCATTGAGCGCGGCATGTCTGATGGCTCGCTGCCGCAAGGCCTGGATGCCAAAGTATTGGCCGTCGCACTTTACCAAAGCTGGGTGGGCGCAAGCCTGCTCGCGAAGATCAACCATGACCGCGCGCCGCTCGATACGGCAATGGCGGGAACGCAGCAAGTACTGAATCAAACGCAGCACGCTTGAACCGGGTGGGGCGCCATAAAGGCACCCGCTTTTTTGTTCTTAACGACTAGACGACTGGTCTAATACTGAAAGGAGCATCAAATGACTGCCACTACTAACCGCCGCATCGTTCTCGCCTCGCGCCCGCAAGGTGCACCGGTGTCAGGGGACTTCCGCCTGGAAGAAGGTCCGGTACCGGAGCCGGGAGAAGGACAGGTACTGCTGCGCACCCTCTATCTCTCGCTCGACCCGTACATGCGCAACCTGATGGACGAAGTCCCTCCTGCCTACGCGCCGCGCGTTGAGCTGGGCGCCACCATGGTCGGCGGCACCGTCAGCCGCGTGGTGGCATCGCGCCATCCAGGCTTCACGGCCGGCGAGATCGTGCTTGGCAACGCGGGTTGGCAGGATTACGCGCTGTCCGATGGCAGCGACTTGCGTGCCCTGGGCGACATGAAACAACCCTCGCTGGCGCTGGGCGGCCTGGGCATGCCGGCCTTCACCGCTTATGTCGGCCTGCTCGATATCGGCCAGCCCAAGCCAGGCGAAACGGTGGTGGTGGCGGCAGCGACTGGTGCGGTCGGTTCCATCGTCGGTCAATTGGCCAAGCTGAAAGGCGCGCGCGTGATTGGCATCGCCGGCGGCGCCGATAAAGTGGCCTTCGCCAGGGATGAACTGGGTTTCGACGTCGCTCTGGACCGCCACGATCCGCAGTTGGCGCAAAAGCTGGCCGAAGCTGCGCCAGATGGGATCGATGTCTATTTCGAAAACGTGGGCGGGGCCGTGTTCGACGCAGTGTTGCCTCTTTTGAACATCGGCGCGCGTGTGCCGGTAATCGGCGTAATCGCCCAATACAACCAGAATGGTGCGTCGCAAGAGGCAGACCGGCTGCCGAAAGTGATGTCGACCATCCTGCAAAAGCGCATCCTGATGCAGGGCATGGTCATCCTCGATCACTATGAAACCCGCTATGAAGACTTCGCCCGGGACATGTCGGCCTGGGTCGCGGCGGGCCAGATCAAGCTGTTCGAAGACGTCCTGGACGGCTTGGAGCGGGCCCCGGAAGGGTTGATCGGCTTGTTGCGCGGCAGCAATTTCGGCAAGGTTGTAGTGTGCGTCACGAAACCCTGAAATGTTGTATATAACTCTGGCGGGGTGTTCTTTCTGCGTGGCATAATTGATTTAGTTCTTAATAATATTCCTGAACAATTCATGAATGTCACCAGATTGATAACGGCCATTTCAATGGCCCTGGCCGTCGGTACTGCCGCCGCCACCCCCCAGCCAGCCAATACGTGGGACAACCTCGTGGGTATGAAATACGCCAAGGCCCGCAAGGAAGTGATCGATGCGGGCTGGCGCGCCGACCATCGCAATGCCGCAACCGAATGGGAGCGCCAGCTCCAGGGCCAGTTCCCCGAGCTGCGTTCCTGCGAAGCCGCCAGCGGCCAATGCACCCACTTTTTCGTTTCCTATGACGGCATCTGCCTGAAAGTCGTGACCGAAGGCGAATCCGTTGCCGCCTTCAAGGTGCGCAGCGTGGCGCAAGGCTGCCCCAAGCAGCAGTAATGCCGTACACCCTGCGGCCAGCCGTGGCGGCCGACATGGCCGAAATCATGCGGCTCGAGCGAGCCGGCTTTGCGGAGGCGATCCAGGAGACCGAGGAGGCGTTCGCCGAGCGCCTGTCTGCCGCGCCTGAAGGGTGCTGGGTCCTGGCCGGCGAAGCAGGGCGCCTGTATGGCTATCTCTGCGCCGAGTTCTGGCCGCTGGAGCAAGGCTTCGATCCGGCGCGGTTCGCGCGCAACCATGCGGCGGCCGAGACCCATATGCTGCAAGGCGAGGAAGTCTACATTTCCTCCATGGTGGTCGATCCCGCGACACGCGGCACGGGGTGGGGGCGCAGGCTGTTCCGCGACGCCCTGGCCGAAATGTTCGCCCGCCATCCACGCCTGTGCAGTTCGATCCTGATCGTCAACCCCGATTGGGACACCGCCCGGCGCATTTACCGCGCCGAAGGCTTTGCCGAAATCGGCAAAATCGAAGATTATTTCGCCTCCGCTGGCGGCCGGCGCCTGCCGGCCATCGTCATGCGCCGCAACTGATCCTGTTTGTGCATAATGGTCGCCATGCGAGTTGCGACCTTCAACATCAATGGAATCGGCGCCCGCCTGCCGGCGCTGCTGCAATGGCTGAATGAAACCCAGCCTGACGTGGTGTGCCTGCAGGAGTTGAAAGCCCCGCACGAAAAATTCCCCGAAGCTGCGATCAATGACGCCGGCTATGGCGCCGTCTGGCACGGCCAGAAAAGCTGGAACGGCGTAGCCATCCTGGCGCGCGGAACGACGCCGGTGGAGCTGGGCCGCGCCTTGCCGGGCGACCCGGAAGATGTGCAGAGCCGCTATATTGAAGCGATGGTGGGCAAGCTGATGGTTGCCTGCCTCTATCTTCCGAATGGCAATCCGGCGCCCGGCCCCAAATTCGACTACAAGCTCAAATGGTTCGATCGCCTGATCGCGCGTGGCGAAGAACTGGTGGCATCGAAGAAGCCGGTCATCATGGCAGGCGACTACAACGTGATGCCGACCGAGCTCGATGTCTACAAGCCCGAACACTGGGTTGACGACGCGCTGTTCCGTCCCGAAACGCGGGCCGCCTTCGCCAAATTGGTCGGGCAGGGCTGGACCGACGCCCTGCGCACCATGCATCCCGACGAAAAGATCTACACCTTCTGGGACTACTTCCGCAACGCATTCGGCCGCGACGCCGGACTGCGCATCGACCACCTGCTGCTGAATCCTGTGCTGGCCCCGCATTTGCGCGGGGCGGAAGTCGACCGCGTCGTGCGGGGACGGGAAAAGCCCAGCGACCACGCGCCAACCTGGGTGGAGTTAGAGGGCTCCTTCTAATCTTTTCGCAACTGTTGTTTCCACGCGGTATATTGGCCTCACTCCGGAGTTGTTCGTTTTGATAACACTAACCTGAGGAGGCACCATGCGTTATTCACGCGCTGCAGCACTGTCCGCATCACCCGCATCGACCGAAGCGGAGCCCCTGAACCAGCTGAACATGACGCCGCTGATTGACGTCATGCTGGTCCTGATCATCATGCTGATCGTCACCATCCCCAAAGCCAACCACTCGGTCGGCATGGACATGCCAAGGCCGAGTGGCGCAATCGAAAAGATTGCCCAAACTCTGGAAGTTGATTTCGACGGCACGCTGTGGTGGAATGGCGCCCAGCTTGCAAGCCGTTCCGCGCTGGAAGAAAAGCTGGCTGCACTGAAAGGCGACGACAGTATCCAGCTGCGCTCCAACGGCCTCGCACCGTACAAGGTGGTGGCTGGCGTGCTGTCCACGGCACAGCGGCTCGGCGTACGCAATATCGCCATCGTAGGAAACGAGCGCTTCCAGTAATAAAAAAAGGGCGCCGCAAGGCGCCCTTCGTGCTTTGGAGAAAGCGGTAACTTAGTTGCCGCAGCCCAGGGACTTGATGCGGTCGTAGGCTGCCTTGGCTTGCACCATGCCGTAGCCGGTCTTGTTGTCTTTGCCGGCAGTTTCCAGGTCCAGTGCGGACTTGGTCAGCGAGGAGCGGATCTGCGAGCCGGTGCAGGTCGGGAAGTAGGACCATACCAGCGCTGCGACCGCCGACACGTGCGGGGTCGCCATCGAGGTGCCGTCGAAGAAGGCGTAGTTGGTGGCCTTCACTTCCACGGTTGCGGACTGGCCCAGCTGGGCTTTCATCGCTGCGCCGTCAACATCGGTCGCGGTGACCGATGGAATGCTGGTCACGGTGGTGCCCAGAGTGCCGCCGAACGCGCCAGCTGCATTGTTGTACACGATCGCGCCGACGCCGCCGGATGCCTGGCAGTTCGAAACTTTGGTGGCGAAGTCCACGGTGCCGCGCTGGATCAGGCAGACTTTGCCCGAGACGGCGCTGTTGACTGCATCGCCCAGGCCGAAGTCGGCCAGCGGTGCGGTGCGCGACAGCTTCGGCGAACCGTCCATGTCGCCAGGAGCATAGGTGCTGGCGCCAACGGTCAGGTGGGACTCGGAACCGGCGCCCATCGGCACGGTCGACAGCACGGCCACGCCTGGACCGGAAATCTCAACCTTGCTGTTGTATTGCGAGAAGGTCGCCCATTTCTTGAATTCGTCGACGGCCGCGACCATCATCACGCTGGAGTAGCCGGCTGGGTAGGACACCACGGTGTTGCCGTCGTTGCCTGCCGCAGCGATCGACAGGATGCCTTTCGACTGTGCGGAGTCGAAAGCGCGCTGTTCGGTCTTGCTGGAGCCGCCGCCGCCCAGGGACATCGAGATCACGTTCGCGCCAGCGGTCACGCACTTGTTGACGGCGGTGGCCAGGGTCGAGGAGTAGGCCCAGCCGTCGGCGCCGAATACCTTGACGATGTGAAGCTTCAGGTTCTTGTTCGGGTTCACGCCGACCACGCCGGTGCCGCTGTTGTTGATTGCGGCGATGGTGCCTGCCACATGCGAGCCGTGGTGGTTTTCATCGGTGTACCACCAGCCGGTGCCGGAATCGTACTCGCCGGTTACGTTGTTGCCGTTCAGGTCTTCGTGCGCGCGGTCGTAGCCGGAGTCGATGATGCAGACCTTGCGGTTGGCGGTGTTGGCGTCGGACAGCTGGTCAGCCTGGGTCGCCTTGATGCCCCACGGTACCAGCTGGCCCAGTTGGTAAGGCGTGCCGGTGGAAGGCGAGGTGGTGGCGAATGGATAGCGCTTGACGTCTTCTTCGACGTCGATCACGTCAGCGTGCTTTTTCAGGTTTGCCAGTTCGGCCTTGGACAGTTCAACTGCCATCGCGTCGGCGCCGAACACTTCATGCTTCAGCTTGCCCTTCAGCTTGGCAACGTGCTGCTTGATGTTGCCGGATTTGCCAGCCTGGAAGGTCACGATGTAGCGCGCGGTATCGTCTGCCGCGAAAGCGTTGCCCATTGCGCCGAAAGCGATGGCGCCAGCCAGCAGCTTGGCGCCCAGTGCGATTTTGGAAACCTGGAATTGCTTCTGAACCATGAAAATCTCCACTCTGTGTAAGGTGTTTATCCCGTGAGCCGTTGTTCGGCATGAATTATTTTTGCCGTAGTGAAAATGTTTTCACTCGACTGGAACTGAGTGTAGGGAGAAAAATGCTGAAAATCTATCAAAATGTCTCCAGTTGTATCCGTGTGTTGAAAATGGCATACACATTTGTTAAGAATGGGACACTTCGCACTTGCATGTCTCAAACTTAACAAACGAAAGCCAGATTTGCCGTATGCTGCCCGGCATGGACGACTTTATTGAAATCTACGATGGCGCCTTGACGCCCGATCAATGCCGGCAAGTCCTGGCGCGCTTCGAGGCCAGCGGCAAAGCCGTGCGCGGCAAGACCGGGCAGGGCGTGGACGTGGCCAAGAAGGACAGCTACGACCTGACCATCAGCCAGCATGCCGATTGGAACGACGTGTCCAACCTGATGATGGCCAGCGTGCTGTCCCATTTGTCGGCCTACATGGACAAGTACCGCATGCTGCTGACCGGAGCCCTGTCGCCGCGGGTCGCCGATCCGGACAGCGGCCAGCCGGTCACGCTCAATATCGACAATTTCGAACGCTGCGGCCGGCCTTACCTGGCGGAGCTGATCCAGTCGATGTATCGCTGCGGGCCGATCAACGTGCAAAAGTATCTGCAGAATAGCGGCGGCTACCATCACTGGCATTCCGAGATCTATCCGCAGAACGCGAGCTGCGAAACGCTGCATCGCGCTTTGCTGTTCCAGTTTTACCTGAACGACGTGGCGGAAGGCGGCGAGACGGAGTTCTACTACCAGCAGCGCAAGGTGGAAGCGCGCCAGGGCCGGCTGATCATCGCGCCGGCCGGCTTCACCCATACCCACAAAGGGAATGTATCGCGCAGCGGCGACAAATATGTGGCTACTTCGTGGATCCTGTTCCAGCGCGCCGAAGCGATGTTCGGTGCGCCCAGTCCAGGTTGACCCCCAGGCTGGCCAGCACGATCAGGGCGAAGCCGGCCACTTGCCAGCCGCCGATCAGGTGGCCGTAGACCACGTAGTCCCAGCACACCGCCGCAGCGGGATAGATGAAAGTCAGCACCGCAATCGCCGCCGTTTCCATGCGCGGCGTGGCGCCGTAAATCATGACGTAGGCGATCGCCGTCGGCACCAGGCCCAGGGTGCCCAGCCAGCCCCATTGCGCGGCGCTCAGGCCTTGCGCCGGAATGGTGCTGAAAGCGCCCAGCAGCAGCGCCCCAGTCATGCAATGCACCAGGGCAGTCAAATGCGGCGGGGTGCCGCGCATCGACTTGGTGGTCAGGGTCACGCCGGCATAGGCCAGGGCGCCGGTCAGGGTACTGGCGATGCCCAGCAGGTAGTTGGCATCCATCGGTTCATCGAAACGCACGCCGCAGGCCAGCGCCAGGCCGCAGAAGCCAACTGCCACCCAGGCCAGCTTGTTGGCCGCCAGGCGCTCGCGCAATAAGAGGGCGCCAAGCAGCAGCACCATGAAGGGCTGCACATGGAACACGATGGTCGCGACAGCGATGCCGATGCGGCGGATGGCTTCGAAGAAAGTGACCCAGTTAATGACCATCAGCACGCCGCTGAACGCCGCCAGGCCGAAAGCGCGCGGCGGCATGCTGGTACGCCGGAACATGCCTTTCCAGCCGCAGTAGAGCGCCAGCGCCACGGCGCCGATGGCGCAGCGGAAGAATACGGTAGTGACCGGATCGAGCCGCGCCTCCTGGACGTAGATGCCCAGGGTGCTCAGCATGAGCATGGCGATGATGTAGGTAAGGACGGGATGGCGCATTGCGCTCATCATCGCACGAGCGGCAGCATCGCGGCGGGCGGGCCGCCGCGATTGTGCCAATTTACTGCACTGTGAGGATGACCTTGACGCTGTCGTCGACGGCGGACTTCTCGATATAGCCGATGGCCTGGACGTCGGCGGCCACGGCTTTCTTCACTTCAGCGCTGGAGCCGTATTCCTTGGGCGCCGTGCCTTTGCCGGTAAACACCAGCTTCGACCACTGCGCCTTGACCTGGGCGCTGTCCTTGCCCAGCACCTTCTGGCTGAACTCATTGCGCAGCGGGCCTTCGGTGTGTTCGATCGGCGTGAACAGGGTTGATTTGCCGAGGAAGAATTGGGCCGCCTGCTCGCTGAACATGCGCGAGGCCGGATTCTTCGCATTCACGATCACCACAATTTCGGCTGCCAGCGCGGGCAGGGCGGCACACATCATCGCTGCGGCAAGCAGCGGCTTGATTCGCTTGTCCATGGCTGCCTCCTCAGAACACGAAGTCGAGTGCTACGGCATACACGTTCACCGGCCCTTTGAACCCCGGCGCGGGATTGATGAAGGCGCCGGCGCCATCCTTGGGCTTGATGTGGTCGACCTGGACTTTCAAGGCCAGCGATTTGTAGAAGTCCCAGCGCATGCCGATCGCATCCGACGATTGCAGTGCGGCTTTCGCCAGCCCGGCCGGCCCGTTGATGGCGAAAGTGATCGGGGCCAGAGGTCCGGTGGTCGGCATGCCTGCCACGCTGCGCGGCGATTTCTGCGTGATGTTGCCGTGGTAGTAGTAGGGCAGGAATTTGCCGAAGCGGTAGCCGGCCATGGCGTACCAGGAATTGGTGTCCTGCACCAGCAGCGTATCGGTGCGGCGCATCGCGTATTCCGCTTGCAGCACCACGTTCTTCCAGTCCATCGTCCCGCCGATGGAGGTAAATGTGCCTTTCACGTCTCGCGCCGGCATCATGTCGGCCACAGTCCCGAGCCCGACAGCGCGCAGCGTGGTAAGCAGCCCGGCCAGGGTGGGATTGTCGACCAGGCTGAAGTCGGCCTGGGCGCGGCCGAAGCGCAGCGTGAACGGGCCGTTTTCGGCCACCACGTGCAGCATGATCGCCTTGCGGAATTCGATGGTCTGCGACGGCAGGTCGACATCGGCGCGGCCCGTGCCCAGTTGCACGCTCAGCGAGGTGTCGCCGAAGCTGTGCTGGTAGAGCAGGTCGGCGCCGTCGAAGGAGTCGAGCGTGACCTGGCGATAGACTTCGGCCGGCGGGCGCAGCATGGTGTTGGCGTAGCCCACGTTGCGGAAGTCGGAAATCATGTAGATCGGCGCGCCCATGCGCCCGACCCGCACGCTGAAGTCATCGTTGATCTTGAACTTGGCAAAGGCCCATGCGGCCTGGGCGCGGTAATGGTCGATGGCATCCTTGCGCACCAGGCCCTGGCCGGTGAACGAAATCATGTCGTTGACCTTGACCGTGGCCTGGATGCCGAAGTTCGAATCGACCCCGGTGCGCCAATCCTTCTTCACGCCGGAAGCCTGGTTGGGCCGGATGAACTCTGCGTCGTTGGTGTCGGTGGAGGTGAGGGCGGCGGTGCCGAAGCCGCTGATGGTGACGGTAGGGCCTGATTCCTGGGCGCCTGCCTGGATGGCGAAACTGGCTGCTGAAAGCGCGGCAAGCGCGCTGCACATTCTTTTCATCGTCATGCTCTCTCCCGTTATTAGTGGTATGAACAAGCTGACTACGGGGCCAAGTGTTACAGATTGCCGGCAGCCCCGCTACTTTTCGTGGTAGGCGCGCAACAATAAAAAAAGCCCGCGGTTGCGGGCTTTCATGAGGAGAGCTTGCAGCTTACTTCGCTTTGCCGAGTTCGGAGCGGTGGCGCGAGTAGCCGAAATACACCACCAGGCCGATGGCCAGCCAGATGCCGAAGGCCAGCCAGGTAATGGCCGACAGGAAGGCCATCAGCGCCAGGCAGAAGGCGACAGCCAGGCCTGGAACGACCGGTACGCCAGGGCAGCGGAAGGCGCGGTGCAGGTCAGGGCGCTTCTTGCGCATGATGATCACGGCGATCGACACCAGGCAGAAGGCAGCCAGGGTGCCCATGTTGACCAGCTCGGCCAGCACGTTCAGCGGCACCAGGGCAGCGATGAAGCCGAAGATCAGGCCGACCATCCAGGTGGCGAAGAACGGGGTGTGGTATTTCGGGTGTACCTGGGACAGCTTCTTCGGCAGCAGGCCGTCGCGCGACATGGCGAAGATGATGCGGGTCTGGCCGTAGGCCATCACCAGGATCACGGTGGTCATGCCGAGGATGGCGCCCAGCGATACCCAGCCGGCGAACCAGTTTTCACCGGCGTATTGCAGTGCCAGCGACACTGGGTGGTCAACGCCCAGGAATTGCTGGTAAGGGACGATGCCGGTCATGATGCCGGCCACGATTACGTACAGGATCGTGCAGACGGCCAGCGAGCCGATAATGCCGATCGGCAGGTCGCGCTCCGGACGCTTCACTTCTTCCGCGGCGGAGGTCACGGCGTCGAAGCCGATGAAGGCGAAGAACACCAGTGCCGCGGCGCTCATCACGCCGGAAGGGCCGAATGGCATGAATGGCTGCCAGTTGGCAGGCTGCACGTGGCCGGCGCCAACGGCGATGAACAGGATCACCACGCCGATTTTGATGACGACCATGATGTTGTTCACGCGGGCCGATTCACGCACGCCCCAGCCGAGCATGGCGGTCAGCACGATCATGATCACGAAGGCCGGCAGGTTGAAGACGGTGGCCACGCCAGGCACGGCGCCCGGTGCGGCGGTCAGCGCGGCGGGCAGGTGGATGCCGATGCCGGCAATCAGGGACTGGAAGTAGCCGGACCAGGCCACCGACACGGCGGAAGTAGCCAGGCCATATTCGAGCATCAGGTCCCAGCCGATCATCCAGGCCACCAGCTCGCCCAGGGTGGCGTAGCTATAGGTGTAGATGGAGCCGGCAACCGGAACGGTCGAGGCGAATTCGGCGTAGCACAGGGCGGCGAAACCGCAGGCCAGCGCCGCGACAACGAAAGAAATCGTCAGGGCCGGGCCAGCGGTCAGTGCGCCGGTGCCGGTCAAGACGAAGATGCCGGTACCGACGATGGCGCCAATGCCCATCAGCACCAGGTCCATTGGACCCAGCACTTTCTGCAGGCCGCCCGGGGTACGGGTGGCTGCTACCATGTCGTCCAGGTTCTTGGTCCTAAAAATGCTCACTTGTCTCTCCAATATCTTCTCTTTTGGGATCGCCAAAAAAAGGCTGCCGCATATTAGCACACGGGTTTGC
>Ga0209050_1001628_pt1 | contig 23023 bp, 19 predicted proteins | sample Araplavi_mTSA_r2_FD_184276 | JGI IMG/M metagenome (GOLD analysis project Ga0209050, IMG submission 184276) | Arabidopsis root microbial communities from North Carolina, USA - plate scrape MF_Cvi_mTSA_r2 (SPAdes) (version 2) | ecosystem: Host-associated > Plants > Roots > Endosphere | place: USA... | reverse complement strand
CAATACGCTGCGCAAGATCGTCCAGGAAGTTAACTCCGCCAAGGATCTCAAGGCGGCGTTGGGGATTATTGTGTTGCGCGTCAAAGAGGCCATGGGCAGCCAGGTCTGCTCGGTCTACCTGCTTGACCCCGAGACCAACCGCTTCGTGCTGATGGCCACCGAGGGCTTGAACAAGCGCTCGATCGGCAAAGTCAGCATGGCACCCAACGAAGGTCTGGTTGGCCTGGTCGGTACGCGCGAAGAACCCCTGAACCTCGAAAACGCTGCGGACCACCCGCGCTATCGCTACTTCGCCGAGACCGGTGAAGAGCGCTTCGCCTCATTCCTCGGGGCGCCGATCATTCACCACCGCCGCGTCGTCGGCGTGTTGGTCATTCAGCAAAAAGAACGTCGTCAGTTCGATGAAGGTGAAGAAGCCTTCCTCGTGACCATGAGCGCGCAGCTCGCCGGCGTTATCGCCCACGCCGAAGCCACCGGTTCGATCCGTGGCCTCGGTCGTCAGGGCAAAGGCATCCAGGAAGCCAAGTTCGTCGGCGTGCCGGGTTCGCCGGGTGCGGCAGTGGGTACGGCGGTGGTCATGCTGCCGCCGGCCGACCTGGACGTGGTGCCGGACAAGACCATCACCGACATCGACGCCGAACTCGGGCTGTTCAAGACCGCCATCGAAGGCGTGCGCGCCGACATGCGCGCGTTGTCGGCCAAGCTCGCCACGCAGTTGCGCCCGGAAGAGCGTGCCTTGTTCGATGTCTATTTGATGATGCTCGACGATGCCGCGCTGGGCAGCGAAGTCACCACGGTGATCAAGACCGGTCAGTGGGCCCAGGGCGCGTTGCGCCAGGTGGTGACCGATCACGTCAACCGTTTCGAATTGATGGACGACGCCTACCTGCGTGAGCGCGCTTCGGACGTCAAGGACCTCGGCCGGCGCTTGCTGGCTTATTTGCAGGAAGAGCGCCAGCAAACCCTTGTCTACCCCGACAACACCATTCTGGTCAGCGAAGAACTGACGCCGGCGATGCTCGGCGAGGTGCCGGAAGGCAAGCTGGCCGGCCTGGTGTCGGTGCTCGGTTCCGGTAACTCCCACGTCGCGATTCTCGCCCGCGCCATGGGCATCCCGACCGTGATGGGACTGGTCGACCTGCCGTACTCCAAGGTCGACGGCATCCAGATGATCGTCGACGGCTACCACGGCGAGGTCTACACCAACCCGAGTGACGTGCTGCGCAAGCAGTTCGCCGAAGTGGTCGAGGAAGAGAAGCAACTGGCCCTCGGGCTGGATGCGCTGCGCGATCTGCCGTGTATCACGGTCGATGGCCACCGCATGCCGCTGTGGGTCAACACCGGCCTGCTGGCGGACGTGGCGCGGGCGCAGAAGCGCGGTGCCGAAGGCGTGGGCCTGTACCGCACCGAAGTGCCGTTCATGATCAATCAGCGGTTCCCGAGCGAAAAGGAACAACTGGCGATCTACCGCGAACAACTGGCCGCGTTCCACCCGCAACCGGTGACCATGCGCACCCTGGACATCGGTGGCGACAAGTCACTGTCGTACTTCCCGATCAAGGAAGACAACCCGTTCCTCGGCTGGCGCGGCATTCGCGTCACCCTCGACCACCCGGAAATCTTCCTGGTGCAGACCCGTGCCATGCTCAAGGCCAGCGAAGGCTTGAACAACCTGCGCATTCTGCTGCCGATGATCTCCGGCATTCATGAACTGGAAGAAGCGCTGCACCTGATCCACCGCGCCTGGGGCGAAGTGCGCGACGAAGGCTGCGACGTGCCGATGCCGCCGATTGGCGTGATGATCGAGATCCCCGCGGCGGTGTACCAGACCAAGGAACTGGCGCGACAGGTGGACTTCCTGTCGGTCGGTTCCAACGACCTGACCCAATACCTGTTGGCCGTGGACCGCAACAACCCGCGGGTCGCCGATCTTTACGACTACCTGCACCCGGCGGTGCTTCAGGCCTTGCAGAACGTCGTGCGTGACGCCCATGCCGAAGGCAAGCCGGTGAGCATCTGCGGTGAGATGGCCGGTGACCCGGCGGCGGCCGTGCTGTTGATGGCGATGGGTTTCGACAGCCTGTCGATGAACGCCACCAACTTGCCGAAGGTGAAGTGGATGCTGCGCCAGATCAACCTGAGCAAGGCCAGGGAATTGCTGGCCGAGCTGATGACCATCGACAACCCGCAGGTTATCCACAGCTCGCTGCAACTGGCGCTGAAGAACCTCGGGTTAGCGCGGATGATCAATCCGGCGGCGATCAAGCCCCTCTGAGCCTGTAGCGGCCTCTTCGCGAGCAAGCCCGCTCCCACACTGGATTTGTGAACGACGCAAATCCCCTGTGGGAGCGGGCTTGCTCGCGAAAGGGTCCGCACGAACAGCGCAAAACTAAATTCTGATCTCCACTTCCCCAAGATGCCCGCCATACGGCCCGAAACTGCGTTCCACGATATGCCGCGTGCCATCCGCCTGCACAACCAACGCCGTGCTCGCCCGCGTCCCATAACTCTGGCTGGCAATGAACACACTCGACAGCAACGTCTCGGTCGCCAGCCCCACTCCCGTGTCCGGCAACTCGGCAAACGGCGCGGTCTGCGCATCGCTCAATAATGCCAGCAGTGCCTGAGGCTGTGGATCAGCCAGCACCTCGCTCAACGCCGCCCTGGCCTTGAGCAGTTTCGGCCAGGGTGTATCCAGTCCGGCATTGGATAACCCGTAGACCCCCGGTGCCAGCATGACGGCTTCCGCTTCCCGTTGATTGAAGTGCCAGAGCTCATGGGAATTGCCGACCAGCAGGTTAAAGCCACCATATTCCAGCGAACGGTCGACAACGTCGGCTAAATAGTCGTCAATCGTCAGTTCTCCGGTGAGAAATCGCGCGACCAGCTCCCCGCGAGACTTGCGCCCTGGCGGTCGGTGGGGGTCGCGGATATTGGTCAGCGCCGCAAAACGTCCGTTGGCACCGACACCGAGCCAGGTGCCACCGGCCTCGAGGTCGCGCCCTGCATGCACGTGCGGTGCTTCGGGCCATGGCGCCAGAGGGAGGCTGGGGCGGGCGTAGAATTCATCGCGATTCGCCGCCACGACCAGCGGCTGGGCATGACCCGGTCGCCAGGCAAAAACAATCAGGCACATCAGGCTGTCCTTGTGTGTTTTTTGCTCACTCTACGCAGACATCGCTCATCGATCCATCGCCTTGCACAGTGGAGCTTGAGGCCATGCATCCGTTACCATGCCGCTCCGGTTTTGGGGATACGGGCGGGACAACCATGGAATTTCTGCTCTATCTGGCGCTCGGCGCCTGTGCAGGTGTGCTCGCCGGGCTGTTTGGGGTGGGTGGCGGGATCATCATCGTCCCGGTGCTGGTGTTCAGCTTCAAGGCCCAAGGGTTCGATCCGTCGATCCTCACGCACCTGGCGGTGGGGACGTCCCTGGCGACGATCATCTTTACCTCGGTCAACGCGGTACGCGAGCATCACCGCCGTGGCGCCGTGCGTTGGCCGATCTTCATGTGGATGACCGTCGGCATACTGATCGGTGCCGGGTTCGGCGCCTTGACGGCGGAAGCGATTTCCGGCCCCAACCTGCAGAAACTCATTGGTGTATTCGCCCTGGTGATCGCCGCTCAACTGGCACTGGAGGTCAAACCCAAGGCCAGCCGAACCGTGCCGGGCAAACTCGGTCTGACCGTGGCCGGCAGCGTGATTGGCTGGGCCTCGGCGATTTTCGGCATTGGCGGCGGTTCATTGACCGTGCCATTCCTGACCTGGCGCAGCGTACCGATGCAGCAAGCCGTGGCCACTTCATCGGCCTGCGGTCTGCCGATTGCCCTGGCCAGTGCATTAAGTTTCATGATTCTGGGCTGGCACGATCCGTTGCTTCCGGCCCATAGTCTCGGTTTTGTTTATTTGCCGGCGCTGCTGGGCATTGCCCTGACCAGCATGGTGTTCGCCCGTTTGGGCGCGCGACTGGCCCACAGGTTGTCGCCGAGGTTGCTGAAAAGGCTGTTTGCCGCTTTGCTGTTCTGCGTCGGCCTGAACTTTCTAGTCTGAAGCATCTGCTCTGACGCACAGCGCAATCCTGGCTTAATCCTGAGGTGGCAGCGTCGCCCGGGAATTTTTGAGATTTGAACTCTAACGAGGAGTCGCAATGCTGCCTTACCCGCAGATCGACCCGGTGGCCCTGGCCATCGGTCCGCTGAAAATCCACTGGTACGGCCTGATGTACCTGATCGGCATCGGCGGCGCCTGGCTGCTGGCCTCCCGCCGGTTGAACCGCTTCGACCCGACCTGGACCAAGGAGAAGCTCTCCGACATGGTGTTCTGGATGTCGATGGGGGTGATCGTCGGCGGACGCCTGGGTTATGTGCTGTTCTACGACCTGAGCGCCTATCTGGCCAACCCGACGCTGATTTTCGAAGTGTGGAAGGGCGGCATGTCGTTCCACGGCGGTTTCATCGGCGTGATGCTGGCGGCGCTGTGGTTCGGTAAAAAGAACAACAAGTCGTTCTTCCAGCTGATGGATTTCGTTGCGCCGATGGTGCCGATTGGCCTGGGGGCCGGGCGTATCGGCAACTTCATCAATGCCGAACTGTGGGGCAAGCCGACCGACGTGCCGTGGGCGATGATCTTCCCGCCGTTCAGCGACCCGGCGCAGTTGCCGCGTCACCCCTCGCAGCTGTACCAGTTCGCCCTCGAAGGTGTGGCGCTGTTCCTGATCCTCTGGTTGTTCTCGCGCAAGCCGCGGCCGACCATGGCGGTATCGGGGATGTTCGCGCTGTTCTATGGCATCTTCCGTTTCATCGTCGAATTCGTCCGCGTACCGGACGCGCAGCTGGGCTATCTGGCCTGGAACTGGCTGACCATGGGCCAGGTGCTGTGCCTGCCGATGATCGTCGGCGGCCTGGTCCTGATCTGGCTGGCGTATCACCGCGCCCCGGCAACGCCAGCGGCAGCCGTATAAAATTCGAACCCCGCAGCGAAGGCTGCGGGTTCAAGGACACAGGTAACTCATGAAGCAATATCTCGAACTGGTCGCCCACGTCATCAAGAACGGCACCAAGCAGGCCAACCGTACCGGCGTGAACACCATCAGCTTTCCCGGTGCGATGCTGCGTTATGACCTGCAGGAAGGTTTTCCGGCGATCACCACGCGCAAGATGGCCTTCAAATCGGCCATCGGCGAAATGTGCGGATTCCTCCGTGGCGTGAACAACGCTGCCGAATTCCGTGCCCTGGGCTGCAAGGTCTGGGACCAGAACGCCAACGAAAACGCCCAGTGGCTGGCCAACCCGTTCCGCCAGGGCGAAGACGACCTTGGCGAAATCTACGGCGTGCAATGGCGCAAATGGCCGGCGTACAAGCAGATTCCGCTCAGCAACCCGGCCGCCATCGAGCAGACCCTGAAGCAAGGCTACCGCCAGATTGCCGAAGGCGAGGAAAACGGCCAGGCCTATGTGGTGCTGTACAAGGCCATCGACCAGGTGCGCCAGTGCGTCGACACCATCATCAAGGACCCGGGCAGCCGTCGCATCCTGTTCCACGGCTGGAACTGCGCCCAGCTTGATGAAATGGCCTTGCCGCCGTGCCACCTGCTGTACCAGTTCCACCCGAATGTCGAGACCAAAGAGATTTCCTTGACCCTCTACATCCGCTCCAACGACCTGGGCCTGGGCACGCCGTTCAACCTCACCGAAGGCGCCGCGCTGCTGAGCCTGATCGGTCGCCTGACCGGCTACACGCCACGCTGGTTCACCTATTTCATCGGTGATGCGCACGTCTACGAAAATCACCTGGACATGCTCAACGAACAGCTCAAGCGTGAGCCGTTCCCGATGCCGAAACTGGTGATTTCCGACCGTGTGCCGGAGTTTGCCAAGACAGGTGTGTATCAGCCGGAATGGCTGGAGCTGGTGGAGCCGGGCGACTTCTCGCTGGAAGGCTACGAGCACCACGCGCCAATGACCGCACCAATGGCGGTCTGAAGTACAACGCCTGAACCTGTGGGAGCGGGCTTGCTCGCGATGGCGGCGGCACATCCAACATTGATGTGACTGACATACCGCTATCGCGGGCAAGCCCGCTCCCACAGGGATTTGTGGTGTTCTCAGTGGCCGTGACTACGGCCGACATGGGAATGCTCGGCCTCTGTTGCCACAACCCCGCCGCTCACTTCCAGCCGCTGCAAAATCCCGCATGGATCGACACCCGGCCTCTCGCCGCAGCGTTGGCGCAGGTCGAGCAGTTGTGCCTGCAAGGCCAGCAGGCCGTCGATCCGCGATTTGACGTGGTGGATGTGTTCGTCGATCAGTGCATTGACGCTTTCGCACTGGTCCTGCGGACTGTCGCGAAATGCCAGCAGGCTGCGGATTTCCTCGAGGGTCATGTCGAGGGTGCGACAGTTGCGGATGAAGGTCAGGCGCTCGGCGTGGGCCTGGGTGTAGACGCGATAGTTGCCGTCACTGCGGGCCGGTTCCGGCAGAAGGTTCTCGCGCTCGTAGTAACGGATCGTCTCTACGGCGCAGTCCGTGAGTTTCGCCAATTCTCCAATCTTCATGACGACAATCTCCATAACTCCAAAATGGGTGCTTGACCCTGTAGCGGCTACAGGGTCTTTACTGGGCAACAGGCACTCTTATGGACGCAACCAATGAGCGATTCTCAGCATACCCACAAACCTGTAGCCGAACATGAAATCGGCGTTAAGCTCCGGCCCTTGCCCAAGCATGACCATGGCGGTCACGGCGACGCTTGCTGCTCATCAAGAATGGCAGCGCCTGCACGGGTCACGCTGAGCGAGTCGCCGACGGCGGGTGCCCGTCTGAGCAGCTTTCGCATCGAGGCGATGGACTGCCCGACCGAGCAGACGCTGATCCAGAACAAGCTAAGCAAGCTGACAGGCGTGCAGCAGCTGGAGTTCAATCTGATCAACCGGGTGCTCGGCGTGACCCACGATTTGCCAGGCACCGAGCCAATCATCGAGGCGATCAAGTCTTTGGGCATGCACGCCGAACCGCTGGAACAGGGGGCTGAAACACCGGCAGCGAAACCCGACAGGAAACACTGGTGGCCATTGGCGTTGTCCGGCGCGGGCGCATTGCTGGCGGAAGTCATCCACTTCACCGCTACCGCGCCTGATTGGGTGGTGGCGGCCATTGCGCTGGTGTCCATCCTCAGCGGCGGTCTCGGCACCTATAAAAAGGGCTGGATCGCGCTCAAGAACCTCAATCTGAATATCAACGCGCTGATGAGCATTGCCGTCACCGGCGCCGTCCTGATCGGTCAATGGCCGGAAGCGGCGATGGTGATGTTCCTGTTCACCGTGGCCGAGCTGATCGAGGCTCGCTCCCTGGATCGCGCGCGCAACGCCATCGGCGGGCTGATGCAGATGGCGCCGGAACAGGCGACGGTGTTGCAGGCCGACGGCAGTTGGGTCGAGCAGGATGTCAAAATCATCGAAATCGGCGCACGGGTGCGTGTGCGTCCCGGCGAACGCATTGGTCTGGACGGCGAAGTGCTGTCCGGGCGTTCGACCATCGATCAGGCGCCCATTACCGGGGAAAGCCTGCCGGTGGAGAAAACCGTCGGCGACAAAGTGTTCGCCGGCACCATCAATCAGGCCGGTTCCCTTGAGTACGCGGTCACTGCCGCCGCGGGTAATTCGACCCTGGCACGCATCATTCACGCCGTTGAACAGGCGCAAGGCGCGCGGGCGCCGACCCAGCGATTCGTCGATCAATTTTCGAAAATCTACACCCCGGCAGTGTTTGTTCTTGCGCTGGCAGTAGCGGTCATCCCACCGCTGTTCATGGGCGCGTTGTGGTTCGACTGGATCTATCGGGCGTTGGTGCTGCTGGTGGTGGCGTGCCCGTGTGCGCTGGTGATTTCCACGCCGGTGACCATCGTCAGCGGCCTCGCGGCGGCGGCGCGTAAAGGGATCCTGGTCAAGGGCGGCGTCTATCTGGAGGGCGGTTACAAGCTCGACTACCTGGCCCTGGACAAGACCGGCACCATCACCCACGGCAAGCCGGTGCAGACCGATTACCTGTCGCTGGACCCGACCGCCGATGCATCGGCGCCAGCCATTGCCGCCGCGCTGGCCGGGCGCTCGGATCACCCGGTTTCCCTGGCCATCGCCAAAACGGCTGTGGATAACCAGAGCACGACGCTGATTGTGGATAACTTCGAAGCCCTGGGCGGGCGCGGTGTGCGCGGCGAGATCAACGGCCAACTCTACCACCTGGGCAACCATCGTCTGGTGGAGGATCTGGGCCTGTGCTCGCCGGCGCTGGAAGAAAAACTGTTTGCCCTGGAAAAGCAGGGCAAGTCGGTGGTGCTGCTGCTTGATTCGTCAGGTCCTTTGGCACTGTACGCTGTCGCCGATACGGTAAAGGCGTCCAGTCGCGAAGCCATCGAGCAACTGCATGACCTGGGCATCAAAACCCTGATGCTCACCGGCGACAACGTCCACACTGCGCAGGCCATTGCCTCGCAGGTTGGCATAGATGAAGCCAGGGGCGACCTGTTGCCAGGGGACAAATTACAGTCTATCGAGGCTCTTTATGCCCAGGGGCACCGGGTCGGCATGGTTGGCGACGGCATCAACGACGCGCCTGCGCTGGCGCGCTCCGAGATTGGTTTCGCCATGGCCGCCGCAGGCACCGATACAGCGATCGAAACCGCCGATGTCGCCCTGATGGACGACGATCTGCGCAAGGTCCCGGCATTCATTCGCCTGTCGCGGCAGACGTCGAGCATCCTCAAACAAAACATCGCCCTGGCGTTGGTCATCAAGGCGATCTTTCTTGGGGTAACCTTCGCCGGGGTCGCTACCATGTGGATGGCAGTGTTCGCCGACATGGGCGTGAGTTTGCTGGTGGTGTTCAACGGTTTGCGCCTGCTGCGCAAGTAAAGAAAGAGGGGCGGTTGTGCTGAGTGCCGAGCTGAAGGCGTTTTACATGGTGGCCCGCCTGGGCAGCATTACCCAGGCTGCCAAAAAGCTTGGCCTGAGCCAACCGACGGTGACGACGCAGATCCGCAACCTGGAGAGTCAGTATTCGGTCGAGCTGTTCTACCGTGGCGGTCGGCGCCTGAGCGTCAGCGAGGAGGGCGCGCGGCTGCTGCCGATGGTCAAGGTGCTGATGCAGCAGGAGGCCGACATCGAGTTTTTCCTGCGTAACTGCGGCCAGGTCCAGGGCACATTGCGTATTGCCGCCACGGCGCCGTATTACATCCTCGACCTGGTGAAAACCTTTCGCGAACGCCTGCCCCAGGTGGAGGTGTCGGTGGAAATCGGCAATTCCCAGCAGGTGCTCGAAGCGCTGGAAGAGTACCGGGTCGATGTCGCGGCGTCGTCGCAGTTGCTCGATGACGCGCGGCTGATTCGCCGGGTGCTTGGTAGCGATCCGCTGGTGCTGGCGGTGCATCGCAATCATCCACTGGCGGTTCATGATCACGTACCACTCGGCGCCCTGGCCGGGCATACCCTGCTGATGCGCGAGCCGGGCTCAACCACCCGCCGCCTGACCGAAGAATTGCTGGCAAGCGCCGGAGTGAGTTTCGGGCCGCTGCTGGAAATCGGCAGCCGCGAATCGATCCGCGAAGCGGTGCTGCGCAACATCGGCATCAGCATCATCGCCCGCCAGGAAGTACCTCATGATCCGCAACTGCGGGTGCTGACCATCGAGAAAGCACCGCAGATTCCCGAATACCTGTATTGCCTCAAGGAACGCAAGGGCGCGCGATTGCCGACGGCGTTCCTTGGGTTGGCGCAGGAAGTTTCAGGTTGTTGAAAATCAGGTGTGCACTACGGTTTTAACCTACGGGGCGACGTTTCGATCAATTATGGTTAGTTGAAAGGCAGCGAGCTCTAAATCCTCTTCATATTCGTCAGTGAAGGCAGCAGAGAAGCCGGGAAGACGGTAGTTATATAGATGTCTGCGTCCTCCGGCGAGAATGTAAATGGTGTGCTGGTCGGTTAATGTGTTTTCTACTGTAAAATTACCGCCATTGCCTCGAACAAGACTGACGTAATAACCGGTCGGATTCGTACCGGAATAAGCGGATAGTAACCGCTCGCTGCCTTCCAGACTCAGTAAATGGTCATTGTATCGACCAGGCCCTCGTGTCCTGATCAAATAACGGTCGCCGTCGCGTTGGAAGTAAAGTAACTCCGGCTCCATGTTGAGGTCAGTTACAACGTGCTCGGGAATTCTTTCCAGCTGTTTTATAAAAGATTCACGTTTTTTGGCAGGAGTGTTCTGGTCCGTGATATAGCTTATAAGGCGATTGTAATTCAAGACAACCGATTTTCCATCAAAGCTTAATGTTCCGGTAAAGGAAAGAAGTTGTTCAGTTGGCGTCATGATGTCTCTCAATGTTTTGGGGTTGATGGTTGGAGTGTATTTGTTAGAGGCGAGATTTTGTAGGGTGTTTATGTATGAGGTTTGTATTGTTTTATTTCGTTGGAAGTTTGCGTAATTAAATATATGTTTATTGTGGTTTGGATGAGTATTTATTTGAGGCGCACAACGCTCCTGCCGAACTCCACCGGCACTCTAAAATTTGCCAATACCACTATCAGCCGTTTTTGCCTCGCTGCCATATGACGGAAGCATTACAACCCTAGGATGGCCTTCATCTGCCAGATGAGGCCCGTCCATGAACAACTCGATCGCAACTGCCCTGACCAACCCCGGCGCACCGATGAAGGTGCGCGGCATACAGAAACGTTTTGGCGCTTTCACGGCGCTGGATAACGTTTCACTCGACGTGGCGGCCGGTGAGCTGGTGTGTCTGCTGGGGCCGTCGGGCTGTGGCAAGACCACCTTGCTGCGCTGCATTGCCGGCCTGGAAAAGCAGGACAGCGGCGAGTTGTACCTGGGTGACCGCGACGTTTCCCACCTGGTTCCCCAGGCGCGGGACTACGGCATTCTGTTCCAGTCCTACGCGTTGTTTCCCAATCTCACCGTCGAAGCGAACATTGCCTACGGCCTCGCCGGCAATGGTCGCGACCAGATTCGCCAGCGTGTCGGTCAGATGCTGGAACTGGTCGGCCTGGGCGGCAGCGAGAAAAAATATCCCGGTCAGTTGTCCGGTGGTCAGCAGCAGCGGGTTGCACTGGCTCGCGCTCTGGCCCCGGCGCCTTCGCTGTTGCTGCTCGACGAGCCGATGTCGGCCCTCGATGCCCGGGTGCGGGAGCATTTGTGCACCGAACTGCGCCAGCTGCAACGCAACCTCGGCATCACCACCCTGATGGTGACCCACAATCAGGACGAGGCCATGCTGATGGCCGACCGTATCGCCGTGATGAACAACGGCAAAGTCGAGCAGTACGCCACGCCGCAGGAAATCTACAACCGCCCGGCCACGCCGTTCGTGGCGGAGTTCGTCGGCCAGGGCAACTGGTTGCCGTTCCAGCGCAGCAGCGACAGCCACGCCCAGGTCGGCGGGATGAACATGCGCCTGGCCGACGGCAGCGCCAAGACCGCCTCGGGCCGCTTGTTCTGCCGCCCCGAAGCGATCAACGTCAATCCGCTGGTGCACGAGGAAAACCTGTTCCCGGCCAAGGTTCGTGAGATCACCTTCCTCGGCAACCGCTGCCGCATGAGCTTCGAACTCGATCATTTGCCGGGCCATGCACTGTTGGCGGAACTGGCACCGGAAGCCATGCCGCGCCTTGGCGCCCAGCAGATCATGGTCGCCTTGCCGCCACGCAGCCTGCAGGTGTTTGCCTGATGAGCGCGAACATCGCGCTGGCGCTGCCACACAAGCAGGTTCGGCAGACTTCCCGTGCCGAGATCGGTGACCGGCTGTTCGTGGTCGGCGGCAAAGTGCTTCTGCTGGTGTTGTTGGGTGTTGCCGTATTGATGCCGTTGCTGGCGATCTTCTGGCGTGGTTTCAGCGCTGAAGCCGGGCAGGGGGGTGGTTGGGTTGCTGCGAAAGAACTGGTGACCAGCGAGAACTTCCACTGGTTGCTCGGCAACAGTCTGAAGGTTTCCCTCAGCGTCGCGGCGATTGTCGTACCCCTGGCTTACCTGTTTGCCTACGCGCTGCAGCGCACCATGATTGCGGGTAAAGGCCTCTGGCGTGGCATTTCCCTGCTGCCATTGATGGCGCCGTCGATGCTGCCCGGGATTGCGCTGGTTTACCTGTTCGGCAACCAGGGCATGCTGCGTGGCCTGCTCTCGGACAACATCTACGGCTTCTGGGGCATTGTTCTGGGTGAGGTGATCTACACCTTCCCGCACGCCTTGATGATTCTTCTGTCGGCCTTGTCCCTGGCAGATGCGCGATTGTTCGATGCGGCTTCAAGCATGGGCGCCAGTCCGGCGAAAGCGTTCCGCAGCATCACCTGGCCGGCGACCCGTCAGGCGGTTTTCGCGGCGTTCTGCCTGGTGTTCACCCTGAGCATCACTGATTTCGGTGTTCCGGTGGTGGTCGGTGGCGACTATCAAGTGCTGGCACTGGAAGCCTATAAAGCCGTGGTCGGCCAACAGCAATTCGGCCGCGGTGCCTTGATCGGCATGGTGTTGTTGCTGCCGGCGCTGTTCAGCTTTGGCGTCGATGCCTGGTTGCGTCGACGTCACGGCGACTCCATGAGCGGTCGCGCCCAGGTGTTCAAGCCTGCGCCATCGAAGCTGCGCGACGCTTGCTACCTGGCCATCGTCCTGTTGATCAGCGGGGCGTTGCTGCTGGTGTTCGGCATGGCGGTGTTCTCGTCCCTGGTGAAATTTTGGCCGTACAACCTGTCGCTGTCGCTCAACCACTACCAGTTCAATGAAACCGCCGGCGGTGGCTGGCTGGCCTACGGCAACAGCTTGAAGATGGCCTTGGGCACGGCGTTGATCGGCAGCCTGCTGATTTTCACCGGCGCCTACCTGATGGAAAAAACCAGGGGGCAACGCGGCCTGAACCTGGCCTTGCGCATGCTCAGTTTCGTTCCGATGGCGGTGCCGGGCCTGGTGTTGGGGTTGGGTTATGTCTTCTTCTTCAACCTCACCGGCAACCCGCTGCATGTGCTGTACGGGACCATGACCCTGCTGATCGTCTGCACCATTGCGCACTATTTGACCACCGCGCAAATGACCGCCACCACCGCATTGCGTCAACTCGATGCCGAGTTCGAAGCCGCCGCGCTGTCGCTCAAGGCGCCGCTGTACCGCCACTACTTGCGCGTCACCGTGCCGATTTGCCTGCCGGCGCTGCTGGACATCGTGCGATACCTGTTCGTCTCGGCCATGACCACCGTCTCGGCGGCGATCTTCCTCTACAGCCCCGACACCATCCTCGCGGCGGTGGCGGTGCTGAACATGGACGACGCCGGCAACGTCGGCGGTGCGGCGGCGATGTCGACCCTGATTCTGTTCACCTCGGCGGGCGTGTCCCTGCTGCTGGCCTGGGCCTCGCGCGGATTGCTGCGCCGCTCCCAGGCCTGGCGGCAGACCGCGCCCGGTCACTGATTCACACCCTCAACTCAAATACAGGAAAAGATCATGTTCAAGCCTATGGCCCTGGCCGCCGCTGTCCTCACCGCTTTCAGCCTGAACGCCTTCGCGGCGAAAACCGAGTTGACGGTGTACACCGCCCTCGAAGCCGAACAGCTGAAAACCTATAAAGAAGCCTTCGAAAAGGCCAACCCGGACGTCGAAATCAAATGGGTACGTGATTCCACCGGCATCATCACGGCCAAGTTGCTCGCCGAAAAAACCCGCCCGCAGGCTGACGCCGTGTGGGGCCTGGCGGCTTCCAGCCTGGCGATCCTCGACCAGCAGGGCATGCTGCAAAGCTATGCACCGAAGGACCTGGGCAAGATCGGCGCCAACTACCGCGACGCCGCCAACCCGCCAGCCTGGGTCGGCATGGATGTCTGGGCCGCGACCATTTGCTTCAACACCGTCGAAGCCGAAAAGCAGGGCCTGAGCAAACCCGTGAGCTGGCAAGACCTGACCAAGCCTGAGTACAAAGGCAAGATCGTCATGCCGAACCCGGCATCGTCCGGCACCGGCTTCCTCGACGTCAGCGCCTGGCTGCAAACCTTCGGCGAGAAGCAGGGCTGGGCCTACATGGACGGCCTGCACCAGAACATCGGCCAGTACGTTCACTCCGGTTCCAAGCCTTGCAAACTGGCGGCTGCGGGTGAGTTCCCGATCGGTATTTCCTTCGAATATCCGGCCGTTCAGCTGAAGCGCCAGGGCGCACCGCTGGACATCATCCTGCCGAAGGAAGGCCTGGGCTGGGAAATCGAAGCGACTGCCGTGATCAAGGGCACGGCCCACGAGGAAGCCGCGAAGAAACTGGCTGACTTCTCCGCCAGCCCGGAAGCGATGGAACTGTACAAGGAAAACTTCGCCGTGCTCGCCCAGCCTGGCATCGCCAAGCCGCAGACCGAACTGCCAGCTGACTACGAACAGCGCCTGATCAAGAACGACTTCGCGTGGGCCTCGAAGAACCGCGACGAGATCCTGACTGAATGGCGCAAGCGTTATGACGGAAAATCCGAGAAAGTGGCGGCCAAGTAAGATCTTCATCGGCTGAAAGGGCCTCTTCGCGAGCAAGCCCGCTCCCACAGGGAAATGCGTTCCAATGTGGGAGCGGGCTTGCTCGCGAAAGCGGTCTACCATTGACCACAAATCTCACTGACCGGGAGACTTCTGATGCGCAGCAATGAACAAACCGTCGCCAAGGTCTTCGCCCTCTACGAACGCTTTGGCGACAGCGACTACATCGGCGAGCCGGTGTCGCAGATCGAGCACATGTCCCAGGCCGCCCAATGCGCGATGGCCGAAGGCTTCGACGACGAAGTCGTGCTGGCGGCGTTCTTCCACGATATCGGGCACATCTGCGCCGAGGGTGCCGAGAACATGGGCGGCTACGGCGTGGTCAGCCACGAACGGCTGGGCGCCGATTATTTGCGCAATGCCGGCTTCAGCGAGCGCATGGCCCGGTTGGTGGAGTACCACGTCCAGGCCAAGCGTTATCTGACACTCAGGGAACCTGGGTACTACGAACGCCTGAGCGAGGCCAGTCGCCGGACCCTGGAATATCAGGGGGGTGTGATGACCGAAGCCGAAGCCGATGCCTTCGAGCAGGACCCGTTGTGCAACGTCAGTTTGCGCATGCGGCAATGGGATGAGCAGGCCAAGGAGATGCATGTGCCGGTGATTGATCTGGAGGTGTTAAAGCGCAAGGCGGCGTCACTGTTGACCGGCGATCCGATTCCTGCGGCGGGAACTGTTTAGGCTGAGGGTAGTTTGCGAAAAAACCTACAGACTGCGGCGTCGGGTGCTATAGAGCCGGCTGCACCGGATCGCTAGTGTTCAAGGCCAACTTATGTGCCAAGGAATGCTAATGCGCTATTTAAAGATCATTGCCCAGGATCTAAGCCAGAACAAAACTGCCGACACTGTTCATTTTCATTTTTGTGAGGTCATGCCAGGAGCGAAGCCTGACAAGGTGCTGCTCCAGGCTTCGGTATTCGATATGAATGGCGACGGCCGTATTGATCATTTGTGCAACGAAGACGTCAATGGGGACGGCAAGCGCAATGTGCGTGATGAACAGTTGCTCAAGCGATTCGCCCAAATGTATTTGAAGCTGAATTGGTTTAATCCGGCAGACAGTTCACGCCGCTACCTGCAAATTTTCTCCGAGGATTTTACCACCGACGAAACGCCCGAGGCTGTACGACTGCATTTTCATGAAGGCACGGGAAGTCCGGTAGGTGCGTCGATCGCGTACAAGGCGACAGCCTATGACGTCGATAACAACGGCAGCCTGGAGTGGATATTGGCGTCGGACGTTGATAACGACGGTCATGCCAATAAAAAGGACGAACATTACGTCAAGTCGCTGGCAACCGAATTTCTCATGTTCAACTGGAAGTAATGCCGATCAACTGATCCCAGTTTGTATTCGTTCCTGCATCATGCGGGAACGAATACTCTCAGAGTTGCTTGGCCAATTCCTCAACCTGCTCCTGCCGCTCCGCCTGATTCAACTTCGGATGCGGATTGAGCGACGACCACTGCGGATGTGCTCGAGCCTTGTTAAGGGCTTCGGGTAGCTTGCCTTCGCGCCAACTCTTTTCCTGAGGCGTGGCCACCTGGATGCTGTCCATCGCCGCATGCCCACGGGCGTTCAGCGCTTGCAGCAATTGCCGCTGGCGCAGCGCCAACAGGCGCAGCACGTTGTCATCCACCGTCAGTTCGCGCTGGCCCTTGATCTTGCCCAGCAAGCGGCTGCCATAACTGCGCGCGGTTTGCAGGGCGCCACCGGCGATGGCGCCGGCCAGTGCAGCGGCGCCGAGGGTAATCCCGCCCACCAGTAAATCGACCCCGGCCCCGGCAGCGGCACCTGCGGCAATTCCACCACCGACGCGCACACCCAGTTGCTTGAGGGTTTCCGGGTTGAACAGGTCATCTCCCCAACGGCCGTCGAGCAGCGGCAAATCACTGGCCGCGGCATCCTGTGGGCGGAAGGCGTAGAGCTTGAGCAGGGCCTCGACGCAGCGCTGCTCGCGTTGGCGTACGGCTTTGCGCAATTCGCTGATCGCCTGTTGTTCCTGCTCGGCTTCACTGACCACGCTGCGCCGGCAAGCCGCGCAATCGATCAGCAATTCGGCAATCAGTCGCTCCGCGCTTTGCTGGCGAGCCAGACGCTGGGCCTGCTGATCGGCGATCAGGCGCTCGAGTTGCGGCCGGGCCGTTTCCAGCAGCAGGGCGAGACTTTCATAGAGTCGACGCTCGCCATCTTCCGGCGGCGCGACACTGTCGAAACGCACCAGGGCATGCAAACCCAGCCGCGCCAACGCTTCACGCCAGGCCGGTTCGCGGTGGTTGGCGCTGCTGACGAAATTCAGCACCGGCAGCAAGGGTTTGCCGCAACTGGCCAACACTTCCAGCTCGTCGCGATACTTGGCCAGCACCGGCTCACGGGCGTCGATCACATAAAGACCGGCATCCGACGCCAGCAACTGGCGCAGCACCTTGGCTTCCTGTTCGAAGCGTTGCCGGGCTTCGCTGCCCTCAAGGAAACGCGCCAGGCGTGCCGGACCGTCGAGGCGTTCACCCGGGCGTTCCAGGCGTTCGAGGTAATCGAGCAGGGCGATGGCGTCTTCCAGGCCAGGGGTGTCGTAGAGGTCGAGCAGTGGCTCGCCGTCCACCGACAACCGCGCGCCTTCGACGTGTCGCGTGGTACTGGGACGATGGGACACTTCACCGAAACCGACATCGCGGGTCAGGGTGCGCAACAACGAGGTTTTACCGACGTTGGTGTGACCGACCACGGCGAGTTTCAAAGGCTGCTTCCTGGTGTCAGTCATGACCCGTCTCCAGCCAGTTCATCGGTGCACAATCGGCAAACGGCAACTCAAGCTGTTCCAGCGCCACGTGCCAGTCGCCCAGGCGCTCGGCGTCCAGCGCTTCACCGGGCGGCGCCTGCAGCAACCACACGCGGGTGGCGCTGGCGCTGCGGGCCAGTTCGGCAATCAAGGCCAGGCTGCCGCGATCCGGTGAACGCCGTGGATCGCAGGCGATGGCCAGGCGTGCCGGGGGAAAGCGGCTCAGTTGTTCGAGGAGTTTGTGCCGCGATTCGCGACTGTCGAGGATGCCGGCGTTACTGACGTTTTTCAGCAACTGCGGTGGCCACGGGCGTTGGTCGTCCAGTTCGATGGCGACCAACAGCGCGCCGTCGCTTTGCTGCTCGGTGACACCGCTTTCCACGCGATGCAGTTGCGCCGGTGCCGCATCGCTGACGCCGAGGCGTTCGCTGGTGGGCATCAAGCGTTCGCGCAGTTGCGCGTAGCCGGGCAGGTTCAAATCCAGGCGCAGCGCCGTTTGCCCTGTCTTCCAGCGCCACAGGCAAAACAGCGCGAGCAGCAGGCGCGGCAAAACGCCGTAGACCAGCAGTACGCCCACCAGCCAGGCGGCCCAGGCCTGGCGAGCACTTTCGATGTTCAGTGCGGCATCGCCACTGGCGCGGATCATCTCCACGGTCGGCACACTGAAGCCAAGCAGGGCCGGCAACGCACCCAACGCTTGGGTGACAGCGATAAAGGTGTCGGCACCGAGGATCGTGGTTTCCCAGACGAAGCCGTAGCGCCGGGTCGCCATCAACATCAGCAGGATCACCAGCGCGCAGAGCATCGCCAACAACCACAGGCTGTTGACCAGCACGCCGATGGCCCAGCGATTGAGTTTCTGCCGTTGCAGTAACAGGAGCAGGGCGGGGGCCAACTGCGCAGCTTTGGCGTCACGAGCGAGTTTTTCGCTGAGCCATAGCCACAGGCGTCCGAGGCTGGCGCCGTGTTCGCCGGCAAACACCAGTCCCAGCGCCCAACTCAGCAGCAGGACCAGATTGAGCCCGAGCAGGCTGCCCAAGGCCCAGAACACATTCACCGGGTGCAGACCATCGCCCATAGCCGCGAAGGCAAGGCCGGCGCCGCTGATCACGGCCAGTACCGCCAACACCAGCAGCGCCAGCCGCGCGCCTTGCAGCCAGTGTTTGAGGGCTGTAGTCAGGCCATCGCGTTCAGCCAGCCACAGGGCGCGGCGTTGAATGCGCGACGGCAAATCGCCGCCGGCGCTGCGGGCCAGTCGGTTGGCTTCCAGGTCTTCCAGGGGGCCTGCATGTTCTTCGCGCAGGCGGATGGTTTCTGTCAGCCAGAGGGTATTGAGTTCAGTCACGCGGCATCCCGTCGCTTAATTGAGCTGTGAGCATAACCGCTGTGGCGCTTATCGGCGAAAGCGAGGCTCTGGTATCCTCGCCGGCATGACTAAATCACTCCCCCTCAGCCTGATCGCAGCCCTCGGTGAAAACCGTGTGATCGGCGTCGACAACAGCATGCCCTGGCACTTGCCGGGGGACTTCAAATATTTCAAGGCCACCACCCTCGGCAAGCCGATCATCATGGGTCGCAAGACCTGGGATTCCCTCGGTCGTCCGCTGCCGGGCCGCCTGAACATCGTGGTCAGTCGTCAGGCGGATCTGCAGCTCGACGGCGCGGAGGTTTATCCGTCGCTGGAAGCCGCCGTCGTTCGCGCCGAAACATGGGCGAAGGAACAGGGCGTCGATGAATTGATGCTGATTGGCGGCGCGCAGTTGTATGCGCAAGGGCTGGCGCAGGCTGACCGGTTGTACCTGACCCGCGTTGCGCTGAGCCCGGAGGGCGATGCGTGGTTTCCGGAGTTTGATTTGAAGGAATGGAAACTGGTGTCGGATGTGCTGAATCCGGCGGAAGGCGACAAGCCGGCGTACAACTTCGAAGTCTGGGAAAAAGCTTAAGAGCTTCGCGAGCAAGCCCGCTCCCACATTTGATCTGCTGCGGATACAGAATCTATGTACGCCGCAGGACCAAAGTGGGAGCGGGCTTGCTCGCGAAGGGGCCTCCTCAGTCGCTGGAGGATTTAAGCGTGCGCCAACGCCGAATGCTCATCCGCATCCAGCAATTCTTTATCAGTCTGCTGCATCACCTGGCTGGTAATCGCACCGGCCGTCATTGAACCACTCACGTTCAGCGCCGTACGCCCCATATCAATCAGCGGCTCGACCGAAATCAGCAACGCCACCAGTGACACCGGCAAGCCCATCGCCGGTAGCACGATCAACGCGGCAAAGGTCGCGCCACCACCGACACCGGCCACACCGGCCGAGCTCAGCGTCACAATCGCCACCAGCGTCGCGATCCATAATGGGTCCAGCGGGTTGATGCCCACGGTCGGCGCCACCATCACCGCCAACATCGCAGGGTACAGACCGGCACAGCCGTTCTGGCCAATGGTCGCGCCGAACGAAGCGGCGAAACTGGCGATGGATTGCGGGATGCCCAGGCGGCTGGTCTGCGCTTCGATGCTCAACGGAATCGTCGCTGCGCTGGAACGGCTGGTGAACGCAAACGTCAGCACCGGCCAGATCTTGCGGAAGAATCGCAGCGGGTTGATCCCGGCGGCCGACACCAGCACGCCATGCACCACGAACATCAAGCCCAGGCCGATGTAGGACACCACCACGAAACTGCCGAGCTTGATGATGTCTTGCAGGTTGGAACCGGCGACCACTTTGGTCATCAGCGCCAGCACGCCGTACGGGGTCAGCTTCATCACCAGGCGCACCAGGCGCATCACCCAGGCTTGCAGGGTGTCGATGGCGTTGATCACTTTCTGACCTTTCTCGGCATCATCCTTGAGCAATTGCAGCGCCGCGACACCCAGGAACGCAGCGAAAATCACCACGCTGATGATCGACGTCGGCTTGGCCCGCGCCAGGTCGGCGAAGGGGTTTTGCGGGATGAACGACAGCAGCAGCTGCGGCACATTCAGGTCGGCGACCTTGCCGGCGTAGTCGGTCTGGATGGTCTGCAGGCGCGCCATTTCCTGGGTGCCGGCCACCAGGCCTTCGGCGGTCAGGCCGAACAGGTTGGTCAGGCCGATGCCGATCAGCGCCGCAATGGCCGTGGTGAACAGCAGCGTGCCGATGGTCAGGAAGCTGATCTTGCCCAGCGACGAAGCGTTGTGCAGACGGGCCACGGCGCTGAGGATCGAGGCGAACACCAGCGGGATCACGATCATTTGCAGCAACTGCACATAGCCGTTGCCCACCAGATCGAACCAGCCGATCGAGGCTTTCAGCACCGGGTTGCCGGCACCGTAGACAGCGTGCAAGGCCACACCGAACACCACGCCCAGCACCAGCGCGAGCAGGACTTTTTTCGCCAGGCTCCATGTCGTGTGGCGGGTTTGCGCCAGGCCGAAAAGCAAAGCGAGGAACACCAGCAGATTGAGGATCAGCGGCAGATTCATGAAGACTCCGATAAGACTTGTGCTGGTTGCACCCTTGGGCAACCGCGAACCGGAAAGCCTAACAGCTTGAAAACTAATGAATTAATATCAAAAACGTATGATATCCGTCGTTTTTGGAATAAGCGGATGTCGCTGTCAGAAATGCAGCTGGCGCGAAAGGGACGCGGGCGGTCGCTGACAGACGAGGACTGTCACACTTATTTGTTAGCGTCGATCTCTTTCACATTCAGGGAGAAACGCCAATGAAGTTCGCACCGAAATTACTGGCTGCAGCACTTTGCCTGGGCCTTGCCGGCCAGGTTTTCGCAACGGATCTGAAACACTGGCCAGCCGATCAGGCCAAGGCACTGGACGCGATGATCGCCGCCAACGCCAACAAGGGTAACTACGCGGTGTTCGACATGGACAACACCAGTTACCGCTACGACCTCGAAGAGTCGTTGCTGCCGTTCATGGAGAACAAGGGCCTGATCACCCGCGACAAGCTCGATCCCTCCCTGAAGCTGATGCCGTTCAAGGACACCGCCGACCACAAGGAAAGCCTGTTCAGCTACTACTACCGCCTCTGCGAAGTCGACGACATGGTTTGCTATCCATGGGTCGCTCAGGTCTTCTCCGGCTTTACCCTCAAGGAGCTCAAGGGCTATGTCGACGAGATGATGGCGTCCGGCAAGCCGGTGCCGGCGACTTATTACGAAGGCGACGTGGTCAAGAAACTCGACGTCAACCCGCCGAAAATCTTCACCGGCCAGCAGGAGCTGTACAACAAACTGATGGAGAACGGCATCGAGGTCTACGTGATGACCGCCGCCTCCGAAGAACTGGTGCGCATGGTCGCGGCCGATCCGAAGTACGGCTACAACGTCAAACCGCAAAATGTGATCGGCGTGTCGCTGCTGCTCAAGGACCCGAAGACGGGCGAACTGACCACCGCGCGCAAGCAGATCACTGACGGCAAATATGACGAGAAGGCCAACCTCGGCCTCGAACTGACCCCGTACCTGTGGACCCCGGCGACCTGGATGGCCGGCAAGCAGGCGGCGATCCTGACCTACATCGATCAGTGGAAAAAACCGGTGCTGGTGGGCGGCGATACGCCGAGCAGCGACGGCTACATGCTGTTCCACAGCGTTGACGTGGCCAAGGGCGGCATCCACCTGTGGGTCAACCGCAAGGACAAATACATGACCCAGATCCAGGGCATGATGGCCAAGAACGCCGCAGCCCAGGCCAAGGAAGGTTTGACGGTGACTGCCGACAAGAACTGGGTGGTCGTGAAGCCTGAAGAGATTCAATAAGACCGAGTCGCCTCCATCGCGAGCAAGCTCGCTCCCACAAAGATCTCGGGTGAAACACAGACTGTGTGAACACCGAAGATCCCCTGTGGGAGCGAGCTTGCTCGCGATGAGGCCAGTCGGTGCAATGAAAGACTCTGCTTGAACGACATCTCCTGACAGTCGCAACCTACGCAATCTTGCGTAAGGGACTACGACTACGCCAGAATCCGCCGGCTTGTGCGCCTTACCCCCGGCCTCTACCGTCTACCTGTCACTGAACATCAGTGATCGGGTTTGGTAGCCCGGCTGTGTAGGGTGCAACGCCTCATGATTTGCAGACGTTCTTGCGTCTCTGCTTTTTATGGTGGTCATGCACAGGGCGCTTTCGGGCGCGCCGGTTTCCTTACACCCCGGTCTACCAACCTGCGCATGGCCGCCACCTATTCGTTTGGTAGCGAGGGTGATGGCTCCTTGTCTTATGGTGTAAGGAGTTTTATCTATGCTCAAAATTACCCCCGATCCCCCAAATACCGACAACCTGTCCACCCGCATCAATTCCACCCCGCGTAAACCCAGCCGAACATTCGTGATCGCGCCCGGCCTCGACACCGAAACCCTGTTGGCCCACGCCTGCGAATCCCTTGCCTCGGCCAATGTCATGGCCAGCGACTTCGCCGGACTGCTGGAAGGCTCTCAACGCAGCACGATGCTGGGGATCGCGCAGGTCATCATGCTGGGCGAACTGGCGGTGAACCAGGCGCTGGATAACCTCGACCCGCAGGAATAACCCCGGCCCCCTGTAGGAGCTGCCGAAGGCTGCGATCTTTTGACTTTGATTTTAAAAAACAAGATCAAAAGATCGCAGCCTGCGGCAGCTCCTTGTATCTCGACTATCGCTCCATCAGGAGCGATAGTTCTCGACTGATCATCGAGGGAGGGACCTGGAAGCCG
>Ga0209050_1001627_pt1 | contig 23038 bp, 25 predicted proteins | sample Araplavi_mTSA_r2_FD_184276 | JGI IMG/M metagenome (GOLD analysis project Ga0209050, IMG submission 184276) | Arabidopsis root microbial communities from North Carolina, USA - plate scrape MF_Cvi_mTSA_r2 (SPAdes) (version 2) | ecosystem: Host-associated > Plants > Roots > Endosphere | place: USA... | reverse complement strand
TCGATGGAATTTACCAGCGGCTTCTTGCTGAGCCTTTCGCTGTGCCTGGATATCGGCGTGGCCAACATCGCGATGATCACCCTGGCCATGCAGCGCGGCTATTTCCAGGGCTTTGCCCTGGGCCTGGGGACCTGCGTCGGCGACCTGATCTACGCGGTACTGGCGCTGGCTGGCATGACCGTGTTGCTGCAGTACGAAACCGTGCGCTGGGTGTTGTGGATCGGTGGCTCGGCGCTGCTGGTGTATTTCGCGGCGAAGATGATCTATTCGGCGATTCACCACGAAGCGGTGCTGGCGCAATCGGCCGAGGTGGGGCAGAACTCCCATCGCAAGGAGTTCTTTCGCGGGATCTTCCTGGCCATGTCGTCGCCCAGTGCGATTCTCTGGTTCGCCGCCGTGGGTGGCACGCTGATCGCCCGTTCCGGTGGCGGTGGCGCCCTCAGCTCAGCGCTGTTTCTCGGCGGTTTTCTCTGCGCGGGGATTCTCTGGTGTGTCGGGCTGTGCTTTGCCGCGAGCCACGGCGGCAAGTTGCTCGGCGACAAGTTGCTGCGTTATTCCTATATGGCATCAGCGGCGATCTTCTGCTATTTCGCGGTCTACGTGATTCTATCGGGTTACAACGAGTTCGTCGGCGCCGGTGCGGCCGAGCCGTTGCACGCCTTGTAACTGGGCGAATCGGGTTTGGCTTCTATACTCCCAGCCGAACCCATTTTTAAGCGCAGGAGTCGAGTCATGGATGAGCAAACACGCGTCGAGGTGACGGAGCCCCGTTTCGAACACGGACACTTTCTGCTGATCGCAGGACTTGGCGAACGATTTACCCAAGAGACAGTAAAAGGCATTCCCGAACTCTGGGATAAATTCATTCCCCACATCGGTAAAGTTCCGGGCCAGAAAGGCGAAGTCACCTACGGCGTCTGCTGCAATTTCGACGGCAAGGGCGGCTTCGATTACATCGCCGGGGTCGAGATCAGCAAACTCGACGACTTGCCGGAAACCTATCGCTGGGTGGAAGTTCAGCCGCAGCTGTACGCGGTGTTCGAGCACAAGGGACCGCTGGACACCCTGCCGCAAACCTTCCAGTACATCCATGGCACGTGGCTGCCGCAGTCCGGCCACGAGCTATTGGCGGCGCCGGAGTTCGAGCGTTACAGCGAAGACTTCAACCCCAAGCTCAACACCGGCAAGCTGGAACTCTGGCTGCCAATCAAGGCATGACACCTGCCGCGAGAGGCGGATCAGCCGATTCGTCTCTCGATGTCCCACGGCGGCTGATTTATCATCCCCAGCCTTTCCCATGCTGATCCCGAGCCGCCATGAACACCGTCATCCGCAACGTCACCCCCGCCGATCTGGACCGCTGCTTTGCTATCGAAACCCTTGCCTATGAAGGTGACGAAGCCGCGACCCGCGAGAAGATCGCCACCCGCATCGCCACCTGGCCCGAGGGGTTTATCGTCGGCGAGGTTGACGGGGTCGTCGCCGGTTTCATCAACTCCGGTGCGGCGTTTCAGGTGGAAATGTCGGACGAGGCGTTCAAGGAACTGATCGGCCACGATCCGGCCGGGCCGCATGTGGTGATCATGTCGGTGGTGGTGCACCCGGATTATCAGGGGCAGGGCCTGGCCAAGCTTTTGATGGGCGAATTCATCGAGCGTATGCGTGCGATGGGCAAGGTCAGCATCAACCTGATGTGCAAGGAGCGGCATATTCCGTTGTATGCCGGGTTCGGTTTTGCCTACGTCAAACCGTCGGCGTCGGACCATGGCGGCATGGCGTGGCATGAGATGGTGCTCGAACTCTGATCCGACGTAGATCCCCTGTAGGAGCGAGCCTGCTCGCGAAGGTGTGTCAGCATAAGTGGTGTCGACTGACACTCCATCGCGAGCAGGCTCGCTCCTACAGGGGGCGGTGAGTCAGCAATATCTGTAGCGACTATTGAGCAGTCAAAACACCAACCCCATCCGCCGCTCATAACCGATCCTGCCCTTGTACGCCTCGCCGCTGTCGACAAAGCCGAACCTTTCGTACAGGGCAATGGCGGCCGCGTTGTCGGCATCCACCGACAGCTCCAGCCCCCGGATTTCCGGCCAGGCCAGGCGTGCCGCCTCCGGCAGCGCCTGCAGGCAGGCCTTGCCGTAGCCTTTGCCCTGGGCGCGTTGATCGACTTGCAATGCATGCAGCGTGGCGCTGTGTTCATTGGCCCACGCAGGCAATACGGGTGGGCGTTTGAGCAGCAGGAAGGCCACGGGAATGTCTCCGACCAGCAGGGCAAATCCTTTGACCCCCGGGCCGGGCCTGGACAACAAGGTGTGCAATGCACCGTGGATATCACCGGAGAACTTTATCTGCTCCGGATGTACTTCGATGGCCTCGACCTGTTGGCGCTGCTGCGCATTCAGGCTTTCGTAAGGCACGAGTCGGGCTGTCACGGGAGTGTCCTTTTTCCAACATGAATAGAACCTCGGATTCTAGCGATTCTGGCCGTTTGGATTATTTTTATTTGTTCTGTCGATTCGCCGGATCGCCAGACGACTAAGGGTGTCTTCCAATAAAAACCACGGAGAACCACCATGAACTCGCAAACCCAGATCCAGAACCTCATCGAGAACTATCGTCAGGCGGTCATGACCAAGGACATTGAAAAAGTCATGGCCCTGTATGCCGATGACATCGTCTCCTTCGACGCGGTCAAGGCCCTGCAATTCAAGGGCAAGCCGGCGTACCGCGCGCATTGGCAGGCCTGCATGGAAATGTGCCCCGGCCCGCACATTTTCGAATTCCACGAAATCACCATCGAGCCGTCCCAGGAGATCGCTTTCGCTCACTGGCTGGCCCATTGCGGTGGCACCAACGACAAGGGCGAAACCCAGGCTTGCTGGATGCGTGTCTCGCAGTGCTATCGACAGGAAGCCGGGCTGTGGCAGATCGTCCACGAACATTGGTCGGCGCCGTTCGACATGACCAGCGGCGCGACGCTGTTCGACCTCAAGCCCTGATCGTCGGGAAGCCGAGCCAGAATGCCAGTCAGCGACCATAGTTGATCGTTCGATAAGGAGAGCGTGATGAAGTACCTATGCCTGGTCTACAGCGATGAGCGCCTGCTGCATTCGCTGCCGGAAAGCCCGAAGGACGAAGAGTGCATGGCCTATGCCGAGTCGATCCAGGGCAGTGGCCGGATGGTCGCCGCCGAGGCGCTGGAGTCGGTGCAGACGGCCACTACCGTGCGCATGCGCAACGGCAAGCTGTCGATCACCGATGGTCCATTCGCTGAAACCAAGGAGCAGTTGGCCGGTTTTTATCTGATCGATGCCAAGGACCTCAACGAAGCCCTCCAGGTCGCCGGGAACATTCCGGCGGCCCGTGTCGGCAGTGTCGAAGTGCGCCCCGTTCGGCAGTTGAATCCTTAAGATGCCAGGGCTGCCGGTTCAGGCGCAGGTCGAGCGGGTCTATCGCGAAGAGTCGCGGCGCATTCTTGCGACCCTGATTCGTTTGCTCGGTGATTTCGACCTTGCCGAAGAGGCCTTGCACGAGGCGTTTTTCATCGCGGTTGAGCGCTGGCAGCGTGACGGCGTGCCGGACAATCCGCGGGCCTGGCTGGTGTCCGCCGGGCGCTTCAAGGCCATCGATGCCTTGCGCCGGCGCGCCCGTTTTGCCGCGTCGCAGCCCTTGCTGATCGCGCAGCTGGAGGCGTTGGAACAGGCAGACTGGAGTGATGAAGACGTGGAAGACGATCGCCTGCGGCTGATCTTCACGTGCTGCCACCCGGCCCTGGCGGCGGACGCGCAAGTGCCGCTGACGCTGCGGGAAGTCTGTGACCTGACCACGGAAGAAATCGCCCGGGCCTTTCTCTCGGCCCCGGCCACCATCGCCCAGCGCATCGTGCGCGCCAAGGCGAAGATCCGCGACGCGAAAATCCCTTATCAAGTGCCGACGCTGGCTGAGTTGCCCGAGCGCCTGGACAGCGTATTGCGGGTGATCTACCTGGTGTTCAACGAGGGGTATTCGGCGTCCATTGGCGCCGAACTGGTCCGCGAGGACTTGACCCGCGAGGCGATCCGTCTCGGCCGGTTACTGGTGGAGTTGTTGCCGGAGCCGGAGGTCATGGGCTTGCTGGCGTTGATGCTGCTGCACGAGTCGCGACGCCCGGCCAGGACTTCGGCGAGCGGGGAGCTGATTGTGCTGGACGAGCAGGACCGTTCGCTGTGGGACGCCGGCTTGATCACCGAAGGCTGCGCGCTGATCGAGCACGCGCTGGGCATGGGGCGATTCGGACCCTATTGCCTGCAAGCGGCCATCGCGGCAGTGCATGCCGAAGCCTCGACGGCGAGGGAAACCGATTGGCGGCAGATTGTCGGCCTGTATGACGTGCTGCTGCGGGCGGTGCCGTCGCCGGTGATCGAGTTGAATCGTGCGGCGGCGATTTCCCAACGCGATGGACCGCAGGCGGGGCTGACGCTGGTCGACGCCATTCTGGCGCGGGGCGAACTGCTGGATTACCACCTGGCGCATTCGGCGCGGGCGGAGTTTTGTCGGCAACTGGGTCGCAAGCAAGAGGCGCGGGCGGCGTGGGAACGGGCACTGGCGTTGACCCGGCAGGAGCCGGAGCGGCGGTTTATCGAGGCGCGGCTCAAGGCACTGGATTGATGCGGCTGTACTGGCCTCATCGCGAGCAAGCTCGCTCCCACAGGGGCAGTGGTGCACATAAGTTTTGTGACCGACACAATAACCTGTGGGAGCGAGCTTGAACGCGATAAGGGCCGAAGGACCTTCATTCCAGCATCTTGCCCAGCAACCAGCTCCCCGCCGGCCCCGGCGGATTGAGCCGCGACCACAACGCATCCACCGACACCGTTTTCGGCCAGCCGCGCACCACCAGTTCCTGCAAGGTGCCGGGCCCGAAGCGCTCCACCAGCCAGCGGGGCAACGGCGCCCAGCCGAATCCGCCCTGGGCCATTTCCAGCAGCATCAGATAACTCGGCGCCGACCAGACGCGGCCCTTCGCCCGACTTTCATAGGGATTGATGATGGTCGCCAGGCGCAGTTCGCGGTGTAGCTGCAATACGTCCTGATCGACGTCGTCCAGCCTTGCCAGCGGGTGGGTAGGGGACACGAACAGGGCGATTTCCGTGCGCTCGTCCACCGTCGAACTGACCAGGTCCGGCGGGTAGCTGTCCTGCATTTCGGCGAAGGCAATCTGCGCCCGGCCGCTTTGCACCAGCGACACCAGGTCATCGCATTCGGCGATCAGGCATTCGAGTTCAAGGTCCGGGTAACGCTGCTCGAAGGCACTGAGCGACGCCTCGAAACGGTCCGATTGATAGGTGTCGGACAGCGCCACCGTCAGCTTCGCTTCCACCCCTTGGGACAGTTGGCGGGCGGTCATTTCCAGACGACTGCTGGCGGCCAGGATGTCTTCGGCCCGTTGCAGCATGACGCGCCCGGCCGGGGTCAGCCCGGGCTTGCGGCTGCTGCGGTCGAACAATGTCAGGTTGAGGTCGATTTCCAGGCTGGCCACCGCCGCGCTGATGGTCGACTGACTGCGGCCCAGCTTGCGCGCCGCGGCGGAAAACGAGCCTTGGGTCGCGGCTTCGACAAACGCCAGCAACACTTCGTGAGAAGCCATAAACTATCGCCTTGATCGATGGTTATTGGTTATGAAGTATCGGTGTGATGACGGATCATGGCAACCACAGTCACTCAAGGGAGTACGGCCATGAGCGCCAACAAATCCATTACTGAACGTATTTTCCAGGCCATCGGTTTCGAACTGCTGGCCATCCTGATCTGTACTCCGCTGCTGGCCTGGATCATGAAGAAACCAATGCTGGAAATGGGCATGGTCACCGTCCTTATCGCCGCCCTGGCCCTGGCCTGGAACGTGGTCTTCAACGGTATGTTCGACCGGGTGCTCAAGCGCCTCGCCATCGCCCACAACGCCTGGGTCCGCGTGGTCCATGCGCTGTTGTTCGAAGGCGGTCTGGTCGCGCTTGGCGTGCCGCTGATTGCCTGGTGGCTGAATGTCAGCCTGTGGCAGGCGTTCCTGCTGGATATCGGCGTGTTGCTGTTCTTCCTGCCGTACACCTACGTGTACCACTGGGTGTATGACGTGGTTCGGGAGCGGTTGGTGCTGCGCCAGGTTTGCTGACAAACGCTTTTGTGGCGAGGGGGCTTGCCCCCGTTGGAGCGCGAAGCGGTCCCAAGCTTTGCGACTGCTTCGCAGTCGAACGGGGGCAAGCCCCCTCGCCACAGGTGTAGTGTCCCGCCAGTTGTTCAGCATTAAGCGTTACAAAAACATCCCCCCCGACGCCTCGATGCGCTGGCCATTGATCCACTGGCTGCCCGGCGCGAGCAGCAGCGCAATCGCGGCGCCGATGTCATCCGGCAAACCGGCGCGACCCAGGGCGGTGTTGTTCGCCACCAAGGTGTTCAACCCGGGGTTATCGCGCACGGCGCCATCGCCGAAATCGGTTTCAATCGCGCCGGGTGCGAGGATATTCACCGCGATGTTGCGCGCACCGAGTTCCTTGGCCTGGTAGCGGGTCAACACTTCCATCGCACCTTTCATCGCCGCGTAGGCGCTGTGGCCCGGCAGGCTGAAACGGGTCAGGCCACTGGAAATGTTGATGATGCGCCCGCCGTCATTGAGCAATGGCAACAAGCTCTGCGTGAGGAAAAACGGCCCCTTGAGTTGGATGTTCACCAACTGGTCGAACTGCTCGACGGTGGTGTCGACGAAGTTGGCGTGCAGGCCGATCCCGGCGTTGTTGATCAGAAAATCGAAACCCTCGCGCTCGAAGTGGCTGTGCAGGACCTTTGTGACTTCGCTGGCGAAGGCACTGAAGCTTTCACTGCGGGCAACGTCCAGTTGCAGCATGACGGCGCGACCACCCAGGCTTTCAATCTCGGCCACCAGTGCCTGGGCCTCATCGGCGCGGCTGTTGTAGGTGCCGATGATGTCGATGCCCTGGGCAACCAGATGCAGGGCGGCGTTTTTGCCGAGGCCGCGGCTGGCGCCGGTGATCAGTGCGATTTTACGGTTCATGGGACTTCCTCAGGTGCAGTGGGCGGTTGATGTGAGGAAGTTTATTTATCCGGGCAGGGGTGATAAACAGAGTGAAACCGGAATCACTGGTCGGATAAACCGAACAATAAAAGAGCGGGCTGATGAATAAACTGGAATTGCTGCGCACCTTTGTCCGGGTCAGCGAGATGTCGAGTTTTACCCTCGCCGGAGAAAGTCTGGGGCTGCCCAGATCAACGGTGTCCGAGCATGTGCAGGCGCTGGAGGCATTGCTCGGTACTCGGCTGTTGCAACGCACCACGCGCAAGGTCCAGGCGACCCAGGATGGCCTGGTGCTGTATGAGCGCAGCAAGGACCTGCTGTCACACATGGACGAAATCGAGGGTTTGTTTCGCCAGGACGAAGCATCGCTGGTGGGGCGCATTCGCATCGACCTGCCGAACATTCTCGCCCGTCGCGTGATCATGCCGCGCCTGCCGGCGTTCATGGCACAGCACCCGCTGCTTGAGCTGGAAATCAGCAGCACCGACCGCCGGGTCGATCTGCTCGCCGAAGGGTTCGATTGCGTGCTGCGCATCGGCGCCCAGCCGGACCAATCGGTGGTGGCGCGACACCTGTGTGACTTCACCATGGTCAATTGCGCCAGCCCTGCGTATCTGCAGCGCTATGGCGTGCCCGAGCGACTGGAAGATCTGGCACAGCATCGGCTGGTGCACTACGTCGGCGTTTTGGGCGCGCGGTCGGAAGGCTTTGTGTACGTCGACAAGGGGCAGGTGCGGCGACTGCCGATGGCCGGCAGTGTCACGGTCAACAGCACCGATGCCTATGAGGCCGCCTGCCTGGGTGGTTTCGGCCTGATTCAGGCACCGAGAATGGGCATGCAGCAATACCTGCAAAGCGGTGAACTGGTCGAGGTGTTGTCGCCGTTCAATGCGCCGTCCATGGAGGCGTCGCTGCTCTATGCCCGGCAGCGGCATTTGCCGTTGCGGGTGAGGGTGTTCATGGATTGGCTGGGGGAAGTGATCCGCTCGGAAACCTGAGACCGACCCAGGGTCCCTGTGGGAGCGAGCTTGCTCGCGATGGCGGTGGTTCAGTCAACAGTGATGTTGAATGTGATGACCTCATCGCGAGCAAGCTCGCTCCCACAGGGGTATTGCGGTGTTTAGAACAATTGGGTGAACAACCAGTACAGGCTGCCCGACAGCAGGATCGCCGCCGGCAAGGTCAGTACCCAGGCCATCAGCAGGTTGCGGATGGTCTTCATCTGCAGGCCGCCGCCGTTGGCGACCATGGTCCCGGCCACGCCCGAGGACAGCACGTGGGTGGTCGACACCGGCAGGCCGAACATGTCGGCGGCGCCGATGGTCAGCATCGCCACGGTTTCCGCCGAGGCGCCCTGGGCGTAGGTCAGGTGGGTCTTGCCGATTTTCTCGCCGACGGTTACCACGATGCGTTTCCAGCCGACCATGGTGCCCAGGCCCAGGGCTATGGCCACGGCAATCTTCACCCACAACGGAATGAAGCGCGTGGAGTTGTCGATCTGTTGCTTGAACAGTTGCAGCTTGCCGCTGGTGTCGGCGTCGAAATTGCCGACCTTGTTCTTGTCCATCAGGCGAATGGTTTCGCTGGTCAGGTACATGTCGTTACGCACGTTGCCCACGGCCTCGGCCGGGACTTTCGACAGTGAACCGTAACCCTTGACCTGGGCGCCGATGCTGCCAGTCAGTGCAGCGAGCGCCGGCACCAGTTGCGGGGTCGCTTCCTTGCTGCGCACGTATTCGGACAGCACAGGGCGCGGGTCGGCAGGCGCTGGCAGGGGGGCCGCCTTGACCAAGGCTTGCTGGGTGACTTCGGCGACCGCGGCGAACTGCAAGGCCTGATCGGCCGGCATGGTGCGGTTCAATGCGTAAGCCATGGGCAGTGTGCCCACCAGAATCAGCATGATCAGGCCCATGCCTTTCTGGCCGTCGTTCGAGCCGTGGGCAAAGGACACGCCGGTGCAGGTGACGATCAACAGGCCGCGAATCCACCATGGCGGCGGGGTCTCGCCCTTGGGCTCCTTGTACAGCGCACGATTCTTGACGAACGCGCGCAGGGCCAGCAACAGCAGCGCGGCGCAGCCGAAGCCGACCAGGGGCGAGAGCAGCAGCGCGTAACCGATCTTGGTGGCTTGCGCCCAGTCCACGCCGCTGGTGCCGTCGCGGCCGTGCATCAGGGCGTTGGCCACGCCGACACCGATGATCGAGCCGATCAGGGTGTGCGAGGACGACGCCGGCAGCCCCAGCCACCAGGTGCCGAGGTTCCACAGGATCGCGGCGATCAGCAGGGCGAAGATCATCGCGAAACCGGCGGACGAGCCGACTTGCAGGATCAGCTCCACGGGCAGCAGGGCGATAATGCCGAACGCCACCGCGCCGCTGGACAGCAACACCCCGAGGAAGTTGAAGAAGCCGGACCAGACCACCGCCACGTTCGGCGGCAGCGAGTGGGTGTAGATCACCGTGGCCACCGCGTTGGCGGTGTCATGGAAGCCGTTGACGAACTCAAAGCCCAGGGCGATCAAGAGCGCCACGCCGAGCAGCAGGAACGGCGTCCAGGTGGTGACCACCGTGCCGAGTTCGTTCATGTCGTGCATCAGGCTGTAGGCGGTAAACAACAAGCCGATGGCCAGCACGGCAAAAAACACCACGAGGGTGATCAGGCCGGGCTTCTTGTCGAGTTGCGGTCTGGCGCTACTGGCCGGTGCCGGGGCGGTGAAGGAGGGCGTAGCCATCACGGACATTCCTGAGGAGGGAGGTGTACCGGTGATAATCGTTGCTAATTGTTACAGGGAGACTGCTTTGGATCAGTGTTTGGTTTTTTGCAGGGCCGCTGATCTGGAATCGAGCGCTGAACCCTGTGGGAGCGAGCTTGCTCGCGATGACGGTCTTTCATTCAACATCTCTGTTGGCTGACAGGGCCTCATCGCGAGCAAGCTCGCTCCCACAGGTTTTCGGACAGACTCAATAATCCTGCTGCTTGCGAAACGCCCAGCGCCCGGCAATCAGGGTAAAGGTCGCGACCAGCGCCACCAGGATCCAGAAACCTTCCGGGTCACCGGCCAGCGGAATGCCGCCGACGTTCATGCCGAAGAAACCGGCGATGATGTTGATCGGCAGCGCCAGCACCGTCACCACTGTCAGGGTGAACAGCGTGCGGTTGGTCTGTTCGTTGATGTTGGCGGCGATCTCTTCCTGCAACAGCTTGATCCGCTCACCCAGCGCCGTGAGGTCGTTGATGATCAGCGCAAACTCCTCGGTGGATTTGCGCAGCTCCTTCACGTCTTCCTTTTGCAGCCATTGCGGCGGCCGGTTGAGCAGGCGCAGCAATGAACCTGGCTCCAGCGCCAGCAGCCGTTGCAAACGCACCAGCACCCGGCGATTGGCGCCCAGCTCGGCGCGGTTGGTCGACAGGCGCGAGGAGAGCAACTCGTCTTCGATCTGGTCCACGCTCTGGCTGGTCTTGCGCACGATCTGGGTCAGTACTTCACCCTGGTCGCGCAGCAGATGCACCAGCAGCTCCAGCGGAGAGCGAAAGCATTCCCGGGCCTTCACCGACGAGCGCAACTTGTCCACCGAGTGCAGCGGCTGCAGACGGGCGCTGATGATCAGCCGGCTGCGGGCGCACACCCACAAGGTCGAGACATCCGACGAGACCAGGTTGCTGAGGTTGAACACCACGTCGTTGACCACCGCCAGCAACGCGGAGTCGACATGCTCGATGCGCGTCGAGCGCGAGCCTTCGTGCAGCGCTTCGAAAAATTCCTCGGGCAATTCCAGGTGGCTTTTCATCCAGCGCTCGCACGCGGCATGGGCGAGGTTCAGGTGCAGCCAGAGAAACTGTTCGTCGCTCTCCGGTTGTTGCAGGTACTGCAAGGCTTCGGCGGAGTTGATTTCCCGACCGGCCTCACCGGGGCGAAAACTGAAACCGTAGAGCAGGCCGAACAGATCCGTGTCGCGATGGCTTTGATCGATGCTGTGGTTCATGAGGACTCGCAAGGGGAGGCGCCTGTCGCGTGTTTTACAGGTTCACTTGAGCGGCATCATCGCAAGCCGGGATGACGTTTTTGTGACAGAAAAATAACGCAAACGAATGCCCTACCGGCGGTCGGAATGTTCTCAAGAACCGCTCTGGCACGCCGATCACGCTTGGGTTAAGTTGCGCGCCGCAGGCCCCGGCCGAGACCGCAGACAGGGATGTCCGGACACCTTCCACGCCTTTTTTGGGCGTGCCTCATTCCTGTCATGAGTACCCTTCGATGCTTTTGCAAAAGTCCTTGAGAGCACAAATTCTCGCCCTGCTGAGTGGCAGCCTGCTGGCGATGCTGTTGATCGCCCTGGCGTGCTTTCACTTCCTGTCCAGTGGCGTGCAGAGCTACGCCAATCTGATCGAGGGCCCGCTGCATACCTCGCAATTGATCGATGAAGCCAACCTGCAATTCAAGGTGCAGGTGCAAGAGTGGAAAAACGTCTTGTTGCGCGGCAAGCAACCGGCGGACTTGAGCAAGTACTGGGGGCAATTCGAAGACCGTCAGCGTGATGTGCAAAACATCCTCGGCGAGCTGGCCGCGCAGAAGGGCATCGAGCCGTCATTCAAGAACCGCATCGAGCACTTGCGTGACGAACATCGTCAGTTGGGCGCGGCGTATCAAAAGGGGCGGGACGCCTTCGTGGCCGCCGGTGGTGATCCGACGGCGGGCGATACCGCGGTCAAAGGCGTAGACCGCGCGACCAGTGATCAGATGAGCGAACTGGTCAGCGAGCTGCGCAAGCAAGGCGCCGAGCAGTCGACGCTGATTAGCACCGCCGCCGATCGCACGGTGCTGCTGGGGCTGGTCGTGATGCTGGTGTCGGGGTTGTTGATCGGCCTGCTGAGCCTGTGGCTGGTCAACCGCCACCTGGTCGAGCCGATCCGCAAACTGATCGACTACGTGGCGCAACTTAGCCAGGGGCGCCTTGCCGAGCGCGTAGCCAGCACCCGTCAGGACGAATTGGGCAAACTGGCGATCGCCGCCAACACCCTGCGCGATTTCCTCGCCGAAACCTTCAGCCGATTGCAGCGCAGCGCGTCGGACCTGGACAGCGCCAGCGGTGAGTTGAACTCGATCGCCACCGTGATGGCCGGCGGTACCAACGAGCAGTTCAATCGCACCGATCAGGTGGCCACGGCGATGAACGAAATGTCCGCCACCGCGCAGGAAGTGGCGCGTCATGCTGCCGAAGCGGCGCGGGCCGCCGACGATGCCGACCAGTCCGCCCAACAGGGCGAAAAAGTCATGCAGGGCACCATCCACACCATCACCCAAATGCGTGGCGAAATCGCCAACACCGCCACGGTCATCCGCCAACTGGAAACCGACAGCGGACGCATCGGCAAGGTCCTGGAGGTGATACGCGGTATCGCCGAACAGACTAACCTGCTGGCGCTCAACGCGGCCATCGAAGCGGCCCGCGCCGGTGAGGCCGGGCGCGGTTTCGCCGTGGTGGCCGACGAAGTCCGCAGCCTGGCCCAGCGCACGGCGGCGTCGATCATCGAGATCAACCAGATCATTCAAACCGTGCAGACCGGTGCAATCGAAGCGGCCCAGGCGATTGAAAGCGGTCAGTCACGCAGCGAAGAAAGCGTGCAGCAAGTGACCGAGGCCGGCGCCATGCTCGAACGCATCACCCTGGCCGTGGAAGCAATCCGTGACATGAACCGGCAGATCGCCACCGCAGCCGAAGAACAGACCTCGGTGGCCGAAGACATCTCGCGCAACCTCACCGAGATCACCAGCATCGCCAGCACCAACCTGGACAACGTGCAGCGCACTGAAGCGGCGAGCAACAACCTGCACGGTTTGTCGGGGCAGTTGAACGAGGTGACGGCGCGCTTGAGCGCTTAAACGCAAAAAGCCGCACGATCGTCAGAGCGTGCGGCTTTTGTGGGTGTTGTGATTACTTGTCTTGCTTGTTTTTCAGGACCTTGCCGTTAGAGGCATCGATGTCCACATCCCACTCGACGTTCTTGGCGTCGCGCAACTCGATCTCATACTCGTAACCGTTGAAATGGTTATCCAGCTCGGTTTTGGTGATCGTGGCGCCTGGGTGCAGATCCAGAGCGATCTTGTTCAGATCTTCCAGGGGCTTGATCTTGCCGTCCTTGACCAGTTGCGGGATCTCATCCACGCGCACGTCGGCCTGGGCCAGACCGGCAGTGAGGGTCAGGGTTGCAGCGGTAAACAAAGCAGTCAGAGTCTTCATGGGCTTCTTTCCTTGGGTGATCTGTTCAAGTGAGATCAGGTTATCTTTTGTAACTTAAGCCACCCTTAAAACCCTCTACATGTCCTGCATCAATTCCTGCTGGACTGTGCCCGAACATACAAACACAAATACATAACCTGTGGGAGCGGGCTTGCTCGCGAATGCGGAGTGTCAGTCAACGTGGATGTTGAAGCTGATGGCCCTTTCGCGAGCAAGCCCGCTCCCACAGGGTTTTGCGCGACTCTGGATCAGTAGCCGTTGTTCTGAAGTACCTGCGCCACACTCGCCGCCGGACGTTTATAGAACTTCAACAGCTCGCTGGCGCGGTTGGTGAAGATCCCGTCGACGCCGGCGTCCATGACTTTCTGGTAGTCCACCGCATCGTCGATGGTGTAGACGTGCACCAGCAGGCCCTGATCGTGGGTGTACTGGTTCATCCAGGGTTGCACCAGGTCCGAGTAGCTCTGGTCGCCACCCAGGGTCAGTGCGGCGGACGGGCCGGTACCGATGGCGCCCTGGGCCTTGGCGTAGTCGACCCAGCGCTGGAATTCGGCTTTGTCCTTCGGTTGCTGTTTGGCGTAGTAAGCGGCTTTATCTTTTTCGCCGGACTCGGCAAAGGTCACCTTGGACTTGGGCTCGATACTGCCTTCACCGACCCACAGCAGCAGGATCTTCGGCACCTTCGGCATTTCCTTTTGCAGCAGTTCGAGACTGCTCTTCTCGAAGGTCTGCAGGACCACCTTGCCGTTGCCCTGGCCTACCGCCAGCTGGGTTTTCGCCGGTGTCGAGTCGCTCGGGTTCAGCCAGCCCCGGGCCTGGAGTTTTTCCTTGAGGTCGTGTTCGATGCCGGGAAACTGCTTGGGCTCCTTGGTCTCGATGTACAGCCCGGGCTTGTGCTGGACGCTGCCCTCGGCGATGTCGATGATTTCATCAAGGGTCAGAATCTTCAGGCCGGCGAAGGCAGGACGCGCGCGATCCGGGTAGGCGGCATTGAACCAGCTGCCCGCATCCAGGGTTTTCAGCTCGGCCATGCTGAAGGCATTGGCAGGGCTGTCCTTGCGCTCGGGGAATTTGCTGGCGACGTCGGTCGTGCGTTGCAGGTTGTTGTCGTGCAGGGCGAACAGTACGCCGTCCTTGCTGCGCTGCAGATCCATTTCCAGGTAGTCGGCGCCCAGGTCGCGGGCCGTCTTGTAGGCCGCGGCGGTGGATTCCGGTGCATCGAAAGACGCGCCACGGTGGGCAATCACAGCAGGGTGCGGAATGCCCAAACGGGCAGCCAGTTCCGTGGGACCGGGTTCGCTGGCGGCCTGTGCCTGGCCGAGGCCTAGCAGCAGGCTCAACAAAAGGGCGCTTTTGGTAAAGGTTGCGGGCATGGTCGAGGTCCTTTCGCAATGAGTGAGCGGTCCCTTTTAACAACTCATCTTTGCGGGCGCTATCGCGAGACCGACATAAATCTGCCTGAAGCTGATATTCGTCAGCGTTTTTGTGCGCCCGTTTGCAGTACGCTGGGGCCCTGCAATTTCCCCGGCAGAGGGAAACGCAGGCCCTGCGTGTAAACCAACGATCACCATTGCGGGGTTTACCATGCGCATCACTTCCCAGCTCATCTGCCAGGCGGCCGACCAACTCAAAGGCTTCGTCGGCCTCAACCGCAAGACCGGCCACTACCTCGTTCGCTTCAGCGAAGACTCATTCGGCATGGACGTGGCGGATGACGGCATCATCCCGACCAGCGAGTTCGTCTGGGGTGCGGGGCCCGGGCAGGCCATGACGCTCAAGCGTGAGTTGATCCAGTTGTTGCTGGACCAGAATATTGATGACCGGATCAACATCACCGAGCCTTTGCGGGTGTACATGAATCGGCGGGAAGTGCCGGAGATATCGGCGGTTCGCAGTCTGGTTCAGGGTTGAGTTTTTGTGGTGACTGTTCGGGCCTCTTCGCGGGCAAGCCCGCTCCCACAGGTTTCGTGTGCTGCCATCAATCCCTGTGGGAGCGGGCTTGCCCGCGAAGACGGCCTCAAAAACACCGCATCCTTTACAGACTGAACCCATAGGCCCGCTCAACCCGACACACCCTTGTATGACACAGCGCATACCAGGTCGAACACCCACGCTCGCGAATCGCCGTATGCTCCGGATGCTGCTTCCACGCCAGAATCGCCGCCTCACTGACCCAATACGACACGGTTATTCCCAATCCATCCTCACCCCGAGCCGATTCCACTCCGAGAAACCCCGGCTGTTCACGGGCGAGTTCAAGCATCCTTGCAGCCGCTTCGGCATAACCCTGATCGCCCTCGGTGCGCAGCGACGTGAAGATCACCGCGTAGTAAGCCGCCGTTGGCGTATCGGCGATCATGACGAGCGCCCCGCACAGGCCTCGACAAAGGCGCTAACCAGCGGCGGCAAGACGCCCCCGAGTGCCGCCCGCTCGGGCTGAAACAAGGTCGCGACAAAGAACGGATGGCCGCTGAGTTCGACCGCGCGCAGTCCCTGTTGCGAATCGTGGCCGACGGCGTGCAACTCGCGCTTGAGCAACTCCCCTTCGAACTGCGGATTCACCCCATAGCGACAGCGATAGCCTTCACGAATCTCGGCGCTTTCGTACGCCTGTGCGATCAACGAGCCTTCAGCCAGATGAATGGAATCGACGGCCTCGACCAGCGCACACGACAGTGGCGTCAGCAGCGCCCGTGCTGCATCGGGCGCCGTCTCGCCGTGTTCGGCATCCGACCAGCCCAGCACATTGCGCGCATATTCCAGCACCGCGTGTTGAAAACCGCCGCAGGTGCCGAGGAAAGGTCGCCGTTGTTCGCGGGCAAAACGGATCGCTTTTAATGCGCCGTCTTCGCTGCGATAAGGGCTGGCCGGTACGCACCAGAAGCCATCGAATGTATGCAGCGGCGTTTCGGCGTGGATTTCATCGGTGGCCAGCCATTGCCATTGCACCTTCAGGCTGCTGTGTTCAGCGGCCATTTCAAGGGCTACGGGAATGGCCTGGTGGGCGGTGACTTGCGGGTCGTAGTCGCCGATCAGGGCGATGCGAATCGGAGGGTTTTCCATGAGGGGCCTCTGCACTTGTTGATTCCTGAGGCCCACTATAGATTGGCGCTCACGCACTCAATATTGGCGTTTTCCCAAGTGATCAATGCAGCGACGCACTATCGACTGGACTACCCGGACCTGGCCCTGATCCTTGCATTGGTGCGCGGCGGCTCTCTGGCCCGCGCCGCGCAGCTGTTGAAGGTGGACGTCTCGACGGTGTTTCGAGCGGTGCGCCGGCTGGAGGCTGCGCTGGGTCAGCAATTGTTCGAAAAAAGCCGCGCCGGTTACCTGCCTACCACCCTGGCGCAGTCACTGGCCGAGCAGGCCGAGCGCGCTGAACAGGCGCTGGAGGCGGCGCGCATCGGTGTGGAGCAGGGCGGGGAAGTGATCAGCGGCATCGTGCGCCTGACCTGTACCGATTCGGTCCTGCAAGGTTTGCTGTTGCCGGCGCTGGCGCAGTTCATGCCGAACTATCCGGCGCTGACGCTCGAACTCAGCACCTCCAATGACTTTGCCAACCTCAGCCGCAGGGATGCCGATATCGCCCTGCGCCTGACCCGCACGCCACCGGAGCATCTGGTAGGACGGCGGCTGGCGGACATTGCCTACCGCGTCTGCGCCAGCGAGCGATACCTGCAATCGGTCAACACCACAGAGCTGGCCTCATTGACCTGGATCGCCCCGGATGACTTCCTGCCGGATCACCCGACCGTGATCTGGCGTCGCCAGACCTTGCCGGGCGTAACGCCGGGTTACCGTTGCAACAGCATGCTGTCGGTTACCGAGCTGGTCAGGGCGGGGCTGGGTGTCGCAGCGTTGCCGGACTTCTTGATCGGCGAGGGATTGCGTCCATTGGGCGAGCCCTTGCACGGATACGACACCGCGCTGTGGCTGCTGACGCGTCCCGACTGCCGAGCCTTGCGCTCGGTGGTCACCTTGTTCGATGAGCTGGGGCGGGCGCTGAAACTGCCGTGAAACCGTTCAGGCCTGTGGCTCATCCTTGCGCACGAAGTGTTGATGCATTTCCGAAGTCAGGTTTTCGATGCGCTCGGTGAGGGCCTTGGTCATCTCCGTGAGGCGGGTGTTCTGCTCGAGCAGCTCCAGCAGTTGTGCGGTGTTTTTCGCGGCTTCTGCCTGTCGCTCGCTGTTGGCGGTCGCCAGCGCTTCGCGGTGCTGTGCATCGGCATCGGATTGGGCTTTGTCGCGTGCGGCCTGACGCGTCTGGGCCAACAGAATCAGTGGCGCGGCATAGGCCGATTGCAGGCTGAACGCCAGGTTGAGCAGGATGAACGGGTACACATCGAAGTGGGTGATTCCGGACGCGTTGAGGCACACCCAGACCACCACGATCAGCGTTTGGGCGCCGAGAAAGGTCGGGGTACCGAAGAACCGCGCAAAGGCTTCGGCGCGCAGGGCAAACTTGTCATTGCCAAAGGTCGGCGCCAGATGGGCGTGATGGCGATGGAAGCGCAGGTGATCGACGGGGGCTGCGGTGGCGTTGTCTGTTGGCGTGGTGTTCATGGTGCTCTCTGCTGGGCGCTGGGACTGAGGCTCACTATAGCCCCAGCGTCATTCGAGCAGCGTAATCGCCAAGCGATCGCATCATGCGCTCGACGTTTCCAGGCCGGTGTTGCTTGTGTTGACGCTGACCTTGTTGCGTCCGGTATTTTTCGCGGTGTACAGGGCTTTGTCAGCGTCATCGAGCCAGGCCGTTGCATCGGTGAACGACGGTTGGTACGCCGCCAGACCGATACTCAGGCTGACCCGCAGTTCGGGCACTTCCCCATGCCGATAGTCTTGCAGCACGCTGCGCAAACGCTCCATCACGTCCACGGCCTGATTCAGCGGCATGTTGGGCAGAATCACGCAAAACTCATCACCGCCATAGCGGCCGGCCAGGTCGCATTCGCGCAGGTTGCACTTGAGCTCGACGCTCAACTGGCGCAGCACCGAGTCACCGATGAGATGACCGTAGGTGTCATTGATGGCCTTGAAATGGTCGATGTCGATCAGTGCAATGACGGCCAGCTCATGACGCTGGCAGCACTCGCGAAACTTCAGTTGCAGCAAGTCCTTCCAGGCACCGTGGTTGAGCAACCCGGTCAAACTGTCGGTGCGGCTCAGGGCGCTCAGGGTGCGTTTATGTTCTGAAAGCTTGATCGCCAACTGGTAGCAGACCATGCCCAACGCCAACGGGTAGAGCGTCAGCATCGGCAAGCACGCCCACACCTGCAATTGCGTGGTCGACAGGGTATATGCCGCACCGAACAGCGACCAGGCAATCAGCACGCCCGCCGCTTGGCTCAGGCTACCCAACAGGAACATCCGATGGCCGCCGGCGGCGACATTGTTCATCGCCATCATCGCCAGAATGGTCACGGTGCACAGCGGATTGAACTGGAACGTCGCAACCCAAAAGCCACCGCACAGCGAATCGTAAAGCAGATTCCGGCGTTCGGCCTTGTAGGGAAAGGCCGAGCGGCTCGACAGTTGATAAGCGAGATGCGGCCAGACAAAACCATTGAGTGCCAACAAAACCCAGACCCAGACCGGCAAGTGCAACGGATACAGAGCGGCGGCCACACTGAAACTGCCGATGCCCAAGCCAATGGTTCGAGGCATGTAGATGCGTTTGGCAAATGACAAACCCTTGCCGTGTTGTCTATCCATAATTTCCTGCACCAGATTCATTCTGAAACACTTTACTGCATGGGGGCGGAATTACCGTTCATCGGTAAAAGCGGTGCACATTGTCATTTATTCCAGCCGGATTAATCAGTGTCCTTCGAAGCCATTTAATGTCGGCAAGTGTTGTAGATGGCTGGACTAGAGCTGGTAATAGCCCAGGAACATGGCCAGAGCGGAATCCGCCACCGTGTTTTGCTCCTCGGCTGACAAGCTGGGTTGGCCCATGGAAATCTGCGGCCAGAATGCAAAAGACTTGAGCAGGCCATGGATTTGTTGAGCGGCGAATTCAGGCGCCACGGCTTTCAATCGGCCATCGGCCTGTGCGGCCCGAATCCACACCGTCAGCCCTTCTTCGCGTTCGCCCATTCGCGCCACCATATCCTGCGCCCGCTCCGGGGAATGAATGGTCGCTGCTATCGCCACCCGAGCCAGATCGAGAAAATTGTCATCACCCAACATTTGCAGCTTGGCCATCAGCAACACGCGCAATTGGTCGTGCAACGGCAGGTCGGGACGGTAGGCCGTTTCCTGTTCTGCCGTCACCCGGATCCATAGTTGATTGAGGATCTCGGCGAACAACTCTTCCTTGCTGGGAAAGTGGTTGTACACCGTGCGCTTCGACACGCCGGCAGTGGCCGCAATCCTGTCCATGCTGGTGATCTCGAAACCGTTGTCACGGAACTCGATGATCGCGGCTTGAATGATCGCTTGGCGTTTTCGGTCGGTGAGGCGCTGTGGAGCTGTCATAAGTACGCTTCGGCAGGAAGAAAAGGGAAACTACACTCAGCAGTTTACTTGTCATCGACTTTGATGCAACCTAGAAACTACACTGTGCAGTGTAATGTTTTGTTAATCCTGCCCGGTAAAAATAGAAAGTCCGGCTGATGCGTGCGTGCCTTGGCCATTTATCGTCCCAAAGAGGTAAATCGCGTCAAACGCGGTTTTTCTGGAGTCACTCAGTCATGGCCAATTCAAACTCCCCGGCGGACAACGCCTCCACACCTGAAGCGTCCCGACAGGCTCAAGGCCAATATCAGAACTTCACGCCGGTTCAACGTTTAAGCTTTGGCAAAACCATGGGCATCCTGTGGAACGCGCTGTTCCATAAACCGCAAAACACCCGCCCGAGCGCCCCCGTCCCGGTGCAAGCCCTGACGCAAGCCGCGCTGATCGCAGCTCCGAATCACAGCGTCTATCGCCTGGGCCACTCCACGGTGCTGCTCAAGTTGCGCGACAAATTCTGGATCACCGACCCGGTCTTCGCCGAGCGCGCTTCGCCCGTGCAATGGGCCGGCCCCAAGCGGTTCCACCAACCACCGATCAGCCTGGAAGCATTGCCGCCGATTGAAGCGGTAATCCTGTCCCACGACCACTACGATCACCTGGATCATGCGGCTGTGTTGAAACTCGCGGACAAGACCAAACACTTCCTGGCCCCGCTGGGCGTAGGCGACACCTTGATCAAGTGGGGCATCGCCCCCAGCAAAGTCCGCCAACTGGATTGGTGGCAAGGCACGGAAGTCGAGGGCATCCGGTTCATCGCCACCCCATCGCAACATTTCTCCGGCCGTGGCCTGTTCGACAGCAACAGCACCCTCTGGGCCTCGTGGGTGATGATCGACGGTGACACGCGCATTTTCTTCAGCGGCGACAGCGGCTACTTCGACGGCTTCAAACGCATCGGCGAACAGTACGGCCCATTCGACCTGACCCTGATGGAAACCGGCGCCTACAACGTCGACTGGCCGCACGTGCACATGCAACCCGAACAAACCCTGCAAGCCCACCTCGACCTCAAGGGCCGCTGGCTACTGCCGATCCACAACGGCACCTTCGACCTGTCGATGCACGCCTGGTACGAACCCTTCGACCGCATCCTGGCCCTGGCCTGGGAACGCAACGTATCGATCACCACTCCGCAGATGGGAGAGGCGTTCAATCTGATGCATCCGCAGCGTGGTGGTGCGTGGTGGCTGGCGGTGGAAGGGGAGAGTGAGCAAGTGGTGGTGCAGAACGCCCTGTAGGAGCGAGCCTGCTCGCGATGGACTCAAGGACACCGCGTTTATCCAGGATTTGCGCGTTATCGTTAACGTCCATCGCGAGCAGGCTCGCTCCTACAGGGGGGCATTTATGGTCAATCGATGAGTTGGCTCACTCCACCATCGCAAAATCCGCCCGCCCAACCGGATTCGGCGTCGACCCTTTCACATTCATCCCCCGCCCCGGCGCAAACCCGGGGAAGAACACCAACCCTTCCGATTCGAACCGATAGGCTAATGCCAGGCGCGTGACATCCAGCACCTCCTGGCGTGCCTCGAAGCGTTGAATGGCCTCCACCGAGACTCGGGACTCGCGCGACAGCTCTTCCACACTCCAGCCCAGCATCGCTCGGGCCTGGGCGCAGTGGGCCGGGGTGAATTGGAAGAGGGCGATACGTTCCAGGGTGATTTTCATCGCTTGAGAGGCCATGGTGTTCTCCGGGCTCGAGAGTGTTGGTCAAAATATACTGTGTTTTTGTACAGTTGTTTTGAGCCCGGATCAAACGCAATTTTTGATTATTCTTTTCAGGCAGACGAACGGCGCTGCACTTATTTGTCCGCCAACCCTGGCGCTTCCCGCACGATAAAGTGATCCAGATTCTCGATGCTGGCGCTGAACACCCCGAACGTCTGCTCGGGTTTTTTCTTGCTCGGCACTTGCTTCAGCTCCGGCGTCACGCCATAAAAGAAGCAATACAATTCCCGCCCGCTCTCGATGGCGTGCTTGATTTCCTCGAGGAACGCCTTGCGCTTGCGGTAGCTGTCGATCAGCTTTTTGCTCAGGTAGACATTGACCGAGTAAGGCCTCTTTTCGAACCAGACCTTCTTCTCGAAATCGATGCGAAAGCTCTGGGTGTAGTCCTTGATCTCCTTGACCTTGCCCCAGTAAATCAGCCCCTTGTTGTCCTGCAGGTATTCGATCTTCTTGAAAAACGAGCCATAAGGCGCAGTGTGCTCGCCAATCTTCAGCGGCACGCGCTTGAGCAAATCCTTGTCGTCGAAGTTCGACACGAAACACTCCACCGGGTGGGCGAAGACGCTGGTCTTGTCCGGGGCCGATTCCCTGCCCGGTTGCTCGGCGTTATGGAGCACCGAAGGCGTTGGCGGCTCATCCCGCACCCCGTCCGCCGCAACCTTCGGGCTGGACGGCTTGCGCACATACTCACGCCGAGTCAGTAACAATTCCGACGGGAAATTTTCCTCGCGGCTGTCATCCGTTTCCGCCTCATCCACACCCGACGCCGGCGTCTTCAGGCTGACATAAGGGCAGCCCTCGACATGCCGCGTACTCGGCAAGTTCTTGAAGTGCGGGGTGCGTACGTAATTCACATTCTTGGCGTTGAACGTGCCCAGTTCATTGGCCGCATCGAACGCCAGGCGACAGGCATCGTTGGGGCACTGGAAGTGTTCCCGGGCGGAGTCGAAATCCATCGTCTCGTCGAAATTCAGATCCCGAACGTCGTAGATCGACAACTTGTCGTTGAGGCTGAGGCAGTAGGCGAGGTCGAATTTCATGTCGGCTTCCAAATCCTTTAGGTGAACAGCTTCCAGTGATGGCGCATTCGAAGCAATAGCTACACTGAGATCACTTCGATATCGCCAAGTCTGTCCATTAAAGAGGGCGATTCATGAGCCATCCAGATACTTCACCTCCTCTCCCGGAGCCCGGCCGCATAGCCCGTCGGGACGAACAGACCGGTTGGCGCCGCTGGCTGCCGGGATTGAGCGTGCTGCGCGAATACCAATGGGCGTGGCTGCGTTACGACATCGTGGCCGGCCTGGTGCTGACCACGATGCTGGTGCCCGTCGGTATCGCCTACGCGGTGGCATCGGGCGTGCCCGGCATTTATGGCCTCTACGCGACCATCGTTCCGCTGCTGTTCTATGCCTTGTTCGGCCCCAGCCGGATCCTGGTGATGGGGCCGGACTCCTCCCTGGTGGCCGTCATCCTGGCCGTCATC
>Ga0209050_1001626_pt1 | contig 23042 bp, 17 predicted proteins | sample Araplavi_mTSA_r2_FD_184276 | JGI IMG/M metagenome (GOLD analysis project Ga0209050, IMG submission 184276) | Arabidopsis root microbial communities from North Carolina, USA - plate scrape MF_Cvi_mTSA_r2 (SPAdes) (version 2) | ecosystem: Host-associated > Plants > Roots > Endosphere | place: USA... | reverse complement strand
CACGATGTGGATCGCCAGCCACACCAGCCCCAGCAGGTACAGCCACGGGCGGTCGAACAGCGCCAGGATGTCCATCTGCATGCCGATGGCGGCGATCAGGAAATACAGCAGCAGCGTGCCGATGTTAGACGCGCCCGCACCTTCGAGCGTGCGTGCGCGGGTGAAGCTCAGGCCCAGGCCGACGAAGGTGGAAATCAGCACCACCCACACGAACGGTTCGTGCAGGCTCACCGCGCGCGCCCAGCCGACATTCGCGCCGAACCACGCCGACAACGGCGCCGCAAGAAAGTGCGCCAGCCCGACGGTGCCGAACGCGATGCCGACGATGACCATCAGGTCGGTCAGCGTCGGCACGCGGCTGTGCTGCGCCTTGAACGCGGCGAGCTTGTCTTTCAGTTCGTCGATGGCGCGCGTGTCGGCGCCGCTGCGCGCGTCGATGGCCGCGGCACGTCCGGCGAGGAAGATCAGCGCCGCCATCCACACATAGCCCACGCCGACATCGACCACGGCGAACTGACCGAACGTGGTCGCGTTGACCTGGAAGATCTCCTTCATCGCGAGCATGTTCGCGCCGCCGCCAATCCAGCTGCCGGCCAGCGCGGTCATGCCGGCCCACGTGTCGCCGGCGACGGTTTCCGGGTGCACCGCCTTGAACAGCAGGAACGCGAGGATGCCGCCGAGCATCACGCTGAGAGACGCCGCGGCGTACATCGCCACCAGCTTCGGACCGAGGCGAAGCACGGCCTTCAGGTCGATGGAAAGCGTCAGCAACACCAGCGCGGCGGGCAGCAGCACGCGGCTGGCGACCGGGTTGTAGAGCTTGCTGTGTTCGCCATCGATGACGCCGAAGGTGTTGAACAGCCCCGGGATCAGGTAGCACAGCAGCAACGCCGGAACGATCGAATAGAACTTGCGGAACGAGGCCAGCGACGAGGTCCAGAACACCGTGCCGAGCGTGGCGGCGATCAGCCCCAGTATCACGATGTCGTTGGTGATCAGCGCGGTACTCGGGGTGTCGTTGGGCATCGTGCGGTTCCGGTTCTCGGATGGATGCGGTGAGGGCGCGATTGCCCTCACCCCGACCCTCTCCCGCACGCGGGAGAGGGAGCTTCAGGTTTACTTCGCGACGACGTCCTGGCCGATGTAGCGCTTCAGCCATGCGTTGACCGTGTCGTGCCATTGCACCGAGTTGGCCGGCTTGAGCACCCAGTGGTTTTCATCCGGGAAGTACAGGAACTGCGACGGGATGTTCTGGCGCTGCAGCGCGGTGAACACGCCGATGCCCTGCTCCACCGGGATGCGGAAGTCCTGCTGGCCGTGCACGACGAGCATCGGCACGCGCCATTCCTTCACGTGGTTGACCGGGTTGAACTTCTCGTAGTTCGACGCCTTGTCGATGGCGTTGCCGCCCTGCTCCCAGTCGGTGAACCACTGTTCTTCGGTCGCGAAGCCCATCATGCGCTGGTCGAACACGCCGTCGTGCGTGACCAGGCACTTCCACGGCTGGTTCCAGTTGCCTGCGATCCAGTTGACCATGAAGCCGCCGTAGCTCGCGCCCAGCGCGCAGGCCTTGTCGCCGTCGAGGAAGCCGTACTGCTTCTGCGCCGCGGCCCAGCCCTTCTGCAGGTCTTCCAGCGGGCGATCGCCCCAGTGCTGGCTGATCGCATCGGTGAACGCCTGGCCGTAACCGGTGGAACCGTGGAAGTCGATCATCACCACCGCATAGCCCTGGCCCGCGTAGGTCTGCGGGTTCCAGCGATAACTCCAGCCGTTGCCGAAGCTGCCCTGCGGGCCGCCGTGGATCAGGAATGCGACCGGATACTTCTTGCCTTCGACGTAATTCCACGGCTTGACGATGTAGCCGTGCACGGTGTCGCCGTTCCAGCCCTTGAAGTCGAACTGTTCGAAATCGCCGAAGGCCACGTCGGGCAGGCGCTCGCTCGAGGTCTGCGTGATCGCGCGCAACGGGGCGGTGGCATCGCTGCTTGTGGTGTACAGAACGTCGCCGGTCTTGAGCGTGTTGCGCGTCAGCGCGAGCGTCGGGCCGGCGAGGTCGATGGACGAGATGCTGCCTTCGCCGACGAGCTTCTTCGCCTCACCCGACGCGATGTCCACCGCGAACAGCGGGTGTTCGCCCATGTCGGTGGCGGTGGTGTAGATGGTCTTGCCGTCGTTGGCGAGCGTGATGCCGTCGGCGGAGCGGTCCCACTTCGGTGCGATCTCGTGCGTCCTGCCGCTGGCGAGGTCCATCGACATCAGGCCGAAGCGGTCGGCTTCGAAACCCGGGCGCTTCATCGCGCGATAGAACAGCGTCTTGCCGTCGCTGCTGAAGGTCGCGCCCGTGTCCCACGCCGGATTCGACGCGGTGAGGTTCTTGGCCGCGCCGGTGCCGTCGGCGTTGACCTGGTACAGGTCGAAATTGGTGGACGTCGGTTCCTTCGCGTCGGCGATGCGCGCACTGAAAACCAGCGTGTTGCCGTCCGGCGCCCAGGTGTATTCGGTGCTGTCGCCGAACGGACGCGACGGCACGTCGCCGTTCACGCCGCCGCTGACCAGCGTCGCCGTCGTCGCCGGCTTGTCGCCGAGCGTCGTCACGAACAGGCGGTTCAGGCGGCCGTCGTTCCATGCATCCCAGTGGCGGATGAACATGCGGTCGAAGACGACGCCAGTGTTCTTCTGCGCGCCGCGCTCGTCGAGCTGCTTCTTCGAACAGGCGAGGTCGCCCTTGCAGTCCGGGAAAGTTTCCAGGTTGATCGCGACGCGCTTGCCGTCGGGCGAAATCTTGTAGCCGCCGACATCGGTGCCCAGCGCCGTCACCTGCTTCGGCGTGCCGCCGGCAGCGGGGATCGCGTACAGCTGCATCGAGCCGCCCTTCGCGCTCAGGAAGTAGACCGTCTTGCCATCAGGCGAAAAGCCCGGCGAGTTGACGTTCCAGCCTTCCGGCGTGAGGCGCTTGGGCGGTGCGGCGTCGCGCGCCATCAGGTCTTCGATGTACAGCGCGGTGGACGACTTGTTCGCCGCCATGTCGACCACGCGCCTGGCGAACACCACGCGACGGCCGTCCGGCGACAGCGTCGGCGAGGACACGCGCTCCAGCGAGGCGAGGTCGCGCACGTCGAAACCGCGCGTGGCGGCGAATGCGGACGTGGAGCCGCAGGCCAGCAGCAGGGCGAGCGGAAGGATGGCGTGGCGTGGCGTCATGATGATTCTCGATGCAAGGTGTTGCGTTGAAGAAGTGGAACCCGCGTGCGGCGCAGGTTGCGTCATCCCCGTTTGTGCGGGGATGACGGTATCGAAGCGATCAGGCCAGCGGCTTGGCCGATTCCGGCCCGCCGTTGCGCACGCTGGTGCGGAACAGCAGCCAGGCGACGAAAGCGAGCACGGCGAGGCCGACCCACGGGCCCAGGTGCGTGCCCAGCGAGAGCACGTCGGCGCGACCGGACCAGACGATCGGAATCGCGATCGCGATGCCCGTCAGCGCTTCGCCGGTGATCAGGCCGGCGGCGAACAGCGTGCCCGGACGATGGGCGCGATCGCGATCGGCTTCGTCGCTGTCGATCGACAGGCCATGGCGACGCTCGACGATGTACGCGAGCAGGCCGCCGAGGAAGATCGGCACCATCAGTTCCAGTGGCAGGTAGATGCCGATCGCGGCGGCGAGCACCGGCACGCGGAAATGCGACTTGCGCGACTTCAGCCATTCGTCGAGCGCGATGACCAGCGCGCCGATCACGGCGCCGATGCCGATCATGTCCCACGGCAGCTTGCCGCCGAACAGGCCCTTGGCCACCGACGCCATCAGCGTCGCCTGCGGCGCGGACAGCGAGTTCGGATGCTGCGCCGTCGGCGGACCGATGCCGTAGGCCTGCGCCAGAAGATTCAGCACCGGCGCCATGATCAGCGCGCACGAGAACGCGCCGATGCCCAGCATCAACTGCTGCTTCCACGGGGTGGCGCCGACGATGTAGCCGGCCTTGAGGTCCTGCAGGTTGTCGCCGCCGACTGCCGCCGCGCAGCACACCACCGCGCCGATCATGATCGCGGCCACCGGGCCGATGGTCGAATCGCGGCCGAGCAGCAGCATCAGCACCAGCGATGCGAACAGGATCGTCGCGATCGTGATGCCGGAAACGGGATTGTTCGACGAACCCACCAGGCCGGCGAGGTACGCCGACACCGACACGAACAGGAAGCCGGCGACGATCATGATGAGCGTCATCGTCAGGCTCACGCCCCAGGATTCGACGATGGCGTGGTAGAGCATCCACAGCGGAACCACGAACACCGCCAGCGCGACGAGCATCCACTTCATCGGCAGGTCGCGCTCGGTTTCGGCGACCGCGAGGCCGCCGCCCTTGCGCGCCGCGGCCAGGCCGCTCTTGATGCCCGAAGCCAGCGAATTGCGCAGCGAGAACAGCGTCCAGATGCCGCCGATCAGCATCGCGCCGACGCCGAGGTAGCGGATCTTCGCCGACCAGATCGCGCCGCCCGCGTCGGCCGCCGAAGCGCCGGCGATCTGCGCGGCCAGGGCCGGATCGGAATTGAGGAAGAACGCGTGGTAGATCGGAATCGCGAACTGCCACGACAGGATCGAGCCGGACACGACCACGATGCCGATGTTCAGACCGACGATGTAACCCACGCCCAGCAGCGCCGGCGACAGGTTGGTGCCCATGTAGCCCAGGTACTTGCCGATGAAGCCCGAGGCGACGGCGTTGTCGGGGATCAGGCGCAGGCCGCTTTCGGCGGCGAGCTTCACCAGCGCACCCAGGCCGCCGGCGACGCCGAGGATCTTCAGGCCCGGGCCCGGATTCTCGCCGGCCTTGAGCACTTCGGCCGCGGCCTTGCCTTCGGGGAACGGCAGCGGTTCCTCGACGATCATCGAACGGCGCAGCGGCACCGAGAACAGCACGCCGAGCAGGCCGCCGAGACCGGCGATGCCCACGACCCACCAGTATTTGAAGTCGGGCCAGACGCCCATGATGATCAGCGCGGGGATCGTGAAGATCACACCAGCGGCGATCGAGGACCCGGCCGAGGCGCCGGTCTGGACGATGTTGTTCTCCAGGATGCTGCCGCCGCCGAGCAGGCGCAGCACGCCCATCGAAACGACGGCCGCCGGGATGGCGGTGGCGATGGTCAGGCCCGCGAACAGGCCCAGGTAGGCATTGGCGGCGGAGAGGATCACCGCCAGCACGACGGCCAGCAGTACAGCGCGGAAGGTCAATTGCGGCGTCGCGGGCGAGGCCATCGGCAGCTCCAGGCGGAGTGAAGTCGGGGCGGAAATCGGGACAGAACAGACAAAGCGTCCGGATCATCGCATCCGGCAGGCGCGCCTGTAAAAACCCCGTCACGAATGGACAGGACGGGGCAAGGATGCGGCGGTGCAGCGATACGCGGTGGTATCGAAGTGGCATTGAGCAGGCCATCGCTGGTCCGCATTCGTAGGATCGGTTGTGCGCAGCGAAACCCATCATGGCAGCCGATCGCGATGGGTTTCGCTGCGCTCAACCCACCCTACGAAGCTTCGCCCCCTCACCGTCATCCCGGCGAAGGCCGGGACCCAGGCTGTCACGCGACCAGCCCCTCTTCTCCGTCATTCCAGCGAAAGCTGGAACCCATCTTGATCTTGCGCATCGGGGCGGCGGGCAGAAGCAAAATGGGTTCCAGCTTTCGCTGGAATGACGAGTGGGATCTGAAGGGCTTCGGCCGCGGGTCCCGGCCTTCGCCGGGATGACGGAGTGAGTGGGCTGATGGCGTGACCGCCCGTCCGGCCGTCGCCCGGGCGACGGCGAACGCTTTCCCTCCGCCCCACCCCACCCCGCTCCTATACTCGCCCGTCTTCCCGCGGAGCCCGTCGTGGCCGCCATTGAACTTCCCATCACCCGCGACCCGCGCGACGAGCTCTTCGGCCATCCCAAGGGCGTCTACGTCTGCTTCTTCACCGAGATGTGGGAGCGCTTCTCCTTCTATGGAATGAAGGCGCTGCTGCTGCTCTACCTGCTCCAGCACCACCGCTTCGGCGATGGTCCGGGGCTGGACGTGCTCGGTGCCTACGGCGGACTCGTCTACTGCCTGCCGGTGGTCGGCGGCCTGCTCGCCGACCGCTTCCTGGGCATGCGCAAGGCCGTGGTGTTCGGCGGACTGCTGCTGGTCGCGGGGCACCTGGGCATGGCGATCGAAGGCCATGCGGCGACGCTCAGCAACGGGATGGTCGTGCGAGACGAGGGCGCGCTGCGCGTGTTCTATCTCTCGCTCGCGCTGATCATCGTGGGCGTCGGTTTCCTCAAGCCGAACATCTCCACCATCGTCGGGCGCCTGTATCCGGAGAACGATCCGCGCCGCGATTCGGGCTTCTCGCTGTTCTACGCGGGCATCAACCTGGGCGCGCTGTTCTCGGCGCTGGTGTGCGGTTACCTCGGGCAGACGCTGGGCTGGAAGTGGGGCTTCGGCGCGGCGGGCATCGGCATGCTGCTGGGACTGGCGCAGTTCCTGTGGGGCCAGAAGTACCTGCACGGACACGCCGAGCCGCCGGATCCGGCGCGCCTGCGCGAACGCGTGTTCGGGCTGCCGCGCGAATGGGCGATCTACCTCGGCGCGGTGCTCGCGCTGGTGCCGCTGGCGGCGCTGATGTGGGCGGTGGCGAACGGGCGCTTCGCGCTCGGCGGCGAGATCTCGCTCGCGCTGGTGCTGATGATGCTGGTGATGGTCGCCGTGCTGGTGTGGTTCGCGTGGTTCCTCAAGGTGCGCTGCACGCGCGAGCAGCGCCACCGCATGCTCGCGCTGATGGCGCTGATCTTCATGGCGCTGGTGTACTTCACGCTGTACGAGCAGACGTACGGCTCGTGGGTGACCTTCACCGATCGATTGCTGACGAAGGATGTGTTCCCGTCGCTGGTGATCCGCGAAGGCACGCCGTGGCCGTGGTCGACGGTATCGCTGGTGCTGGCGCCCGTCGCGTTCGTCGCGGCGGCGACGCTGTCGGATCGCAAGCCCGATTCGTCGATGCCGAAGCTGCTGTTCGCCGGCGCGATCGTGCTGATGCTGGTCTTCCTGCTGCGCGACTGCGTGGTGCTGCCGCAGACGGCGGGCTCGCTGACGTACCTGGGCGCGTTGTTCCTGGTGCTGCTGGCGCCGGTGTTCGCGCGGTTGTGGGACGCACTGGATCGTCGCGGCCTGGATCCGTCGAAGCCGGCGAAATCCGCACTGGGCCTGCTGTTCGCCGGACTGAGTTTCGTGCCGATGGCGTGGGCCGCACAGCACGCGGGCGAGACGGGCCAGCTCGCCAGCGTGTGGTGGCTGGTGCTGGCTTACCTGGTGCTGGAAATCGGCGAGATGTGCCTGGCGCCCGTCGGCCTGGCGGCGGTGACGCAGCTGTCGGTGAAGAGCGTGATGAGCCTGATGATGGGCACCTGGTTCCTCGCCACCGCGTTCTCCGAAACGTTGGCGGCGTTGTTCGGCAAGCTCGCCGCGATCGACGTGCCCGAAGGTGCGACGCTCGATTTCGCCGCTGCCGGCACGAAGTACGCCGACCTGTTCTGGCTGATGACGGGGATTGGCATCGGCTGGGGCGTGTTGGCCTTCATCGCCGCGCCGCTATTGCGACGGCTGATGCACGGCGTGAAGTAGCCACGCGAAACGCATGAAGAAAAACGGCGCCCTGGGGCGCCGTTTTTTTGAGTCATCCCGGAGGCTTACTTCGCCGCCTTGGCATCGCCTGCGCTGGCGCCCGTCGTCGCCACCGAACCGCCGAGGCTGCGCGAGAGGAACGCGAGCAGGCGCGTATAGAACTCCCTGCGGTGTTCCTCAGCGTAGAAGCCGTGCGCTTCGGTGTCGTAGTACAGGGTTTCGACCGGCACGTTCGCCTTGCGCAGCGCCGTTTCCATCATGCGGCTGTGCTCGATGGGCGCGCGCTGGTCCTTGCCGCCCGCGGCAAGGAAGACCGGCACCTTGATGCGATCGGCCAGGCGGTTCGGCGACACGTCGCCGAGCTTCGCCGGATCGCCCACCCACTCGCGCAGCCAGTTGCCCGAACGGCGGCTGTCGCGCGTGTCGTCGGCGATCATCTTCGGCAGGTCGTAGACGCCGACATAACCGACGGCGCACTTGTAGAGGTCCGGCTCCTTCGCCACGCCCATCAGCGAGGCGTAGCCGCCATAGCTCGCGCCGTACAGGCAGATGCGGCCCTTGTCGGCGACGCCTTCGGCGATGGCCCAACGCGTGGCGTCGGTCAGATCGTCCTGCATCTTTCCGCCCCACTGCTTCGCGCCTGCGCTGAGGAAGGCCTTGCCGTAGCCGGACGAACCGCGATAGTTGAGCTGCAGCACGGCGTAACCCGCAGCCGAGAGCATCTGCGCATCGGAGTCGAAGCCCCAGTAGTCCTGCACGTCGATCGGGCCGCCATGCGGCATCACCACCAGCGGGAGGTTCTTGCCGGTGCTGCCCTTGGGCGTGGTGAGGTATCCGCGCAGGACGATGCCGTCGCGCGCCTTCACCTCGATCGGCCGCGACGTGGCCTGCTGCTCCGGATCGAACCACTCGCGCTTGGCCAGCACGTGCGCGGCTTTCTTCGCCTTCGTGTCGAACAGATAGAAGTCGCCGGGGTTCTGGTCGCTGAAGACCTGCACCAGCGCGAGGCCGCCATCGTTGGTCTGCGACGTGATCACCACGCCCTGGCCTTCGAACGCGGCTTCCAGGCTCTTCTGCAGGCGGGCTTCAGGCGCCTCGCGGTCGAAGAAGTCCGAATGCGGACGGCCATCGGCGAAGTAGGCGCCGATCGGCACGCGCGAATTGTTGCGATAGATGATGCGCGACGGGTCGGCGTTGTCGTCGCGCAGCACCTGCGTGCGCTTGCGCGTGGCCAGTTCCATCGCGACGATCGCGTCGGGACCGCTCGGCTGTTCGGCCTGCAGGTAGACGGTCTGGTCGTCGGCGGAGAAACCGACGGGCACTTCGAAGCGGCCGTCCTTCTCGACTGTCACCAGGTCCCACTCGGCGCCTTCGCCCGTGCGGTAATAGAGGTGGCGGATGTTGTCCGAGTTCGAACCCCAGGTGAAACGCACCACGCCCTGGTTGTCGGTGGCGAACCGGGCGTTGCGCATCGGCGCGGTGGCGACGCGCTTCAGCCGGCCGGTGAACGCATCGATGCGCTCGGCGGTCGAGTACGGATCGCTCGAATACGGCTGCGCCGCGATCAGCGCCGTGCGTTCGTCGCCCACCGGTGTCGGGATCAGGTACGCCCAGATCTTGTCGTTGCCCTTCTTGGGCTTGATCGTCGTGCCCAGGCCGCCGTCCTGCGTGCGGTAGCCGACCAGCATCTCGGCCTTGCCACCGTCGGCGTTCATCGCGAACAGCTCGCCTGTGTACTGCGGCTCATCGAGCGAGCCGAACTTCTCGGCCGCGCTGAGCACCACGCGATCGGCGCTGATCCATTCGAAATCGGCGATGTAGTTGTCGCGCGGCATCTTGAAGGTGCCGGTGAGCTTGCTGGTTCCGCGTTCGATGATCGCCAGGACGCTGCGGTCCTCCATCGGAACCGTTGCGGCGAGATATTGCCCGCCTGGCGAGATCTTGAGATCGGTGAACTGGTCCTTTCGCGTGTACGCCGACACATCGACGCCGCCGGCCGCAGCATTGAACGACAGCGCCGCGAGCGCAGTCGTGAGCAGAAGCTTCTTCATGGGTCCCCTTCCTGGTTGTGCCGCCGGCTCCCCCGCCGGACGGCGCAACAAGACTAGCGCGGGACGGGCGCTACGGGGACGCAAACGTCGCCCGCGCGCGTTGGAGACAAGGAAGGCAAATGTCGCGCGGGATCCGGGGGCCGGAAGGAAGCGGGATGCGGCTCGGCGGCGCTACTTCTTCGGCGTGATGGGTGTCGCAATCCGGGCTCGTTGCCGGCTCCAGCAGACGCCTTGTCGCGCGCACGACCGGACCCTCGCGCGGACAGGATCGCAAGTTGACGGAACAGCGCGATTTTCGAGCTGGCGTGCGAGATCTTCCTGCGTGGATGGCGGCCAGCCTCAGCCGGCCAGGGTGCGCGTCAGGGCGTCCCGCCAATCCGGCAGATCCAGCGAGTAGTCCTCGCGCAGGCGTCCGGTATCGAGCACCGAATACGCCGGGCGTTCGGCGCGGGTCGGGTAATCGGCAGTGGTGATGGCCGCCACGCGCGGACGGCGCGCAATCAGCCCACGTTGCGAGGCTTCCTCGAAGATCGCCTCCGCAAAGCCGTGCCACGTCGTCTGCCCATCCGTGACCAGATGGCGGATACCCGATTCGACGATGCCACCGCGCAGAATGGCGGCCGTCACATCGGCGATCAGCCAGGCCGGTGTGGGACAGCCGTACTGGTCGGCGACCACGCGCAGCTCGTCGCGCTCGGCGCCGACGCGCAGCATCGTGCGCAGGAAGTTGTGGCCGTGCAGGCCGTACACCCATGCGGTGCGCAGGATGATGTGGCGCGTGCCGCTGCGGGCGATCGCCAGCTCGCCATCGCGCTTGCTGTGGCCGTAAACGCCCAGCGGTGCGGTCGGGTCGTCCTGGCGATACGGGCGTGTGCCGCGACCGTCGAACACGTAATCGGTCGAGTAATGCACGAGCGGGATATCGCGATCAGCGCATGCGTTGGCGAGGCGTTCGACCGCCTGCGCGTTGATGCGGAACGCGAGTTCGCTCTCGTCCTCTGCACGATCCACCGCGGTGTAGGCGGCGGCATTGACGACCACGTCCGGACGCACGCGCGCGACGAGCGGTGCGATCGCGTCCAGGTCGGCCAGATCCAGAGACTCGCACCCGGCCTGGTCATCGAGGCGTCCGCTACGCGTGGTGGCGATCACCTCGCCCAGCGGCGCCAGGCTGCGCCGGAGCGCATCGCCGACCTGCCCGTTCGCACCCACCAGGAGCAGCCTCACGAAGGCAACCTCACGGCGTGTAGACCGGCAGGCGGTCTTCGGGAATCTCGTCAAGGAAGGGCGCGCGCGCGTCCTTGTCCGACAGCGAAACGTCGGTGACGGGCCAGTCGACGGCCAGCGCCGCATCGTTCCAGCGAACCGCGGCGTCGGCCGAGGCGTCGTAAGTCTGCGTGCACAGGTAGGTGAAGACCGCGCGCTCGCTAAGCGTCACGAAACCGTGCGCGAAACCTTCCGGAATCCAGAAGTGGCGCTTGTTCTCGGCGTTGAGCAGCACGCCCGTCCAGCGGCCGAAGGTCGGCGAGCCACGACGGATGTCGACCGCCACATCCCACACCTCGCCTTCGATCACCGAGACGTACTTCCCCTGCGGCTTGGGCCACTGGTAATGCAGGCCGCGCAGCACGCCGCGTCGCGAGGACGAGACGTTGCCCTGCACGAAGGTGGGCTTGATGCCGGCTTCGCCGAGCTTGTCGAGGTTGAACGATTCGAAGAAGAAGCCGCGATCGTCGCCGAACACGCGCGGTTCGATCACCACGCAGCCCGGCAGGTCGGTTTCGATGATCTTCACGGCACCGGGCCTCGCTCGGCCAGGCTCATCAGGTACTCGCCGTAGCCGTTCTTCGCGAGCGGCCGCGCGAGTTCGTTGAGCTGTTCGGCGGTGATCCAGCCGTTGTTCCAGGCGATCTCTTCAGGACAGCACACGCGAAGTCCCTGGCGCGCCTCGATCGTCTCGATGTAGTTCGAGGCTTCCAGCAGCGACTGGTGCGTGCCGGTGTCCAGCCACGCATAGCCACGACCCAGCTGCTCGAGATGCAGCGAGCCCTCGTCGAGGTAACGACGATTGAGGTCTGTGATCTCCAGCTCGCCGCGCGGCGATGGCTCCAGCTGTGCAGCAAGATCGCTGGCTCTGCCGTCGTAGAAGTACAGGCCGGTCACCGCGTAGTTCGAGCGCGGATGCGCCGGCTTTTCCTCAAGCCCGACCACGCGCCCTTCGCCATCGAATTCGGCGACGCCGTAGCGCTCCGGATCGCGTACCCAGTAACCGAACACGGTTGCGCCAGTGTCGCGGGCGTCGGCACGCTTCAACATCGCCGTCAGGCCGGGGCCGTGGAAGATGTTGTCGCCCAGCACCAGGCAACTCGGACCACCGGCGAGGAATTCGCGGCCGATCAGAAAGGCCTGCGCCAGGCCGTCCGGGCTCGGCTGTACGGCGTACTCGATGCGCATGCCCCACTGCGACCCGTCGCCGAGCAGCGCCTTGAACAGGGCCTGCTCGTGCGGCGTGTTGATCACCAGCACTTCGCGGATACCCGCGAGCATCAGCACGCTCAGCGGGTAGTAGATCATCGGCTTGTCATACACCGGCAGCAGCTGCTTGCTGACGCCCTTGGTGATCGGATACAGGCGCGTGCCGCTTCCGCCGGCCAGGATGATGCCTTTGCGATTCATGGTCAGTCCCTAACCTTGTCCGATGCGCTCTAGACGATAGCTGCCGTCAAGCACGCGCTTCACCCACTGCTGGTTTTCCAGATACCAGTCGACGGTGATCGCGATGCCTTCCTCGAACGTCACGGTCGGGGCCCATCCCAGCTCACCCTTGAGCTTGGATGCATCGATCGCGTAGCGGCGATCATGGCCAGGGCGATCGGCGACGAACGTGATCAGCGATTCGCGCGCACGTCCATCCGCCAGCGGCTGGCGCTGGTCCAGCAGGGCGCAGATCGCCTTGACGACGTCCAGGTTCTGCCGCTCCGCGTCGCCGCCGACGTTATAGGTTTCGCCGACGCGGCCGGCTTCGAGGACGCGTCGGATCGCTGCGCAATGGTCGCCCACGTACAGCCAGTCGCGGACGTTGCGGCCATCGCCATAAACCGGCAGCGGCTCACCTGCCAGCGCACGGGCGATGATCAGCGGAATCAGCTTCTCGGGAAACTGGAACTGCCCGTAGTTGTTCGAGCAGTTCGTGGTCAGCACAGGCAGACCATAGGTATGGTGGAACGCACGGACCAGGTGATCCGAGGCGGCCTTGGAAGCCGAATACGGCGAGTTCGGCGCGTACGGGGTCTCTTCGGTGAACTTCCCGGACTCTCCCAGCGTTCCGTACACCTCGTCGGTCGAGACGTGGAGGAAACGGAACGCATCTCGCCCGGCGGCATCCAGCGACTTCCAGTAGTCGCGGGACTTCTCCAGCAGGCTGAGGGTACCCACGACGTTGGTCTGCACGAAAGCGGCCGGTCCGTCGATCGAGCGATCGACATGGCTTTCCGCGGCAAAGTTGATCACCGCGTCCGGACGATGCTCGCGGAGCAGGCGCTCGACGAGCTCGGCGTCGCCGATATCGCCCTGCACGAAAACGTGTCGCGGATCATTCCCGAGCGACGCGAGCGTGTCCACGTTGCCGGCGTAAGTAAGCGCGTCGAGGTTGACGATCTTGATGTTGCGCTGGACCGCTTCCAGCACGAAGTTGCCGCCGATGAAACCGGCGCCGCCCGTTACAACCCACGTTGCCACTGGAACTCCTTGTCTGATTCAAAAAACCGTAAAACCCTGGGTGGCTCAGAACGGAATATCGTCGTCCGCGAAATCGTCGTTGAAGCTGCTCGACTTGGCCGGAGGCGCTTCGCGGCGCGGTGCGGATTCCTGGCGCTGCGGCGGACGCGACGAACGCTCGCCGCCACCACCACCACCACGGTACTCGCTGCGGCTGCCACCGCCACCGCCCTCGCCGCCCGCGCGGCCGCCGAGCATCTGCATCTCATCGGCGATGATGTCGGTGGAGTAGCGCTCCACGCCGTCCTGGCCGGTGTACTTGTCGTAGCGGATCGAACCTTCGACGTAGACCTGGCTGCCCTTGCGCAGGTACTCACCGGCGATCTCGCCGAGTTTGCCGAAGAAGGTCACCCGGTGCCATTCGGTGCGCTCCTGGGTGTTGCCGTCACGGTCCTTGCGCACGCTGGTCGTGGCCAGGCGGGCCTTGGTCACGGCCATGCCGCCCTGGGTGTACTTGGTTTCGGGGTCGTCGCCAAGATTGCCGACCAGGATCACTTTATTGATGCCGCGTGCCATGGGATGTGCCTTCCCCTCTTCGTATGTGTTCTTCGTCTGGATGCCGGCTCCAGCGCGCGAAGCGGCCGGACCGGCAGGGGATGCATCATAACAGCCGCCCGTCGTCCGCCACTGGCGCGAACGGGCCGCACGGGGGTCGGGAATCACGCGCGCATCAGGTCGCCAAAACGGCAGGCAAAGGCCACGAACATGCTGGCCCGGACGTCGGTTTCCGTCTGACCCGTACGTCGGGCATAGCCCTCGCAGGCATGGCTGAACAGGTCGGCCAGGAGCGTGCCGAAATCCGACGGCTCGCCTTCGATGCAGGGACACACGCTCATGGCGAGGCTGCGGTCCACCGCCCACAGCCGCAGAAGCTCGAACGAGGCGGGATCCTCATGCGCACCCGCGGGCATGGCCAGCGCTTCCCGCGCCAGTACGTGATCCTTCTGCTTGCGGGCGCTGCGACTGGCCATCAGGCGGCCGCTCCGTCGGTCGCCGCGCCGGACAACCGGGTCGGGCCAAGCCGGCGCAGCACTTCGTCCAGCTCCTCGTCCAGGTCGATGCAGGCGGTACCGATCCGCTGCGTCGTACCGGCGAGGTAGTGGTCGAGGGCCTGCGCCACCGCATCCAGCAGCGCCTCGCGTCGCGCACCACCGAGCCGGCGAAGGCTGCGCTCGATCACGTCTACGTGGCGCAGGCCCGGCCATTGCGGGACGGCGACGGGGGATATCGCGGCATCCGCGGCGGCATTCTGTCGTGTGCTCATGGGCGTTCCGGTGGCTGGCAGGTACGAGGATCGAAACCACAGGTTGGTGCGCGCCACCGGGCGGCGTACATCGGAACTGTCCGAAAAATCCTCGTCGCGAACGCGATACGTATAATCAGGGCCCCAAATACGCGGTTCGCCCATGCACCCCAGTCCGACGACGACCCCCGCCGTCCCCGACCTGGCCACCATCCAGGCTCTGGCCCGTCAGGACATGGCGGCAGTGGACGCGCTGATCCGGCGTCGCCTCGCTTCGGACGTGGTGCTGATCAACCAGGTCGCCGAATACATCGTCGGCGCCGGCGGCAAGCGACTGCGGCCGATGCTGCTGCTGCTCGCCAACGGCGCGCTTGGCGGAAAAGAAGGCCGCGGCATCGGCGAGGACGCGCACCAGCTGGCCGCCGTGGTTGAGTTCATCCACACCGCGACGCTGCTGCACGACGATGTCGTCGACGAATCCGACCTGCGCCGCGGCCGCAAGACCGCCAACGCGGTCTGGGGCAACGCGGCCAGCGTGCTGGTCGGCGATTTCCTGTATTCGCGCAGCTTCCAGCTGATGGTCGAGCTGGAGCGCATGGCGGTGATGCAGATCCTCGCCGATACCACCAACCGCATCGCCGAAGGCGAAGTGCTGCAGCTGCTGCACGTGCGCAATCCCGATACCGACGAAGCAGCCTATCTGCGCGTGATCGAGCGCAAGACCGCCGTGCTGTTCGCGGCAGCCACGCGCCTGGGCGCGCTGCTGGCCGATGCGGACGAAGCCACCTGCGATGCGCTGCACGACTACGGCATGAACCTGGGCTACGCGTTCCAGATCGCCGACGACGTGCTCGACTATGCGTCCGATGCGGCCACGCTCGGCAAGAGCCTCGGCGACGACCTGGCCGAAGGCAAGGCGACGCTGCCGCTGATCCATGCCATCGCGCACAGCGACGACGCCACACGCGCCGTGCTTCGCAACGCGGTCGAACACGGCGACACCGATGCGATGCCCGCCGTGCTGGCCGCGATCCACGCCACCGGCGGCCTCGACTACAGCCGCCAGCGTGCGCACGAATACGCGCAGGCCGCCGAACGCGCGCTCGATGGCCTCGACGAGAACGACTACACGCTCGCGCTGCGCGGGCTTGCGCATTACGCGGTCAGCCGCGACCACTGACAAGGCATGCATGCGGCGCGAAGACATCGCGCCGCACACCGCCGGAAACTCAGGCCACGCCCAATCCCGGAATCGTACTGATCGTGTCCGGATCGAAGCCGGCCAGTTCGGCGAAATGGCGACCGCGCGCCACGTAATCGCGATACGCGCCGAAGCTCGGCGCGCCGGGCGACAGCAGCACGACGCCGTCCCCGCCCAGCGCCGCGCGCGCCTGCGCCATCGCATCGGCGAGATCACTGGCAGCGGACAACGCGAAGCCGCCCTGCGCCGCGACCGGTTCGAGTAGCGCGTGAATGCGCGGCCCGTTCTGCCCCATCGTGACGATCGCCAGCGGCGCCTGCGTGCGCATCGCCTCGGCGAAGTCTTCCCACGGCAGGCCGCGATCGTGCCCGCCGATCAGGATCGCCACCCGACGCGACGCGAAACAGTCCAGCGCCGCGAGGCTCGCGTGCGGCGTCGTGCTGATCGAGTCGTTGACGTAGGTGATGCCATCGCGCAAGCCCACGGTCTGCAACCGGTTCGGCAACGGCCGGAACGTGGTCGCGTGCGGTGCCAGCGGCACAGCGTCCAGACCGAGGGCTTCGATCGCCGTCAGCACCGCGCACAGGTTGCCGCGGTTGTGGCGCCCCGGCAGCGGCAGCGCGCGCGTGTCCATCACGAAGGCGTCGCCGCGATGCAGATCGTCCTCGCGCAGGTGCCAGCCTTCGCAGTTTCCAAACCAGCGCACTTCGCTGTCCGTCAGCGTCGCACCGAGTTTTGCCAGCCGCTGGTCGTTCGCGTTGAGCACCGCGATGCGCGGGCGCGCCTGCGTGACGAGTTTGAGCTTGTCCTCGACGTAGCGCTCGTGCGAGCCGTGCCAGTCCAGGTGTTCGGGAAAAATGTTCAGGGCGATCGCCACCTGCGGTCGAACGCCGCTTTGCGCGACATCGCCGGTCTGGTAGCTGGACAGCTCGATCGCCCAGAACTCCGGCGCGATGTCCGGCTCAAGCGCTTCCAGCAACGGCAGGCCGATGTTGCCCACCAGCGCGGTGACATGGCCGCCCGCGCGCAGCAGATGCGCAAGCAGCGCAGTCGTCGTGCTCTTTCCCTTGGTGCCAGTCACGCAGATCGCGTTCGCGGCGATGCCGTCATCCCCCGCGTGCTCGGCGAACCACAGCGCGGTTCCGCCGATGAAGCGCGTGCCCTGCTCCGCGGCGGCGACGGCTTCGGGTTTGTACGGGCTGATGCCGGGCGATTTCACGACGACATCGAACGCCGAAAGACGTTCGGCTGATACATCGGCATCCGCAACGAGATGCGCATCGTGCAGCGCCATCGCTTCGACGGCTTCCGTCGCCGAGCAGAACAGCGTCAACGGCAGCGAAGGAAGTCGCGCGCGGATCGCGTGATACGCGGCGCGCCCTTCGCGGCCCCAGCCCCAGAGGGCGACCTTGCGTCCGTCGAGCGACGCGATGTCAGGCGGCGAACTGCGCACGCAGGCGTTCCCACAGTACGGCCGGAATGCGGTGCTCGTCGTCGATCACCAGCAGCGGTTCGATGGCGAGTTCCTGCGCCTCCAGCTGCGGGCGGATTTCATGCGCGAAACGATCCACCAGCGCGTCCTCGCGCCACTCCGGACGTTCGGCCAGCGCGGCCATTGCCGCACGCGATTCGCGCCCTTCGCCGACGCATTCGAACGGCTTGTGGTTCTGGTATTCCAGCAGCGCGTCGAAGCCGGGGATCTGCGCCGGATCGTCGAGCAGGTTGCGGCCGAAGATGCCCATCAGGCGCGGTTTCGGCATGAACGGCGCGAGCGCGAGGAACACGAAGTGGCACTTCGGGCACACGCCGCACCAGCGGCTCGCCGGACGCTCGCCGAGGATGTGGAAGTTGCGGTTGCAGCTGCTGAAGTGCGCGTCGTAGCGATCGTTCTTCGCGAACTGGCGTGCGACCGCCAGCTCGCTGAGCGGACGCAGCAGCGAGTAGTAGTGCAGGTCGGCGGCGATCTCGCGCTGCACGTATTCGCCGAACGCGCGCTCGCAGGCCCAGCCCTTCGACCACTGGTGGTTCACCTCGCCGGTGCCTTCGATCACGCTGCCATAGCTGGCCGAGCGCTCGTTCGAGAACACCACCTGATCCACGCCCAGCAATACCGCGGCGAAGACCATGATCGCCGAGTTCAGCACGGTGACCGGGATATGCCCGTTCCACGCGCCTTCGCGGTTGTAGTCGAACAACTGCGGCGCGAGGGCGCGACCGAGGTTGAGCGTCGCAAGGCCCGTGCGTTCGGCGCAGGCGCGGATCAGCTGGGAGCCGCCGATCCACGTCACCGTCTGTTCGACGCCCAGCGCGCGCAACGCTTCGATGCTGACCAGCGAATCCTTGCCGCCGCCGATGGCGACCAGCGCATGTTCGCGCAGCCCAAGTTCTGGCGCCTTCGTGTTGGCCTGCTGCGACACCGGGAATCTGATCTTCCCGTGAAGGTTCAAACCATTGCGATAGGCGAATTCGCCCAGGCCGTTGACGTAGATCAGCTCGAGCAGAGCAGCGGTATCGGCATCGATCGCGTACGAATCGATGACGATCTCCGACGGCACCGCCGCCTTGTAGTAACTCACGCCCGCGATCAGGTGCAGCAGGCGAAGCGCGCGTTCCGCGGCGGCAGCGCGCTCCGCGTCGAGTGAGAACGGCGCGCCCGGAACGGTGATCGTCTCGATCATCTCCGGGCCGTCGTCGAAGGCGTACACCAGCTGTGCGACGCCGGTGTCCGCGTCGAACCCGCAACGCACGAAACGGAACGCGCGGATCGCGTCGCGGTTGAATTTCCACTCACTCATTCGATTGCTTCCTCGGCCGGAAGGGCCCGCAGGTTGTAGGTGTTGGCCATCGCCATGCCGTAGGCGCCGGCGTCGGCGACCAGCAGCACGTCGCCTTCGGCGGTATCGGCCGGGAGCGTCCGCGCGCGGCCGATCACGTCGCTGCTTTCGCAGATCGGACCGACCACCTCGAACACCGCCGTGCCATTCGCTTCGTCGCGGCCCAGGTTGAAAATGCCGTGGTAGGCCTCGTACATCGCCGGACGCATCAGCGCGTTCATGCCGCCATCGCAGCCGACGCGGCGCACGCCGTCCTTCTCGACGACCTGCGTCGCGGTCAGCAGCAGCGCGCCGCTTTCGGCGACGAGGTAACGGCCCGGTTCGATCACCAGCCCGTAGCGCGGATACGCCGCCTTGATTTCCTCGAGCCCCGCGCGCCACAGCGGCAGGTCGAACTGCGGCGCTTCGGGCGTGTACGGGATCGGAAGGCCGCCGCCGATGTCGATGGTCTCGATCGTGCCGATGCCGTCGGCCAGTCCGGCCAGGTGCGCATAGACGCCGCGCCAGTGCTGCGGATCCTCGATACCGCTGCCCAGGTGCGCGTGCAGGCCGCTGATGCGCACGCCGAGCTTGCGCGCCTCCTCGACGAACGCATCGAAGCGCGTCATCGGCAGGCCGAACTTCGCCGCGACGCCGCCGGTCTTGACCTTCTCGTGGTGGCCTTCGCCGTGACCCAGGTCGATCCGCAGCCAGATGGTGCGGTTGCGGAACACCTCCGGCCAACGCTGCAGGGCTTCGATGTTGTCGAGCGTGACGATGATCCCGCGCTCGAACGCCGCCTCATACTCGCGACGCGGCGCGAAGCTCGGCGTGAACAGCACGCGGCTTGGCGTGATGTGCGGCAGCGTCGCGAAGACGTGCTCGAACTCGCCCTGCGATACGCATTCCAGACCGAAACCTTCGCCGACCAGCGTGCGCAGGATCTCCGGATTCGGATTGGCCTTGATCGCATAGAAGCAGCGATCCACCGCGCTGGTCGCGCTGAGCGAACGCGCGCGGTCGCGCACCGTCGCCAGGTCGTAGACGTAACGCGGCGTGCCCTTGGCGGCAAGCGAAAGCAGCGCGTCGCGACGGCCGCGCCACCACGCCGGCGCACGTTGCGGCGCGCCGAAAGCAATCTCGCGCCAGCTCGGACCGAACACCGTCGCATCGCGCACGGGCATCGCGCGCGAGCGGATCAGTTCGGCGTGCAGGTGCGGCAGCAGGCCTTCGGCATCGGTTTCGTCGATGACGAACGTGAGGTTGAGATCGTTGGAGGACTGCGAGATCAGGTGCACGTGCTGGCGGCCGAACGTCGCCCAGATGTCGCTCAGGCGATGCAGCAGCGAACGCATGCCGCGACCGACCAGCGTGATCGCCGCGCACGGCGCGATGACCTTCACGCGGCAGATTTCTGCAAGGTCGGCGCTGAGCGCTTCGAGGACGTTGGTCGTCACCAGGTTTTCGCTGGGATCGAGCGAGACGGTGACGTTGGTTTCAGACGAACCGATCAGGTCGATCGACAGGCCGTGGCGCTTGAAGCGTTCGAACACGTCGGCGAGGAAGCCGACCTGCTGCCACATGCCGATGCTTTCCATCGACACCAGCACGATGCCGTTGCGACGGCTGATGGCCTTCACGCCGGGAACGGTCGCGGCGGTCGCGTCGATGCGCGTGCCGGGAAGTTCGGGGCGTTCGGTATCGAGGATCGCCATCGGCACGCCGGCATCGCGGCACGGTGCGATGGAACGCGGATGCAGCACCTTCGCGCCGGTGGTCGCGATTTCCTGCGCTTCGGCGTAATGCAGGCGCGTGAGCAGGCGCGCTTCCGGTACATCGCGCGGATTGGCGCTGAACATGCCGGGGACATCGGTCCAGATCTCCACGCGCTGCGCCTTCAGCAACGCGCCGAAATACGCCGCCGAAGTATCCGAGCCGCCGCGTCCGAGGATCGCCGTGCCGCCGTCGCCATGACGCGAGATGAAGCCCTGCGTGATCAGCGCCTTCGTCGGCTGCGTGCTGAAGCGTTCGCCGAAGCCCTCGCCGTCGAGACGGCAATTCACCGAAAGCCGCTGCGACCACGGGCTGGCGTTGGGCAGCGAGACCGCATCGAGCCAGTCGCGCGCATCGCACCAGCCGAAGTCCAGCCCCTGCGAACGCAGGTACGCCGCGCCCAGCGTGGACGAAAGCAGCTCGCCCTGCGCCAGCACTTCGGCCTGCCATTCCAGCGGACGCTGCGCGGCGCGCACGTCGGCACCCAGTGCCTGCAATGCGGCCAGGCGCTGGCCGAGCACGGCATCGGGATCCAGGTCCAGCTCGCTGCAGAACGCGCGATGGCGTTCGACCAGCGTGGCGATGCGCGCGTGCACGTCATTCCCGTTCGCGATCGCCTGCAATTCGTTGGTCACGCCCGAAAGCGCCGACACCACGACCAGCACGCGGACGCCCTCATCGGACATGCGTTTTCCGGCGAGGCGTCCGATGGTGTCCCAACGGTTCCGACGGGACACCGAGGTGCCGCCGAACTTGAGTACTACCCAGCGATTCGCTTCCGCCACTGCAACGGTTCCTTTGATGAGGTTCTGGAGTTGAGGAAATAAGGAGATGGAATGTGGTTGCCGCCGAAACCATGCCGGCGCAGGGCCGTCACGGAAACTAGAATGGCGCGCTTCCCAGGCAGGCTGGCCTGCATGAGCAGCCTGCATGGGCAGGTCCACGCGCCGTAAACTGCGCAATTCTAGTCGAATAATCCACTCGGACCCCCGCCGAATGACGCTTCGCCGCTACCTGCAACTGGATGTGTTCGCCGACCGGCCCGGCGCCGGCAACCCGCTGGCCGTGGTGCTCGACGCGCAGGGCCTGGACGACGCCCGCATGCAGGCCATCGCCCGCTGGACGCGCCTGCCCGAAACCACTTTCGTTTTCCCGCCGACGCAGCCCGGCGCGGCTTATCGCGTGCGCATGTTCAGCCCGCGCCGCGAAGTGCCCTTCGCCGGGCATCCGAGCGTGGGAACGGCGCACGTGGTGCTGGATGCGGGGCTGGCCGAGCTGGTCGACGGCCACATCGTGCAGGAAGGCGTGGTCGGCACGCTGCCGCTCGCCGTGGATGGCAGCGGACCGACGCGGACGATCGCGGTGCGCACGCCGCGCGCGCGGGTGGTCGAAGTGGCCGAAGCGGGCGATGCACGCCTGTCGGCGGCGTTGGCAGCGCTGGAACCGGGCGCGCTGCCGCCGGCCCTGATGGACGGCGGCCGGCGCTGGTGGCTGGCCGAAGTCGCCAGCGAATCCGCGCTGCGCGGCGCGACGCCGGACTGGGACGCCATCGCGCACCTGGCCGAAGCGACCGAAACGATGGGCCTGTGCGCCTTCGCCCGCGCCGATGCGGGCCGCGATTACGACCTCGTCGTACGCGCTTTCGTCGGCGCGCCGGCGCGGTTCGAAGATGCCGCTTCGGGCGCGGCCAACGCCACGCTCGCGGCGTGGCTGAAGCACAACGATGCGCTGCCGGGAAGCGGCGGCCGATACACCGTCAGCCAGGGCCGCGAAGTCGGCTTCGATGCGCGCCTGCAATTGCGCGTCGATGCGGACGGCGAGGTCTGGTCCGGCGGCCAGGTGTGCAACGTGGTGCGCGGGACGATCGATTGGCCGTGAGGCGACGCCTGTCGCCTCCTCGCCAGCAGCTCACTCCGGCGTGACATCCACCCGCACGCGGATGCGGTCGCCCGGATCGTAGTTCGTGCGCGTCGTGTACGTGCGTCCGGCGTATTCGTACGTCACGTCGTACGCACTCGCTTCGCGTTGACCGTTGCGCGAGGAGTAATAGCCGTCGCCTTCGTACACCGGATCGCACACGCGCACCGAGCCGACGCGTTCGCGCTGGCTCTGGTCGTAGATCTGCCGACCGGCCATGCCGCCGACGACCGAACCAATCGCCGAGGTCGCATAGCGCGCACTGCCGCCACCGACCTGGCTGCCGACCGCCGCACCGACGATGGTGCCGACGATCGTCGAGACCGTGCGCCCGGCCTGCGTGCCGCCGGACGGATAGCTGCTGCCATTGCCGTAATAGCCATCGCCGCTGTAGCCGCCGTTCTGGTAGCCGTCGCCACCGACATAGGTCGGGCGCTCGTAGCAGCGCTGCTGCGGGGCGGAGGTTTCGTAGCGGTCGAAGACCGGATCGACGCGGACCACGCGGGCGTAATCGCTGCTACTGGTCGAGCCGTAACGCGGATGGGACTGGGCGTGCACCGTGCCGCTCGCGGCGGCGGCCAGCGCGAGGGAAGCGACGATCAGGCGGTTCATGAGGGAGGCTCCGGCGCCGAAGTGGC
>Ga0209050_1001625_pt1 | contig 23066 bp, 19 predicted proteins | sample Araplavi_mTSA_r2_FD_184276 | JGI IMG/M metagenome (GOLD analysis project Ga0209050, IMG submission 184276) | Arabidopsis root microbial communities from North Carolina, USA - plate scrape MF_Cvi_mTSA_r2 (SPAdes) (version 2) | ecosystem: Host-associated > Plants > Roots > Endosphere | place: USA... | reverse complement strand
AGTCCCAGGCGCGGATGGGTGGTGAAGGTCATCAAGTGTTTGTAGAGCGCATGATTCTGTTTGCGCGTTTCCGCCAGGGACTCTTCCAGTCGGGTGCGGGTGTTTTCCAGGTCGCGGGGGGTGGGTTTGCTCGACAGGAATTCGTCGATCGGCTTGCTCAGGGCGCTGTTCCAGTATTGGTCGAAACTGTGCCCCAGTTGCTCGGCAACCGGGCCGACACCGAGCAGGTCGATGTCAGTGAAATTCATGTTGGGCTGGGCATCGTAATACTCATCCCCCAGATTTCGCCCGCCGACGATGGCCATGCTGCTGTCGGCCAGCCACAACTTGTTATGCATGCGTCGATGCTGTTGCGACAGGTTGAGCAGTCGGCCTACGGTACGTGTCACCCCCGTACTGCGGCCCAGGTTCAGCGGATTGAACACGCGGATCTGGATCTGCGGGTGCGCGGCGAGGGTGGCAATGACGCGGTCCAGGCCGTCGCTGGTCGTGTCATCAAGCAGTACCCGCACCCGCACGCCCCGGTCGGCGGCCTTGAGCAATTCCTCGATCAACATGCGCGTGCTGATGCCGTCGTGCACGATGTAATACTGCAAGTCGAGGCTGCTTTGGGCGTTGCGGATCAATTCGGCACGGGCGGTGAAGGCCTCGGTGCTGTCCGATAGCAGGCGAAAGCCCGACTGGCCCTTGTAAGGCGCGGCCTGCGCCTGGACCGAGCGGCCGAATGCGGAGTCTGAAGCCGGCAGCGCCTGGCTCGGTACACGCTGTACGTCGAGGCTGGCGCAACCGCCCAGGAACGAGGCGAGTAGCACAAGAGCAAGCAGGGGCTGTCTGACTCTCACGTAGGGTCGTTCCGTTTGGCGGCATAGTCAGGCATATGGACGCTGAATCCAGAATAAAAGTCAGTCGCTGAGCTGATCGGTTTCCGCCAGCAGTTTGATCGCTGTCGCACCGACCTTGCGCACCGCCTCTTCGATCTGCGGTGTTGGCTTGGCAGCGTAGTTCATGCGCAGGCAATTGCGGTATTTGCCGGAGGCGGAAAAAATACTGCCCACGGCAATCTGTACGCCCTGGTCGTGCAAGGCGCGATTCAGTTTCAGGGTGTCGAAGCCTTCCGGCAGTTCAACCCACAGCATGAAGCTGCCCTGTGGGCGACTGGCGCGGGTGCCGGTCGGGAAATAGCGGGTTACCCAGTCGATCATCATGTCGCGATTGCGCTGGTATTGTGTGCGCATCCGCCGCAAGTGCGGTTCGAAATGGCCGCCCTTGAGAAATTCGGCGATGGCGATCTGCGGTTGTGGCGCGGTAGAGCCGGTGCTGATGTATTTCATGTGCAGCACCCGCTCCAGATAGCGGCCGGGCGCGACCCAGCCGATGCGCAGGCCCGGCGCCAGGGTCTTGGAAAACGAACTGCACAACAGGACGCGACCGTCCTCGTCGAAGGACTTGATCGTGCGCGGGCGTGGATAGGTGTAAGCTAGTTCGCCATACACATCGTCCTCGATGATCGCCACGTCAAACCGCTGCGCAAGCGTCAACAACGCGCGTTTTCGTGACTCGGGCATGATGTAGCCCAGCGGGTTGTTGCAGTTGGGGGTCAGCTGTATGACCTTGATCGGCCACTGCTCCAGGGCCAGTTCCAGCGCTTCGAGGCTGATGCCGGTCAGTGGATCGGTGGGGATTTCCAATGCCTTCATGCCCAGGCCCTTGAGGGTCTGCATCGCACCGTGAAAGCTCGGCGAGTCCACCGCCACAATGTCTCCCGGTTCGCAGATCGCGCGAATGCTGGTGGACAGCGCTTCGTGGCAACCGGTGGTCACTACCAGGTCGCTGGCGCCCAACTGGCAGCCGGAATCGAGCATCAGGCGGGCGATCTGTTCGCGCAGTTCGAGGTTGCCGTGGATGTTGTCGTAATACAGACCGGGCATGTCCTGCCGCCGGCTGATCCGCGCCAGGTCGCGCAACAGGGGTTTCATGGTTGGACTGGTGATGTCCGGCATGCCGCGGCCCAGTTGCACCACGTCTTTGCGCGGCACGGCGCGAATCAACTCCAGCACCTGATCCCATTGGGAGATGTCCACCGGCCGTTGGGCCGGGCGGCCGACTGCCGGTAAATCCGGCAGTTCGCGGCTGGCCGGGACGAAGTACCCTGACTTGGGACGTGGCGTGGCCAGCCCGCTGTCTTCCAGCACCCGATAGGCCTGCTGCACCGTGCTCAGGCTGACGCCATGCTCGACGCTCAACGCCCGTACCGAGGGCAGCCGGTCACCGGGGCGATAGAAGCCCTGTTCGATACGCGTGCCGAGCAGTTCGGCCAGGTTGACGTAAAGGGTCATGGTGCAGCCTCGATAGGGGTGATTCGGTTAACCAGTACAGATCAGGCGAAAAATCGGGATTCAGTGGCAGAATCGGCAAAACTGTATGGAGTTAATACAGTTGCTTTGAATCTGTAATGCTTTTTCGCGCCCGCGCATCATGGAACCTCTGGCTACCCAAGTAAACAGGAGCATCCAAGATGAACGGTTTGAGCGATGTGCGGCTGACATTACACAGTCAGGAACTGGCGACAGGGCAGAACAACGGCGCGCGGGAGGCGGGCATGCACAATGCGTTGTCCGGCCAGAGTCGTTGGGATCAGTTCTGGCGCCGGCTGCACACGCGCAAGGCGTTGCTGGCGCTGACACCGGATCAGCTCAAGGATGTCGGACTGACGCGGGAGCAGGCGCTGGAGGAGGGGCTGAAGCCTTTCTGGCGGATCTGAGCTTTGCAGTGTTCTTCAGGGCCTCATCGCGAGCAAGCTCGCTCCCACAAGGAGCGGTGGTGAACACAAATCTTGTGAACACCGCCAAACACTGTGGGAGCGAGCTTGCTCGCGATGGCGCCGGTACAGGCCCCGCCAAACCTTCAGACCAACTCTTTCAGCCGATGCCACAACATCCCCAACGCGAGCAACGGCGAGCGCAAATGCTTGCCGCCGGGGAAGGTGATGTGCGGCACTCGGGCGAACAGATCGAAGCCGCCGCTGTGCTGGCCGCTGATGGCTTCGGCCAGCAGCTTGCCGGCCAGGTGCGTGGCATTCACGCCATGACCGGAATAGGCCTGGGCGTAATACACATTCGGCTGGTCCTTGAGCCGGCCGATCTGCGGCAGGCGGTTGGCGCCGATGCCGATCATGCCGCCCCATTGATAGTCGATCTTCACACCAGACAGTTGCGGAAAGACATCCAGCATTTTCGGACGCATGTACGCGGCGATGTCTTTCGGGTCGCGGCCGGAGTAATGGCAAGCGCCACCAAACAGCAGGCGGCGGTCCGCCGAGAGCCGGTAGTAGTCCAGCGCCACCCGTTGGTCACAGACCGCCATGTTCTGCGGCAGCAGGGCGTGGGCCTGTTCCTCGCTCAGTGGTTCGGTGGCAATGATGTAGCTGCCGGCGGGCAGGACTTTACCGCTGAGTTCCGGATTGAGGTTGTTGAGATAGGCGTTGCAGCCCAGCACCAGGGTCTTGGCGCGCACCGAGCCCTCGGCGGTATGGACCTTGACCTCGGGGCCATAGTCGATGCGGGTCACGGCCGACCGCTCAAACAGTCGGACTCCCAGTCGTTGCGCCGCCGCTGCTTCACCCAGAACCAGGTTCAGTGGGTGCAGGTGCCCCGAGCCCATATCGATCAGGCCGCCGACGTACCGTGTGGAACCGACCACGGTGTGCATCTCATGGGCTTGCAGCAAACGGGTCTCGTAGCGATATCCGAGGCTACGCAGTTCTTCGGCATCCTCGGCGAACCCTTCAAGGTCGCGTGGCTTGTTGGCGAGGTCGCAGTAACCCCAGGTCAGGTCGCAGGGGATCTGGAAGCGCTCGACCCGTTGCCGGACGATTTCCACGGCTTCCAGGCCCATGAGTTTCATTTGCCGCACGCCTTCGGCGCCGAGGACATTGGTGAACTGGTCCAGGCCGTGGCCGACGCCACGAATGAGTTGCCCGCCATTGCGTCCACTGGCGCCCCAACCCATTCTGTGGGCTTCAAGCAACACCACGCTGAGGCCGCGTTCGGCCAGCTCAAGCGCCGTGTTCAACCCCGAAAACCCGCCGCCCACCACGCAGACATCGGCCAGCAATTCGCCTTTGAGCACCGGGAGTTCGGGCTGCGGCAGGCTGGTGGCGGCGTAGTAGGACGTGGTGTGGTTCAGAGCAGGCTGTTGAGCACGTGGGGTCATGTGCGTGTTCCTGGTTCTTGTGTTTAGAAAATTCGACGGAGCATAAGCCGGACCTTCCCGGACGGGCAACATTGGTCGGCTGGTGCTGTCTGGATCGGGGCTTTTGCGTCAGAATCGCGCTCTATTCCGCTTTGGGTCACCGCTGCAATGAGCTGCAACAGCCAGACAATCCGCACATTGCGCCAACAGATTCCCTCATTCGAGTGCGTGCCCGGCTGCCATGACTGCTGCGGGCCGGTGACCACCTCGCCGGAAGAAATGTCGCGCCTGCCGCGCAAGACGCGCGCCGAGCAGGATGCCGCCATGGAAGAGCTCAACTGTGTGCATCTGGGGCCCAATGGCTGCACTGTGTATGACGAACGGCCGCTGATCTGCCGGTTGTTCGGTACCACCAAGACCTTGCCATGCCCGAATGGGCGCGGGCCGGTGGAGTTGATTCATCCGCGGGTGGAGAAACAGGTGTTCGAGTATATGGCCAGTACACGGCAGGTGTTGGTCTAGATAGATCGAGTCGCTGCCTTCGCGAGCAAGCCCGCTCCCACATTGGATCTTCAGTCAACACAAAGTTTATGTTCGACACGGATTAACTGTGGGAGCGGGCTTGCTCGCGAAAGCGGCTGAACAGGCACCGCCAATCTCAATCCGGAATCGGCAAAGTCAAACTCTCCTTCACCTCTTCCATCACGATATAGCTCTTGGATTCCCGCACATGGGGCAGCTTGAGCAGGATGTCGCCCAGCAATTTGCGGTACGAAGCCATCTCGGAAATCCGCGCCTTCACCAGGTAGTCGAAATCCCCTGACACCAGATGACACTCCAGTACATGGGGCAATTTCAGCACCGCGCGTCGGAACTCTTCGAACGTATCGCCGGATTTGTAATCCAGGCTGATCTCGACGAACACCAGCAGACTACCCTTCAGGTGTTGCGGATTGAGCCTGGCGTTGTAGCCCATGATGATCCCCTCGCGCTCCAGACGCCGGACCCGCTCAGTACAGGGCGTGGTCGAGAGCCCGACCTTCTCCCCCAGCTCGGTAAAGGAAATCCGCCCGTCCGCTTGCAGGATCCGCAGGATGTTGCGGTCGATCTTGTCCAGCTCACGTTTGGTCTGAGTGTTGGTACGCATAGGGGATGCGCCTCCGTGAAAAGGGTTTTTGCCGAGAATTGTCGCCAAATATAGGCGCTTATATAGTGAAATGCACTGGCAAATCTTTTTTACACTGCGCGCATCTAAAGCTCTGAACAACAAACGTCAGCGGTTAGCCGCGATGAGGGATATGAAAATGCGCGTCATGGTCTTGGGCAGCGGCGTCATCGGTACCACCAGTGCTTATTATCTGGCCCGTGCCGGGTTTGAAGTGGTGGTCGTCGACCGGCAGCCGGCTGCTGCCATGGAGACCAGTTTCGCCAACGCCGGGCAGGTCTCGCCGGGTTATGCCTCGCCGTGGGCCGCACCGGGTGTGCCGCTCAAGGCCATCAAGTGGCTGTTGCAGCGCCATGCGCCCCTGGCAATCAAGGCCACTGCCGACATCGACCAGTACCTGTGGATGGCACAGATGCTGCGCAATTGCACCGCCAGCCGTTACGCGGTGAACAAGGAGCGTATGGTCCGTCTGTCCGAGTACAGTCGTGACTGCCTCGATGAACTGCGTGCCGAAACCGGCATCGCCTACGAAGGCCGCAGCCTCGGCACCACCCAACTGTTCCGCACCCAGGCTCAACTGGACGGCGCCGCAAAAGACATCGCCGTGTTGAAAGAGTCCGGCGTGCCGTTCGAACTGCTCGACCGTGAAGGCATTGCCCGCGTTGAGCCGGCGCTGGCCAGCGTGACTGACATCCTCGCCGGTGCCCTGCGCCTGCCGAACGATCAGACTGGTGACTGCCAGATGTTCACCACCAAGCTCGCAGAAATGGCCGCGAACCTCGGTGTGCAATTCCGTTTCGGCCAGGACATTCAGCGTCTGGACTTCGCCGGTGACCGCATCAATGGCGTGTGGATCGATGGCAAGCTGGAAACCGCCGACCGCTACGTACTGGCCCTGGGCAGCTACTCGCCACAACTGCTCAAGCCGCTGGGGATCAAGGCGCCGGTGTACCCGCTCAAGGGCTACTCCCTGACTGTGCCGATCACCAACTCGGCGATGGCCCCGACCTCGACCATTCTCGACGAGACCTACAAGGTCGCGATCACCCGTTTCGACAACCGCATCCGCGTTGGCGGCATGGCTGAAATCGCCGGTTTTGACCTGTCGCTGAACCCGCGTCGCCGCGAAACCCTGGAGATGATCGTCAACGATCTTTATCCTCAGGGCGGCGATCTGGCCCAGGCCAGCTTCTGGACCGGTCTGCGTCCGACCACTCCGGACGGCACGCCGATCGTTGGCGCCACCCCGTTCAAGAACCTGTTCCTGAACACCGGTCACGGCACGCTCGGCTGGACCATGGCTTGCGGTTCCGGCCGTTTGCTGGCCGACCTGATGGCGAAGAAAAAGCCGCAGATCAGCGCCGAAGGCCTCGATATTTCCCGTTATGGCAACAAAACCCAGGAGTCTGCAAAGCATGTCAGTCCAGCGCCAGCTCACCAATGAGCGCATGAGTCAGATCGTCACCCATAACGGCACGGTTTACCTGGCCGGACAGGTAGGCGACGACATGAACGCCGGGATTGAACAGCAGACCCGTGAAACCCTCGCCAACATCGAGCGCTTGCTCGATCTGGCCGGCACCGACAAGCACAACCTGCTGTCGGTGACGATTTACCTGAAAGACATCGATGCGCATTTCGAAGGCATGAACGCGGTATGGGACAACTGGCTGCCAAAAGGCGTTGCCCCGGCCCGTGCCACCGTTGAAGCGAAATTGTGCGAACCGGAAATCCTGGTCGAGCTGTCAGTTGTAGCCGCTCTGCCATAAGCCTGTCAGAAAAGATCCCTCTCCCGGTGCTGTTGGTGGTTCACGCTGTCAGCCAGCGCCGGTTTTTCTTCCCGATAACCCGACCAGAAGTGTGCCGCCATGCGTCCTGCCCGTGCCCTGATCGACCTTCAAGCCCTGCGCAACAACTACCGAATCGCCCGCGAACTCACGGGGGCCAAGGCCCTCGCGGTGATCAAGGCCGATGCCTATGGCCATGGCGCGGTGCGTTGCGCCCAGGCGCTGGAAGCCGAGGCGGACGGGTTTGCCGTGGCCTGCATCGAAGAGGCGCTGGAGCTGCGGGCGGCGGGCATTCGTGCTCCTGTCCTGCTGCTGGAAGGTTTTTTCGAAGCCGATGAGCTGGCGCTGATCGTCGAGCATGATTTCTGGTGCGTGGTGCATTCGCTGTGGCAACTCGAAGCCATCGAGAAAGCGGCGTTGAGCAAGCCGATCACCGTGTGGCTGAAACTCGATTCGGGCATGCACCGCGTCGGGCTGCACCCGGCGGATTATCAGGCCGCCTATCAACGGCTGCTGGCCAGCGGCAAGGTCGCAAAGGTCGTGCTGATGAGCCACTTTGCGCGTGCCGATGAACTGCACGAACAGGCCAGTGCCGATCAGGTGGCGGTATTTGAAGCTGCGCGCAAGGACTTGTCCGCCGAGGTCAGCCTGCGCAACTCGCCGGCGGTGCTCGGTTGGCCGCAGATTCCGAGCGATTGGGTACGTCCCGGCATCATGCTCTATGGCGCCACGCCGTTCGAAGAGGCCCACGAAGTGGCATCCCGCCTGCAACCGGTCATGACCCTGGAGTCGAAAGTCATCAGTGTCCGCGAACTGCCGGCTGGCGAGCCAGTCGGTTACGGCGCCAGATTTATCACGCCTAAACCGATGCGCATTGGTGTGGTGGCCATGGGTTACGCCGACGGCTACCCGCGTCTGGCACCGACCGGCACCCCCGTGCTGGTTGCCGGGCAGCGCAGCCAGTTGATCGGCCGGGTGTCGATGGACATGCTCTGCATCGACCTGACCGATGTACCGCAGGCCGGTCTCGGTTCGACCGTCGAGTTGTGGGGCAAAAACATCCTTGCCAGCGATGTAGCCATGGCAGCCGGGACGATTCCGTACCAGATTTTCTGCAACCTGCGCCGGGTGCCACTGCTCTATTCCGGGGCTTAGTGCGCAAGGCTCCAGACCGGAAGTCGCCTCGCTGAGCAGGATTCAGGTCAAGGTGTTGTAAATACTGAACGCTGTCGCCATGATAACGTCCACTATTCCAATAATCTTGAATCCTGGAGGCGCAAGCTTTGGACGTCGGTGAACGACTGCAATCCATCCGTAGGCTCAAAGGCCTTTCCCAGCGTGAGCTCGCCAAAAGGGCGGGCGTCACCAACAGCACCATTTCGATGATCGAAAAGAACAGCGTGAGCCCTTCGATCAGTTCGTTGCGCAAGGTGTTGGGCGGGATTCCCATGTCCATGGTCGAGTTCTTTTCCGAAGAAATCCTGCAGGAAAAGCCGACCCAGATCGTCTACAAGGCCAATGAGCTGATCGATATTTCCGATGGCGCCGTGACCATGAAACTGGTCGGCCGGGCGCACCCGAGCCGGGCTATCGCATTCCTCAATGAAATCTATCCGCCAGGCGCCGACACCGGTGACGAGATGCTCACCCATGAGGGTGAGGAAACCGGCATCCTGGTCGAAGGAAAACTGGAACTGGTGGTCGGTCTCGAAACTTTTGTCCTCGAAGCCGGTGATAGCTACTACTTTGAAAGTACCAAGCCACACCGTTTCCGGAATCCGTTCGATGCGCCTGCGCGACTAATCAGCGCAGCCACGCCGGCGAATTTCTAAGAAAAGAGGCGTCCTGCCAGCATCGCAGAGGCGCCCGGGCCGTTTTTCCGCCGCAGCCTAAGACCCTTGCGACTTTGGGGTTGTTTCAGTGCGACGGGCTTACCGCTATACTTGCGCCCGCCTGCGAACCGTGGCCGTAGGCGTGACTAGCCACCATTGAGGGTGAACGCGTGAACCTAATTATGAAAATGCTGGCTGCACCAGCAACCGTATTGGCCCTATGGGCTGTCAGTGTCAGCGCTCAGGCTGCGACCAACGACGATATCGCCAAACGCCTTGAGCCAGTCGGCCAGGTCTGTGTTCAGGGTAAAGAGTGCAAGGGCATGGAAGTGGCCGCTTCCGCCGGCGGCGGTGGCGGTGCAAAAACCCCGGATGAAGTGATTGCAAAACATTGCAACGCTTGCCACGGTTCAGGTCTGTTGGGCGCACCGAAAATCGGTGATGCTGCCGCCTGGAAAGAACGCGCCGATCACCAGGGCGGCCTCGACGGCATCCTGGCCAAGGCCATTACCGGTATCAACTCGATGCCGCCTAAAGGCACTTGCGCCGACTGCTCCGATGCCGAGCTCAAAGGCGCCATCCAGAAGATGTCCGGCCTGAAGTAAGCGCCAGATCTTCCGCAAAAAAACCGTCTTCGGACGGTTTTTTTGTGCCCCCCAATCCCTGTAGGAGCGAGCTTGCTCGCGAAGAATTTGAAGGCGCCGTGGGGTGTCAGGCTCGCCGCGTTATCGTTGACGACCATCGCGAGCGAGCTCGCTCCTACAGAGGTATTTGTGTCGGGCGGTTGGCCGGTACAGGCTGTTCATTGCAGCAAAGACCCGGCAATCTCGGTCCAAACCCAAGTCATGGAACGTGAGGGAGGATCCGATGGTTCAGCTGTGCTCTATCGAACAGGCAGTCGATGACGTCTTGGCGCGGTTGCCGGCGCATATCCACATGGGCCTGCCTCTGGGGTTGGGCAAACCCAATCACTTCGTCAACGCGCTGTATCGACGAATCGCACAGTTGCCCGAGCGGCGGCTGACGATCTACACCGCGTTGTGCCTTGGCCGCCCGCCCTTGGGCGACGGACTGCAAAAGCGCTTCCTCGAACCCTTTGTCGAACGGGTTTTCGGCGATTATCCGGAGCTGGATTTCCTCGCCGATCTGCGTCGCGATCAACTCCCGGGCAACATCCACATCCAGCAGTTTTTCATGCAGCCCGGCAGCCTGCTCAACAGTGCCACGGCACAGCAGGATTACGTCAGCAGCAACTACAGCCATGCGGCGCGGGACATCAACGCCGCCGGGTTGAACCTGGTGGCGCAACTGGTGGCCAGCCATGCCGAGCATCCCGACCGCTTGAGCCTGAGCTGCAACCCCGACATCACCCTCGACCTGTTGCCGATGATCGCCAAGCGCCGCGCCGCCGGAGAAACCATCCTGATGGTCGGCCAGGTGCACAACGATCTGCCTTACATGCCCGGCGATGCGGAGCTCGGCATCGACACCTTCGACCTGCTGATCGATGAGAAAGACCACACCACACTGTTTTCCACACCGAACATGCCGGTGGGGTGTCAGGATCATTTCATCGGCTTGCATGCCAGCACCCTGGTGCGTGATGGTGGCACCTTGCAGATCGGCATCGGTTCCATGGGCGATGCGCTGACGGCGGCGCTGCTGACGCGGCAAGCGGACAACGATGCTTACAAGGCGTTGCTGGCCGACGCAAACCTCAGCCACTGGGCGCAACTGATCGAACGCGAGGGCGGTATCGAACAGTTCGCCAAAGGCCTGTATGGCTGTAGCGAAATGTTCGTGAACGGCTTGTTGGTACTGGCCGATGCCGGAATCGTGCGGCGCAAAGTTTATCCGGACGTGGCGACCCAGCAGCAGGCGAATGCCGGCACCCTCGACGAGGCTGCGCAAACCGATGGCATCTCGGTGCACGGCGGTTTCTTCCTTGGTCCGCGCAGCTACTACGAACGCTTGCGCGAATTGCCCCAAAACAAGCGGCTCGAATTCAACATGACCCGCATCAGCTACATCAACGAGCTCTACGGCCAGGAAGAACTCAAGCGCTTGCAGCGCCTGGATGCACGGTTCATCAACACCGCGTTCACTGTGACCTTGCTCGGTGCCGCGGTGGCGGATCAGCTCGAAGACGGACGTGTGCTCAGTGGCGTTGGCGGGCAGTACAACTTCGTGGTTCAGGGGCATGCGCTGCCAGGCGCGCGTTCGGTGTTGCTGCTGCGCAGCTGGCGTGAGTCTGGCGGCGACGTCAGCTCGAACATCGTCTGGGCGTATGGCCACTGCACGATACCCCGGCACTTGCGGGACATGGTGGTGACCGAGTATGGCATTGCCGATCTTCGTGGCAAAACCGATGCGGCAGTGATCGAAGCCTTGCTCAATATCAGCGACTCGCGTTTTCAGTCGGGGTTGATTGAACAGGCGCAGAAGGTCGGGAAATTGCCCAAGGACTTCTGTCTCGATCCACGCTTTGCCGATAACAGTCCGCAGCGTTTGCAGGAGATCCAGGCGCGGCATCCGCGGCTTTTTCCGGAGTATCCGCTGGGCTGTGATTTCACCGAGGTCGAGCGAGATGTGTTGCGGGCGCTGAACTGGCTCAAGAGCAAGTTCAAGCTGAGCGAGGTGCTGGAGCTGGGCAAGGCGGCGCTGGATGCGCCGGAGGCAGCAGCGTTCCCGGGGCATCTGGAGCGCATGCAGCTGGCCAATCCTGAAGGACTGAAGGAGGAGTTGTATCAGCGGTTGCTGCTCACCGGCCTGAAGGCCACCGCGCAATTACAGCCAACATAAATCAAATGTGGGAGCGGGCTTGCTCGCGAAGGCGGTGTGTCAGTCGACTGATTTTTGACTGACACACCGCCTTCGCGAGCAAGCCCGCTCCCACAGGGGGAATTGCGGTGTGACGGCTTACTCGATGAAGGTCACGACACCATCTGCCAGCGACTTCACGCGAGCCAACGACTCCACGCGATAACCCTGCGAATCCAGCTCCGCACGGCCGCCCTGGAACGACTTCTCGATCACGATGCCCAGGCCCGCCACGGTAGCGCCGGCCTGTTTGATGATCGAAATCAGCGCCTGGGACGCCTTACCGTTGGCCAAGAAGTCATCGATGATCAGCACGCGGTCGCTGCTGGTCAGGTGGCGCGGGGAGATGGCCACGGTGCTTTCGGTCTGCTTGGTGAACGAGTACACGGTCGCCGACAGCAGGTTTTCGGTGAGGGTCAGGGACTGATGCTTGCGGGCGAAGATCACCGGCACGCCGAGGTTCAGACCGGTCATGATCGCCGGGGCGATGCCCGAGGCTTCGATGGTGACGATCTTGGTGATGCCCGAGTCCTTGAACAGCGTGGCGAATTCGTCGCCGATCAGCTTCATCAGGGCCGGGTCGATCTGGTGGTTCAGAAAGGCGTCGACCTTCAGGACCTGGTCGGAAAGCACAATGCCTTGTTCGCGAATTTTCTGGTGCAGGGCTTCCATGAAGCTGTCCTCTTTTGGCGCCTGTGCGCCGAAGGTCATATAAAAGTGGTCAATTCTAGCGCTTTAACATCGCGCGTATATCTGCCAATGCGTTGTTGCCCCGCACGGCTTTGACTTCGGTCGGTGTGTCGTCGTTGCCTTCCCAGGCCAGATCGTCCGGCGGCAACTCATCGAGAAAGCGGCTCGGCGCGCAATCGATGATCTCGCCGTACTGCTTGCGCTTGGCCGCGAAGGTGAAGGCCAGGGTCTGGCGCGCGCGGGTAATGCCCACGTAGGCCAGGCGACGTTCTTCTTCGATGGTGTCGGCTTCGATGCTGGAACGGTGCGGGAGGATTTCCTCCTCCATGCCCATGATGAACACGTAGGGGAATTCCAGGCCCTTGGACGCATGCAAGGTCATCATCTGCACGCCTTCGGCGCCGTCTTCCTCTTCCTGCTGACGCTCGAGCATGTCACGCAGGACGAGTTTGCCGATGGCGTCCTCGACGGTCATTTCGCCTTCTTCGTCTTTTTCCAGGGTGTTCTTCAGCGCTTCGATCAGGAACCAGACGTTACCCATGCGGTAATCGGCGGCCTTGTCGCTGGAGCTGTTGGTGCGCAGCCAGTTCTCGTAGTCGATGTCCATGACCATGCTGCGCAGCGCGGAGATCGGGTCTTCGCCGGCGCACTGCTCGCGCACCCTGTCCATGAAACGCTTGAAGCGCGACAGGCGATCGGTGAAGCGGCTGTCCAGATGCTCGCCCAGGCCGATTTCGTCGGTGGCGGCGTACATCGAGATCTTGCGCTCGGTGGCATAGTTGCCGAGCTTCTCCAGCGTGGTCGAACCGATCTCGCGGCGCGGCACGTTGATCACCCGCAGGAAGGCGTTGTCGTCATCCGGGTTCACGATCAGGCGGAAGTAGGCCATCAGGTCTTTCACTTCCTGACGGCCGAAAAAGCTGTTGCCGCCGGACAGGCGATACGGCACCTGGTGGTGCTGCAATTTCAGCTCGATCAGCTTGGCCTGGTAGTTGCCGCGATAGAGGATCGCGAAATCGCTGTACGGGCGGTCGGTGCGCAAGTGCAGGCTGAGGATTTCCATGGCCACACGCTCGGCCTCGGCGTCCTCGTTGCGGCAGCGGATCACGCGGATCTCGTCGCCGTGGCCCATTTCACTCCACAGCTGCTTTTCGAATTCGTGGGGGTTGTTCGAGATCAGCACGTTGGCGCAGCGCAGGATGCGGCTAGTGGAGCGGTAGTTCTGCTCCAGCATCACCACTTTCAAGGACGGGTAGTCTTCCTTGAGCAGCATCAGGTTTTCCGGGCGGGCACCGCGCCAGGCGTAGATCGACTGGTCGTCGTCGCCCACCACAGTGAACTGGTTGCGTTTGCCGATGAGCATTTTCACCAGCAGGTACTGGCTGGCGTTGGTGTCCTGGTATTCGTCGACCAGCAGGTAGCGCACCTTGTTCTGCCACTTTTCCAGGATGTCGGCGTGTTCTTCGAACAGCTTCACCGGCAGCAGGATCAGGTCGTCGAAGTCCACTGCGTTGAACGCCTTGAGCGTGCGCTGGTAGTGGGTGTAGACGATGGCGGCGGTCTGCTCCTTGGGATTGCGCGCGTTTTCCAGGGCCTGGGCCGGCAGGATCAGGTCGTTTTTCCAGGCGCCGATCATGTTCTTGATCTCGTCGACACCGTCGTCGCCCGAGTATTCCTTCTGCATGATGTCGGTCATCAGGGCTTTGACGTCGGTCTCGTCGAAGATCGAGAAGCCCGGTTTGTAGCCCAGCCGCACGTGTTCCTTGCGGATGATGTTCAGGCCCAGGTTGTGGAAGGTGCAGACCGTCAGCCCGCGACCTTCACCGGCACGCAGCAGGGTGCCGACCCGCTCCTTCATCTCGCGGGCGGCCTTGTTGGTAAAGGTCATGGCGACGATGTACTGGGCGCGGATGCCGCAGTTCTGGATCAGGTGCGCGATTTTGCGCGTGATCACACTGGTCTTGCCGGAGCCTGCACCGGCGAGCACCAAAAGAGGGCCGCCGACGTAGCTCACGGCTTCTTGCTGCCGGGGATTGAGTCGGGACATAGGTAAATTCAGGAGTCAGTCACGAAATGGGCCGGCATTTTAACAGGCTCAGCGAATTGTGCTGCTCTGTCCGACTTGTGACGTACCACGCTATCTGTAATTGCCGGTTTTGTTACTTTCACGCAGGATGCGCAACGAATTTGCGGCTAATGTTCGTAATTCCGGATACAAAGGGCTCGTTTTGATAACTGATGTCATTGTCATTGGTCATCGGGACTGCATAATGCCCGTCGCCTACATCTTTGCAGAGTCTAGGGAGCTAGCTTGTCTACGCCTGTCGAACCCTTGCGTTTGCTGCTACTGGCCGAAGAGCCAGCGTGGGCAGCGTTGTTGCGCGAGTGTCTGGCTCCGATGGGGAGCTCGGCCGTGCTCATCAGCGCGCCGAGTTGGGAGTCGGTCAGCAGCCTGTTCGATGACAACCGCAGCGCGGTGTTATTGACCATCCCGCAACTTCAACCGGCGCCGGGCCGTTGCAGCCTGCCGACGGTGTTGCTGCTCGACCATGAGCCGCTGACCCCGCCCGACGGTGTAAGTGACTGGCTGGTGCGCGATCATCTCGATCCGGGCATGTTGCGCCGTTGCCTGCGCCATGTGCGCGAACGTGGCGTGCTGGAAAACACCCTGCAACGCCTGGCCGAGCAAGATCCGCTCACCGGCATCGCCAACCGCCAGGGCTTCCAGACCCTGTTGACGGCGCGGTTGGCGGAAAACGACGGTCGCGGCCTGGCCCTCGGTCATCTCGACCTCGACAACTTTCGTTATGCCAATGACGCCCTCGGCCATCAGGCCGGTGACCGCCTGATTCTGCAAGTGGTGGCGCGGCTCAAGAGCCAGCTTGAAGCCGGCGATCAACTCGCGCGCCTGGGCAGCGATGAATTCGCGCTGTTGATCGACACCCGTCGCGCTCCTCAGCGTGCCGAGTGGATGGCCGAGCGCATCAGCGAAGCGCTGGCCGAGCCCTATTGGATCGATGGCGAAAGCTTGTTGATCGGCTCCAGCCTGGGCATTGCCCACGCCCGGGCCCAGGCCGGCGCGGACCCGCTGATGTGGCACGCGCACATTGCCATGCAGCAGGCCAAAAGCACGCAAGGTTGCACCTTTCACATTTTCAACGAGCGCATCAATCGCAATGCCCGCAGCATCGCCGACCTCGAAACCGAACTGCGCCGGGCACTGCGCCGCGACGAGCTGGAGTTGCACTACCAGCCACGCCTGAACCTAGAAGACGGACAGATCGTCGGCCTCGAAGCATTGGTGCGCTGGCGCCATGCCGAGCGCGGCTTGCTGCCTCCAAGCGAATTCGTGCCGCTGGCCGAGCAAAGCGGCCTGATCGTGCCGCTGGGCTACTGGGTGATTTCCCGGGCCTTGCGCGACATGCAGGCGCTGCTTGAACTGGGTTTGCCGCCGTTGCATATGGCGATCAACCTGTCGTTCCGGCAGTTCCAGGACAGCCAGTTGCTGTCGACCCTGAGCCGCCTGATTGCCGAGCGCGGCGTCGAGGCGCAGTGGCTGGAGTTCGAACTGACCGAAACGGCCGTGATGCGCCGCAGCGACCTGGTCAAGCAGACCATGGACGCCCTCGGGCGCCTCGGTGTGCGCTTCTCCCTCGACGACTTTGGCACCGGGTTCTCGTCGTTCGTGCACCTCAACAGCCTGCCGATCACTTTGCTGAAGATCGACAAGAGCTTTGTCGGTGGTATGGAGCAGCGTGAGGAGAACCGCAAACTGGTTCACGCGATGATCAACCTGGCGCACAACCTCAACCTTGAGGTGGTCGCCGAAGGTGTGGAGACGCCGGAGCAACTGGATCTGCTGCGCGGGTTCGAGTGCGATCAGGTACAGGGGTATTTGATCAGCAGGCCATTGCCGTTGGCCGAGCTGGTGGAGTATCTGGTGTTTGGCTCCAGCCAGCAGCCGCCGCTGGAAGTCCTGATCTGATCACGAGTAGTTGGTTGCCACGGAACCCTGTAGGAGCGAGCTTGCTCGCGATGGTCGTCAACGATAACGCTGGTTGGCAGGTGCCCCGCGGCGTTCTCGGATTTATCGCGAGCGGGCTCGCTCCTACAAGGGATCTCAGTCAGGCTGAGCGACTTCGAAGCGCTGCTCTGACGTCGTTTCGCGCTTGATCATCCGCTTCATCTTCCACTCAAACCCCAGCGTCAGGCTCACCGCCGCAAACGCCAGGCCCAGCGCCAGACCCCACCAGACACCCGTTGGCCCCCAGTCCAAGTGGAACGCCATCCACCACGCCGCCGGAGCGCCAATCAGCCAATAGCAGCCCAGGCCCACCAGGAACGTGGTCTTGGCATCCTTGAGCCCGCGAATGCAGCCCATGGCAATGGTTTGCGTGCCGTCGAACAGCTCGAACCATGCCGCCACCGCCAGCAGGCTCACGGCGAGGTTGATGACATCGCGGAACGCCGGGTCGTTATGGTCGAGGAACAGACCGACCAACTGATTCGGCAACAGCCAGAAAACCATGGCGAAACCCAGCATCGCCGCCGCCCCGAACGCAATGCCGACCCGCCCGGCCAGCCGCGCATCCAGCAGTTGCCCGGCGCCGTAATGCTGACCGATGCGCATGGTGATCGCGTAGGAAATCCCCGCCGGCACCATGAACGCCACCGAGACGATTTGCAGGGCGATCTGGTGGGCACCCAGTTGCGTGCTGCCCATGGTGCCCATGCACAGCGCGGCGAAGGCAAACAGCCCGACTTCCACCGCGTAGGTGCCGCCAATCGGCAGACCCAGACGCCACAGCTCCTTCAGGTACTGGCGATTCAGCCGCGACAGGCCCTGACGCAGCGGATAGGCCTCATAAGCCGGATGCCGACGAATGTGCCACGCCAGTGCAAGCGCCATCAGGTTGGCGACAATCGCCGTGACCAGCCCGATGCCCATCAGCCCCAGCTTCGGCAGGCCGAACATGCCGGTAATCAGCGCATAGTTGAGCAGGAAGTTGGCCACGGTTCCGCCCAGGCTGATAACCATCACCGGTGTCGCGCGGCCAATGGCGCTGGTGAACCCGCGCAGGGCCATGAAGCTCAGGTAGCCGGGCAGGGCGAACGGCAGGAAGATCAAAAACTGCCCGGCCATCTGGACATTGCTTTCGGTCTGGCCGAACAACAGCAGCACCGGTTTGAGGTTCCACAGCAGCAAACCGGCGACCAGCGCCATCAGCCATGCTAGCCACAACCCAGCCTGGGTCAGCCGGGTCGCCCCGAGAATGTCACCGGCTCCCTGACGGATCGCCACCAGAGTGCCGACGGCAGCAATCACGCCGATGCAGAAGATCGACACGAACGAATAGGTCGCCGCGCCGAGCCCGCCACCGGCCAGTGCCTCGGGACTCAGGCGCGCCATCATCAGGGTGTCGGTGAGGACCATCAGCATGTGCGCCAACTGCGAGGCAATCAGCGGCCCCGCCAGCCGCAGGATGGCCCAGAGTTCAGTACGTGCTGGATGCTGCATGGTCATCACGCTCGATTCTAGAAGTGGACAGGAAAGCGTCGATTCTCGGCGCTCTGCGGCGTTTGCACAAAGGGATAAAAAGGATGGATAGCATGATTCAAACTCATGCAGGATAGTTTCTGCTAGGGTATCCAAAAACCGCTGTAGGAGCTTTCCTGATGTCGCGTCGTCTTCCTCCCTTATATGCCTTGCGCGCATTTGAAGCGGCGGCGCGACACACGTCGTTTACCCGGGCCGCGGAAGAACTGTCGATTACCCAAAGTGCGGTCAGCCGACATATTCGTACGCTCGAAGAGCATTTTGCCTGCCGCTTGTTTCACCGCAGCGGTCGCAACCTGCAACTGACCGAGTCGGCCCGCTTGCTGTTGCCGGGTATTCGCGAGGGCTTCACCGCCCTGGAGCGCGCCTGCAATACCTTGCGCGCCGAAGACGACATCCTGCGCATGAAAGCCCCGTCGACCCTGACCATGCGCTGGTTGCTGGCGCGCCTCAGTCGCTTCCGTCATCTGCAACCGGGTAACGAAGTGCAGCTGACCAGTGCGTGGATGGACGTCGATTCCGTGGATTTCAACGACGAGCCGTTCGATTGTGCGGTGCTGTTAAGCAACGGACATTTCCCTCCGGACTGGGAGGCGATTTACCTGTTCCCCGAAGAGTTGATCCCGGTCGGCGCGCCCAACCTGCGGGGCGACCAGCCCTGGGATGTCGAGCGCCTGAGCAACACCGAGTTGCTGCACCCGACGCCGGACCGCCGCGACTGGCGCAACTGGCTGGAGCGCATGGGCTTGGCCGAACAGGTGTCGCTCAAGGGTGGACAGGTGTTCGACACCCTGGAACTGGGCATGATCGCTGCTGCGCGAGGCTATGGTGTGTCCATGGGCGATCTGCTGATGGTGGCGGAGGATGTGGCGCAGGGACGTCTGAGTTTACCGTGGCCGACGGCGGTCGCCAGCGGCGAAAAATATTACCTGGTCTGGCCGAAAACCCGTCCCGGAGGTGAACGTTTGCGCCGGCTCAGCGATTTCCTCTTGGGAGAGGTTCAGGCGATGGAGTTACCGGCGGTCGAGCACCTGAGCTGAATCATCGCGGGCAAGGCGGATCAGTCCCCAAGCTAATCGCACTTGGCATTGCTGGATAATTCCTTGCTTGCCTGTTTCAACTGGTTGCCCAGTTCGGCCGCGTTGGTGCTGTTGTAAACCCGGCCACCGGTGTTTTCAGCGATGCAACGTGACGGGCCGCCAACACCGATTTTCACTACATTGACCCGCAGGCGCGGTTGTTCCCTGGCGATTCGACGGGATACCGCGCACACGTCCTGCCCGCAACCGTCTTCTCCGTCGACAAACATCACGATAACCGCATCGTTATTGCGCCCGTCGACGGTACTCGCCGCGCGGGCCAGGCTGTCGGCCAGCGGTGTGCCGTCGTCGGGAACCAGACCTCGAATCCCGTTGATCAGCCGCGGGCGGTCGCCGAACTTGAACACTCCCCGGTCCGGTGTTCTTTCGCAGCCGGCGAAGGTGATCAGGCGTGTGTCGATCTTCGGGTCCAGCCCGTTGATCATGCTTGCCAGCGAGTCCTTGGCGACGTCCATGCGGCTGGGTTTGGCGGTGAGCCGCATGGTGCGGTTCGGGTCCAGGAGCTTGTTGAGGTCACTACCGAAGTACCAGTCCTCGTCGGCTTTCACTGACTTGATGTTCAAGTTCATCGAACCCGAGGTGTCGAGCACCACCACGAATTGCGGGATCTCTGCGTTCGGCGCATTTTTACGGCATGCGAAGTTGTCCAGCGTCGGGGCTGGTGGTGGGGCAGCCACTACCGGTTTTGGTGGTGGAACTGGTTTGGGTGGTGGTATCGGCTTGGGTTCCGGTGCCGGTTTTGGTGGCGGGACCGGCTTGGGTTCCGGTACCGGTTCTGGCGCGGGTTCTGGAACCGGAGCAGGTTTCGGTTCCGGTTCCACAACAGGCTCGGGGACTGGCTCAGCCGGTTTCTCAACCGGCGTCACCACCGGCGCCACCGGCGCCACCGGCGCTACAGGCGGAACCACGACAACCGGCTCTCGGTGCAGGAACCACCAGAGCCACAGCGCCAGAAGCAGCAACAGCAGCGCGAGCAAAGCCGCCGCGATCCACCAGCCACGACGCGATGGCGGCACGACCGGCGGCACGATCGGTTTGGGCGGGCGCTGGTTCCAGCGCACCACCAACGGCTCACCGTTGAGGCTGTAGAGTTTGCCCAGCTCAGGCGCGCCGAGCAGGCTGCGCAGGTCGTCCGCTTCCGTCGGTTGACCGCGATTTTGCAGTTCATCCGCCAACTGTCCGAGGGACGTCTGACGCACTTCATAGGTTTCCAGCAAGCGTCGTTGCGCGTCCTCGTTGAGGTCGGCATAGGGCGTGGGTTGGCCACCCAGTTCGGTCCACCATTCCAGCACGTCACCGCTGCCCAACCGCGGGATAGCAAACAGACTGGCGACGGTCGGCGGAAAGTGTTTCTGGATGAGGGCGACTTTGGCTTGCAGCGCACTCATCCCCTCCGTTGTGGCTTGCGCATCCCTGATGACCCGCTGCATGACGACAATTCCTGAAAAAGTGCAGGCATCCGTCGGGATGCCCTGCGGGGTGAAAAGTTACTCTTCGTAGCCGAGGCTGAATTGCAGCTGATTGACCTTCTTCTGCAACGCTTTGAGCTCTTGCTGCTTGGCCGCCAGTGTCGCGGGTGTTGATTTGGTCGTTGGCGCCGCTTGTGAAGCCTTGAGCTGCTTCTCGAGGTCGGCAATCTGCTTCTGCACCTGGGCTTCATTGCCCCGCCGAGCCTTGAGCGAGTTCAGCAGTTGCGCCAGCGACTGATTCAGCGCCGCCTGGGATTTCTGCTGGCTGGCCAGATCAGTCTTGGTGCTGAGCTGCTGGGCCTGAATGTTCTCGTACACCTGACGGAACATTGCGTTTTGCTGACGGGACTCGCTCAGGGCCAGCTCCTTCTGCTTGACCTGATCGCTGTAACCACCGGAGTAGTCGCAGTTCATCTTGGTCAGCATGCTGCTGTCGCGATTGGTCGCATCGCACTCGCCAGGCTGGGTCGCGCAACCGCTCAGGGCAAGGACGGCAGTGATGACCATCAGTTGTCGTAGTGTCATGTGCTTAGCCCAGGGTGATTGCGGAGCGTTGGCTGTACAGAGCGTCGACTTCTTTCTGCAAGGAGACGACTTTCTGGTTCATTCTCTGAATGTTCATGTCCACCTGCCTGATCTCGGCGCTGGTGCCTTGTGAACGCTCGGCGTCTGCCACTTTGTTGTACTCGGTGACTTTGGTACGCATGTTGGCCAGGTCTTTACGCAGACGCGCGATGTCCGAGTCGATCCCGGCGATTTGTGCCTGAGCCTTGCTCTTGTCGACTTTCTTGTTGGCGATGTCCTTTTTGATCTGGGCAATTTGTGCCTGGTCATCATTGATCACTTGCTGAGCGGTCGCGGTACGGGCGATCACCTTCTGCGTGTCTTGTTCGACGTCGCTGTTCATCTTCGCCAAACGGGTGGTGGTGTCGGCGTATTCGGCGCGACGTTGATCCAGGTAATAGTTCGCGCCCATGGCCACGCCACAGGCGGTAATGCCGGCGGCGATGACGCACACGGTTTTGTTGCTGCTGTTGGACAGCGCGCAAGCGAGGATACCGACACCGGCGCCGACGGCGCAGGCCTGGTATCCGGACTTGCTGAAGAACTCTGCGTCATTGCCTTGGGTCAGGCGCGGGTCGGCACCGTCGCCTTCGCCTTCGCCGAGCATAGAGCTGCCGGTATTGGCGCAACCGGTCATTAACAGGCTGCCGGCGACAACGAAAGCGATCTGTAGCTTGAAGCGAGTCCAAAGGCTGCGCGACATGGTGAAACTCCTACGTAACGGTGTTGACGCGTTGTTATTGAGTGACGGTTTTGCAGCTGGTCAGCCAGGCTCCAGTGTCGATTTTCTGTTTTTGCAGAAATGCCTTCTGATTGGCCCAGTGGGTGCGCAAGTAAGGTTTCAGGTCTTGCAGCTGTTTGTTACGGGTGAGGATTTCTTCCATTACCGGGACTTGCGTTTCAAGCAGTGGCTGGCCGTACAAGGTAGCGGATTCCACCAGGCTGCTGGCGTAGTAACGGCTGAGTTTGTGCAGGCGATCCTTTTGCTCCGCGAGTTTGCCTTTACGCATTTCGCAACTGGCGTCTTTGTCCGCGCTTTCGCAATTGAGCTTGTAGTTCTTTTGCAGGAAGTCCACGTACTGGCCGTCGTCGAGCATCTTGGTGCAAAGGAACGCACCCAGGTTGAGACTGGCGCGAATCGCCTGATCGCGGGTTTCTTCCTGCTGCTGGTTGCTGGCGCGCAGCTGGTTTTCCAGAGCCTGGAGTTTTTCCTTCAGCGCTTTGTCTTCGACGCCCGAGGCGAGGCTGTTCAGGGATTGTACTGTGCCTTTGTTGGCGGATTCGGTTTCCTTGCTGCCGGTGCCGAGTTTCTTCCAGCTGTTTTCAATGCTGGCGACCCGTTCGCGAGAGGTGAGGGTCGGGGAGACCAGCACCAGTCGCAGGCCGGTGGTCTTGTTTTTCACCTGGCCTTCAGCATTGTAATACGGCTCCTCCTTGCGCAAGGCGGTCCGCAGGTCGGCCTGCGCGGTCAGGTAGTTGCCGCCACGGACGACGTAGCCGCCGGCCTGCCCGTGCTGGCGGTCAAGTTTGTTCAGGCGAAACGGCTCGAACATCATTTCGTCGACGTTGCCGAGCATGTCATGCAGGCCCAGCGGGTTGGGCTTTTGCAGACCGGTCAATTGCACTTTGCCGTTGGACGATTGTGCCCCGGCGAACCACTCGTAGGCGTTTATGCCTTCTGGCATCGGGTAGTGCGTGTCGCGGAATTCAGCAGCACCGACTTCCAGCCCGCCGCGCGCGGCGAACTCCCACTCGACTTCGGTCGGCAGCCGCAAGAAGCCCTGCGCGCCGTCTTCCTTGGGCAGCTTGCCGGCGGCGTTTTTGCGCAGCCACAGGTTGTATTTGTCGGCGGCGTCGATGGCTTGCACCCAGCTCACCGCCGTTTGCGGCA
>Ga0209050_1001623_pt1 | contig 23076 bp, 15 predicted proteins | sample Araplavi_mTSA_r2_FD_184276 | JGI IMG/M metagenome (GOLD analysis project Ga0209050, IMG submission 184276) | Arabidopsis root microbial communities from North Carolina, USA - plate scrape MF_Cvi_mTSA_r2 (SPAdes) (version 2) | ecosystem: Host-associated > Plants > Roots > Endosphere | place: USA... | reverse complement strand
GATGCAGGCCGCGCGCGCCGACCTCGACCTGGGCGCGCTTGCGCAGCCGGTGGCGCCGCGCTTCCGGCTCGACGAACTCATGCTGCCGCCCGAGCAGACCCGCCAGATCGGCGAGATCGTCGTCGCCATGCGCAATCTCACGCGCGTGCATTACGAATGGGGCACTGCGCGCGCCTGGAACGAAGGCGGCCTGGCCGCCCTGTTCGCCGGCCCGCCCGGCACCGGCAAGACCATGGCCGCCGAGGCCATCGCGCGCGAACTCGGCCTGCCCATCTACCGCATCGACCTGTCGCAGGTGGTGAACAAGTACATCGGCGAAACCGAGAAGAACCTGCGCCGGCTGTTCGACGCGGCCGACTCGGCCGACGTGATCCTGTTCTTCGACGAGGCCGACGCGCTGTTCGGCAAGCGCACCGAGGTGAAGGACGCGCACGACCGCTACGCCAACCTCGAAGTGAGCTACCTGCTGGAACGCATGGAGCGCTTCAAGGGCCTGGCCATCCTTGCCACCAACCGGAAGAAGGACCTCGACGAAGCCTTCCTGCGCCGCCTGCGCTTCGTGCTCGAGCTGCCGCTGCCAGGCGCATCCGAGCGGCTGCGCATCTGGCAAGGGGCCATGCCGGAAGGCGTCGATGCGAGCGCGCTCGACCTGCCCTTCCTCGCACAGAACTTCGCCCTCGCCGGCGGCCACATCCGCGGCATCGTGTTCCAGGCCTGCCTGCAGAGCGCGAACGAAGGCGCACCGCGCGCGCTGGGCATGCCGGCCGTCATCCGCGCGGTGCACCGCGAGTACGCCAAGCTCGAGCGCGCGCACAGCCTGGACCAGTTCGGTCCCTACGCGCCGCTGGTCGCGGCACCGAGGAGCCCGTGATGAAGGCAGCAGCAGCCCGCCGCATCGTCATCGACCGGCTCGAGCTCGACCTGCGCGGCATCGACCCCGCCACCGCGCAGGCCGCTGCCCGCCTGCTGGGCCCTGCGCTGTCGCGCGCGCTGCAGCAGCGCGACTTCACCGCACGCTCGACGGAACGGCTGGACGCCGGGCGCATCGACTCGCCCTCATCGCCGCGACCCGCAGCGCTGGCCGCCCGCATCGCACGGCAGATCGCGCGCCAGGCCAGCACGCCGCGCACCGACCGGAAGACCACGCCATGAACCTGCTGCGCGGCGCCCTCATCGAATACGGCACCGACCTCATCGGGCCGATTCCGAACGTGGTCATCTTCCAGTACAACCCCGAGTCGCTCTCGCGCGTGCTGCAGATACCGCCGCGGCCCTCGGGCGCGACGCAGCGCGAGACCACGCAGGCCGGCGAGCACACCTTCGAGAAGATCAGCTTCAAGGCCCACTTCAGCGCCGCCAACCTGCTGGCCGACGACAAGGTGCTGGCGCGCACCTTCGGCATCGGCCCGCAGCTCAGCGCGCTCGAGAAGATGGTGCTGCCCAGCAGCAAGCTCGCGGGCCTGGTGGGCGCGGCCATCGACGCCATCGGCAGCGCCATCTCCGGCGCCGGCACGCCGCCCGCGGCGCAGCCGATTCCGCGCGAGAAGTACCCGCGCATCCTCTTCATCTGGGGCCTCACCCGCGTGCTGCCCGTGACCATCGACTCGATGACCATCGGCGAGCTCGAGTACGACGCGGCGCTCAACCCGCTGCGCGCGGAGGTCGACATCTCGCTGAGCGTGATCGCGGTCGACGGCTGCTCCGACGACGTGCTCGCCAAGGGGGCGCTCGCCTTCACCACCATCGCCAAGGAGGCGCAGGCCGTGGCCAACCTCGCCAACACCGTCGACCAGGTGGCCGACCTCATTCCCCTCTAGGAGCTCCGCCCATGTTCCTCGCCAACTCCCGCTACGCGAACGTGGCCACGGTCGAGACGGTGGCGTCCACCGGCGAGCGCGTCACCGCATTGCGGCTGCGCAGGCTCACGCCTGCGACCGGCGATCCGCAGACCGTGCAGGCCGCCGACCGGCTCGACCTGTTCGCGCAGGCCAACCAGGGCGATGCCACGCAGTTCTGGCATGTGGCCGACGCCAACACCGCACTCGACGGGCGAACGCTCGTCGAAGCCCCGGGCGACACGCTGGCCGTGCCGAAGACATGATGGCCGACATGCGCTTTCGCATCTGGTTCGGCGACCGCGCCGCGAGCGAGGACGAACTGGCGCGCGTGGAACAGATCGAGGTCACTCAGGAGATGGACGCCTTCTGGGAGGCGCACGTGCGCATGGCGCTGTGCCTCGACGAGCGCGGCACCTGGCAGCACTGGCCGGGCGACACCGCCACCCCGTTCTCGCGCGTGCGCATCGAACTCGACCTGGGCGACGGCCGCTTCGTGCCGCTGATCGACGGGCCCCTCGCGAGCGTCGATGCCAGACTCGACGCGCAGCCCGGGCGCAGCACCGCGACCATGGTGGTGCGCGACGACAGCGCCTTTCTCGACCGCGACGAGGAAGCCGAGCGGCCCTTCGAGAACAAGAGCGACAGCGAGGTCGCGGACATCCTGTTCGGGCGTTTCTCGCAGGTGATCGGCGAGAAGCGCATTCCGCCCACGCAGGGCACGCCCGCCACCACCACGCGGCGCGGCACGGTGCTGACCTTCCTGCGCCGGCTGGCGCGCCACAACGACCGTCACGCCTACGTGCTGCCGGCCGAGCAGCGGGGCGGCAAGAGCATCGGCTGCTTCCTGCCCGACCCGGCCGACGCCGCCGACCTTCCCGCGCTGGTGATGATCGGCATCGAGCGCAACCTCGCGGACGCCGAAATCACCGAAGACCCGCGCGGCCCCGAGCGGACCCGGGCACGCGTGCTGCGCGTGAACGACCAGGGCGTGACCCGCTTCGAGACCAGCGCGCAGGACCTCGGCCTGATGCGCGACCTGCCCGCGCAGCCGGCGGACCTCACGCCGCGCCGCCTGCTGCACCCGGCCGACAACCACCGCGAAGATCCGACCGCGGCCGTCACCGGCCAGGCACGGCGGCGCGGCTATGTCTACAAGCTGCGCAGCCGCGTGGTGCCGGGCTGCTACGGCGCGGTGCTCGTGCCCTACCGCAAGGTGCGCGTCGACGCGGGCGCCACGCCGTACAGCGGCGACTACCTCATCACGCGCGTGGTGCACCGCATCACGCCATCGCTCTACACGCAGGAGCTCGAAGCCAAGACCGACTCGACCAGCAGCGTCTGCGGCGCGGCCGTGGCCGAGGCGCTCGGCGGCGGGCTCAGCGTTTCCGTTTCAGCCAGCGTGGGGATCTTCTGACCATGATCGATCTCGCCGAACTCACCCTGGAGCGCGTCGTCGACCGCATCGGCTCCACCTACTACGGCAAGTACCGCGGCCTCGTGACGGACGTGTCCGACCCCGAGAACCGCTGCCGCATCAAGGCCACCCTGCCCGGCCTGCTCGACGGCGAGGAATGCGGCTGGGCCATGCCCGTGCTGCCGTTCGCGGGCGACGGCCACGGCATGGTCATGCTGCCGGCCATCGGCTCGGGCGTGTGGATCGAGTTCGAGGCCGGCAACCTCGACCTGCCGCTGTGGTCGGGCTGCTGGTTCGCGGACGGGCAGCGGCCCGACCCGCAGGGCGAGAAGGTGCGCGTGATCGTCTCCGAGAACGGCCACCGGATCGTGCTCGACGACGAGAACGGCGAAGTGAGGATCGCACACAGCGGCGGCGCCGAGATCGTGCTGAGCGGCGACGGCATCGCGCTGAGCTTCCAGGCCTGCAAGCTGGAGATCAGCGGCAGCGACATCTCGCTGAACAACGGGCTGATCAAGGTCGGGCTCGCGGGCGTGAGCCTGGTCAACGGCGCGATGGCCTTCGGAGTGCCGCCATGAGCGCGGCGCCGGGCCGCCCCAAGCGCGCGAACGCCCCCTCGGGGGGCAGGCGTGCAACGCCGTGGGGGCGTACATGATTCCGTTGCTGACGACCACCAGCACGGTGATGTGCCCGCACGCCGGCATGGCGCAGCTCTTCACCACCAACACCGAGGCGGTGATCGACGGCGCGCCCGCGCTGCTCGAGACCGACGTGCATCCCGTCGTGGGCTGCACCTTCTTCTCGGGTCCGAACCCGATGCCCTGCCTGCTCATCCGCTGGACAGGCGGCGCGGTGCAGACGAAGCTGCACGGCGTCGGCTTCCTGCTGCAGTCGAGCATCGGCGTCTGCTACAACGCCTTCCAGGCGCCTCAGGGCGTGGCGATCGTGGTGCAGACGCAGACGCGCGCGATGGGGATCTAGCCATGGCCATCCTCCCCAACGGCCGCCATCTCGCCTTTCCATTCCGCATCGCGCGCGACGGCCGCACCGCCGCGCCGGCGTCGGATGCCGATCAGGTGCGCGACGAGCTGCTGCAGCTGCTGCTCACCGCGCCGGCCGAGCGCCTGTTCCTGCCCGAGTTCGGCGCCGGGCTGCGCAAGCTGGTGTTCGAGCCCGCCTCCGACGTGCTGCGCGGCGTGGTCAAGGCGCGCATCACGCAGGCGCTGTCGCGCTGGCTCGGCCACCGGCTCACGGTGGAGCTGATCGAGGTCGACTGGGACGACGGCCTGGCCATGCTCTCCGTCACCATCCGCTACCGCCCGGCGGGCAGCCCCGATTCGCGCATCGTGAAGTTCCAGAGGGCCGGATCATGAGTGCCGTGGTGTTCCAGGAACTCGCCGACGACCGCGCCGACGTGCTCGCGGGCAAGAACCTCAACGGCATGAAGCTGGTGCTGGTGGCGCTGCCGCCGGGCGCCGATCCCGACCATGCGGACCTCGACCTGCGCTTCTTCAACGAGCTGCACGTGGCGGCGATCCTGGCCGAGATCGCGGCCACGCCGGCGCGCGCGGCACAGATCTTCCGCGTGCGCGGCGGCACGCGCGTGCCGGCGGGCGCCGCTGCGGGGCAGGTCAAGGTCACGGCGGTGTCGGGCATCGACGCATCGCGGCTGTCGCTGCGCGTGGCGCCGGTGGGCGATTACTCGACCTACACGCTGGAGCTGGTGTGGGACGGCAGCCGCATCGATCCGTTCTTCTCGTCCATCGGCTTCAAGTTCAGGCCCGGCTGCTTCACCAACGACTGCGCGCCGCCGCAGGACGGCCCGCCGCTGCAGCCCGGTCCGAAGATCGACTACCTGGCACGCGACTACGATTCCTTCCGCCACACGCTGATGGTCGCCATGGCCGAGCGCGTGCCAGGCTGGAAGAGCACCAGCGAAGCCGACCACGACCAGGTGCTGATCGACCTGTTCGCCGCCGCCGCCGACGAGCTGGCCGACTACCAGGACCGCGTGATGGCCGAGGCCTACCTGGCCACCGCGCGCAAGCGCGTGACGCTGGCGCGGCAGGCGCGGCTCATGGATTACCACGTGCACGAGGGCAACCAGGCCAGCACCTGGCTCGCGCTCGAGGTGGTCGCGGGCCAGGCGCCCTTCCGTCTCGACGACCAGGACCTGCTGGTGTGGACCGGCGTGTCGCCCGCCGAAGACGACGCGGTGTTCTTCGCCAGCCGCGAACGCTTCCTGCCGCCCGCGCAGCGCCAGCGCTTCGACCCGCTCGTGAACCGGCTGCGCATGCACACCTGGCGCAATGCGCAACCCGCCCTGCGCGCGGGCAGCACCGTGGCCGACGTGGTGCCGCTGGTGCCCGGCGCGGGGCAAGCCGAGGCCGATGCGCTGCGCGACCTGGTGCGCACGGGCGCGCAGCGGCAGTTGCTCATTGCCGAAGAGCTCAACCCGCTCACCGGCCTGCTGCCCGGACGCAACCGCGCCAAGCGGCAGCTGCTGCGGCTGCTGTCGGGCGACGACGCCGCGCAGACAGTGCACGACCCCGTCACCGACACCTGGCTGGTGCGCCTGCAGTGGCGCGACGAGGACCGCCTGCGCTTCGACTACAGCTTCACCACCTTCTGCGCGGGCGTGCCGAAGGAGGACATCTCGCTGTTCTTCGGCAACCTCGTGCCGGTGCACGAAGGGCTGCCGATGGCGGTCGATTTCTTCGAACCCGGCGCCCTGCTGCCAAGCGACACCGCCAGCCACAAGCACCGCTACTACCAGCGGCTGGAGCGCCACGGCGATCCGAACGACTGGGTGCTCGCCCCGCTGCCCGAAGGCCCGCTGGCCTACCTGCCCGCACCGATGGACGGTGCCGTGGACGGCGAGGTGCCCGCGCGCTCCACGTTGCAGGTGAGCGTGGTCAGCGGCATCGAGACGCAGGCCTGGACGGAGACCGAGAGCCTGGTGCACAGCGACGACTCGGCCTCGTTCGGCCGCCGCTTCATGGTCGAGACCGACGAGCGGCGTCGCAGCACGCTGCGCCTGGGCAACGGCATCAACGGACAGTTGCCGCCCTTCGGCGCCGAGCTGCACACGCAGTACCAGATCGGCGGCGGCCACGAAGGCAACGTGGGCGCCGACCAGCTCGTGAACATCGCCGCGCTGGCCGGTGCGCTCGAGGGCGCGTTCACCGACGCCTGGAACCCCTTCGACGTGACCGACGGCCGCGACCCCGAGCTGCCCGAGCGCATCCGCCGCAACGCGCCCGAGGCCTACCGCGCGCGCCAGTTGCGCGCAGTGACGCTGGCCGACTACGTGCGCCGCGCCGAGGAAGTGCCGCGCGTGTCGCGTGCCGTGGCGCGCTATGCCTGGACCGGCAGCTGGCGCACCGTGCGCGTGGTGATCGACCCCGCCGGCAGTACCGTGCTCGACGAGGCCCTGCGCGCCGACGTGGCCGCGCACCTGGAAGCGGTGCGGCTGATCGGCGAAGACCTGGAGCTGCGCCCGCCGCACTACATCCCCATCGAGCTGCGCATCGTGGTGTGCGCGCGGCCCGACCAGTGGGTGGAAGACCTGCGCTTCGTGCTCGAGCAGGAGTTCTCCGACGGCTACACAGCCGACGGCCGGCCCGGCTTCTTCCATCCCGACGCGTGGACCTTCGGACAGGCCCTGCACCGCAGCGCCGTTGAAGGCCGCGTGCACCGCGTGGCGGGTGTCGAGCACCTGGTGTCGATCACGATGAAGCGTTTCGACGCGCCTTCGCCCGGCGTGCCCGGCGCCGAGGTGCTGGAGATGGGCTTCGACGAAGTGGTGCTCTGCGCCAACGACCCCGATCACCTCGAGCGCGGCCTGGTGCGCATTGAGGTGAAGGGCGGGAGGCAATAGCCATGGCCTGCGATCCGCTCATCACCGACGGCTTCCGGTTTCCGCGGCTGCCCTTCAACCGGCCCGGCCTGCCGCGCATTGCGTGGCGCATCGGCCGCTACCCGGACTTCGTGGAGGCCATGACGCGCCACATCGACGCCGCGCCCGAGCTGGCCGAGTGGACGCACCGCGATGCCGACGACCCGGCCATCGCGCTGATGCAGGGCGCGGCCATCCTCGGCGACATCCTGGGCTTCTACCAGGAGCACTACGCCAACGAAGCCTACCTTCGCACCGCCGCCTGGCGCACCAGCGTGGCCGACCTGGTGCGGCTCACCGGCTACCGGCTCGCGCCCGGCATCGGCGGGCGGGCCACCTTCGCGTTCGAGGCGCGCGGCACGCAGCCGGTGACGCTGCGCGCCGGTTTCCCGGTGAAGGCCGACCTGCGCGACGTGAGCGCACCGGCCGACTTCCAGACCACCGGCGAACTCGTCGCCTGGCCGCATCTCGGGCGCTTCAACCTGTACCGCGCACGACAGTACGGCTGGATCATCGGCGCGGGGCAGGCGCGCGTGGAGCTGGCCACCGTGGGCGGCGCCGGCGACTCGGCCTCGCTCGAGGCGGTGGAACTCAGGAAGGGAGACCGGCTGGTGCTGGTGCCCGAGGAGAACCTGCTGGGCCTGCAGTTCCAGCTCGCGCTGGGCTGGACGCTGGCCCAGAGCTACGAGGAGATCGTGGTCGTCGAGAAGGTCGAGCGCCAGCTCGGCCGCGTGATCCTCACGCTGGCGGGCAACTTCACGCACGGCTGGTTCACGCATTGCCGCGCTTTCCTCCTGGGGCGCAGCTTCCGCCACTTCGGCGCGAGCGCACCGCCGCAGTTCGTGGAAAGCACCGGCGGCAGCGCGCCCGTCACCAACGTGAGCACCACGCCCTTCGCGCGCGGCACCAAGGCGACCCTGACCTACGCGAGCCCCTACATGACGCTCGATGCGCAGACCTTTCCGCTCGAGCAGGAAGTGCACGACCTGGCGGCCGGCGGCACGGCGCTGGTCACGGGCGTCGTCGGCTTCCCGGTGGCGGTCGCGCGCACCATCGCCACGGTGCGCTCGCAGTCCGCGCGCTGGGGCAACCTGAACATGCCCGCGAGCTTCGTGCGGCTGCACCGCGCCATCGCACCCGACTGGACCTCGGCCTTTTCTGCATTCCCCGCGCTGGCCGACCTGCGCACGCTGCGGCTGCACGAGACCAAGGGGCCGATGCTGCAATTGCGCCCGGTCGCCAGCTTCGCCGCCACCGCCTTCGCCAACGGCACGCAGGCGCTGAACTTCTACGGCAGCGCGGCGCAGGCCAGGGCGCTGGCAGGACGCAGGCTGCACCTGTCGCACGCGGACGGCCGCAGCGTCGAACTCACATGCACGAACGTGCCCGGCGATTTCACGCAGGCCGACCCCGACCCGGCGCGCATGTGGCCGCTGTCGTTCGACCGCGCGCCCGCGCCGTTCACCCGCGCCGACTTCGACGAAGTGAAGCCGCCGGTCACCGTGTTCGGCAACCTCGCCGATGCCACGCAAGGCAAGCAGGAAACCGATGCGGTGCTCGGCAACGGCGACGCGCGCCAGACGCTGCAGACCTTCCCCCTGCCGAAGTCACCGCTGACCTACCGGCTGTCGAACGGCGCCGTGCCGCCGCAGACGCCGTTCCTCGAGGTCTGGGTCGGCGGCAGGCTGTGGACGCGCGTCGACAGCTTCTTCGGCCACGGGCCGCAGGAGGAGATCTACATCGTGCGCGAGGACGCCGAGAACCGCAGCTTCGTGCAGTTCGGCGACGGCGAGATGGGCGCGCGCCTGCCTTCGGGCGTGAAGAACGTGGTCGCGCGCTACCGCAGCGGCACCGGCGCGCGCGGACCGGTCAAGCCCGGCGCCACGCCCTCGTCGAGCGAGCGGCCCGACGGTTTCGACAAGGTGTCGCTGGCCGGCATCGTCTCCGGCGGCGCCGACCCCGAGGACGCCGACAAGGCACGCGAGGCCGCGCCCGGCAAGGTGCAGAGCCTGGGGCGCCTGGTGAGCCTGCGCGACTTCGAGACCGAGACGCTGTCGGTGCCGGGCGTGACGACCGCGACGGCGGCCTGGGACCTGTACCAGGGCGTGCCCGCGGTGATCCTGCGGGTGCTGCTCGAGGCCGGGCGCGAGGCCGAGTTCGCGGACGTGCGTGCCACGCTCGCGCATGCACAGCGCTGCCGCGGGCCCGACCGCTTTCCGGTCATCGTGCAGCAGGCGTTGACGAGGTACGTGTTCGTCGACGTGACCTATGCACGCGACCCGGGCTGGCGCGCGGAAGACGTCGACGCGGCCCTGCGCGCCGCGATGGGGCTGGCGGGCGATGCAGACAACGAGCGCACCGGCCTGTTCGGCCTGCGCGCGCGACGCCTCGGCGAGCGCGAGTACGCGAGCCGCATCGAAGGCCGGCTGCAGAACGTGCCCGGCGTGCTGTGGTGCCGCGTGGCAGCGATGGGCCGCTTCGCGGCGGATGTGACGGACGTGTCGACGCTGGTGCTGCCCAACCCGCCGCGCCCGCTGGCCGCCCTGCTGCCGTGCACGCCGCGCGAGCTGCTGCAGCTGCTGCCCGCGCACCTCACGCTGACGCCCGCGGCCGAACCTTCGGCAGGGGAATGTGCATGAACACCCAACGCCCGGCGGTCCTGCGTTGCTCCTTCCCCCGCTGGGGGAAGGCTGGGATGGGGGCAGGCAGAGCGCCCTATGGATACGCCGCTTGCCCCCACCCCTGCCCTCCCCCGGAAGGGGAGGGAGAAAGACAAGGACCCCGCTCCTCCCCCCTCTGGGGGAAGGCCGGGATTGGGGCAGGCAGAGCGCCCCATGGATACGCCGCTTGCCCCCACCCCTGCCCTCCCCCGGAAGGGGAGGGAGAAAGACAAGGACCCCGCTCCTCCCCCCTCTGGGGGAAGGCCGGGATGGGGGCAGGCAGGGCGCCCCACGGATGCGCCGCTTGCCCCTGCCCTCCTCCGGTAGGGGAGGGAGAGAGACAAGGACCCCGCTCCTTCCCCCTCTGGGGGAAGGCTGGGATGGGGGCAGGCAGAGCGCCCCACGGATACGCCGCTTGCCCCCACCCCTGCCCTTCCCCGAAATGCGAGGAAGAAAGACAGGGAGCACCCGCATGAGCACCCCCACGGTCCCCCTCTTCGACCGCCTGCCCGAGATCTACCGCACGCGCGACGCGGAGCAGTCGCCTGCCTACCCGCTGCGCGCGTACCTCGGTGCCATCGAGGAGGCCTTCGGCGCGCTGCATGACGACATCGGCCGGCTCTACGACAACCTCTTCATCGACACCTGCGAGGACTGGGTGGTGCCCTACCTCGGCGACCTGCTGGGCACCACGCACCTCAAGGGCGATCCGCGCACGCTGCGCGCCGACGTGGCCGACACCATCGCCCTGCGCCGGCGCAAGGGCACGCTCGGCGCCATCGAGCGGCTGGCGGCGGACCTCACGGGCTGGGCCTGCCGTGGCGTGGAGCTGCGCGAGAACCTCGGCTGGCGCCAGAACCTGAACCACCAGCGGCCCGATGCGGGCGGACTGCCGCCGTGGGGCGGCGAGAACATCACGCGCTTCATGGTCCCGCGCGGCGGCACCGCGCCCATCCGCGACCCGGCTTCGCTCGCGCTGCTGGGCACGCCCTTCGACAGCTTCGCGTACACGGCCGACGTGAAGCCCGCGGTCGACGACGTGCGCCACGTCAACCTGCCGAACCTGGCGATCTTCCTGTGGCGGCTCGCGGCCTGGCAATGGCCTGCGCAACTGCCGCTGGTGAAGGGCGTGAGCGACCTCGGCGCGCAGCCGGCACCGCTGGCGCGCTTCGCGATCCGGCTCGACCTGCATCCGCTGGACCGGCCGGTGCGGCTCTTCAACATCGCGCGGCCGGCCGACCCCGACCCGGGAGCCTCCGGCGGCGTCGTCGCACCGCTCACGCAGCCCGACGCGGTGCCGGGGCCGATGCTCGATGCGCGCATCACCACCGGCGCGCCGGCCGGCCACCCCGAGGCCTATGCGCACGTCGACTTCTTCGACGACACGGCCGCACCGCCCACCGGGCTCGACCTGGCGAACGTGGGCCTGAACATCTTCCTGCCGCAGTCGGCGCAGGCGGCCTTCGCAGCCACCGCCTGGCAGTTCCGCGGCGACAACCTCTGCGCCTGGGAAACCGGCCTGCGCGAACCGGTGGCCGACGGTGAGATCGTGATCGACCCCGACATCGGCCGCGTGCTGATCGGCGTGGGCAGCGCGCAGCAGCGCGATGCACTGGTCAGCGGCACGGTGCCGCTGCTCTACACCAGCTTCACCTGTGCCAGCCCCGGCCCGGTCGGCGCGCAACCGGTCGTGCGCGCACCGTTCGGCCGCACCGGCGTCGAGCTGCGCGAGGCCAGCGCGCTGCCGGGCGGCACCTCGCTGCAGGCGCAGATGGACAACCTCGACGCCGCCACGCAGCCGGTGGTGATCGAGATCCAGGACAGCGGCGTGCATCCGCTGGACATCGGGGCGCTCGCGGGCACCGCAATCGACGGCGGCGTGTCGGTGCGGCTCGCGCATTCGCTCACGGTGCGCGCGGCCGACGGCCACCGGCCGGTGATCGTGCTGGCGCAGCCGCTGGGTTTCCGCCCGGTCGATGCGGTGGATGCCACGCTCGACGCGCCCGCGGTGCGGCTCGAAGGCCTGCATATCGCGCCGGGCACGGGCTTTGCGGCGGGCAGCGCGCTCATCGCGCGCGCCGCGCTGGCGCGGCTGGAGATCATCGGCTGCACGCTCGACCCCGGCGGCCATGCACTGCGCGACGACAGCCGCGCGCCGATGACGCCCGCCCTGCGCCTGGAGGACGGTTACGGCTTCGCCCAGGCGGCCGACCGCGACGCCTTCGTGCCGACGCCCGACATCGTGCTGCAGCGCTCCATCGCCGGCGCAATCGCGGTGGACGAGCGCTACCGGCTCGACATCGCCGACAGCATCGTGGACGCGGGCCTCGGCGTGGGCGACCCGGCCGGCGGCAGCTTCGCCATCGGCGCCGCCACCGATCCGGCGAACGGCTGGGGCGCGCCGCTGCAGTTCCAGGGCCTCACCGCCTTCGGTCCGGTGCGCGTGAGCCGGGTGGGTGGCGCCGGCGGGCTGTTCGCGCAGCGCTTCGAGGTGCTCGACAACCAGCACGGCTGCATCAAGTGGAGCTGGTTCAGCGGCGACGCCGACCGGCTGCCGCCCAACCATTTCTGCCTGCACGGCGGGAGCGTGGGCGACGCCCGGCTGGCCTTCACCGCCGAGCGCTTCGGCGACCCCGGCTACGCGCAGCTGGCGCGCGGCAGCGACGTGCGCATCCGCACGCGCGGGCCCGACGACGACGCGATGGGTGCCTTCGGCTTCCTGCTCGAGGCGCACAAGTGGACGAATCTTCAGGTGCGGTTGCGCGAGTTCATGCCTGTCGGCGTGCGGCCGCTGGCCGTGCCGGTGACGTAGACACGACGAGGGGGCTCTCATGCAAGGCGATTTCTCCAACCTCGACTTCGACCCGCATGCGCACGAACGCGGCGTGGCACCCGCTGCCAACGGCGTGCTGCGCAACGTCAACGGCGTGCTGCACCAGCAGGGCCGCGTGTCGCTGGACACCGATTTCACCGACGCCCAGCTGCTCGAGCTCGGCTGGCAGGGCCAGGCCGGGCGCGACATCATCGGCGCGGGCGTGTGCGCGGTGCCGGCCACCGAGCCCGACGGCTTCAAGGTGCAGTCGGCCGCGGTGGTGAACGGGCAGGTGCACGTGCAGCTGCACCCGGGGCGCGCCTGGGCGGACGGCATCCTGGCGCGGCTGGCCGGCGCCGCCGCGGACCCTGCCGCGCTGGTCGAGCGCACGGCCGCCTACTTCGGCCCGCCGCTCTCGAGTCCGTTGCCCACGGCCGACAGCATCGACGACGGCATCCGCGACGCGGTGATCCTCGAGGTGTCGGAGGAATCGCTGCATGGCTTCCAGTACCCCGAGCGGCTCATCGAACCTGCGCTCGGAGGCCCCGACACCACCGAGCGCGCGTACGTCAACTACCGCCTCCGGCTGCTGCGGCTGGGGCCCGACGAAGACTGCGAGACGATCCGCGGCAGGCTGCGCGACGACCTCTCCGCCAAGGGGCGCCTCACCGCATCGCTCGCGCCGGTGATCGCCATCGCGGGCGACTGCCCCGTGGTCGGCGGCGGCGGGTACACGGGCTTCGAGCACAACCTGTACCGCATCGAGATCGCCGACGCCGCCGCCGGCGCATCGCGCTTCAAGTGGTCGCAATGGAACGGCGGTCTCGCCGGGCGCGGGCGCTTCGACGCCACCGTGAACCCGCCGCGCGTGACTGTCGACGCCGGGCGCGCGGCCGTCATCCATTCGGGGCTGAACGCCTTCTACCTGGAGGCGCTGCAGTACGACGAGGCCATCGGCGCCTGGCAGGTGACCTATGGCGCCATGGCCACGCTCACCACCGACCACGACCTCGAACTGACGGTGCCGCCCGTGTTCGGTGCCCTGCCCTCGACCACGGACTCGGTGTTCTTCCGGCTGTGGAACGGCATCGAGGACATCGCGGCGTTCACCAACGCCGTCGACCCCGTCGAGCTGCGCGACGGCATCCGGCTGGCGTTCGACGCGCCTGCGAACGGCAACTACCGCGCCGGCGACTACTGGACCTTCGCGGTGCGCGCGGGCGAGATCGCCAACCCCGCGGTGCTGGTGGACGACGCGCCGCCCGTGGGCATCGTCTACCACCGCGTGGCGCTCGCCGAGATCGACTGGACCGGGCGCCGCAACACCGACATCTCCGGCGCCATCGAGGACTGCCGCAAGCGCTTCCGCCCGCTCACCAACCAAAAGATCTGCTGCACCTTCCTGGTCGGCGACGGCGTGTCGAGCTTCGGCGACTTCAACGAACTCGAGGAGGCCGCGCGCCACCTGCCGCTGGCCGGCGGCGAGCTCTGCCTGCTGCCCGGCCTGCACCGCGCCAACCTCGCGCTCACGGGCCGGCGCAACGTGGTCATCCACGGCTGCGCGCGCCGCTCCATCGTGCTGCCGCGCACCGACACGCGCACGCTGCCGATCCTGTCGTTCACCGACTGCGACGGCATCGAGGTGCGCGAGCTCGACCTCGTCACCTACGACGGCATCGCCGTGGCCATCGAAGGCACGGCCGAGGGCAGCTGCCGCGACCTGCGCGTGCACGGCTGCCGCATGATCGCGCGCACCAACGCCATCCGCGCGACGCAGGCGGCGGCGCTGAAGATCGACGACAACCGGCTGCACCTGCTCGACACCGTGGACGGGCGCGCCACCGTGTCGATCAACGCCGACGACGTGCTGATCGAGCGCAACACCCTGGTGCTGCTGCCCTTCGTGGACGACACGCCCAACGACCCCGACACGCCCGACGACGACCCCACGCGCGACCCGGCCGACCCGTGCGCGCGGCCGCAGGTGATCTACCGCTTTCCCAAGCTGGTGCTGCTCTATGCCTTCAAGGTGTGGGCCTTCGCGCTGGTCAAGCTGGTGCCCAGGCAGCCGTACCGCGCCTTCGGCGGCATCCATGTGCGCGAAGGTTCGGAGCGCGTGCGCATCGTGGAGAACCGCATCGTGGGCGGCGGCGGCAACGGCGTCACGCTGGGCGGCGACATCGACCCGCCACCGCCGGTGATCATCCTGCGCGGCAGCGGCAGCGACAGCCTGCGCGCATCGCTGTCGACCGCCACAGCGGCCGCCGCCGCGCCCGAAGCCCCGGCGGCAGCGGTCAACGTGACGGCCAGCGGACAGTTCATCGCGCTGGTGCAGGACGAGAAAGGCAAGCCGGTGCCCGAGGTCGACGTGTACCTCGAGGCCGGCACCACCGCCACCGACCGCAGCGACGCGCAGGGCATGGCCAGCGTGAAGACCGCCGCGGGCGCCTACACGCTGGACGTGTCGCCGCAGTACCGCGTGCTGCGCGTGGCCGAGGCGCGCGATGCCGATGGCGTGCTGGTGAACGCGGTGACCGTCGCACCGCGCGCGGTGAACGCCGCGGCGGCCCGGCGCGGCTTTCTGCACGCGATCGGCATCGAGGGCAACGACATCTCGATGATGGGCCTGTCGGGCATCGGCTTCGCGCTGCGCGAGGGCGCCACGCTGGCGGCCGCGGCGCCGGCGGTGCCGGTCAACGACCCCAAGGGGGCGCTGCTGGCGTACATCGACGCGGCGATCCTGAACCTCGCGCTCACGCCGCTGCTGCGCGCCACCGACCTGGTGCGCGACATGACCATCCTGGCCAACCGGCTGCACGACAACCTGCGCAATCCCTTCACCGACGCGATGCGCAAGGATGCGCAGGTGATCGGGCGCGGCGGCATCTCGCTGGCCGTGGTCGAGTCGGTCGTGATCTCGGGCAACCACGTGTACGAGAACGGACCCAATGCCATCGACCCGGTGTGCGGCGTGTTCGTGGGCTACGGCAACGACCTCGAGATCACCGACAACGTGCTGGCCGGCAACGGCACGGTGGCCATCGGCGCCGACGACAACCGCCAGCAGGGGCTGCGCGGCGGCATCTACATCCGCTTCGCCGGCGCGCTGACCTCGCAGTATTCGAGCTCCAGCGGGCGCAAGCCGGCGCTGCGCGTGCACGACAACCGCGTCGACCAGCCGGCCGGGCGCGCGCTGTCCAGCTATGCCTTCGGACCGGTGTCGGTGGCCAACAACCACCTCAACAGCGAGTACAGCGGACGCCTCGGGCTGCTCGATACCGTCGTGGGCGGCGTGCTGCTGTTCAACCTGGGCGGCATCCACCGGCTGCTGGCGCGCACGCTGGGCAAGTACTTCGACAACGCGAATGCCTACGCGGCGCGCGCCGAGCTGGTGCTGCCTGGCGGCGAGACGCTGTTCGACGACAACTACGTGCGGCTGGGCAGCGTGAACCGGTCGCTCGTGTCGCAGGCGCTGCTGTGCTTCGACGACCTGGGCTACTCGGCCAACACCTCGTCCGTGTTCCGGCGCGAGCCCTTCCTGGCCAACGCGGTGCTGATGGGCGACACGGTGCGCGCCACCGGCTCGCGCTTCCGCGAGGATGCGAACCACACCATCTCGGCGCTGACGCAGGGCTTTCGCACCAACATCACCGCGCTCAACCAGGCCGACCACTGCATCGTGGCGCGGCCCGCCCGCGCGGGCACGAACCCGCTGCCCACCGTCGACACGCCCAACCAGGTGCTGGACGCGGCCTTCTGCGAGCGCACCTTCGGCAACGGTGCCGGACTGGCGCAGTTCGCCACGCAATCGCTCTCGGCCAACGCGCGCGAACTGGGCGGCACGCTGCCCGACAACGCCTTCACCACGGCCGAGATGGGCAACCTCTCGCGCCAGTACGCCGCGCGCTCGATGGCCGTGGCCAACGAGACGCACGTGGCCACCACCAAGGCCTACAGCTACGAGGCGCAGCGCCTGTCGGTGAAGCTGGGCGCCGACCATCCCGTGGCGCAGGCGCTGCAGGCACAGGCCGACGCCGGCGCCGAGACCTCGCGCGTGATCGCGAGCAGCGCCGAGGTGGCGACGGTGCAGGTGCCGACGGCTGTGGACGGCGGCGCCACGCTGGGCGGGCGCTTCGTCAACGCGCGCGGCCAGGGCCAGCAGGGCTACGTGGTGGGTCTGCTGCGCGCCAACGGCACGCAGATCGACGTGGTGGGAACCACCGACGCGGCCGGCGCGTTCTCTGCCGTGTACGACCCCAAGCAGACGGCCGCGCTGGAAAAGGAAGGCGACCTGTTCCTGCGCGTGACCGACGCGGCCGGCAAGCAGGAGATCGTGCGCAGCAAGGACCCCGTGCGCCTGGGCCCCGGCGCCAACGTGCAGGTCACGCTGACCGGGCCGGTGCGCATCGTGCCGAAGTCGGTGGCGGTGGACGGCACGGTGATCTTCGGCACGCGGACAACGCCCTCTGCGCCGCCGCCGCCTCCGCCCCCCTCACCGCCGGCACCGCCGGCGCCCACACCGCCGGCACCGACGCCGCCCGCGCCCAAGGTACGCACACCGCTGGAAAGGCTGGACGTTGACGAAGCCACGCGAAAGCGGCTCAATGCAGCAGGCATCGTCGATGTCGAGGGCGTGCTGGAGATCGCGCCCGCCAAGCTGGCCGATGCACTGGGCGACAAGCAGCAGGCGGCCACGCTGATCGAACGCGCGAAGCGCATCCTGGCGGCCAGCCCGCCACCCGCGCCATCGCCAGTGACGCCCGTGCGGCCGGTCGGCCGCGCGGCAGGCAGGAAGACGCCGAAGAAGAAGCCGTAGCGGCCGGTGGCCGTCCACGATTTCATCGACTTCATGGGTGTGTGCCGAAGGAGAACGCAATGCCGGTCTTCCAATCCGCCAACCGCAGCGCCAGCGAGCCGCGCCATGCACGCCGCGCGTCGGGCACTGCCATGCGCTCTTCGATGCCGTCGACATCGCCGGCACCGTCGTCGTGCGCCTGCGGCGGCACCTGCCCGCGCTGCGCCGGCAGGCAGGAGAGCGGCGAGCGCCACGACGGCGTGGTGCACGGGCCCGCGGGCTCGTCCAACACCTTCACCGACTGCCCGGCCAACTGGAAGCCCGTCGCCAACGCGGCGCGCACGCTGGGAGCGAGCTGGCTCGCCAACGTGGTGGCCGGCCTGGGCGCGTTGCCCAGCCCGATACCGGCGAAGGTTGCGACGCTGCTGAGCCGGCACTTCCACACCACCTACAGCAAGGACATCGCGACCATCCTGGAGCGCTACCGCAAGCTCAACACGGCGATCAAACAGGCCATCGACTTCCAGTGCGAGACATCGTGCGACAAGGACGTGCTGGCCTACGTCTACTCCGTATGGAGCGACCTGCATGTGTGCCCCTACTGGTTCAACTCCCCCGCCGACCTGCAGGCCAGCACGGTGGTCCACGAGCTGGCGCACGACGTGATCGGCGCCGACGACAACGCCTACGAATGGGAGACCGCCAAGTACGCGGGCATGTCGGTGAGCGACGCCATGGACAACGCCGATTCGTACGCGCACTTCGCGTGGGACGCCTCCAAGCCCTGAGCATCGCCATGCCCGACGCCGCCTCCGCCACGAAGAAGCCTGCCACGCCGCATCGCAGCGCGGCCGCGATGCACGCGAAGACGCAGGTGCAGCGGCGCGAATGGCGCATTCCCGCGGCCTCGCGGCCGGCGCCGCAGCGTGCGCCCGCCGCCTGCTCGTGCGGCGGCGGATGCCCGCGCTGCAAGGCGAAGGCCGCGGAGGCCACGCAGGGCGCGCACGGCCCGGCGGTGAGCCAGCCCGGCGACTTCCACGAGCGCGAGGCCGATGCCATGGCCGCGCGCATCGTTGCGGGCGGCCGGGCGCGGGGTGCGTCGGCGCGCGGCGTGGGGCTGCAGCGCGCGGCGCGTTCCGGTGCACCGGCGCGCGCACCCCAGGGCCTCGACAGCGGCGGCCTGCGCTCGGCCTCCCGGCCGCTCGACGCGGCCACGCGCAGCTTCATGGAATCGGGCTTCGGCGCCGACTTCGGCGCGGTGCGCGTGCACACCGGCAGCGAGGCGGCGCGCAGCGCGGCGGGCGTGCATGCGCGCGCCTACACGGTGGGCAACGACATCGTGTTCGGCCCCGGCGAATACGCGCCCGCCAGCACGAGCGGCAGGCGCCTGCTGGCGCACGAACTCGCGCACGTGGTGCAGCAATCGCGCGGCGAGGGCATCTTCTCGCTGCAGCGCGCGCCCACCATCGAGGTGCTGCCCGCCGACTTCATCGGGCCGCCTTCGCCCACGCAGCGCCGCGCCGCCGTGTCGTGCCCCATCTCGTGCTGCTTCCAGCGCCTGGGCACGCTGCACGCGATGCCGCTGGCGTACACCGACGTGCGCCGCGGCCCGGCGGCGGCCGGCAGCGCGCTGGCCTCGGGCATCGCGGCCGAGCTGCATTTCATGGCCGACGCGCAACAGCCCGCGGCCGGCAACGGTTGCCACTGCGACGAGTTCCACATGATCCAGATCATCAACAGCACGCATCCCTACGACGCGCGCGGGCGCTCCGACTTCGTCGACAACGACCCCAACAGCGCCCAGCCCTTCTACGGCACGCCTTCGGGCCCGTACCTCGCGGGGCAGGGCGAACACCAGATCCCCACGGGCTTTCCGCTGCCCGACGCGGGCGAACGCATCACCAGCACCGAGTCGATCTACGACATTCCGTACCGCACCCCGGGCATGCTGGGCACCACCAGCCTGAGCTGGATGGCGGAGACCTGCGTGTCGTGCGTGAAGAGCAACGCGCCCGATCGCGTGCTGGGCTGCGTTACCTATGGCTTCACGCGCAACTACAACGGCACCACGCACGCGTTCGATCCGATGGTGGCGGTGTCGCCCGACTGCCGGTCGTTCCCTTCGCAGGCCTTTGCAACCACGCTGCGCACCGACCGCACCACCACCGGCTACGACTTCGAGGCCGGGCCCGACTTTGCAGAATGTCCCGTGGGCGATTTCCCCACGCCGGGCGGCGACACGCGCGTGGCCTGAGGAACACGCGCCATGACCGCCGCCACCTTCCCTTTCGAGGCCATCGAGGGTCACGGCTTCGTGCATCCGCCGGCCGCGCACCTGGCGATCGACCTGCTGGCACTGTTGCGTCCTGCCTCGGGCGCGCACGAGATCCGCGTGCGCGTGGTGCCCGGCGCGCAGCTCCCGGCGACCCTGGCCGGCGGCAGCTTCATCGGTCTGACGCCGTCGGTGCCGGTGTCGGCCGCATCGCTGCATGGCGGCTGGCTGGTGGGACGCGTGCCGGGCCGCTTCTTCACCACCGACACGGCGACGCCGGTGCGGCTCGACGCGGAAGGCACGGCATGGGCGATCGACTTCAACATCTCGCACATCGAAAACCCGAACGGCATCGCGGCACCTTGCGACCTGTGGGTGCTGCTGGGCCTGCACGCGGGCGAGCCCACGCCCCACACGCTGCGCGTGCGCTTTCCCCAGCGCTGGGTGGGCCCGGACGGACAGGAGACGGCACACGGCGATGCGGCGCCGGGCTCGATGGCGGCGGAGAGCTTCCAGCTTGAATTCCGCTAGCGGGCGCGCAGGACGCGCAGGCCGCAGCCGCGGCACAGGCCCTTCGCCGGCATCGAAGGGGCAGGCGGCGCAGGCATCGCCGCGCTCGCGGGACATCGACACGGCCAGCGCGCCCACCGCCGCGGTTCCCGCGCGTGCCGCCGGCGCCTGTGCCTGCGGCGGCACGTGCCCGCAATGCGTGGCGGCGCGCCGTGGCACGCACTTGCCTGCTGCGATTCGCACACCGCTCGAACGCGGGCTGGGGATGTCTCTGGACAAGGTGCGCCTGCATGCCGACGACGCGCAGGCGCAGCGCACGGGCGCTCGCGCGTTCGCCTCGGAAGATGCCGTGGTTTTCGCAGGACCGGCGCCGTCCACCGCGCGCATCGGCGGCCGATTCCTGTTGGCGCACGAGCTTGCGCACGTCGCGCAACTTCGCAACGCGGGCCCGCGCGAAAGCCAGGGCACCGGCCGCGACGCCAGCGCGGAACGCGAAGCCGACCACACGGCCGCGCGCTTCGCCTTCGGCCTGCAGCCGCACCCCGTCAGGCACCGTCCCGCAGCCGGCGCACTGCTCGCGAGCCCGCTGTCCGACAGCGTCGACGCGATCTGGCTCTCGGCCGCGGACAAGGGCCGCGTGTTCGACGCACTGCGCACGCAGTCGCCGGTGGCCGACGCGGACCTCGACCGGCTGCTGGAACGCATCTTCGCCGCCGGTTCCGACGACCTGTGGCTGGCACGGACCATCGTGCGCAACGGCCCCGAGCCGCTGTGGCCCGCCGCGGACTTCGACGAGCGCCGACGACGCCAGCGCGACCACGGCTGGGCGGAGGAACGCGGCGGCATCGGCGCGTCGCTGCTCACCACGGCGGGCGGGCGATCGGTCGATGCGTTCTTCTTCCCCGGCACCAGCGACGAACGGGCACTCGTGATCGCGGGCGTGCACGGCTCGGAGCAGGGCGGCATCGAGGTGGCGCAGATGCTGATCCAGACGCTGCAGAACGCGGTGCTGCGGCCCTACTACACGGTCATCGTCGTGCCCACGCTGTTTCCCGACAACGCCGCCACGCGCACGCGCGAAGGCACGACGCCCACCAACCGCAACTTTCCGAGCCCCGGCCGGGGCCTGGACGCGGCCACGCCCGCGAGCGGGACGCCGATGGACGCAGGCTCGCCGCCGCGCGCGATCCTGCCGGAGAACATCGCGCTGATGCGGCTGATCGAACGCTTCCGGCCGAGCCGCATCGCGAGCGTGCACGGCTCGACCACACGCAGCGCGGCCGGCATCTTCAGCGACGCGCACACGGTGTCGGCTGCGGCGCGCGCGCGGGCCGGCGGCGCCGCGGGCGCGGCAGCGCTCGAGACCCTGGCGGCCGCGCGCACCGCGAGCGACCAGTCCCTGGCGCTCTCGATGGCGCGCGACATGACGCGACGCGGCTTCGGGCGGGGGGTGCAGGGCAACCACCTCGCAGGCACGCCGACCACCGGCTGGAGCGGCGCGATACCGGGCGGCACCTCGCTGGGCGGCTGGGGACCGCAGGACATCACCGAGGGCCGCGCGACCGACCGGCCGTCGATGAGCATCATCACGGTGGAGGTGGCCACCAACACGCGCAGCACCGACCTGCGCGGCACGGCCGCCACGGCACGTGCGGCCGAACTGGCGAGCTACCGCGACGTGATCCAGGACATCTTCCTCGGGCCGCCATGAGGGACAGCGCTGCGCAGCCGCATGGGTGGCACGTGCACGGCACGCGCGGCGCGCTCGTCAATTGGCGACCGTCACGCCGCGTCGGTCGATGCCGTACTTCTTCAGCAGCTTGCCGAAGGCGCGCCGCTCCTTGCCCGCGATGCGCGCGGCCTGCGTGACGTTGCCTCCGGACTGCCGCAGCACGTTGACCACGTAGTCGCGCTCGAACATGCGCACCGCCTCGGCCTTGGCGTCCTGGAAGTTCGCGGGGCCGCTGGTGTGCCAGCGCATCGGGTCGTCGCCGCGTGCCGGCATGGCGTGCGGGCCGGCGTGGCCCACGGTGTTGCCGTCGGCCATGAGCAGTTCGCGGTGCACCCAGTTCTCCAGCTCGCGCACGTTGCCGGGCCATGGCTGGCCGCGCAGCCACTCGAGCGTGGCGGCATCGAAGCGGCGGCCCGGCAGGCCGTACTTGGCGCAGAAGGCCTCGAGGAAGTGGCGCGCCAGCAGCTCGGCGTCGCCCGGCCGCTCGCGCAGCGCGGGCAGGCGAACATGCAGGATCTTCAGACGGTACATGAGGTCGGCGCGGAAGCGGCCGCCCTCCACCGCCATGTCGAGCGGCTGGTTGGTGGCGGTGACCAGCCGCACGTCGGTGCGCAGCTCGCGCGCGCTGCCGAGCGGCCGGTAGCGCTGGTCCTGCGCGAAACGCAGCAGCACCACCTGCGCCTTGGCGCTCAGCGCATCGACCTCATCGAGAAACAGCGTGCCGCCGTTGGCTTCGGCCACGAGACCGCGCCGCGCGGCCTTGGCATCGGTGAAGGCGCCGCGTTCATGGCCGAAGAGCTCGGCCTCGAGCAGGTGGTCCGGCAAGGCGCCGCAGTTGACGGGCACGAACGGGCCCTTGCTGCGCTGGCCCCATGCATGCACCGCGCGCGCGGCGAGTTCCTTGCCGCAGCCGGTCTCGCCTTCGACCAGCACCGGCGCATCGCTGGCCGCCACGCGGCGCAGCTGGCCGAGCATGCCGACGAAGCGGGGCGACGCGCCGACGAGGGGCTGGCCCGACACATCGACGCCATGGCCGGTGTGAAGCTCGCTCGGCAAAGGCGAAAGAAAGCAGGCTTGGAACACGCAATGACCCGGATGGTGGATGACGCGGTGGAGATCGACTGGCGAGCCATCGTGTGCCGAGG
>Ga0209050_1001616_pt1 | contig 23171 bp, 14 predicted proteins | sample Araplavi_mTSA_r2_FD_184276 | JGI IMG/M metagenome (GOLD analysis project Ga0209050, IMG submission 184276) | Arabidopsis root microbial communities from North Carolina, USA - plate scrape MF_Cvi_mTSA_r2 (SPAdes) (version 2) | ecosystem: Host-associated > Plants > Roots > Endosphere | place: USA... | reverse complement strand
GTTGGTTACATCTTTGATTTCTCGCGGAGTAACTTGTGATGCTGATAATCTGTTGACTAGCAGTCTGACTCCACAAGCACCCACACGAATTGCTTGATTCAGTTGTTAAAGAGCGGTTGGTTAAGATCTTTCGTCTCAACCGAGGCGCGCACTCTACAGCACACACTCTCAAACTGCAACCTTAAAAGTTTTTGATTTTACTAATAAAATCAACTACTTAAGCCTGAACGAACACCAATATGCTCGTTAGCGGGAGGCGAATAATACAGTATTAAAATACGTGGTCAACCCCTACCTAGAAATTCTTTTCCCTTACCAAAGAGCCTAGGTTGCCACTATGAAAACTTCCAAGGCCTGTACAAAACATCAGGGCAGCAGAGTACTCAGACCACGTCGTCACTAAATCGCGCCTTATTTCGTAGACGCTGACTGACCGCTTTTGGCTGTGGATTGCTGCCTGTCGCGACAGGCTGAAAACGACCCAGGCTGTGTAAAACGCAGACGCCGTTTTGAAGTCCTCGCTTCTACGTTGAATCTGCGAACGTCCGGTTAGTTAGCAGACCAGGATATTGCGTAGGTGCGTGTTTTTCGCGCCGATTTTCATTGCCGCATCTGCCTTAAAATGTTTTTACACAGCCTCGCCCCATAGCTGTCACTCGCCAGCGGCAGCTGTCGACCGATTCTGTTGAAAAAGTCCGAGCGTAGTGGGCGACGCGCAGGGATCGCTTTTGGTTTCAAGCGTCAGGCGTGATGTTGTGCGGGCGGGCTTGGTTGCGGTGGGCGGGGTGTTCAGCGGGACATGTGGATGCCTTGGGTTTTTCGCGAGCGGGCTCGCTCCTACAGGGGGTTGTGGTTCAGTTCAGGGGGTTGTGTTGGCTGGGCTGGCGCCTTCGCGGGCAAGCCCGCTCCCACAGGGGTTGCGGTGAGCTGGCTGGCGTTGTTTGGCTCCAGTGGGTTGTGATTGTGGTGCACCCCCGCCATTGATAGTGGTTGGGCTGGCGCTTTCGCGAGCAGGCTCGCTCCCACAGGGTTAGCGGCGTACTTCAGCGCATCTGCTTCGTAGAATTACCCTCGGTTCTGATGCTTCTTCTCACCGGTAATGCTTGCTATACATCAGCCATCGACAGGCCCTTTGGGCATTAGGCCAGTGTGTGAACGCCCCGTGCGGCACTCATCTAGACTTAATGGATAGTCGTAGGCAGAACCGAGCACGTCGCTTTGGTGCAGGTCGATCAATAGCGGCGTGGCAAGCTGCCCTTTATGCCCAGTAGAGGTGCGGCGAAGACCGTGCCGGGCACAACAAGATGCCCGCTCAGGGTGCCCTGGCCAACGGCCAAATTGCCACGATACCGTGACGTGGTGTGAGTGCCGCAGCCGACACTTTCGGACGACCGACGACCTTCTGGTTTGTCCGTGACCGTGAGGATTGCTGAATGCCTGATGAGATGTTGCACCTGCCTGTGGTCAACAGTGTGCTGGAGCGCCACAAGGGCTCTGCGGGTGCGCTGTTGCCCATTCTTCATGATATTCAGGAGCGTATTGGGTACATCCCCGATGTCGCCGTCCCCGAGATTGCCCATGCCCTGAACCTGAGCCAGGCCGAGGTTCGTGGGGTGATCAGTTTTTACCATGACTTCCGTACCGCGCCGCCCGCGCGGCATATCCTGCGGCTGTGCCGGGCCGAGTCGTGCAAGAGCCGTGGTGCCGAGCAGTTGGCCGCGCAGTTGCGTGAGCGTCTGCAACTGGATGATCACGGTAGTAGCGCCGATGGCAGCATCAGTTTGCGTCCGGTGTATTGCCTTGGGGCCTGTGCCTGTTCGCCGGCTCTGGAGCTGGATGGCCGGGTGCATGCGCGGCTCAGTGCCGAGCGTCTGGATGCTTTGCTCGACGCTTGCCGGGAGGACGCGTGATGCCGACTCTTTATCTGCCCTGTGATTCTCTTGCCCGTGCTGTGGGCGCCGACGAGGTCTCCACGGCCCTGATCACTCAGGCCAAGGAACTCAATCTGCCGCTGGAGCTGCAGCGCACCAGTTCGCGCGGGCTGTATTGGCTGGAACCGTTGTTGGAGGTGGATAGCCCGCAAGGTCGTATTGGCTTCGGGCCGCTGACGGCCACCGATGTGCCGTCGGTACTCGATGCGCTGCAAGGCGAGCCGTCCACTCATCCACTGGCCTTGGGCCTGGTGGAGGAACTGCCTTATCTGAAGACTCAACAACGCCTGCTGTTCGCCCGCGCCGGCATTACCCGGCCACTGTCGCTGGACGATTACCGGGCTCACGGCGGTTTCGAAGGTTTAACAAGGGCCGTCGCCATCGGTGGCGAGCAAACTGCCACGGCAGTGTTCGATTCAGGCCTGCGTGGCCGTGGCGGCGCAGCCTTCCCCGCCGGAATCAAATGGCGCACGGTGCGTGCGACCGAAGCGGCGCAGAAATACATTGTGTGCAACGCCGACGAAGGCGACTCCGGTACCTTTGCCGACCGTATGCTGATGGAAGGCGACCCCTTCCTGCTCATCGAAGGCATGGCCATTGCCGGCATTACTGTCGGCGCCACCTATGGCTACATCTATGTGCGCTCGGAGTATCCGGATGCCGTGGCCACCCTGCGCAACGCGCTGCAGATTGCCCGGGAGAACGGTTACCTGGGCGCCAATGTAGGCGGCAGCGGTCAGGCCTTCGATATGGAAGTGCGTGTCGGTGCAGGTGCGTACATCTGCGGTGAGGAAACCGCGTTGCTGGACTCTCTCGAAGGCAAGCGCGGGATCGTCCGCGCCAAGCCGCCGATTCCTGCCTTGAAGGGGCTGTTCGGCCAGCCGACCCTGGTGCACAACGTGCTGACCCTGGCCTCGGTGCCGCTGATTCTGGCCAAGGGGGCGCAGTTCTATCGCGATTACGGCATGGGCCGTTCCCTGGGCACCATGCCCTTCCAGCTGGCGGGCAATATTCGTCAGGGCGGGCTGGTGGAACGGGCCTTTGGCCTGACCCTGCGGGAACTGGTGGAAGACTACGGCGGAGGCACCGCCAGTGGCCGGCCGCTGAAGGCTGCGCAGGTGGGCGGCCCTCTTGGCGCCTGGGTGCCGCCGTCGCAATTCGACACGCCGCTGGATTACGAAGCATTCGCCGCCATCGGCGCGATGCTCGGTCACGGAGGTGTTGTGGTGGCTGACGACACCTTGGACATGGCGCATATGGCGCGTTTCGCGATGGAGTTCTGTGCCGAGGAATCCTGTGGCAAATGCACGCCGTGCCGCATCGGCTCGACCCGTGGCGTGGAGGTGATCGACCGCTTGCTGGCCGCGCCGGACCAGAGCGGGCGCGATGAGCAGGTGATCATCCTCAAGGACCTGTGCGACACCCTGCAATACGGTTCGCTGTGCGCGTTGGGCGGCATGGTTTCCTTTCCGGTCGCCAGCGCCCTCAAGCACTTCCCCGCCGACTTCGGCTTGCAGCCCTCGGAGGCCGAGCAATGATCACTCTCTTCGACCCGAACACCGATATCGATCTGGGCACGCCAGCCCGCGACAGCCAGGTGCAAGTCACCCTGAGCATCGACGGCCGCAGCATCAGCGTGCCCGAAGGCACCTCGGTGATGCGCGCCGCTGCGCTGCTGGGCACCACCATTCCGAAACTCTGCGCCACCGACAGCCTGGAAGCCTTCGGCTCTTGCCGCATGTGCCTGGTGGAGATCGATGGCATGCGCGGTTATCCGGCGTCCTGCACCACGCCGGTCACTGAAGGCATGAGCGTGCACACCCAGACGCCGAAGCTCGCGACCCTGCGCCGTAACGTCATGGAGTTGTACATTTCCGATCACCCGCTGGACTGCCTGACCTGCTCGGCCAATGGCAACTGCGAGCTGCAAACCGTGGCCGGTCAGGTCGGCCTGCGGGAGGTGCGTTACGGCTATGAGGGCGACAACCATCTGGCCGATGTGAAGGACACCTCCAACCCCTATTTCGACTACGACCCGAGCAAGTGCATCGTCTGCAACCGCTGCGTGCGCGCCTGCGAAGAAACCCAGGGCACCTTTGCCCTGACCATTACCGGGCGCGGGTTTGAATCCCGTGTTGCGGCCGCCGGTGGGGATAACTTCCTCGACTCCGAATGCGTGTCCTGCGGTGCCTGTGTACAAGCCTGCCCGACTGCGACCTTGATGGAAAAAAGCGTGGTCGAACTCGGTCAACCTGAACGCAGCGTGATCACCACTTGCGCCTATTGCGGCGTGGGCTGCTCGTTCCGCGCCGAGATGAAAGGCGACCAACTGGTGCGCATGGTTCCGGACAAGAACGGCCAGGCTAACCATGGCCACTCCTGCGTCAAGGGGCGCTTTGCCTGGGGCTACGCCACCCACCCGGATCGCATCACCAAACCGATGATCCGCAAACATATCAACGACCCGTGGCAGGAAGTCAGCTGGGATGAAGCGGTGACCTACGCCGCCAGCGAATTCCGCCGGCTGCAGCAGAAATATGGCCGCGACTCCATTGGTGGCATCACCTCCAGCCGCTGCACCAACGAAGAAACCTATCTGGTGCAAAAACTGGTGCGCGCCGCGTTCGGCAACAACAACGTCGACACCTGTGCGCGGGTCTGCCACTCGCCGACCGGTTATGGCTTGAAACAGACCTTGGGCGAGTCCGCCGGTACCCAGAGTTTCGACTCGGTGATGCAGGCCGACGTGATTCTGGTGATGGGTGCCAACCCGAGCGACGCCCACCCGGTGTTCGCTTCCCAGCTCAAACGCCGCCTGCGTGAAGGCGCGCGGCTGATCGTCATCGATCCACGACGCATTGATCTGGTGGACTCGGTGCACGCCCGCGCCGAATACCATTTGGCCCTGCGCCCGGGCACCAACGTCGCCATGCTCAACGCCTTGGCCCATGTCATCGTCACCGAAGGGCTGCTCAACCAGGCCTTTATCGACGCCCGTTGCGAGGGTAGCGATTTCGCGACCTGGAGTGAGTTCGTCAGCCGTGCGGAAAACTCGCCGGAAGTGCTGGGTGCCATCTGCGGTGTGCCCGCTGCCGACATCCGCGCCGCCGCCCGCCTGTATGCCACGGGTGGCAATGCAGCGATCTACTACGGACTCGGTGTCACTGAGCACAGCCAGGGCAGCACGGCGGTCATGGGCATCGCCAACCTCGCCATGGCCACCGGCAACATCGGCCGCGAAGGCGTGGGCGTAAACCCGTTGCGGGGGCAGAACAACGTGCAGGGTTCCTGCGACATGGGCTCCTTCCCCCATGAGTTGCCTGGCTACCGACACATTTCCAACGAGGTGGTACGGGCGCAGTTCGAACAGGCGTGGAACGTCACCCTGCAACCCGACCCGGGCCTGCGCATTCCCAACATGTTCGAGTCGGCCCTGGCCGGCAGCTTCAAGGGTCTGTATTGCCAGGGCGAAGACATCGCCCAGAGCGATCCGAATACCCAGCACGTCACCGCCGCTTTGTCAGCCATGGAGTGCGTGGTGGTGCAGGATATTTTCCTCAACGAAACCGCCAAGTTCGCTCATGTGTTCCTGCCGGGCAGTTCGTTCCTGGAAAAAGACGGCACCTTCACCAACGCCGAACGGCGCATCTCCCGGGTGCGCAAGGTCATGGACCCGCTGGGTGGCAAGGCCGACTGGGAAGGCACCGTGGCCCTGGCCAATGCCCTGGGTTACCCGATGAACTACAAACATCCATCGGAAATCATGGATGAAATCGCCAGCCTGACGCCGACCTTCACCAACGTCAGCTACGCCGAACTGGACCGCCACGGCAGCCTGCAATGGCCGTGCAACGCCGAGGCGCCGGACGGTACGCCGACCATGCACATCGAGGAGTTCGTGCGCGGCAAGGGGCGTTTCATGCTCACCGGCTACGTGCCGACCGAGGAGAAGGTCAACACTCGTTATCCACTGCTGCTGACCACCGGGCGCATCCTCAGCCAGTACAACGTCGGCGCCCAGACCCGACGCACCGACAACGTCGCCTGGCACGACGAAGACCGCCTGGAAATCCACCCGACCGATGCCGAGAGCCGTGGCATCAACGAAGGTGACTGGGTCGGCATCGGCAGCCGCGCCGGGCAGACCGTGCTGCGTGCGCGGATCACCGAACGGGTCGCCCCGGGCGTGGTGTACACCACGTTCCACTTCCCGGAATCGGGGGCCAACGTGATCACCACCGACAACTCCGACTGGGCCACCAACTGTCCGGAGTACAAGGTCACGGCCGTGGAAGTCAGCCGCGTGTATCACCCTTCGGAGTGGCAAAAGCGCTTCCAGGCATTCAGCGAAGAACAGGACCGTTTGCTCAAGGATCGCCGCCACGCCCGTGGTGATAAAGCCGAGGTGCGCCGATGAGTACTGACAACCTGATCAAGATGGCCAACCAGATCGCCCAGTACTTTGCCAGCCAGCCGGATCAGCAACAGGCAGTGCTCAGCGTGCGCAATCATCTGCAGATGTACTGGGCACCGAGCATGCGCAAGGAATTGCTGGCCTGGCAGACGGAGCATAAAGGGGCCGACCTGCACCCGCTGGTGCAGGCGGCGGTGAGTGGAGCGGGTTGGGAGGCTTAGTCGGAAGGAGCCCGGATGAATACCTGTGGGAGCGGGCTTGCTCGCGAAGGCGTCAGTCCAGACAACATTGATGTTGAATGTACTGGCCCCTTCGCGAGCAAGCCCGCTCCCACAGGGTTATGTGTTGGGGTCGAGATTCAGGTTAGCCTTGAAGTGATCGGGGGCTTTCAATGATTCACGGCAGGTGTCGGGAAATCATCGCGGACAGGCCATAGGCGCTCATTTCCTGCACTGAGCGTATCCTGTTCACGACTATCTTCCCTGAGCCCCGGAACCACCATGACCAAAAGCATTCTCTACGCCCTGGGCGCTGCGGCCCTGTTCGGCGCCAGCACGCCCTTGGCCAAGTGGCTAGGCTTGAATGTGTCCCCCCTCCTCCTCGCCGGCCTGCTTTACCTGGGCAGTGGCGTCGGGCTGACGCTAACCCGCCTGATCCGTGATCGTGGCTGGCAGCCGACAGGCCTGACAGCCCCTGAATGGCCATGGTTCATCGGGGCCATTGTGTTCGGTGGGGTTCTGGGGCCGGTTGCATTGATGTTTGGACTGACCCTCACCTCTGGCACCACTGCATCACTGTTACTGAACCTGGAAGCCGTGTTGACCGCACTGATGGCCTGGGTGGTGTTCAGAGAGAACGCAGACCGGCGCATTGTTGCGGGGATGATCGCCATTGTCGCCGGGGGCGTATTGTTGGCGTGGCCTCGTACTTCGGCAGAGGTTCATGGCTGGTTGGGGCCTGTCGCGGTGGCGCTGGCCTGTTTTTGCTGGGCCATTGATAACAACCTCACCCGTAAGGTGTCTGCGTCGGATGCGTTGTTTATTGCCGGCACCAAAGGGTTGGTAGCTGGGGTCGTCAATTGCGCACTGGGAATCGCGCTGGGCATGCACCTGCCAGCTTGGTCGCTGCTTGGGCCAACCCTGCTGGTGGGCTTTCTGGGGTATGGCGTGAGTCTGGTGCTGTTCGTCCTGGCGTTGCGGGGGCTTGGTACGGCGCGCACCGGGGCTTACTTTTCTACGGCGCCGTTCCTGGGAGCCGCGATAGCGATCCTGTTTTTCGGTGAAGCCGTAACGTGGGTGTTTTGGATCGCTGCCGGCCTGATGGGGCTTGGGGTCTGGATTCATCTGACCGAGAGTCACTCACACGAGCATCGGCACGAACCGCAAATCCATGACCACAAACACGTCCATGATGAGCATCATCAGCATGAACACGACTTTGAGTGGAATGGTGAGCAACCCCATAGCCATGTGCACCAACACTCACCGATCGTCCACAGTCATCCGCACTTTCCCGACATCCATCACCGACACTCGCATTGAGCCCCGGAGGCTGTGGCCATCACGTCCTTACTCGACGTCCTTCTGCCGTGACGCCGTCACCGTCACTTCAATCGCCCGGACACTGATCGCCGCGAATGTCGCCGTCATCAGTACCCCATTGAAACCCAGCAGGATCGCCAGTACCCGTGACACGGCCAGCTTGGGCACCAGTTCTCCGTAGCCGATGGTCAGGCCGGTCACAAAGGCGAAGTAGACGCCGTCATACGGGCTCCACCCTTCCAGGTGGGCGATGATGAGGCCGAACGCAATGATCACCAACAGCAGTATCGAGAAGATCGGCCACACCACTTTGAAGTAGAACCAGACGGCCTTGTAGAACTCGTGGCGGACGTTTGATGCACGGGCAAGGTTCATGTCGTGGGCTTCCTGGGGTTTGACTGGTGCACAGCGGTTCAATACCCCGTTCAGCTTGGCACAAGCGCTGAAAACTGCGACCAACGGGGCGTTATCTCTGGCCAGGACTATGACAAAGATGACGCCAACCGGGCTATCCAGAAACCGCCCGCTGCTGGATTCCTTGTAGGAGCGAGCTCGCTCGCGATGGTCGTTAACGATAACGCGTGCTTCCTGGTTAAACGCGGCGCTCTCTAGTCCATCGCGAGCAGGCTCGCTCCTACAAGGTTCCAGGCTCTCAGTTCACTTCCGTTTCCCGGATCAGCTTCTTGTTGATCTTGCCAACACTGGTCTTGGGGATTTCGGCGACGAACTTGAACTGCTTGGGGATCGCCCATTTGTTGATGCGGCCGCCGTCGACGAAGGCTTGCAGGTGCGTCTCGAGGATCTTGCGGTCCAGGTACTGCCCCGGCTCGCACACCACCATGGCCATGGGCCGTTCGCCCCACTGCTCATCGACGATGCCCACCACCGCGACGGACATCACGCCCGGGTGTTCGCTGATCAGGCTTTCCAGTTCCAGGGAGCTGATCCACTCGCCGCCGGTCTTGATCACGTCCTTGATGCGGTCCTTGATTTCCACGCCGCCCTGTTTGTCGATCGAGGCCATGTCGCCGGTGTGCAGCCAGCCGTTGTGCCACAGCTCCGCGCCTTTGTCCGGGGCTTTCAGATAACCCTGGGTCAGCCACGGCGCGCGCACCACGATCTCGCCCAGGGACTCGCCGTCATGGGCCACGTCGTTGCCTTCGGCGTCGATGATCTTCAGGTCGACCAGCGGCACCGGTGTGCCGGTCTTGATGCGGATCGGCAGTTGCGCTTCGGTGGATAGCCGAAGGTCCTCGTCGCGCAGGTAGGTCAGGCACAACAACGGGCAGGTTTCCGACATGCCGTAGCCGGCGTGCACCGCCATGCCTTTGGCGCTGGCTTCACTGGCGATGCCGAGGGTCAGCGCACTGCCGCCGAGGAGCATTTTCCAGCCGTCGAAACGGGTCGCCTTGCCTTCCTCGCAGTTGAGGATCATCTGCAGGATGGTCGGCACGCAGTGGGAGAAGGTCACCTTCTCTTCGCGGTACAGCTTCACCAGGCTGTTGGGTTCGTAGCGGCCGGGGTAGACCTGCTTGATGCCCATCAAGGTCGCGACATACGGCACGCCCCACGCATGCACGTGGAACATCGGCGTGATCGGCATGTACACATCGTCGGAACGCAGCAGCGGCTGGCCCTGATAGACGCCCAGGGTGCCGACGGCATTCAGGGTGTGCAGCACCAGTTGCCGGTGGCTGAAGTACACGCCTTTCGGGTCGCCGGTGGTGCCGGTGGTGTAGAACAGCGTGGCCACCGAGTTCTCGTCGAAATCCGGGAAGTCGTACTGGTCCGGGGCCAGGGACAGCAACTGCTCGTACTCACCGAGCACCGGCAGCGAGGTCGCGGTCGCGGTCGCGTCGTCATCGGTGAGCTGCAGGTAGCCTTTTACCGTTTCCAGCCGTCCGTGAATCTGTTCGACCAGGGGGAGGAAGTCGTCATGCACCAGCACCAGGTCATCCTCGGCGTGGTTCATGGTGAACAGCACCTGCTCCGGCGACAGGCGAATGTTCACCGTGTGCAGCACCGCGCCGATCATCGGCACGGCGAAGAAGCATTCCAGGTAGCGGTGGCTGTCCCAGTCGAGCAGGGCCACGGTGTCACCGGCCTTGACCCCGGCCGCCGTCAGCGCATTGGCCAGGCGGCGGATGCGCTGGTTGAGCGTCTGGTAGCTGTAGCGCAGTTTGTCGGCGTAGACGATTTCCCGGCCCGGCTCGTAACGCACGCCGGACAGCAGCAATTGCTTGATCAGCAAGGGATAGGCATAAGCGCCGTCGGCAGGCGGAATTATTTTTGTTTTCAGCATGGTTGGAGTTCCTTGTCCTTGGATCAGAACTGATCGGCTTTCAGCTCGTAGAGGCAGTCACTACCGGCCTTGACCGATGCGCTCAACGAGTGGATACGCGGCAGCAACCGGGCGAAATAGAAACGCGCGGTGGCCAGTTTGCTGGTGTAGAAGTCGTCTTCGGCATCCCCGCTGATGACGGCCTTGGCCATCCGCGCCCACATGTAGGCGTAGGCGGTGTAGCCAAACACGTGCAGGTACTCGACCGAGGCCGCGCCGATTTCATTCGGGTTGCCCTGGGCCCGGTCCAGCAGCCACGCGGTCAGTTCGTCGAGGGTATCCACGGCAGCATTCAGCGGCTTGGTGAACTCGTCGAGGTCCGCAGAGGCGTTAGCGGTAAAGTTGCGGATTTCCGAGGCGAACAAGCGGTAGAGCGCCCCGCCGCTGCCGACGATCTTGCGCCCGGCCAGGTCCAGGGACTGGATGCCGTTGGTGCCTTCGTAGATCTGCGTGATGCGCACGTCGCGCACCAGTTGCTCCTGGCCCCACTCGCGGATGTAGCCGTGGCCGCCGAAGACCATCTGACCGTGCAAGGTGGTTTCCAGGCCCATGTCGGTGAGGAACGCCTTGGCCACCGGGGTCAGCAGCGCCACCAATTCCTGCGCGCGATTGCGCGTGACTTCGTCTTCGCTGTACCTGGCCGTGTCCAGTTGCAACGCGACGTAGCTGGAGAACGCACGGCCGCCTTCGTTCAAGGCTTTCATGGTCAACAGCATGCGGCGCACGTCAGGGTGCACGATGATCGGGTCGGCGGCCTTGTCCTTGTTCTGCGCACCGGTCGGTGCACGGCTTTGCAGACGGTCGCGGGCGTAGGCGACGGCGTTCTGATAGGAACGCTCGCCCTGGGCCAGGCCCTGGATGCCCACACCCAGACGCTCGTAGTTCATCATGGTGAACATCGCCGCCAGGCCTTTGTTCGGCGCGTCGACGATCCAGCCGGTGGCGCCATCGAAGTTCATCACGCAAGTAGCAGAGGCCTTGATGCCCATCTTGTGTTCGATGGAGCCACACGACAGCGCATTGTTTTCACCCAGTGAACCGTCGGCATTGACCAGCACCTTGGGCACCAGGAACAGCGAAATGCCCTTCGGCCCCGCCGGTGCGTCCGGCAGGCGCGCCAGTACCAGATGGATGATGTTCTCGGTCAGGTCGTGGTCGCCGCCGGTGATGAAAATCTTGCTGCCGCTGACCTTGTAACTGCCATCGGCCTGGGGTTCGGCCTTGGTGCGAATCAGGCCCAGGTCGGTGCCGGCGTGGGCTTCGGTCAGGCACATCGAACCGGTCCAGGTGCCGGCGTACATGTTCGGCAGATAGCGTTGTTTGAGCTCTTCGCTGGCATGGGCCTTGATCGAAAGGCAGGCACCGGCGGTCAGCATCGGGTACAGGCCGAACGACAGGCTGGCCGAGTTGACCATCTCTTCGACCTGCGCCGAAATCGCCTTGGGCATGCCCATGCCGCCGTACTGCGGATCACCGCCGACACCGACCCAACCGCCCTCGGCGAAGGCTTGATAGGCCCCGGCAAAACCCTCTGGCGCGGTGACCGAACCATTGCTCCAGGTACAACCCTGTTCGTCGGTGACGCGGTTCAAGGGTGCGATGACTTCGCCAGTGATCTTGCCGGCCTCTTCGAGGATGGCAGCGGCGGTTTCTTCATCGATCACGTCGGCCAGGCCGGGCAAACTGGCCCAGAGCCGGGACACCTGGAACACCTCGTTGAGTACGAAGCGCATGTCGCGCAGGGGAGCTTTGTATTCAGACATCTTGGCTTACTCGGAAGTGGTCAGGGCATGGGGCATGCCCGGACGTTCAGTGGATTCAGTGTTCTCGGCGGCGGTAGCGGAGCCCGGCTGCGGGGCCCGTTCGCGCAGCAGGAAATACGACAGGGCCGGAATCAGGATCAGCGCACCGAGCATGTTCCACAGGAACATGAAGGTCAGCAGGATGCCCATGTCGGCCTGGAACTTGATCGGCGACCAGACCCAGCACACCACGCCGGCAGCGAGGGTGATGCCCACCAGCCCGACCACCCGGCCGGTAAAGGACACGGCGTTGCGGTAGGCCTGGGACAGCGGCAAGCCCTGGCGCTGGAAGTGCAGTTGCACGCTGAGCAGGTACAGGGCGTAGTCCACGCCGATACCGACGCCGAGGGCGATCACCGGCAGGGTCGCGACTTTCACGCCAATGCCCATGGCCACCATCAAGGCTTCGCAGAGGATCGAGGTCAGTACCAGCGGCAACAGCGCCACCAGCGTGGCCCGCCAGCTGCGGAAGGTGATCAGGCAGAACAGCGTCACCGCCGCGTAGACGTACAGCAGCATGGTGTGATTGGCTTCACGCACCACGATGTTGGTCGCCGCTTCGATACCGGCGCTGCCGGCGGCGAGCAGGAACTGGCGATCGTCGCTGCTGTTTTCTTTGGCGAACTTGTCGGCAATCGCCACCACCGCATCGAGGGTTTCGGCCTTGTGATCCTTGAGGAAAGCGATCACCGGCATCAGCGAGCACTCGGTGTTGAACAGCTCCGGGGAGTTGACCGAGGCTTGCTGCGCGGCGTAGTTGAGCACGTCCTGGTTGCGCTGGATGCTGTTGAGCTTGGGGTTGCCTTCGTAGGTGCCGGCGGTGATCTGCCGTACCGCGTTGACCAAGGACGCGGTGGCCTGCACGCCCGGATACTGTTGCAGCTCCCAGGCCAGGCGGTCGGCGAGTACCAGAGTCTTGTAGTTCAGGCAGCCTTCCGGCGCGGTCTTGATCATCACCGCGAACAGGTCGCTGGACAGCGCGTAATGCTGGGTGATGTAGGCGTTGTCGCGGTTGTAGCGCGAGTCGGCGCGCAACTCCGGCGCACCGCTTTCCAGGTCACCGATCTTCAGGTTGAGGCTGACCACGTAGCCGCCAATGCCCATCAGCACCGCGACCAGCACGGCACCGGTGGCCCACTTGGCGGTGGTGAAGCGATCGAGCGCGTCCCACAACCGGCCGAAGCCTTTGTGCTTCTCGGCACGGGTGTCGATTTTCAGCGCACGCTCGGCGGCCTTGGCGCCGACGCCGATATAGGACAGCGCCACCGGCATCAGCAACAGCGAGGTGAAGATCAGCACCGCGACGCCGATGCTGGCGGTGATCGCCAGGTCCTGGATCACCGGGATGTCGATCAGCATCAGCACCGCAAAACCCACGGCATCGGCGAGCAATGCGGTGACGCCGGCAATGAACAGACGGCGGAAGGTGTAGCGCGCGGCGATCAGCTTGTGGGTGCCACGGGCAATGTCCTGCATGATGCCGTTCATCTTCTGCGCGGCGTGGGACACGCCGATGGCGAAGATCAAAAACGGCACCAGCACCGAGTACGGATCGATGGCGTAACCGAGCCAGGCGACGATGCCCAGTTGCCAGACCACCGCGACCAGCGAGCAGCCGACCACCAGCAAGGTGCTGCGCACGCAACGGGTGTAGGCATAGATGATGGCCAGTGAAGTGACGACGGCCAGGCCGAAGAACATCATCACCTGGATCAGGCCGTCGATCAGGTCGCCCATGAGTTTGGCGAAGCCGATCACCCGCACCTTGTAATGGCCGGTACCTTCCACCCCGGACTTACGCGCAGCGCTGTCGCCCGCGTATTCGATCTTGTCGCGCAACTGCTCTTCGAGCATCTGCGAGAACGCGTGGTAGTTGATGCGCTGGCCACCGGCGGCGGCTTTGTCAAGCAGCGGCACGATCAGCATGGTCGACTTGAAGTCGCTGGCCACCAGACTGCCGACAATGCCGGCGCGGGAAATGTTCTGGCGCAACTGTTCGATCTGTTCAGGCTGCCCTGAATAGGTGTCGGGCATCACCGGGCCACCCTGGAAACCGTCCTCGGTGACTTCGGTCCAGCGCACGGCCGGACTCCACAGCGACTTCATCCAGGCGCGGTCGACGCCCTCGGTGAGGAACAGTTGGTCATTGACCTGCTTGAGTACGTCGAGGTATTCGGGATCGAAAATATCGCCCTGGGTGTTCTCCACCACCACCCGCACCGAATTGCCCAACCCGCGCAGGGAAGCGCGGTTTTCCAGGAAGTTCTGGATGTACGGCTGGCTCTGCGGAATCATCTTTTCGAAGCTGGGGCGCAACTCCAGGCGCGTCGCCGCCATGTAGCCGAGCACCACGGTGGCCAGGGCCATCAGCAGCATGAACAGCGGACGGAAGTTGAACACCAGGCGTTCCAGGCGGTTGCCGGAGCGGTGGTCGAAATCACGCACATCGCGGATCACCGGCATGGCGTCTTGTTTGATGTTGCCCATGTCTGGGTTCTCGCTCTTAGGGTTCGAGGGCTGGATCGGCGGACAGCGTCCGGGCACCACGGCTTCCCGCCAGCACCAGTGCGCCGTCGGTGGACTGGGCAGCACCGGCGACCGGCGTCGGTGCCGGTTGCCGCACCAGATGCATCTGCGCGCCCGTCCCCTGGCTGACCAGCATCTGCCCGCCCTGGGTGAACAAACGATAATTGCCACGGGCATCGATCAGGCCCGCGGTGATGCTGACGTGCAGGCCGCTGTCCAGCGCAGTCCAGCTCTGGCCGCCATCGGTACTGCGCAGCACGTTGCCGCGCAGGCCGTAGACCAGCACTTCACCGGGCTTGCCGAGCACGCCGAAGAAGCTGCCCTGATACGGCGTCGGCACGGCATTGAAGCGTTGGGCGCTGTCGTCCCACTTGAGCAGCAGGCCTTGCTCGCCGGCGATGTACAACGCGTCGCCGGTGGAGGCGATGGCGTTGAGGTGAAAGCCCTGCGGGTTGTCGGTGCGGTCCTGGAAGGGCGTCCAGGTCTGGCCGCCGTCGTCGGTGCGCAGGATCAGGTTGAACACGCCGACCACATAGCCGGTTCTTTCGTTGGCGAACCAGACGTCGAGCAGCGGTTTGTCCGCGCCCTGATCGACTAGTCGTTGGCCTTCCATAGCCAACTGGGGCCATTGCTCGTTGCCCGGTTCGGCGCTGGCCAGCGCCGTGTAATGCTTGACCAGCAAGGCGCCGATCTGACGACCGTCGAGTTGCTTCTTCCAGGTCGCGCCGGCGTCGCTGCTGTGCAGCACTACACCGTCGTTACCGACCGCCCAGCCCTGGGCTGGCGTTGAAAAATTCACCGCGGTGAGATCGGCGCTGACCGGCACGGCGGCCTGCTGCCAATGCTGACCGGCATCATCGGAAAACAGAATATGGCCACGCTGGCCGACGGTAATCACACGCCCGCCGGCGCGGGTCATGCCGGACAACGGGCTGTTGATCGCCAAGGCACTGACCCTGGCGGGCAGGTCCAGTACATCGACGTAATCGGCTGCCTGGGTGATGCCCTGCGACAGGCCGAGCACAACACCGAACGCCAAACGCACAATATTATTTTTATACGAACACATGCTGCGTCCTCTTCGGAAAACCGCGTCGAGCAGGTCATGTGGGAGCGAGCCTGCTCCGGGCGGCGTTCCGACGATGGACGCTAACGATGACGCGTGCTTTCTGGATGCCCGCGTCGCCCTCTGGTCCATCGTCGGAACGCCGCCCGGAGCAAGCTCGCTCCCACAGTGGATCGTGGCTTAGCGAATGCCGGCGCCTGCCAGCGATTCCGAAGACCACTGCGCCTTGGAGAGCGGCTCGATGTACTTGATGCCGCCGTAAGGACCGACCACACCGTTGATGTTGTACGAACCACCGACCAGGTCGTAGATCATGAAGGGCGTCGAGTCCGGAACCTGCTTGTCATAGCTCTGGCTGAGGAAGGCGAAGGAGCCGCGATAGAGCTGACCACGGGCGTCATATTGATCCGAGGCCAGAGCGGTCCAGCTGTCTTCGTCGAGGTAGAAGCGGCGCTTGGCGTAGATGTGACGGGCACCGGCCTTGAGGTTGCCTTCGACGACCCACACGCGGTGTTTTTCCCAGCGCACGAAGTCCGGCGCGAGGTGGTTGGCGGTGGTCAGCGACTTCGGATCCTGGACGTAGGTCAGCTTGTAGGTGTTGTAGGGCACGATCATTTCCTGCTTGCCCACCAGCTTCCAGTCGTAGCGGTCCAGCGCACCGTTGAACACGAACACGTCATCGTAGGTGCCTGCACCGGCGGTACCCGGGTTAGGCGTGTCGTACGCCAGGCTCGGCGCCAGTTTCACCCGGCGCTGACCCGGCAAGTACTGCCAGGCACGACGCGGCTGTTGCAACGGGTTGGCGGCGTCCTTGAGCATGATCGCCTCGCCGGCACGGCGCGCAGGGCCGGTGTACGCCAGCTTCATCTGGTAGTACACGTCGGCGCTGCTGATCGGCTGCGAGAGGTTTTCATAGATCGGGTAGGAGATGTTCGCCTGCCCGGTGGTTGCCAGGCTCGGCACACCGGCGGAGTCGACGTTCCAGGAGTCGTACTTGGAGCTGATGCTGACGCCCTGGTAGCGCAACAGGAAGTTCCACATCGCTTCGTTGCCCGACTGCGGAATCGGGAACGGAATGCCCGGCAGCACGTTGTCGATGGCCAGGCCACCTTCGAGGGACTTGGCGCCGCTGGCGTTCTTCACGCCGTTGTCCAGAATCGCTTGAGGCAGCGAAACGGTGCGGTGCGTCGGGAACACGTCGACACGGAACGTCGGGAAACGCTTGGCCAGTTCTACCGTGGTTGCCGTGAGCAGGCCCTTGTATTGATCGACGTTCTTGCCGTCGATCACCACCAGCGGCTTTTCACTGGCAAACGGATCCGGGCGCATGCTGTCGCCGGCTTTGAAGCTGGCCGGCGCGGTGGTCAGGCCACCGTTGTAGGCGGGAATGGAGCCATCGGCGTTCCCGGCTTTTTCGGCGCCCACCAGCGTCAGGCTGGTGCCCAGTTTGGCAGCTTCCTGGGCTGAAACAGCGGCCTGTGCCTGGGCGGCAAGGACCATGGCCAGCGAAGCGGCCAACACGGTTTGTACAAATTTCATCTTGTTATTCTCCTGCTTGCATTGAGCAAATCAGTGGTGAATCAGAATGTTGTTTTCATCGTCAGGTACACGGCGCCACGGTCCTCGGTCGTGGCACCACCGCCGGAGAAGGACGAGTAGCCGCCGGCGTAGCAGGCGTAGTTTTCGTTGCCGCTGAAGGCGTTCGGGGTGGAGCCGTCGCCGCCGTTCGGGCCGGTGCTCACGCCGCTGACGTTGCACTTGTCGGTCTGGCCGAAGGAGTCCACGTACTTCAGGTCGACAAAGTATTTGTTGTACACAATGGCGCCGACGCCCACGGCATAGTTGCCGGTGTCCTTGGCACCGCCACCGGAGACCGGCGACACGCCATCGAGACCGACGTTGACGGACATCGGTGCGTTGAGGTCGACACCCGGGAACACCTGGTACCAGGTCGGTGTGAAGTTGACTGCCAGGCCCCAGTTGTCACGGGTCGGCGCGTCGATGCCGCGATAGCTGTCCTTGCCCTTGTAGAGCGCTTCGTTCTTGCTATCGAGCTTGAGCAGGTTGCTGTAGTACAGCTCGGCCAGCACGGTGGCCTGATCGAACACCGGGGTTTTCGGCAGGGTCATCAGACCGTTGAGCGTCCAGTGCAAGGTGTCGCCGGTGGCGCTCATGCTGTCGCCACGGCTCGGGGTGTCGTAGACCACACCGGTGGCGTCCGTACGTGCAGGCAGCAGTCCCAGACCTTGACCCAGGCCCAGCGGGCTGCGGGTACTGACGATCGCCGGGATACTGGCCAGCGGCATGTTGTGGCGAACGTTCAGGTCCGAACCGACGCTGATCCCGCCGACATCCTTGGACAGGCTCAGGCCAAGGATCTTGATGTTGTCGGCATAGGCCAGTTGATAGGTGGCGGTGTCCAGCGAGTTGAGGGTGTTGATCACCGCAGGCACTTGCCCCGCCGGACGGGTGCCGTTCGGATTGGCCGAGGTGATGCCCCTGGCGTCCAGGTAGGCTTGCGGCAGGATTTCCGAGGTTTCGCGGTAGTAAACGCCGAGGGTGCCATCCAGCCACGCCGGCGACCACTTGGCCATGACGCCCCAGTCGCCGCTGTCATGCGGTGTCAGGTCCTTGCCGCGACGCACATTGGTCAAGGCGTTGCACGGCGCCAGGCCACAACCCAGCGGGCTGCCCGGTACCACGGCGTTGGTGTTGCCCAACAGGAACGATTGCGCGCCGAAGCCGACCAGGTCGGAACCACCGTAATAGGTGCCCGCTTCCGGCAGGCGCGCGGCATCCCAATTGAGGAAATACTGGGCACCCACGGTCAGCTCGGGATTGACGGTGAACGTCATCGACAGCTGGTTACGCGGAACGAACAGTTCCTTGGCTTCGGTACCCGGCGACGCGGCAAGCTTGGCCAGGTCGAGGCCGGACTGGCCATAGCTGACCGAGTGCACCGGGTTGAGAATGGTCTCGCCCCAGAACACGTTGTGCTGGCCGGCCTTGGCGCTGAACATCGACTCCTCGCCCACTTCGGTGCTGTAGAACACGAAGGCATCGAGGATTTCGCCCGAAGGACCGCTGTAGTAGCGCTGGGCATAGTTGCTCAGGTGCGGGCTGCCGTTGCCGACGTTGTCATGGGTGACCCCGGCCAGGCGCGGGTCGTTGGCAATCAGGCCCGAACGCGCATCGTTGCCGTTGACGAACGGGTTGGAATTGGAGCCGGTGTTGTCATAGGCCTTGTCGTACCAGCTGGCGGCGCTGACGCGAAAACCCATGGCGTTCTTGTAGACCACGTCCATTTCGGTCAACAGGTCGACACGGTTGGTGATGTTGGTGCCGGCCTTGCGGAAGTTGTAGTCGCCGTCGTTGTTGTTCGGCGTTCCCAGCATGCGTTTGTCGGCGCTTTCGGTGCGCACGCCATAGTTGTACTTGATGGTGTTATCCACCCGTACGTTCCAGTCCGGATTCCCCGTCTCGATTTCGGCCGCATGGGCCACCGGTACGGTTGCCGCGAGAATGGCCGAGGCGAGCAAGGTGTAGCGTGGAGCGGTGAAGCCGTGACTCTTGTTGTTGTGCATTGCGTTGTCTCCGCCTTTTTGTATTTGTTTTTAGCGCAGCCGCCCTCACGCAAACCTCTTCGTGTTTGCGTTTAAGGAATGAGGGCAAATGCCGGTGGCGTACTGCCAGTCCAGCTCCTTGTACTAGCGGTCCAGCTCCAGGATGAGTGCTTCGGCTTGCGGCCAGTGGCCAAATCCTGCGGCCGGATTGAGGTGACCGACATCGCCCAGATTGAGCAATTCGGCGCCCCAGCCTTCTGCCATGCGGGTGACCGCAGGCAGCGTGGCAAGGTGATCGTTGGTGCTGCCGGCCACGATGCTGCGAAATGGCAGCGGGCCTTGTGGCAGAGGATTCCAGCCCTGGCTACGCAGGGTTTCGGAAGATGGATAGTTTGCCGGCCAGACCGCATCGAGGTCCGGTGGCGCGGCCAGCAAAGCGCCCTTGATCGGACGGCTGTAGTGCGCAGCCCAGTGCGCGACCATCAGTACGCCGGCACTGTGGGCCACCAGAATCACCGGCCCGTCGATCTGCTCGAGTTCGTGCTGGATGGCCCGCACGCGAGCCATGCAATCGAGCTTGTCGGTCTCCAGCGGCGGGACGCTACGCACGTTGCTCAGCTTGGCTTGCAGCAACGTTTGCCAATGTTCGGCCACGTGCTCGCGCAGACCTGGAACGATCAGAACGGTGGCGGCAGTTTGCAGTTTGTCCACGGTCAACACCTTCGCTTTCTCGATAACTCGACTGGCTGTTTTCGCCAGGGGCTTTTTGTAGGGTCGACATTAAAGAGCGCCCACCCGAAGCGCTTTACATTGGACGTCAGGCACTTTTCTTTTGATGACAAATTGTCGGACACTCGGACGCGTGACCGCCGGTCTAAAAACCCCGCAGGTTGGCGCAGGGTCACTGTAATCAACGGATGAGCGCTGATGACTCCATGCAGCGTAGAAGATGGATGAGCGCACAGCATGAAAACCATCGACGACATGACAACTGTTCAACTGTTGATACGCTGGATATAGTCGCCACGCTCACGCCAATCACCACCGGCACAGGGAAGCCCTCGCATGACCAAGCTTGTTCGCGCCGCCGTCTTGACCAACTACCTTGAGGTCACCCAGTACCTGGGTTTCAACCCGCGCGACGTGCTGGCCGCTGTCGGCCTGAGCAGGGCCCAACTGCAAGCCCCTGAACACCGCATCCAGATCGATGCCGCCGTGCGCCTGCTGGAAGACTCCGCCACCGCCAGCGGTTGCCAGACCTTCGGCCTGAGCATGGCCGAGTCACGCCAGCTCTCGGACTTCGGCGTGGTCAGCCTGTTGCTCAGCCACCAGCGCACCCTGCGTGATGCCTTGCAGGTCGTGGTGGATTACCGACACCTGATGAACGACTCGCTGGCCATCTTCATCGAAGAGGCCGGCAAGATGGTGATCATTCGCGAAGAGGTGGTCACCGAAACACCCATGCCCAGCCGCCAGGCCACGGAACTGGCGATCGGCGTGATGTTCCGGCTGTGCTCGGCCCTGCTGGGCTCACACTGGCATCCCTACAGCGTCAACTTCATGCACCAGGCACCGGACAACCTGCACCTGCACCGCCGGCTGTTTGGCTGCAAACTGGAGTTCGGCAGCGAGTTCAACGGCATCGTCTGCCCCGACATCAGCCTCGACATGACCAACCCCAACGCCGACCCGGCCATGGCCCGCTACGCCCAGAGCTACCTCGACTCGCTGCAGGGCCACGAAGGCACCTCGATGCTGTTCGAAGTACGCAAGGCCATCTACCTGCTGCTGCCCATGGGGCGCGCCACCATCGAACAGGTCGCCCAGAGCCAGGGCATGAACGTGCGCACCCTGCAACGCCGCCTCAAGGACGATGGCTGCGCCTTCAACGACGTGATCAACGATGTGCGCCGTGATCTGGTGCTGCGTTATCTGGACAACCCGAACTACTCGCTGAGCCGCATTGCCGACATGCTTGGGTATTCGATGGCGAGTTCGTTTACGCGGTGGTTTATCAGTCAGTTCGGGATGCCGCCGGCGACGTGGCGGGCGCAGAAACAGGGGGCTGCGAAAGTGCAGGTGGATGCTGTGGGGCAGGTTGTTCCCAAAGAAACATGATTCGGTTGGACTAATGTGGAAGCTCGAAAAGGCTATCGGTCAGGTGCCGGGCTGCCAGCCAGGGTGTTTCTGTTTTATATGTTTTTTCATATAGGCTGGGGCACCAATCATTGTGGGACAGTCTTCAACTGGACATGAAAGCTTTGGTCGGTGGCTCCAGGCGTGTCTATCCCTGGCATTTTTATTCCCAAATGCTTTGTCGCATCCAGGCTCCGTACATTTGTAGGGCTTTTCGCCGGTATGGATTCGCTCGTGATTCCTAAGATCTGACGTTTTCACAAACGCTCTGCCGCATCCTGGATGCTTACATTGATGGGACTTTTCGCCGGTATGGATTCGCTTGTGGGCCGTAAAATTTGACTTATACGTAAACACTCTGCCGCATCCGGGATGCTCACAATGATGGGGCTTTTCGCCGGTATGGATTAGAAGATGTCTTTTTAAATCACGTCGACGCGTAAATGCTTTACTACAGATAGGGCAGGCATGACGAATTAGCACTCCGGATGAAGCACCCGAAGAGCCGGGGACGAAAGACGCCGGAGCGCCCGTTGTCAGTGGAGCCAACTTTATTTCCTCCAGGACTGAAGGTGCTTCTAGATCCCCTGCCAAGCCTGCAAAAGATAACAACCCTGCCTCAGACCCAATGGAACTCACAGACGCTTGGGAATCGCCTTCGTTATTTCCACCGATAGGGGGCTGTGCTGATGGATCGCCTTGTGGCACCTGAAGCTCTTGACGAGAGTCGCCCTCAGAAGCCAATTGGGCATCCTTCGCCAAGTCTTCTTTGGTACGGGGCACCCCACCAGCGGCTATAAAATCTTTAAGATTCACTCTCATCCGCCCATCACTGTCAGCAAAACTCACCGGCGAATTCCTAACAAAACAGTACAGATTCAACCCATCCACCGCCCCCGCCGGATCGGGATTGATCCAGCGACTCAACCACGGCGCAAAATACCGATAACCGTAGTAATACAACCCGGTCGCATCCCGCTCCTTGCCTGAATAACGAATGGTTTTCCAGGCGCCGCTCTGGTCGCTGTGGTCCTCCCACGCCGTGCCGCAAAACGGGTAATAGGCTTCCCGGCTCTGCACGTTGGCGTGGTCGTCGAGTTCCAGCGTGCCGGAGCCCAGATGGTCGGTCAGGTGGTAGCGCAGCGCGAACGTCGGCGCCTGCGGCCCTTGTAGCCATTTCACCCGATTGCGTCCGGCCTCCAGGTCAAGCACCTGGTGCGTCGGGGTACCGTTGCGAAGGTGGATCTCCAGTCCCGGCAGGTAGCGCACTTCGCTGGTCACGGTTCGAGCGTCGGTCAGGGCCGTGCGGACTTTGCGCAGGCGCTTGCCCCCGCCGCCGTAGAGGTAGCGTTCGGTGTCGTCGGCTTCGTTTTCCCGCTGTACCGGCGACACGCTGATCAGCTGGTTGCGCAAATCCCAGGTCATGGCTTGGCCGCGCTGCAGGAAGCGCAGGTTGCCATTGCGGTCGAAGTGGTTGTCGAAATCCAGCGGCTGATCCTCGTCGAGCAGGCTGCGATTGCTGTTCGCGGCAACGGCCCAGTTCCGGGTGAAGGGTTGCGCGCCGAGGTGCCGCAGTTCGGTCATGTTGCCGGCCGGGTCGTAGTCGTATTCCTCGCGGTAGTTCACTACGGCGTTGGGGTCTGCTGAGGTTCGATACTGGCTGACGGGATAAACCGAAGATCGCTCGGCTTCCCAACCGGTTGCGCCGATCAACTGGCCGAGGCTGTCATAGTCGAAGGTGCGCAGCGCCTCAATGCGCTGGTTCTTGAAGAAGCGCACCGGCAATGCGTGGTCCTTGATGCCCACGATGTTGCCAGCCGCATCGACTTCGTAACTCAGATCCTGCACGGG
>Ga0209050_1001613_pt1 | contig 23201 bp, 15 predicted proteins | sample Araplavi_mTSA_r2_FD_184276 | JGI IMG/M metagenome (GOLD analysis project Ga0209050, IMG submission 184276) | Arabidopsis root microbial communities from North Carolina, USA - plate scrape MF_Cvi_mTSA_r2 (SPAdes) (version 2) | ecosystem: Host-associated > Plants > Roots > Endosphere | place: USA... | reverse complement strand
AGTGGAGCCGACCGGGGTCACTTCGCCATCTTCGAGCACGCGGAGCAACTTGGCCTGCAGAGTCGCGGGCATGTCGCCTATTTCGTCGAGGAACAGCGTACCTCCGTCGGCAAGCTCGAAGTAGCCTTTCCGATCCGAGATGGCGCCAGTGAACGCCCCCTTCATATGGCCGAAGAACAGCGACTCCGCGAGTTCACCCGGCACCGCGACGCAATTCACCGCGACAAACGATCCATTCGCCCGCGGGCTGTGGTGGTGGATCGCTCGCGCAATGAGTTCCTTGCCCGTCCCGCTTTCGCCCGTGATCAAGACCGTCGTTTTGCCGAACTGCTGCAGCCGCTCGATATCGGTCAGGATACGGCGCAAGTGCGGACTCCGGCCCACAAAGCCGCCCAGGCCCCAACGCTGGGCTTCGCGGGCGTTCAGGGTGGAAAGCCGTTCATCGGCTTTCTGCCGGGCTTTTTCCGCCGCTTCCCGCTGCGCGATCTGCGTGGCGAGTTCTTCATTTTTCCGCTGCAGCTCCCGAGTGAGCCGGCTGAGGCCCAGATGCGTCCGCACCCGGCTGATCACTTCCTCCTTGGCGAATGGCTTCAGGATGTAGTCCACCGCGCCAACCTGGAAGCCGCGCACCATGGCTTCGGTCTCGTTTTTTGCGGTGATAAACAGCACGGGAATTTCCCGCGTGGCCTCCTGCTCCTTCAAGGCGCGACAGACGGCGAACCCGTCGCGCCCGGGCATCACCACATCGAGCAGGATCAAATCCGGCTGCGCCCGCGTAGCCACGCGGAAACCGACTTCGCCATTCGGGGCCGCGAGAATCTCGTAGCCGAGCGGTTCGAGCGTCTCGGTGAGCAGGCCGATATTGGCAGGGACGTCGTCTACGACGAGGATTCTCTCGGTGTTCATGAGGAGGAGGCAGGGGTTTCGGGTTCCACGGGAATTTGGGCGACGATCTTCTGGATCGTGGCCATGTCGTAGCTGGCCATGAACCCGCGCAGATGCGCGGCAAGCCGCTCTCCGGGCAGACCGAGCTGTTCAACTTCCAGCAGGCAATTCTTCAGCACGGTGGCGCTGTGCAGTTCGGCCCCCATCATCAGGCGCAACGCAAGGTCTTCGGGCAAAAACAAGCTGCGCAGATCGATCGATGGTTCGGCGGCGACTTCTTCGCGCCGGAAATCGAACTCCACCCCAAGCAAGGTTTTGAGGCAGCCGTAGATCCGCTCCACGCGGAAGGGCTTGGCCACGAAATCGTCGCACCCGGCCTCGAAATAGTGCTCCTGCTCGTGCATCAACGCCGACGCCGACGTGGCTACGACTTTCAGCCCAGCAGGACCAAACTCCTGCTTCATGCGGTGCGCGGTCGCCGTGCCGTCGGCATCCGGCAGCCGCATATCGAGGAACACGACGTCGGGCCGCGAAAACGCGGCCGCTTCCAGGGCCTGCCGGCCGTTTTCCGCGAGCACCACTTCGGAACCGATGAGCGTGAGCATGGTGGAAAGCAGCTCGCGGTTTTCGCGAATATCGTCCACGACCAGCGCCCGTACCCGATAGCCATCCGCCAGCCGGGAAACATCGCGCAGCGGATCGCGCACCGGCGCGGCCACCCCTCCGACCGCGAGCAGCTCGACGGTGAAAAACAATCGCGATCCTTCACCCGGCGTGGATTCCAGCTCCAATCGTCCGCCCATCAACTCCACCTGCCGTTGCGCAATCGCCAGGCCCAGGCCGGTGCCCCCTCGCCCACGTGCACCAGGACCCTGCTGGAAGGGTTGGAAGATCAGCTCGTGCAGCTCCGGCGCGATGCCCGGTCCCGTATCCGCGACTTCAAAACGCACGCGATTTTCGCCGGCGGATACCGCCCGCAAAATGATCCGCCCCTCCTCGGTGAACTTCACGGCGTTACCGAGCAGATTGATCAGGACCTGGCGGAGTTTGCCTGCATCTCCACGGACGTAGCCGGAAAATTCGTCAAATCCCTCCACCTTCAGCCCGAGGCCTTTTTCCTCGCACGGATGCTGAAACATCGCGGCCAATTCATCGCCCAGCGCCGGCAGGCCAAAATCCACCAGCGCGAGTTCCATTCGCCCCGCATCGATCTTCGAGAGATCGAGGATTTCGTTCACGAGCTGGAGCAGGTGATCGCAGCTGCTGGCAATGGTCGCGACCGCATCGCGATGGAAAGGGTGCAGGGCTCCGTCGCGGGCGAGAATCTGCGAGTAACCGAGAATCGCATTCATCGGCGTGCGGATCTCGTGGCTCATGTTGGCGAGGAATTCCGATTTCGCGCGATTCGCCGCTTCGGCTGCCGCCTCCGCATTTTTGCGGACCACGATTTCATCGAGCAGTGCCTCGTTCGAGCGCGCCAGCTCCGCGGCGCTCTGCTGATCTTTCCACAGGTACGCCGCCAACAGGACGGTGATCACGAGCCCAGCCCCTAGGGCCGCCCACGGTTGCCAGGCGACATGTTCCCGATGAAACGCCGGCGAGGCTTGCAGCACCACCAGCCAACGGCGCCCGGCAAATTCGAACGGCTCCTCCCGGCGCGGCGGCAGCGCGGAGCCATCGGCGTGACGCTCGTAGACAATCGCCCCGGTCTTTTCATCGAAGACCGACAAGTGCAACGAAGCCGTGCGCGCCCCCCGCAACGAAACATCGAGCAAATCGCCAATCCGGAAGACGGCGACCGCAAAACCCGTGAGCGCAGCGCGGCGCTCATCCACCGTTTGCGGACTGCCTCGATAGAGCGGTTCAAAGACCAGAAAACCCCGCTGAGCCGCACGCTCCTGGGCCAGCCGAATCGGCTCGGTCGCCGTCGATCGGCCCGTATCGCGCGCCATTTCCAGGGCCGAGCGCCGAAGCGGTTCAGAGCCAACGTCGAAGCCAAACGCTTCGACATTGCGCTCGAGCTGCTCGAGGAAAAAGACGGGAAAATATTCAGCCCGGGGCCCGGCTGGGATTTTGTGTTCTTCGCGGGATTCTTCGGTGAAGTGAAAGTTGGGAAAGCCCTCATTCCGCGCGCGGGTTTCCCATTGTCCGCGCTCGGCCCCCGGCACCCGGGGATCCCAGGCCAGCGCCTGCAATTCCGGCTGCCGGGCAAGGGCCCCGGCGACGAAGCCACGGAACTCCTCCCGCGATACCTTCCCGCGCGCGGCATACAACGCGGCGATGCCGTGCAGGACTTCGATGGAGCGCAGCATCTGGCTGTGCAACACCTCCACCCGCTCTCGCAAAGCCTGGCGCAGCTCTTCATCCAGCGCATCCTGATGCCGCACCTGCAGCACCGCAAAAAGAGCGATCGAAAGCAGCGCGCCGGTAATCAGCGCGAGAATCGTCGGTGCCTTGCGGGCAAGCTTGGGTTGCACCGCACGCCCCACTAGCAAACGCCGTGCGATGTGGCGGATACTCTAGCAAGCCGACAGCCTAACGTTCGTTTTCACCTTCCCGCCTGTGTAGAAACAAACATGGTGGCGATGTTTGGCCATCCAAACCACGGCGGCAAGGCACAGGCTTAGCGTCCGCGCTGTTGCGGATTGCGGCACTTGCAACAGCGTTTGCCCTCTTTCCCGTCCGGCGGAAGGCCGCGGCAGAAAACTCAACTCGCGCCCAGCCAATCGCTTACTCCTCCGGCGCACGAGCTGGCACGGCGCCCGCTAAACGCGCCGCCATGACTTCTGCGAAGCCCGTGCCGATCGACGCCGAACCGTATCCGTTCGAGTTCTACCCCGCGCAATGCGCCCTGCTCATCATCGATATGCAGCGCGACTTCCTGGAGCCGGGGGGCTTTGGCGAAATGCTCGGCAACGACGTCTCGCAACTCCGCCGCACCATCGAACCCAATAAAAGCCTGCTCGCCGCGTGGCGCTACGCCGGGCTGCAAGTGCTGCACACTCGCGAAGGGCACCGGCCCGATCTCGCCGATCTGCCGCCGGCCAAGAAAGTCCGCGGTCACAGCAAGACGACCATCGGCGATCCGGGGCCGATGGGCCGCATCCTCATCCGCGGCGAGGCAGGGCACGATATCATCCCCGAGTTGTACCCAGCGGTCGGCGAACCGGTGATCGACAAGCCGGGCAAAGGCGCCTTCTTCGCCACCGATCTCCACGCGATCCTGCAAAACCTCGGGATCAAACAACTCGTCGTCACCGGCGTGACCACCGAGGTCTGCGTAAACACGACCGTCCGTGAAGCAAATGACCGCGGCTACGAATGCCTCGTACCGAGCGACTGCGTGGGGTCGTACTTCCCCGAGTTTCAGGAGATGGGCCTGAAGATGATCAAGGCGCAGGGCGGCATCTTCGGCTGGGTCACGGACTCCGAGAAAATCATCAAGGCCCTCTAACCGCGCCACACACACCCGTCTTTCCCGCACACGCCAAAAAACCAACCACCACCGCCAACCGACCATGAGTAATACGAAACCCAAAATCTGGGTGCCCGGAGACTGGAATGCCTTCTTTGGCTTCGGCACCAACATCCTCGTCAATCTGCTCACGCTCACTGCGCTGCTGCGCTTTGTGCTGAAGATGCCGAATGAGCTCGTCTTTGGCCGCATCCTACCCGCCACCGGGCTGATGATGTGCCTTTCCACGATGTACTACGCGTGGCTCGCCTATCGTCTCGCCAAGAAGACCGGACGAACCGATGTCTGCGCGCTGCCTTCGGGCATTAGCGTGCCGCACATGTTTGTGGTGGTCTTTGTGATCATGCTGCCGATCGCGCTGAAAACCGGCGATCCGGTCAAGGGTTGGGAGGCCGGACTCACCTGGGTCTTCCTCCAAAGCTTCGTACTCATGATTGGCGGTTTTGTGGCGCCGCTCATCCGAAAGATCACTCCACGAGCCGCGCTGCTCGGCACCCTCGCGGGCGTGTCGATCACGTTCATCTCGATGAAGCCGGCGCTGGAAATGTTCATGACGCCGGTGATCGGCCTCGTGTGTTTCGCGATCATTTTGCTGAGCTGGTTTGGCGGAGTGAGGTACCGCGGGATTCCCGCCGGGCTCGTAGCCATCGCCGCGGGCACCTTGATCGCGTGGGTCTCGACCGCGCTGGGCCACAGCTTCGGCGGCCTCACCTCGAAGGGCCTCATCGATTCCGTTGCCAACTTCGGCTTCAACATCCCGGTACCAGTCTTCGGTAACGTTTTTGGCGGTTTCCAATTCCTCGGCATCCTGCTCGTGACCGCGATTCCTTTCGGCATCTACGATCTCGTCGAAGCCGTGGACAACGTCGAGAGCGCCGAAGTGGCGGGCGATGCCTATCCCACCACCCGCGTGCTCACCGCGGACGGCGTAGTCAGCCTCATCGGCTGCATCATGGGCAATCCGTTCATCAACGCGGTTTACATCGGCCATCCCGGCTGGAAAGCGATGGGTGGGCGCATTGGCTACTCTGCTGCCACCGGCCTATTCGTCATCGTGCTCTGCTGGTTCGGGATCATTTCGGTGATGCTCGCCGCAGTCCCCACGGTCGCGATTCTGCCCATCCTGCTCTACATCGGCATGTTGATCGGTTCGCAGGCTTTCCAGGAAACGCCGAAGGCGCACGCGCCGGCGATCATCCTCGGTCTCACGCCGCACATGGCGGCTTGGGGGCTCACGATCATCAATGGCAGTCTCGCGGCAGCGGGCACCATCGTCCCGGCTTTGACTCCGGAGAAAAAGGAAGCGCTCATCGCTGCGATGCGCAACGAGGGGGTACTGTATCACGGCATGGAAATCCTCGGGGGCGGTTCGATTCTGGGAGGCCTGATTCTCACCGCCATCGGCGTATGCATCATCGACCGCACCTTTCTCAAAGCGGCGGGCTTTGCGGGGGCGGGAGCCATCCTCACCTTCTTCGGTTTCATGCATGGTGAACACATCGGCGTCGGTCAATCGCCCCTCGTCGCCCTGGCCTACCTCGCCGTGGGCGCGGTCCTCGGGGTCTGCGCGAAGCTTGTAGTCGTCACCGCACCCGCGCCCGAGCACGGCCACGAAAGCTCGAGTGAGATCAGCGGCGCCCTGCCTGCTGCGGACTAATTCATTCAGGCCAGACATCCTCCGAACGGAGGGTCAGCCCGCGCTGCCGAATCGGTGGCGCGGGCTTTTTGTTTTTTGCGGCGCCAGCCCACCGCCGCTGACACAGCCGCGGAGACAACGGTCACCCTGCCATGACGCGGTCTAACAAATTCCGCGTGTAGCCGCCGCTGTGTCAGCGGCGGTGGGTAAAACCGCGGCAACGATGCCCTCGGACTCTGCTGACGGGTCAAATCTTCATGGCCGAAAACGGCCAGCGCACTAGTTCGTTCACCGGTATGATGCGGCCTGATGTTACTGGATTTCGATTGCTACCAGGCGCTGGCCGCGCGCGATGCCCGCTTCGACGGATGTTTCTTCGTCGCGGTGAAGAGCACCGGTATTTACTGTCGGCCGATCTGCTCCGCCCGGACGCCGAAGAAAAGTTCGTGCCTGTTTGTCGAAACCGCCGCGGCCGCGGAACAGGCGGGCTTTCGCCCGTGCCTGCGTTGCCGCCCGGAGCTGGCACCTTCGTCTCCCTCGGTATCGATCGAAGAGGCGCTCTATGCGGCAATCCGGGCGCGCGCGCTGGAAGGCGACTCGGTGGATGAACTCGCGGCGCGGGCCGGCTTCAGCGCGCGGCAATTGCGCCGGCTGATGGTGCAGGCCTTCGGCGTAACTCCCGTGGAGATCATGCAGACGGAGCGGCTCCTTTTTGCCAAGAAGCTGCTCCAGGAAACCACGCTGCCGACGGCGCAGATCGCGCTCAGTTCCGGCTTCGGCAGTATCCGCCGTTTTAACGCGCTCTTTCTCGAGCGCTACGGTCTATCTCCCACAACCCTCCGCCGCCAGGGCGGCACCGAAACGTCCCCCGCGAAAAACGATACGCTCAAACTTCGGCTGGCTTATCGGCCTCCCCTCGCCTGGCGCGAGATGCTCGAATACGTCGCGCGTCGCGCGGTGCCGGGGGTGGAGTTCATCGACGCCGCGTTTACCCGCTATGCCCGCACGGTCGCACTGGGCGAAGAAACCGGCTGGGTCCAGGTGGAGCAACCTGCCACGGGTTCGTGGCTGGAAGTGACGATTCCCGCCTCGCTCGCCGCCATCTCGTGGCCGGTACTGACCCGGCTCCGGGCGCTCTTCGACCTGGACGCCAATCCGGCCAATATCGACGCGCATCTGCGCATAGACTCCCTGCTGGCACCCAGCGTCGAGCAGCATCCGGGCCTGCGCGTGCCGGGTACCTGGGAGACTTTTGAACTCGCCGTCCGTGCGGTGCTGGGCCAGCAGATCAGCGTCGCCGGCGCGACCACGCTCGCCGCGCGGCTGGCGGAAAAGTTCGGTCAGCCGATCGAAACTCCGATTCCGGAACTGCATCGCCTGGCCGTTTCTTCGCGTACGCTGGCCACCGCCGAACCGGAAGCAATTGCCTCCATCGGTCTACCAAAAGCTCGCGCCACGACTTTGCGCGATCTCGCCCTTTCCGCCGAACGCGGCGAACTCATCTTCGCGCCCGCCGCAACCGTCGAAGACGTCATCGCGATCATGAGCAAGATCCGCGGCATCGGCGAATGGACAGCGCAATACGTCGCCATGCGGGCCCTCCGTTTCCCGGATGCGTTTCCCGCCGCCGATCTCGGGGTCCGCAAAGCTCTCGTCCCTTTCGGCGCCCCCCTGCCCCCCGAACGCGAAGTCATCGCGCGCGCGGCCTCATGGCGGCCCTGGCGCGCCTACGCCACGCTCCACCTCTGGCAAACCCTCCACGACGCCGCCCTCTCGAAATAAGCAACGCACCCAAGCCATGAACACGACCTATTTCTCCGAACTGGAAACCCCCATCGGCCTGCTTCTCCTGCGCGGCACCGAACACGGCCTGACCGGCCTCTACATGCTAAATCACAAGCACGGTCCCGAGACGGACGAGCAGCGCGGCTGGCAGCGCCATGACGCTCTTTTCAAAACCGCGCGAAATCAACTGACCGACTACTTCGCCCATCGCCGCCAGACTTTCGATTTGCCGATCGATCGCCCAGCATTGGGTGGCACGGCTTTCCAACAGCGCGTCTGGGCCGAACTGGAGAAAATCCCCTTCGGCCTCACGATCTCCTACGGCGAACTCGCCCAGCGCATCGGCAAGCCCTTCGCCTCCCGCGCCGTCGGCCTCGCCAACGGCCGCAACCCCATCTCCATCATTGTCCCCTGCCACCGGGTCATTGGCGCCAATGGCTCCCTCACCGGCTACGGTGGCGGCATCGAGCGCAAGCGCTGGCTGCTGGATTTCGAACGAGGGAATAGTCTGCCTTTGGGTTAAACTTCACAACCCTCGCGCACCTGACACGCGCGCAGATCGTGCAAAGGTGGCGAATCCATCTTCCACCACTCGCACGGTAGTCTCCCCACACATGCGTTTCCTGTTCCCTGCCCTTTTGCTGCCTCTCGCCGCCGTCGCCGCACCGCCGCCAGTCGATTTTTCGCATGAGATCCTGCCGCTGCTGTCCGATGCCTGTTTTCATTGCCACGGGCCGGATGAAAACAAACGCGAGGCCAAGCTGCGGCTGGATACCAAGGAGGGGCTGTATCGCACGCTCGATGGATTTACCGTGGTCGCCCCGGGGAAGCCGGACGAAAGCGAACTCGTGCTGCGGGTGACGAGCAAGGATCGCGACGAGATCATGCCGCCGCCGAAAGCGGCCCGGCAGCTCAAACCGGAAGAAATCGCGCTCCTGAAAAGATGGGTCGCGGAAGGCGCGCCGTTTGGCAAACACTGGGCATTCGAGCCGATGAAGAAGGCCGCGCCGCCGGGTGCTGGCGATCCGATCGACGCTTTCGTGCAAGCACGCTTACAGGCCGCTGGGCTCGATCTGGCGCCCGAAGCGGGCCGCGAGAGATTGCTGCGGCGAGTGACGTTCGACTTCACCGGTCTGCCTCCGACGCTGGCGGAAACCGATGCCTTTCTCGCCGATCAATCGCCGGATGCCTTTGCGCGGGTGGTGGATCGGCTGCTGACTTCACCGCGTTACGGTGAGCGCATGGCCACCGAGTGGCTCGATCTGGCGCGGTTTGCCGATACGCATGGCTATCAAAAAGACGCCCCGCGGCCGGTCTGGCCCTGGCGGGATTGGGTGATCAAAGCCTTCAATCAAAACCTGCCGTACGATCAATTTGTCCGCCAGCAACTCGCCGGCGATCTGCTGCCGAATGCCACGCAGGAGCAAAAGCTCGCGACCGCGTTCAATCGACTGCACATGCAGAACGAAGAAGGCGGCATCGTGGGCGAAGAGTTCCGCGTGGCCTACGTGGTTGACCGGGTGAATACGTTCGGCACGGCGTTTCTCGGGCTGACCACGGAGTGCTGCCGCTGCCACGATCACAAGTACGACCCGATCTCGCAGCGCGACTTCTATTCACTCTTCGCCTTTTTCCAAAACATCGATGAAGCGGGGCAAAATCCGTTCAGCGGCTTTGTGGAAAAAATGCCGGAACCGGTACTCCTGCTGGCTTCGCCGGAACAGGAAAAACGCCTCGGCGATCTGCGCGACAAACTCGCCGGGCAGGCAGCCAAGTGGACTGATCTCGTCGCCCAAGAACACGCGACCTTCACGGAGTGGAAGAAAGCCACCGCGGCCCCGGCGGCACCGCAACCGATCGCACGATTTGATTTCGAGGCGCTGGACAAAAGTCAGACCGCCAATGCGATCGATGCGAGCAAACCGGGTAAAACGCACGAGCAACCGGAATTGATCGATGGGCCCAAAGGTAAAGCAGCGCTGCTGGATGGCGAAGACGGTTTCACCTTTCCGGGGGTCGGTCATTTCAACCGCACGCAGCCTTTCTCCCTCAGCTTGTGGATCAAGCCGGGTAAACCGGCGGCGCGAACAGTGGTGCTGCATCATTCGAAAGCACCGGAGGATGCCGCCAGCCGCGGCTATGAAGTCCTCTTGGAAAATGGGCGCGTCGCTTTTGGCCTGCATCACTACTGGCCGACCAATTCGCTCAAGGTCACCACACGCACGGCACTCACGGAAGGTACCTGGACCCACCTGGTGGCCACCTACGATGGTTCCAGCACCGCAGACGGACTGCATCTCTATCTCAATGGTGCGGCCGCGGACGTCGAGGTGGTGCGCGATAGCTTGAGCAAGGATATCACCTATGGGGCGAGTGAGCCGGATCTCACAATCGGCTACCGGTTCCGTGACAGCGGTTTCAAAGGTGGCGCCGTGGATGAGTTCGCGGTTTTCGATCGAGAATTGAGTGCACTCGAAGCGGCCCAACTGGCCGATCGCCACGAACCGGCGACCGACGAAGCGCTGTACGCCTCTTATCTGGCCACCCAATCCGAACCGGCGCGCGCCTGGCGCAGCGAAACCGCAGCTCTGCGCGAAGAACAGCGGAAACTCGTCGAGCCGATCCCGGAGATCATGGTGATGCGCGAACTGGCCCAAGCGAAGCCCGCGCACATCCTCAAACGCGGCGCCTACGATTCGCCCGGCGACGAGGTGCGCGCCGACACACCACAGGTCCTCCCTCCTTTCCCCGCGGACGCGCCGCGCAACCGGCTGGGCCTCGCGCAGTGGCTGCTCGATCCGGAGCATCCGCTCATGGCCCGCGTGACGGTAAATCGGCTCTGGCAGCAAATGTTTGGGCGTGGCTTGGTGGAGACCGCGGAAAACTTCGGGACCCAGGGCGCGCAGCCTACCCACCCCGAACTACTCGACTGGCTGGCGCGCGATTTCGTGGCGCATGGCTGGGATGTGAAACGCACGCTGCGTTCGATCGCGCTGAGCGCCACTTATCGGCAGAGCAGCGCTCCGGGCGGGCCAAACTGGGAACAGCGCCTGACCAAAGACCCCGACAATCGGCTCCTCTCCCGCGGCACCGCACGACGGCTCACGGCAGAAATGCTCCGCGACCAGGCGCTCGCCACCAGTGGACTGCTCGCGGAGAAACTCGGCGGGCCCAGCGTGAAGCCGTACCAGCCCGCGGGTTTGTGGGAGGAGATCGCCATGGGCAAACCGCGCTACGACCAGGGTACCGGCACAGATTTGCATCGGCGCAGCTTGTACACGTTCTGGAAACGCACCGTCCCACCACCAACCATGGTCACTTTCGACGCCGCAGATCGGAGCAACTGCGCCGTGCGGCGGCAAAGCACGAGCACCCCACTGCAAGCCCTCGCTTTGCTCAACGACGTGCAGATCGTCGAGGCGGCGCGGAATCTGGCGGCGCGAATGCTGCAGGAAGGCGGCCCGTCGCTTGAGACACAGGCGACCTGGGCCTTCCGCACGATCACCGATCGCCATCCCAGCGCAGCCGAACTCGCCATGCTGGTGCGGCTCTACGGAGAGCAGCACGACCTTTTCGCGCAGGAGCCGGCCGAAGCCACAAAGTTCCTGACCTTTGGCGAACTCAAATCACCCGCTTCACTCCCTGCGACCGATCTGGCGGCAGCCACCGTACTCACCCATACGCTGCTCAATCACGACGAAGCGCTGATGCGTCGATAAGGCCAATCACGGCCGCAGATCACGTTGGACTACCGAAGGTAGATCTCGTGGGCGACAATACGGGCTTTGGCCTGCTCGTGGCAGCAAAGGAAACTCCACCGCTTTTCCGCAGCCTGAAGGCTGTACACCAACGTTCGAGGCGCTTCGCGCGGCCTGATTTGATGGCGGCTCCGGGGGCCTACGTGGATCTTCTCCGCAGGGCCGCGATCTTTTCTGCGGCGCGGAAACCGAGAAGGCTGTAGGCCCAGCGATAGCTACGCGGGGCGGCGGGGCCTTCGAGGGCAAGCAGGCTTTTGGCGAGGCGTTCGTCGTGATAGGCGGTGCCTTCCGCGATGTCTTCGCGGGCGATGGTGCGGGCCATTTCAAAGCAGGCTCGAGCGACGATCCGTTGGTGAGCATCGGTCCAGCGGCCGCGAGCGGTCAGCCAGTCCTTCGCTACATCGAGCAGCTCGGTCTTCACGCGGATCGTGCGGCGGGGATCTTTGCGGCAGACGGTGTCTTCGCTCCAGAGGCGATAAACGGCGTGAGGGGTCGGGGCGAATACGAAGCGCAGGCCGGCCTGGAGCGCGCGCAGGTAAAGCTCGTGCTCCTGACAGCAGGGCTGGCCTTCCTTCCACCCGCCGAGGCCGACGAGCGCGGTGCGCCGCCACAGGACGGCGCCGGTCTGGGGCAATTCCCAGGCGAGCCACTGGCCAAAAAGATCAGCCTTCGTATCGAGATCGCTCACCCAACGCTCGACCCTGGCCCCGTGCCGCTCGAACCAATACGGGCTGTAAATGGCGTCGGCTTCGGTACCGCCGTTGGCTTCGGCAAATTGCCGGGAGATTTTTTCCGGCTCGAGGTAGTCGTCGGCGTCGAGGAATTGCACCCACTCACCCTGCGCGTTTTTCAGGGCCAGATTTCGTGCGTGATTTCCGCCTTGATGCGCCCCTTCGAGCAGACGCACCCGATCCCCAAATCCCTGCACGATTTCGCGGGAACGATCCGTCGAACCATCGTCCACCACGATCACTTCGCAGGCCGGCCACGTCTGCCGCAACGCGCTTTCGATCGCCTCGCCCAGCCAGCGCTCTGCATTGAAGCAGGGAATGCCGATGGAAACGAGCGGGGTCATGCGCACACCCGACTTACCCCGCGCGGCGTGAGGCGCAATAGATTGCAGTGGCCGATCTGCGTCATCGCTTACTTCGCCAGTGACAGGAGGTAGCTGCCCCCGCTCTTCCGGAGCTTGATCGGCGCATCGAAAGTCGCCGAAGCAGTCGCGCTGGTCAGGCTTTTGCCAATCGGTCCGCTCGCGAGCACCTGGCCCTGACGAATCAAAAGCGCGTGGGTAAAGGACGGCGTGATCTCCTCCACGTGATGCGTCACGAGCACCATAGCCGGCGCGTTGCGGCTGTTGGCCAGGCGTTCCATGAAGGCGAGAAAATGGGCCCGCGCGACCGGATCGAGCCCGGCGCAGGGCTCATCGAGAATCAGCAGCCGCGGATGGCACATGAGTGCCCGGGCGATCAAGACCCGCTGCCGTTCGCCCTGGCTGAGCACGCCCCACGCACGCAGTGCGATGTGCTTCGCCTCGGCACGCTCCAGCGCTTTCATCGCCGCGGCGCGGCGGGCCGGCGGAATCTTTCCCCAATGCCCGATCTGCGCCTCTTCGCCACCCGCGACCACTTCGAGCGCGCAATCCTCATCGTGCATGAGCTGGCGCAGGCTGGAACTCACGATGCCCACCGCGCAGCGCAGTTCCCGCCAATCGCTCGCGCCGAATTCTTCGCCGAGCAGATGAATCGAACCGGACGTCGGCGTGAAGTAGCCGGTCAGCGCGCTGAGCACCGACGTTTTGCCCGAACCATTCGCCCCGAGAATGACCCAATGTTCCCCCGGCAGCACGACCCAGTTCAGGCCGTCGAGAATCCGCGTGGGGCCGCGGCGAATGGTCAGAGCACGAATATCGAGAATGGGCTGGGACGACTGGGACTTCTTGGACACGACCGCAAACTCACCCAACGCCCCCGCTCTACACAAGCCCCGGAAATTCTCTCCAACTTTTGCGAAGCAAGGTGGAACGCGATCTCCGAGCGCGTTTTGGAAACCGATGCGTCGCAACGCGACGCCATGCTGTCACTCGGGCGTGGCTCGCTATCGCTCGCGTGTGGTTTCCAAAACGTGCTCGGAGATCGCGTTCCACCGTCGCTGCGCGACAAATCAGACTACTGCTCGACCGGCGGCTTTTGCAAAAGATCCGGCCGTACCCGTTTGGTCTTCTCAACCGCCTGTTGCCGGCGCCACTTCGCGACCAGGCCGTGGTTCCCGCTGAGCAATACGTCCGGCACGCGCCAGCCGCGGAACTCGACCGGGCGTGTGTACTGCGGATACTCCAGCAGGCCGGTGGAATGGCTGTCATCGACCGCGCTGTTTTCATCGCCGAGCACGCCCGGCAGCAGCCGCACCACGGCATCCACGACCACCGTCGCGGCGATGGCGCCATTGGTCAGCACATAGTCGCCGATGCTCAGTTCCTCGTCGACGAGCTGATCGATCACCCGCTGATCCACTCCCTCATAGTGTCCACAGAGCAGGATGAGATGCTCTCGGTGCGTGTACTCCTCCGCCACGCGCTGGGTGAAAACCCGGCCGCCGGGCGACATCAAAATCACCCGCGCCGCCGGTGTACGCAGCTCTTCGATCGCGGCAAAAATCGGTTCGCACTTCATCACCATCCCCGCCCCGCCGCCGTAGGGTGCGTCGTCGGTGGTGGAGTGTTTGTTGTTCGCCCAGTCGCGCAGGTTGTGATGCCGCAGATCCAGCAACCCGCGTTGCTGGGCCTTGCCGAGAATGCTCTCGGCCAGGGCCGTCTGGGCGATGGTGGGAAAAAGGCTGAGAATATCGATGCGCACGGCGAACGGAAGGCACGAGCAAGAGCACGGCCCACCCGGCGAAGCAAGTCCCACCCCAAAAACCTCTTCCCGGCAGCGTCTTGCAAAACACGCTCGCGAGGAATGGCCGCCCGGTCCATTAGTCGCATAGTCTGCCCGTCCACCACCTCGCTCCCGCCTTTGCCTCGCACCCGCACCCGCCGTAAAAATAAATCGCGCCCGACCTTTCGCTGGCGCCGCTGGCTGGGCTGGACCGCGCTCATCGGGTTCCTCGTGGTCGCGATCATCGTGTCGGTCTACGGATTCTGGGCTTCGACCTTCGATCTCGATCAGGTGAAGGAGATGCCCCAGCGCTCCATGGTCTTCGACATGGACGGGAAACTTTACTCGCGGCTCCAGGGCGAAAACCGCATCGTGGTCGCCCGGAAAGATGTTTCGTCGAACTTCGTCGAAGCGCTCGTCGCCCGCGAAGATACGCGCTTTTTCTCGCACCACGGGATCGACCCCATCGGGATCATCCGCGCTGTCGTCCGCAACCTGGTTTCGAAGTCCGCGCGGGAAGGCGCCTCAACGCTCACCCAGCAATTGGCCCGCAACACCTTCCCGCTTGGCGGGAAAAATGTGCACCGCAAGATGCTCGAGGCCTTCGTCGCCGCACGCATCGAGCAGCACTACAGCAAGGAAATCATCATCGAAGCCTACATGAACCGCATCTACTTCGGTGCGGGGGTGTACGGCATCGAAACCGCGGCGCTCGCTTATTTCGGCAAAAACGCGCGCGACCTTTCCCTTGGCGAAAGCGCCCTGCTCGCCGGGATCATTCGGGCGCCCACCTACTATTCGCCGCGGAAAAATTTGAAAGGTGCCATCGCGCAACGCGACCAGGTCCTCGATCGCCTGGTGAAGCTCGAAAAGATCAGCGCCGCCCAAGCGACCGAGGCCAAACGCGCGGGCATCGTGCTGACCAAACGCCCGCGGCTTTTGCTCCAAGAAAGCTACGCGCTCGAAGCCGTGCGCGAGGATCTCGATGCGCTGCTGAGCGACGATCAGCAGGCAGAGGGTGGGTTCAAAATTTACACCACCATCGATCCCGACCTGCAAAAGGCCGCCGAAAATGCGCTCGATGCGAACCTCCGCAAAATCGAGCAACGCCCGGGGTACAATCACCCCACCCGCGCGCAGTTTGCCAACCTGCCGGACGACGAAAAAGGCCACACGCCTTATCTACAGGGAGCGGTGGTCGCGATCGATCACCGCAGCGGCGGGATTCGCGCTGTCGTCGGCGGACGCAACTACGGCGAAAGCCCGCTCAACCGCGCCCGTACCGCCCGCCGCCAGATCGGCTCCACCTTCAAGCCCCTGGTCTACGCCACTGCTTTCAACCGCGGCATGCTCCCGCGGGCGAGCATCGACGACGGGCCGATTCATCGCGGGGAAATCAGCGGGGCACCGACCTGGCAGCCGGAAAATTCCGACGGCACGTTCAAAGGCCCACAGCCCGCCGAGTTCGGCCTCATCGAATCGCGCAATACCATGAGTGTCCGCGTGGGCGAACGGGCCGGCTTGAATGAGATCGTCAAGCTCGCCGGCAGCCTGGGTTTCGACGACGTGCCAAAGCAGCCCGCGATTTACCTCGGCGCCTTCGAGAGCACCCTCACCGAGGTCACTTCGGCCTACGCCGTCTTGGCAAATCAAGGCCTGCGCCGGCAGCCTTACGTGATCGAACGGATCGACGACTCCAGCGGTGAAACCATTTACCGCGCACCGCACCTCGCCCCACGCGCGCTCGATGCCGGCGTCGCCTGGCTCACCACCGCCACGCTGGAAAAAGTGATGGAGCGCGGCACCGGTGCCAGCGTGAAGACTGAAGGCTTCAACAAACCGTGCGCGGGTAAAACCGGCACGACGAACGACTACAACGACGCGTGGTTTGTGGGCTATACGACCTCGCTCACCTGCGGGGTATGGGTGGGCCTGGATCAGCCGAAGACAATCATCAACAAAGGGTACGGCGCGACGCTCGCGCTGCCGGTGTGGGCTGATGTGATGGCCGCCGCGTCGGGCTCGCGTTATCCGGCCAAAGAATTCCCCTCACCCGAACTGCGCCGGGTGCAGGTTTGTGCGGCGTCGAACGAACTGGCTACCGATGCATGCGATGCAGCAGGATCGGCTTACAGCGTCGACCTGCCGGTTTCGCGCATCCCGCACGATGCATGTCATGTGCATCGCGGGCAGATCATCACCCGGCGGGATGACAAGGATCGGAAGAACTCTCCGACGGATGGCTTGCTGCGGTCGTTCCGGAAGTTTTTCGGCGGGGATTAGGCGCGTTTGGAAATCGCGGAGTGATCGCGTGCCCTTGCTCCGCAAAAGAGTGACTCGCTGCGCTCGCAAAAAGCGAAGGCGCCCGAGCGGTAGCCCGAGCGCCTTCATTTTCTGGCGGATCCTAAGCCGGATTCTGTCGCCGCACCGGTTGCCCGATGCGGGGATGATCATTTCTCTCGCGGCCGCCGAAGCGACCGGTCCCGCCGAAGCGGGATGCGGCTATTACCCGGAGATGGACTGGCTGAAGCCAGTCGGGACAGGCTCCCGACATCCCCTGTTGTGCCTTGCACCGCGTGGGGTTTTTCGTGCCCCGGAGCTTGCGCCCCGGGCGGTGGGCTTTTACCCCGCCTTTTCACCCTTACCCGACGCCGAAACGCCAGGCGGTTTGTTTTCTGTGACACTTTCCGTCACTTCCAGCTTGGGCCGGAAGCGCCCGCGCATTCTACGCGGCACGATGCCTGGTGGTGTCCGGACTTTCCTCTCGGCGAGATAAATCCCGCCCAGCGATCATCGACCCGCCAGATTTCGACCATCGCCCCACGCTCAGCGCCACGCAAGGAATTCCACCACCGAGGCACAAAGGCACCAAGAAGAAGGAACAAGGCGGCGCAACGAAGTCAGCACACTCCAAGTGTGCCTTGGTGCCTTGGTGCCTTGGTGGTCAAAATCGACTACGACTTGGCGAAGCGGCGGCCGAGTTTCTTTTTGGCCATGCCGACGACGTCGTCGATTTCTTCGATCCGGAACAGCGAGGCGCTGCCGAAGAAGGCAACTCCGGCGAGGGCGATGGTACCGGTGAGCCAGACGAGTTTGGGCAGGATGCCCATGGTGGCCCAGGCGGCCAGCGGCCAGTGTTTGGCGGACCAGCAGATACCGCCGAGGAGGGCGCACGGGACGGCGAGTTTGAGCAGCAGATTCACCAGCGCGGTGGTTTCGAGCAGCTTCGTCTCGCGGCGCATGAGCCAGTAGAGCAGGCCGAAATTGGTCAGTGCCACGCAACCGGTGCTGAGAGCGAGGCCGCGGTGGCCGAGACCGAGGCGGAAGGTGAAGAGCCAGTTCAGGAAGAGGTTCACCGCGATAGCGAAGAAGCTCACGTACATCGGCGTGGTGCGCCGATCGAGCGCGTAGAAGGCCGGCACGAGGACCTTCATCGAGGAATAGGCGACCAGGCCGAGCGCGTAGTATTCGAGAGCGCCCGCCGCCTGCCGGGTGGCCATCGCGTCGAATTTTCCGTGCTGGTACAGCACACTAATGATCGGCTGGGCGAGCAGGATCAGGCCGATGGTCGAAGGGATGGTGAGCAGAAAAGCGAGGCGCATTCCACGGGCGAGATTCTGGCGAAACTCGGCGATATTTCCCGCGGCCACACTGCGCGAAAGCACCGGCAGCGTCACGGTGGCGATGGCCACACCAAAGATCCCGAGCGGGAGCTGCATGAGGCGGAAGGCGATCTGGAGCCAGAAGATCGGGCCGTCGCCGAGGCTGGAAGCGAACATGGTGTTGATCATCACGTTCAACTGCACGGAACTCGCCGCGATGATCGCCGGGCCCATAAGGGCGAGGATGGTTTTCACCCCGTCGTCCTTCCAATTGAAGTCCGGCCGGAAACGGAAGCCGACCTTGGCGAGTGAGGGAAGCTGGACCGCGAGCTGCAGCGCCCCACCGATCAGGGTGCCAACGGCAAGACCGATCAGGGCTCGCGTACCGAAGTGCGGATCGATCCAGTAGCCGACCCCTACCCCGCCGAAAATCGAGCCGATATTAAAGAAGCTCGAAGCCATCGAGGGGACACCGAAGACGTTCTTCGAATTCAGCATGCCCATGGCCAGCGCAGCCAGCGAGACGAGCAGGATGAACGGATACATGATCCGCGCGAGTAGCACGGTGAGCGCGGCCTTCTCCGGGTCGAAGCCGGGGGCAAAAATCTTGATCAGGTACGGGGCGATCGCGACGCCGACCAGCGTCACGACGCTGAGAAAAATCACCGTCAGTGTGGCGAACTTGCTCGCGAGCTTCCACGCAGACTCTTCACCTTCGTTCGCGATCTTCTTCGAGAAGGTCGTGACGAACGCCGTGGAGAGAGCGCCCTCGGCAAACATGTCGCGGAGCAGGTTCGGCGTGCGGAAGGCAACGGTAAAGGCATCCATCGCCCGGCCACCCCCAAACAGGCCGGCGAAGATCTGCTCCCGGACGAGGCCGAGGATACGGGAACACATGACGGCAAGGCCGACGATGCCGGCTGCCTTGGTGGAAACTTTATTCGGTTGGCTCATGGGAAAGGCGAAGACTCATGATCCGAGGGGAAAACGGTTTAGCGATGAGCCGCCTTGCGTAGCCGATCCATGATCGCCGCGCCCAGCCCAATTTCGGGCACCGGATCGGCGATGATCAGATCGAGTCCGGCTTCGTCGAGCCGGCGCATCTTGGCAAAAAGCGTGGCCGCCACCTCGCGAAGATCGCCCGTGGGCGAAAGGACCTCGACTCGCTCGAAGCCCGCCAAGGGAGCGCCTTGAAATTGCAAGCGCCCGCGCCGTCCAGTCGTGGGAAGCGGCTCATCGGTCGATACGATCGTCAGCGGCGTGCGCGGGGCATAGTGGCTCTTGAGCTGGCCGGGCGCGTCGGGTTTGTCGCTCGCGGCGACTGCCATTTCCACGGGAGCGAAAACAGCGAGATCATCGAGGGTGACCGGGCCGCTGCGCAGGATGCTCAACTTTTCGGGCTCCACTTTCACGATGGTCGACTCCAGGCCGTGCTCGGTCGGGCCCCCATCGACGACCAGCGGAATGCGGCCGCCGAGTTCCTTCACCACATCGTCGGCGCAAGTGGGGCTGATCCGACCAAAGCGATTCGCGCTTGGGGCAGCGACGGGTTTACCAAAAGCGCGGACAATCTCCAAGAAAACCGGGTGTGCACTCATGCGCACGGCCACGGTATCGAGCCCGCTGGTGACGAGATCGGGCACCAGCGACCAGCGCGGCAGCACCAGCGTGAGCGGACCGGGCCAGAAGGCGGCGGTCAATTCCTCCACCAGCACCATCACATCGTCGTGCTGCGCGATGCGGCCCAGCCAGGAATGGTCCGGCAGGTGCACGATGAGTGGATCGAAAAACGGGCGCTCTTTCGCTTCGAAAATTTTCACCACCGCTTCCGGACGCGTCGCATCGGCGGCGAGGCCGTAGACGGTCTCAGTCGGCAGCGCGACCACTTCGCCGGCACGGAAAAGCTCGACCGCGCGATCGACGGTGCGAGCGAGGTCGGCGGGGGTCGCCGTAGGTGCGACTGCGGTTTCCATCAGACGGCGCGGAGCCTAAACGCCCGGGCTCCTTCCGTCGATCAAAGCCGAACGGGCCTCCTGCACCTTGTGAGCCGCATCGGCCGCGTCGCCGGCAAAGGCGACGAGGTGGCCCATCTTCCGTCCGGGACGCGCCCCGGCCTTGCCATAGAGATGAATCTTCACGTCCGGGAACCCGGCAGCGGCCGCCCAGTTCGGTTCACCGTTGGCCCAGAGGTCGCCGAGCAAATTTCCCATCGCGCAGGGACGCAGCAGTTCGCCGCTGCCCAGCGGCAGGCCACACACGGCGCGGAGCTGCTGCTCGAACTGGCTGGTGATGCATGCATCGAAACTGAAGTGCCCGCTATTGTGCGGACGCGGCGCGAGCTCGTTGATCAGGATATTGCCATCCGCGAGAAGGAACATTTCCACCGCGAGCAAACCGATGAGATCGAGCTCCTCGGCAATCGTACCCGCGAGGCCGCGGGCGCGACCGGCGACATCGACATCGATCTCCGCCGGCACGAGCGTGATATCGAGAATGTGGCGGCTGTGCCGGTTTTCGCAGACTGGGTAGCTGACCATCTGGCCATTCGCGCCGCGGGCGACGATGACACTGATCTCACGTTCAAAAGGCACCCAGGCCTCGAGCACGGCAGGCACGCCTTCGTAGCGCTTCCAGATCTCAGGGAGGTCGGCTTTGTCGGTGATTTTGACCTGCCCTTTGCCGTCGTAGCCAAAGGCGGCGGTTTTCAGCACCGAAGGGATGCCGAGCTGTTTCACCGCAGCGCGCAGTTCCTTCTCGCTATTGACCGGGATGAAATCCGGCAGCGGCACGCCGGCGGCCCGCAGGAATTGCTTTTCGCGAAGGCGATGCTGACAGATTTCGAGCACCTTACCCGAAGGCCGCACGACGCATTCTTCCTCGGCCCAGGCCACGGATTGAGCGGGAATGTTTTCGAACTCGAAAGTGAGGACATCGACCCCCTGGGCAAACTTGCGGACCGCCTTCTCGTCCTCGTAGGAAGCGGCGACTTCGAGATCGGCCAGCGCACCGGTCGGCGTGTCTTCGTCCGGCGAAAAAGTGTGCACCCGGTAGCCCATGCGGCGGGCGGCGATGGCAAACATGCGGCCCAATTGGCCACCTCCCATTACGCCGACGGTGGAACCAGGGAGGAAGATTTTAGACGCGCTCATGTGGTTGGCAGACTGCTGGGCGGGCGGAGTTCCTGTAGCAATTGTCACTCCAGCGTCGCCGCCAAAACCGTGGCTGTCTGATTTGCGCGGAAATCGTCGAGCGCCGCCCGCACAGCGTCATCCTTCAGAGCGAGGATGGCGGCGGCGAAAAGCGCGGCATTTTTGGCCCCGGCGACACCGATGGCCAGCGTCCCAACTGGAATACCCGCAGGCATTTGCACGATGGAAAGCAGCGAATCGACCCCCCGGAGCACCTTGCTCTCCACAGGCACGCCAAGCACCGGCAACCGGGTGTAGGCGGCGACCATGCCGGGCAAATGTGCCGCGCCCCCTGCGCCAGCAATGATCACCTGCAGGCCCCGCGAAACGGCGGATTTCGCAAATTCGGCGAGCAAATCCGGAGTGCGATGGGCACTGACCACCCGGGGCTCGTAGGCGATGCCGAGCTGGCCGAGCAGGTCGGCGGCGTGGCGCATGGTGTCCCAATCGGACTGGCTGCCCATGATGATGGCGACGGGTGCTTCGGAATTCATGAAAGGGGTGCGATTCAAGCCGGACAACCCGAGTTGGCAAATGCGAATCGTGATTCGTGTAAAGCTGCGTTGACCTTGCGCCGAAAAACCCGCCCGCTATACCGACCCCGTATGTCCCAGTCCAACCCCATCGGTTTCGCCATCGTCGGAACCGGCATGATCGCCGAGTTCCACGCCAATGCCATCCGCGCCGTGCCCGGTGCCCGCCTTGTGGGCGCCTTTGGCAATGTGCCCGAACAACGCCGCCTTTTCTGTGAAAAACACGGGATCCGGGAGTTCGACTCGCTGGAAGCCGTGATCGCCGATGCCGAAGTGCACGCCGTGACCGTGGCCACCCCGAGCGGCCTGCACGCCGCCGTGGCGGTGCCGGTGCTGGAAGCGGGCAAAGCAGTGCTTTGTGAAAAGCCGATCGATGTGACGATCGAAGCCGTGGACGCGATTCTCGCCGCGGAAAAGAAAGGCAATGGCCGCCTCGCCTGCGTCTTCCAGAGCCGTTTCGGCGCCGGTGCCGTGAAGCTGAAGGAAGCGATCGAAGCGGGCCGCTTCGGCCGGCTGACCATGTGCAGCGCGTACATCAAATGGTGGCGCGACCAGAGCTACTACGACACCTCGAACTGGAAGGGCACCTGGAAGATCGATGGCGGCGGCGCACTGATGAATCAGGGCGTGCACGCGGTCGACCTGCTCCAGTGGTTCGCCGGGCTGCCCGAGGAAGTCTGCGCTTTCCACGCCACCCTCGCCCACAAGATGGAAGCCGAGGACACGCTTACGGCGACCCTGCGTTTTCCGAATGGCGCGCTCGGCGTCATCGAAGCCGCGACCAGCGCCTGGCCGGGCGATGATCTCCAGATCGAGATCGTCGGCGACCGCGGCAGCGCGACGATCGTGAACGACAAGATCACCCGCTGGGATTTCGCCGACAAACTGCCCGGCGACGAAGACGCGCTGAAAAACGAAGGCGCCGGCAAGATCGGCGGCGGTACCGCCGACCCGAAAGCGATCCCGATCGAAGGTCATCGCCGCCTGATCGAAGACCTCGTCAATGCGATCAAGGAAGGCCGCCCGCCGATGATCCCCGGCACCGATGCCCGCAAGGCGATCGCGCTGATCCGCGCCTGCTACGAGAGTGCCGCCACCAGGTCGGTGGTGAAGGTCTCGCGCTAAAGCTAAGAAAAAGAGGCGGTCCGCGCTTTTGCTCGGGCCGCCTTTTTGTTTTACCCCACACCCTCTCCCATGCGTCTCACACCCCTTCTCGGCCTCTGCGCTACCCTGAGCCTGCCCGGTTTCGCCTTCGCCCGCACGGCGGATGGCCAGCAGAAGCTCGTCATCGTCGCCGGTAAACCCAGCCATCCCCCGCGGATGCATGAGTTCAACGCCGGCACACAACTGCTCGCCAAGTGCCTCGCGAATGTGCCCGGCCTGAAAACCGAATTCGTCCTGAATGGCTGGCCGGCGGACGACTCGATTTTCAAGGACGCCGATGCCGTGGTCTTTTACATGGA
>Ga0209050_1001612_pt1 | contig 23217 bp, 28 predicted proteins | sample Araplavi_mTSA_r2_FD_184276 | JGI IMG/M metagenome (GOLD analysis project Ga0209050, IMG submission 184276) | Arabidopsis root microbial communities from North Carolina, USA - plate scrape MF_Cvi_mTSA_r2 (SPAdes) (version 2) | ecosystem: Host-associated > Plants > Roots > Endosphere | place: USA... | reverse complement strand
GCATTGCCGCGATCGCGACCACACCCGCCACGATCGCGGCAATGCCTGCCCACGTCGGGATGGGAACCGACTTCTCGGTTTCCGCGGTGGCCTTCACGGATCCGATCTGCAGGACCGTTTCCTCGGACTTGTAGCTGAAGCCCTTGTAGGCCAAGGCAACCACGCCCAGGACAATCAGGATCGCGCCAATGATTTTCATGTATTTACTCCAATCTCACGTTGGTGCGCGGGACATTACCGGATAGGCTGATCGCTGTCAGTGACAGAACGTGTCGCCTGTTGCGGGCGTACTCAGCCCCTTCGGCAAAGCCGCCGTGTCGTATAGAATCAACCCTTTTGGCCGACGCTCATGTGGTTCAAGAACCTCAAGATTTACCGCCTCTCCTCGCCCTGGACCCTGACCGGCGATCAGCTTGAAGACACGCTGGCAAAACATGCGTACCAGTCCGGCAACAACCTCGAAATGCAAAGCCTGGGCTGGGTGCCCCCGCGCGAGAACGGCGGTCTGGCCCACGAAGTCAATGGCCAGATCCTGCTCAGCCTGCGCGCTGAAAAGAAGCTTCTGCCGGGCACCGTGATCAACCAGGTCGCCAAGGCGCGCGCCCAGGAAATCGAAGAGCAGCAAGGCTACAAGCCGGGCCGCAAGCAGATGAAGGAAATCAAGGAGCGCGTCACCGACGAGCTTCTGCCGCGCGCCTTCAGCGTCTATCGCGACACGCGCGTGTGGATCGACCCGAAGAACAACTGGCTCGTCATTGACGCGGCTGCGTCGGCCAAGGCCGACGAAGTCATCGGCCTGCTGGCCAAGTGCGTCGATCCCTTCCCGCTGGAAAACCTGTACGTCGCCCAATCGCCAGCGTCGGCCATGACCGGCTGGCTGGCCGAGGACGAAGCGCCCAGCAACTTCACCATCGACCAGGACACCGAGCTGCGCTCGTCCGGCGAAAGCGGCGCGGCCATCCGCTACGTCAAGCACTCCATTGACGCCGACGACGTGCGCCGCCACATCCAGTCCGGCAAGCAGTGCACGCGCCTGGCCATGACCTGGGCCGACCGCGTGTCGTTCGTGCTGACCGAAGGCCTGGACGTCAAGCGCGTGGCGCCCCTGGACGTACTGAAGGAAGGCAACGAAGGCGTCGCCGCGAATGACGACGAAAAGTTCGATTCCGACATGATGCTGATGACCGGCGAACTGGCCAAGATGATGGCCGAGCTGGTCGAGGCGCTGGGCGGCGAAAAGAAGATCTAAGCCTTTACCGGCATCGGCAACAAGGGCTGCCCCTGACGGAGCAGCCCTTTTTCATGCCTCGACGCTGCGGTCGCGGCCGGCCTGCTTGGCCTTGTACAACGCCTTGTCGGCGCGATCGATAAGATACGCGTAGTCGGGATGGCCATCGAAGGTCGCCACGCCGATGCTGGCCGTCACCTGCAGCGCGCCCGCCTCGGCAAGCATGAAGCGGTGCCGGCGGATTTCGGCATTGAGTTTTTCAGCGGCGGCCAGCGCGGCGCCGGGTCCCGTGTCCACCAGCACGACCAGAAATTCCTCGCCGCCATAACGGAACACGAAGTCGCTGGAACGACAGGTCTGATGGACGACCTCGGCGAACTGGCGCAGGATCTGGTCACCTCCCGCGTGGCCATGCGCATCGTTGATGGCCTTGAAGTGATCGATGTCCAGCAGCAGCACCGAAAAGCTTGACCGCTGACGCTGGGCCAGCGAGATCTCACGGCCGATGACGGACGGCAGGAATCGCCGGTTCAGCACGTTGGTGAGCGGATCGCTGCCGCTTTCGATCTCGGCCACCATGTCGAACAGGCCGTTGAGCAGATGCTTGATACGCGCCACCAGCTCTTGCAGTTCACGAACCTGGTCGGGCAGCGATTCCTGTTCGTGGCCGCTGCCTTGCATCATCCGCGGCAGCACCGTGTCATCCAGGCGCGCCACGGCCTCCGTGATCTGGCGTAGCGCCGGCGCGCTTTCAAAGAGCACCGCGCCCTTGTGCTGCAGCCACAGACCGAACTCCGAGGCTGCCAGACGCGGCAGCGCCTGCTCCGGCGTCCGGTAATGCAGGCCGATCAGCACCGCCTGACTCCACTCCAGCAACGCGGCGCGTTGGCGCTCCCGTTCGGTCGAGATGTTCTGCCCCAGCGCGAAGAGGCGATAGGCCTCGTCGTTGCGCGCGCCGCGGTTGATGTCGCGCATGAACGCGCGGCTCATCTGCTCGATCGCCAGATCGAACAGGTTGCAGACGTATTGCGTGGCCACCGATGTCGCCATGCCATCCATGCCGCTTGCGCGCAGACGCTGCGCAATCTCGTTCTTCAGGATGCGGGCGCCTGCCATCACCAGATGGATCGGAATGTGGACGCGCGCATGGACCTCGCCGACCTTTTTCTGCGTGGCCAACAGCACGTCGATGTCGCCCTGGTCGCGCACACACAGCAGGCCCTTCAACCAATGCGTCATGCCGCGATGCAGGCGTGTCGACACAATTTCATGCGAGAGCCGCGGGCCGGCCTCGGCATCGGCGAGCAAGGTCGAATAGAAGGCATCGACGAGCTGCGTGGCGTGGTCCGACACCACCGCCGCAACCTGGCCGCGCGTATCGGCGTCGACCGATTGATAGACCGCTTCCCAGGCCTGCGCGTTGGATGCGCTCAGGTAGCAATCCTGGCCGCCGGCCGCGTTTGCGGGGACCGCGTTTGCGGGGGCTGCAGGAGGAACACCGGTACTGCTCGAAGACATAAGCTCATCCGCCCAAGAACGGCGTGCGCGCCTGGCAGCGGCGCGCGCCCGAAAAACCAGCGCGGATTATGCTTGAATTCACCGCGGCGGGGCCGCGCTTGCGGCGCCGCCAAGAACCGTTGACGTCAATCCAGGCCGTGGAAGACCGAATCGTCGGGACCGACATGCGACGGATGCTGCCACGTCACGTCACGCAGCGAATGCTGCACCAGCCCTTCCACCCCCAGCAGCACGGCGAAGATCGCCATGCGGATGGGAATGCCGTTATCGGTCTGGCGGAAGATGGCCAGACGCGGATCGTGGTTCAGGTCCACGCTGAGGTCGTTGGCGCCCGGGCGGCTGTCGCGCGGCAGCGGGTGCATCACGATGGTCTCGGGGCTGCAATAGGCGTCGATGATGGCGCGGTTGACCTGGAAGTCCGGCGTGTAGCCTTCGTTCTCTTCGTTGGCGAAGCGCTCCTTCTGAACGCGCGTCGCGTAGATGACGTCGGCGCCGGCCAGGCCTTCGGCCAGCGAAGACTTCTGTTCGATGATGTTGCCGTTGCGGCTGGCCTGCTCGACGATGTAGGTCGGCATCTCCAGGCCCTTGGGCGAGATCAGCGAGAACTTCACGTTCTTGTACAGCGCCATCAGCTTGATGAGCGAATGCACGGTGCGGCCGTATTTCAGGTCGCCGACCATCGCGATGTGCGCGCCGTCCAGCAACTTACCCAGGCGCGAGAACTCGGTCAGGATGGTGTACAGGTCCAGCAGCGCCTGGCTGGGGTGTTCGCCCGGGCCGTCGCCGCCGTTGACCACGGGAATGTTCGTGGCGCGCGCAAATTCCGCCACCGAGCCTTGATCGGGGTGGCGGATGACCATCGCGTCCACATAGCCGCTCATGACGCGGCTGGTGTCGTAGATGGACTCGCCCTTGGCCATCGACGAGAACGTGAAGCCGGTGGTGTCGCACACCGAGCCGCCCAGGCGGCAGAAGGCGGAACCGAAGCTGACGCGGGTGCGGGTGCTGGCCTCGAAGAACAGGTTGCCCAGCACGGCGCCTTCCAGCACGCGCGAGACCTTCTGACGGCGCGCGATGGGCTGCATCATGTCGGCCACGCGGAACAGGTCTTCGACGGAGTCGCGGGTGAACTGGTCTACCGACAGAAGCTGGTTCTTGCCTTCAACGGCGATGCGATCACGCAGGGGACCATCTTGTACGCTTTGCGTATATTTTTCCAGCAGCACACCGTTTTGCACGATTTCGCTGACAAAGCGCTGCACGACTTCCGGCATCGCGCGGAATTCCTGCGAACCTTCAGGCAGAAGCCAGGTATCAAGCGCCCGGCGCTTGACGCCAATGCGCGTGGCAAACACGTCGCGGGTGAGGTTGAGGCGGCGCATGGCGTCGCGCAGGAAGGCTTGCTGGGAGATGCTCATGACGGGCCCCAAAAAGAGGATTTATATACGCAGTGCGCATATTATTCCGACCATCTACACAAGTCCAATATTTTTGCGCATACGGGTTTACCCGCGCTTTTACCGCTGAGCGTAGGCCGCCGCCTGTGGTGTCGCCGTCACGGCCTGTCCGGCCGCGAACCAGCAAGCCGCGCAGAAGGCCAGCATGCTTGCCACGAAGCAAATCAGCGCCAGCAATTGCGCGGGCCAGTGGCCTCGCGTCAGGTGGCCGCTGTAGCCTTGCCGCAACAGGCTGACCTGCGCCAGGTACGCAAACGCCACCCCCAGGCCGGCCAGCACCAGACCGGCCAGGAAAAACAGCAGGGGAATCTGCAGATCGGGCGCGGCGATGTCCGGCCCCACGATGCCCAATGTGAATCCGACCAGGATCAGGGCGGCACCGCCATTCAACCATCCCAGAAAACGAAACGCGCCGGCCAGCAGCGCGAACGACGTGCCGTTTGCGCGGAGCTGCTGGGCGCGGGCGTCCATGGTATTAGCCGCCGGTCGCGCTACGGCACGTCGGCGTCGCGCTCTGTATCGACTTGCGCGCCGCCGCGATCTCGGCCTCGTCCCAGCGCCCTTCGCCCAGCACCGTCACGGTCACCTTGGAGGTGGCGGGACCATCGGCCTCCGCGGAAATCAGTTCGAGCACGGTTGCCGGCTGGCCGACCTTGTAAAGCTGGATTTCGTCCGGCGCGCCCTTCTCGCCAAGGCTATGGCGCCAGGCATAAGAGACGCCATAAGGATGGCTGACCTGCGTATGGCACGCGCGCACGTATTCGCCGGCTCGGCGGAATGCCGCCTGATAATTGGTGTCGACGCTGAAGGTTTCCTTCTTTGCGGTTTCCGACTCGTAGACCCCGGTGCTGGCGCATCCGGCCAACGTGGCCGCCAACGTGACAGCCACCCATACAGACTTGCGCATGATTCTTCCCGCCATTGCTATTCGGACTTTCGCGATTATGCCAGCGGCTGCAAAAAGGCCACGCCGAAAGTGCCCAAGTACGGCACTTCCTGCGCGGCCTTGCGCCGTCATGACGGCAAAGGGCCTGATGCCCTACCGCTTTTCCGCGGCTCCTTCGATCTTTTCCCCGCCCCGCTGAATATCTTTACCGGCCCCGGCGACGGTGTTGCACCCCGCCGTCAGCGCAGCAATAGAAAGCATCATGACGAGAAAGACTTTGTTCTTCATAAACATCTCCTGTCTGGGCATGGAAAAAACCGAACCCAGCATACCTCAAAGGCCGCCTCGGTGACACAAGCCGGTCACGTGTAACAACACCGACAAAAAACCGTCACCACCCTTACGCGCCGGTGACACTTGCGACGCATTCTCGCCTGTCGCGTATTTGCCGCCAATGGATTAGGATGCGCACATGACGAAGAAACAAGCATCACAATCCGCTGGCGCCAGCCCGCAAGGCTGGGGCTGGGAACAGCCCCAGTGCCGCGGACAGGCCGCCCTGGCGCTGTTCATCGACGACCTGCATCGCATCTTGCAGACCCATGCCGCCGGCAAGCTGGCGGATAGCAGCACGCTGGCGGACGCGCAGGCCCAGGTCAATGAATTGCTGGCGCGGTACAACGAAATTTCTGCCGCACCGGAAATTTTTCTGGGGCAGTCAGTCGAACTCAAAGAAGGCATCGACCGCAGCGGCGTAGCGCATACGGTGCCGATTTTTTCGCCGCGCCTGAAACAGTCGCTGGTGTCGATGCTGGGACAAGGTCCGGGATGACAACCCGGCAAGCGGCCCGGCTGGCGATCGCAGAGTACAGCCCCCAAAGGAAGGAGACTACAAGATGAGCACGGACAACGTTGTTGAGTTTCTCCGCCTGCTGTCCCTGGACGTCACGCTGGGCACCGCTGCCCAACACGCCGCAAGCCAGGCAGACGCGCCGCTGGCCCTGGCCCGCTTGGCAACCTCACACGGTCTGCCGTGCAACGCTTCGGATTGGTCTTCCTTTGCACGCAACTGCCTGGACAACCTCGACCTGACCGAGGGCGACACGGGCATGGCGAACGCCACGATCTGGCAACTGGTGCAGGATCCCGCCCACGGCACCACCATTCCCGCCAGTGCCATCACCCGTGTGATCGGCATCATCTCGCAGCCCGAAGGCGAGCCGCCGGTGGTTGGTCACGTCGTTAGCGATCTTGCGCCCCGCGCCCCGATGAGCATGGCGCCGCACCCCACGGGTTCCTGATCTTCCGGGGCTCGCAGCCCACTCAGGGATGCGGGTTCAGGACAGACCTTTCAAGCCTGTCCCTTCAAAAAATCAATCACGCCGGCCGCGCCGCATGCGCCGCTGGCCATGCAGGCGGTCAGCAGGTAGCCGCCCGTCGGCGCCTCCCAATCCAGCATTTCCCCCACACAGAAAACGCCGGGCACGGCGTTGAGCATCAGCCCGGCCGTCAGTCCCTGGAACGCAACCCCGCCCGCCGTGCTGATCGCTTCGTCGATCGGGCGAGCTCGCCGCAGCGTCAACGGCAAGGCCTTGATCCGCTGACCGAGGCGCTCGGGGTCCTTGAAGTCTTCGGCGCTGGCGCATTCCCGCAGCAAGCCCGCCTTCACCCCCGTCAGTCCCAGTCGGCTTTGCAGATGGCTTGACATCGAGCGGGCGCCGCGCGGATGCGTCACCGCCGCCATCACCTTTGCGTGCGGCCAGTCCGGTGCAAGATCCAGCATGGCCACGGCGCTGCCATCGGCCTCGATTTGGTCGCGCAGGGTTGCGGACAATGCATAGACGAGGCTGCCTTCAATGCCCGTTTCGGACACGACGAATTCGCCCTGGCGGACAGGCCCGCCGCAGGACATGGCCACCGACTTGACCGGCTGGCCGGCAAAGCGGCTGCGAAAATGATCGGACCAGTCCACGTCGAACCCGCAGTTGGCGGGCCGCAATGGCGCAACCGGCACGCCGTGCGCCTGCAGATCCGGCACCCAGGCGCCATCGGATCCCAGCTTGGCCCAACTGCCGCCGCCCAGCGCCAGCACGACCGCATCCGCTGCATGGCGCGCTTCACCGTCGGGCGTCGCAAAGCGCAGCAAGTCCACGCCGGGATTGTCACCACGCCAGCCAAGCCAGCGATGCCGCATATGAAACCGCACGCCCTGTCCGCGCAGCCGGGCAAGCCAGGCCCGCAACAGCGGCGCCGCCTTCATCTCCTGCGGAAACACCCGGCCCGACGAGCCCACGAATGTCTGGATACCCAACGCATGCGCCCAATCGCGCAGACCGGCGCCGTCTATCGTCTGCAGCCATGGCTGCACGAACGGGGCGCCGTCGCCAAAGCGGGCAAGGAAAGGCTCGGCGGGCTCGCTGTGCGTCAAGTTCAGACCGCCCCGTCCCGCCATCAGGAATTTGCGTCCCACCGAGGGCATGGCGTCGAAGACGTCCACCTGCGCCCCGGCTTCGCTCAGCCTTTCCGCCGTCATGAGACCGGCGGGGCCGCCCCCGATGACGGCAACGCGTTTGGCGGACAGGCTCATGGCGTCGTCGCCTTCATGACGGGACGCGAGCGGGAAAAGGCGGAGAGCATGCGGGAGAAGTCGGAAGGAAAAGGGACGAAAGCACGGCGCAGCCATGGGGCGCAGATTGTCTCACGGCGTCAGTGGGCTTCCCACGAGCGCGCGTCGCATCTGCGCGTTCCCTTGTCCCGAATGGCTCGCAGCGGCCATTTCTTGACCGCAGACGCCAAGCCTATGTTTTTGCGGGAAAAATTCGATATACGCAGCAGCTATCCCAAGGGTTTTCCACAATCCCTGTGGGTAACTGCCGCGTTCTGGGGATCGTGTCAGGCGCGCTCGGCCGCGTGCATGGGGCCGGACCAGGGCTCGGCATCGAGCTGGAAACGCAGTTCCTGATATTCGCCGTCGACCGCGACGCTGCGCAGCAGGCCGGCATCTAGCGCCTGACCGAGCGCGCGGCGGCACAGGGTTTCGGGATCGTCCGGCAGCGACTGGAACACGCCGTCGGGGATGCGCAGCCTCAGCAAGGCAGAGGGATCGCCGCGGTCGGCCGGACGGCCGATATGGATGTGGGCGGGATACCCGTGCGGGCACCAGATGCCCACGTGGTACTTGCCCTCAGCGCCCGTATCAGCAACGTAGCCGGGATGATCGTATTTTGCGGTTCCCATGGACACTCCTTCTGTGCGGCAATGTAGCGCGCGTGGCCCATGGTAGCGCAGGGTTGCGGCCGTGTGCGGCCGCGGATACCCGGGAAACTCCGGACGCGAACCGCGCATGACCCAACGCAATCGCCAGGCGAAAAAAAAGCCGCGACAATGTCGCGGCTTTTTTTACTGCGGTCTTGCCGGGCGCATTTGAAACGCGCCGCCGGGAGACCGGGTACTGCTTGAAACTGGTTGCGGGGGCAGGATTTGAACCTACGACCTTCGGGTTATGAGCCCGACGAGCTGCCAGACTGCTCCACCCCGCGTCTGATGTGTGAATCATACATCATTTTGAAATCTTGCGCAGCGCACCCACGCGAATGTTTCCGTTTTTCGACAGAAAACCGCGAAAAACATTGGCGACGTGGCGCAGGATCGTGCCAAGGCGCCCGGTGCAATTCAGGCAGATCACCTGCGCACTATCCAGCGCGGTGAGGCGCACCGCGCCGCCGTAGGACACCCCGTGAACCTCGCCCGCGTTGAGCCGGGCCGGTACGACGCGATGCAGGCCGCCTGCGGCTTCCAGGCCGCTTGCCGCTTCCTCGACGCGCACGCTGCCTTCGACGCAGACAACGGCAGCGCCTGCGCGCAGGACGAAACTCCGGCTGGCGCCGGCGGGTAGTTCCAGGCGAAGGCCTGGCGAGGCGGGGTCGGAATGCGGGGTCATGATGATCTCCAAAAGGACCATCACAGGCTACGCGCGCCCTGCTTTGCGCAACAGCCACAAAAATCGGCTTTCTGTACCGATGCAGAGGGTCGATTTTGTGGCTGTTATGGTGTACTTTGCCTGCATCTGTGCCTACCCACCGTCCAACTCCGGGGAGCAAGATCGGCGCATGGAACCTCAACCGCTGTACCTACGCCTGGCCAATCACTACCGGCGCGCTATCCAGACTGGCGTGCTGGCCCCCGCCCAGCGCATGCCCTCGGTTCGCACGCTGGTGCGCACCCATCATGTCAGCCTGTCCACGGCGCTGCAGGCCTGCCGCCAGCTCGAGGACGATGGCCTGATCGAGGCCCGTCCCCGCTCCGGCTACTTCGTGCTGAAACCTCGCCGCAACAGCATTCCGCCCGTGGCCGAGCCGGACATCCGCCAGACCCTGGGCGCGGCGCAGTATGTCGGCATCCACGACCGGGTTTCGGACTTCATCGCCAAATGTGAAGCGCACCCGGTCAGCGCCAACTTTGCGCTGGCCGCGGCGGTGCCCCAGGCTTATCCGATGGAGGCGCTCAAGCAGGCGATGACGCGCGCACTGCGGCAGTCGCCCGAGGTGCTGGTCAGCCCGGTACCGCCGCAAGGGCATCCTGACCTGCGCGGCGTGCTGGCCCGTCGCGCGCTGGCCAACGGCATCAACGCCACGCCGGACGACGTCATCGTCACGCATGGCTGTATCGAGGCCCTGAATCTGGCGCTGCGTGCCGTCGCCCGGCCGGGCGACACCATCGCCGTGGAATCGCCCGCCTACTTCGGTCTGCTGCAGATCCTGGAAAGCCTCGGCATGCGCGCGCTCGAGATTCCCACCAGCCCCCAGCACGGGCTGTCGATCGAAGCGCTGGACCTGGCCTTCCAGACGCACGGCAATATCCGCGCCGTCGTCGTCGTGCCGAACTTCCAGAATCCGCTCGGTTGCGTTATGCCCGACGCGCACAAGGCGCGGCTGGTGGCGCTGTGCGAGCGCCAGCAGGTGCCGCTCATTGAAGACGACACATACGGCGCACTGACCGACGACGACACCCCGCTGGCCGCGGCGAAATCCTGGGACGCCACGGGCAACGTCATCTATTGTTCGTCGATGCACAAGACGCTGGCCCCCGGCATGCGGCTGGGCTGGCTGCTGGGCGGCCGGTGGAAAGCCCGGATCGCCATGCTGAAGTTCGCGCAAAGCCGGCCCAACGAACCGCTGGCGCAGATCGCCGTGGCGGAGTACATGGGCTCGCGCGCCTACGATCGCCATCTGGCCCGGCTGCGGCGAGAACTGAAGACGCAGCGCGACCTGACCGCCGAGGCGATCGCCGCGCATTTTCCGCGGGGCACGCGGCTGAGCGTGCCGCAAGGCGGGATGCTGCTCTGGGTGGAAATGCCCGAGGGCGTGTCGGGCATGGACGTCTTCGAGGCCGGGCTGCGGCAAGGGATTCGCGTGGCGCCCGGCGCGATGTTCTCCAATGGCGCCCGCTACAACCACTTCCTGCGCATCAGTTGCGGACAACGCATCACGCCGGAGATCTCGCACGCACTGGTGACGCTCGCGCGCATCGTGGAAGAAAGGACAGCATGAACGCGGAACTGCATCAATTCATCGCGGACTATGGCCTGTGGGCCGTGCTGGGCGGGACCTTCCTGGAAGGCGAAAGCGTGGTGGTGTTTGCGGGATTCCTGGCGCACCAGGGATTGTTCCATCTGCCCTACGTCATGCTCTGCGCGTTCGCCGGCTCGTTCATGGCGGATCAACTGCTGTTCCTGCTGGGCCGTCGCTACCGCGACCATCGCTACGTGCAGCGCATCCGCGCCAAGCCGGCGTTCGGCAAGGCGCTGGCGGCCATCGACCGATATCCCAACGGATTCATACTGGCGCTGCGCTTTCTGTATGGGTTGCGTACGGTGGGGCCGGTTGCCGTGGGCGTGTCCAAAGTGCCGGCCTTGCGTTACCTGGTGCTGAACGCCATCGCCGCCATGATCTGGGCGCTCTGCTTCAGCCTGCTGGGTTTTGTCTTCGGCCGGACTATCGAAGCGCTGCTGGGACGCCTGCACGGCGTGGAAACCAAGCTGGCCGTGGCAGTGGCGCTCGGCGTGCTGGTGTGGCTGGCCTATCAGGTCTACGCGCGCCGCCGCAAATAGCGGCGGGCGCGTTCAGAACACCAGTTTGCCGTTTGCGCGCTGCACATGGCGGCGGCGCGCGTTGCGGTACAGCATGCCGATGATGGGCAGCTTTGCAAGGCGGCGCAGGATCGGGTGACGCTGGTCGAAGTCGTGCCAGGCCTTGAAGCCATGGCCCATGCGCTCCCAGCTCTCCCTCGCCTCGGGGGAAAGCTTGCCGGGGTCAAATGCCGCCAGCTTTGCCGCTTCCGAAACGCGCGCCACGAGGGCGCGGTTCCGGCCATCCAATGAATACTGATTCCGCATGGGGCCGCATATTACCCGGGCTTGGCCTGCCGTGGCGGCGGGCCGGTTGCGCGTTGCTTCGGCGCAATGGCGCCGCTTTTGACCGCCTCGCGCAAGCCGTTGTAATTGAAGGAGTTTGTGAATCTATGCCCGCGCTATCCCAAGGCTTGTCCACAGAACCTGTGGGTAACTGCCGCCGGGCGCATCACTTCAGGGCGGTCAGGACCATGTCACGCACGCTTTCGAAACCCGCGACGTATTGCGGATTCTCGGAACGCGCCAGCAGGCCGGAGTAATTCTGCTCCAGTTGCGCCTCGATGGCCTCGCGCAGGCCCGGCGAATTCTTCGCCAGATGCAGCATCGAGAGCAGCGTGGTATTGAGCGCGTCGATGCGCCCACCCTGATGCGAGATGGTGTGCACGACAACGGCGATCTGTTCCTGGATGTCCATGATGTAAGCCTCCTGGCGATGAAATCTGGCGCGAATCCTAGCATGGCGGCCGGGCGCGCCAGGGCTGACAGCAAGCGGCGCGCCTCCCCTGCCGCGGCTAGGCAAGCACCGGACGCGGCGCTAGCATGAAGCGTAGCCGCAAGAGGCACCGCGGCGCACGCCGCCGGCGCTGTCTCCGGGCGCCCGGCTCAACCGGAGCGCGCACATGAAAACGATCCAGAACTATGTCCCGCCAAGCGCCCAGTCGCTGCAACGGCTGCAAGACAGGCTGGGCTATTCTGACAGCAGAATGGCCGAGCTGGCCGGACTGGACGCTTCGACGCCATGGCCCAGTTATGTGGGCGGGCCCGAACCTCGCACGCTGGGCCGGCAGCGGCTGTTCTACATGATGGCCCGTCTGACGCTGGAAGAACCGGAATGGCAACGCGTGCTGGCCGCCATGCGTGAGGCCGGCGCGCATTTCGATTGCCAGGATCCGCACGGCGATGGCGCGGCGCCGCCGCCCGAACCGATGGCGGACGAAGAGCGCAAGTTCGGCATGCTGCTGGTCAGCCGCAACGGCTCGTTCCACGAAATGGAGCAACTGCGCGAGTTCGCCCATTTTGCGCACGAATCGGACGTCAGCCGCTTCGTGCACAGCGCGTTCTATGACAGCGACATCGACCTGTGCCGTTTCAGCTTTGCGGACCACGACGGCCTGGACGCCACCAGCCGGGACCGCATCTTCGATGCCGCGCACAAGACCATCACACGCTTCGAGTTCGACGGCCGCATCTATCACGGCGGCATTCCGCCCGAGTCCGACGGCTAGCGGCAACGCATTGACGCGGGCAGGCAGGCGCCTGTACCGTCGCCACTTCGCCTTCCCGCTCAACGCCATCGCTCATCGCATGAACGAACGACTTGACGCCATCGACCGGCAACTGCTGAGCCTTCTGCAGGCCAATGCGCGCGAACCCGCCGCCATCCTCGCGCGCAAGCTTGGGCTGGCGCGCACCACCGTGGTGGCGCGCATCGCGCGGCTGGAGCGCGAAAGCATCGTTTCCGGCTACGGCGTGCGCCTGGGCCGGCTGCTCGAAGAGGCGGCGGTGCGCGCCTATTGCTTCATCAGCGTGCTGCCCAAGACGCCGGCCGCCGTGATCCGTGAACTGGAGCGGATGCCGGAGGTCGAGGAAGTGTCCTCGGTCAGCGGCCCCTACGACTACCTGATCTTCCTGCGCTGCGAGACCCACGAACAACTGGACGCGCTGCTGGACCGTATCGGACTTATCGACGGCGTGAAGCAGACGCAGACCTCGATCGTGCTCAGCCGCAAGGTTGATCGGCGCAGCGCGGTTGCCGCTCCCTGAGCCGCCGCGCGCCCCTCGCGCGTCTTTCCGGCAGGCGTCACATGGTGGTGTAATGGGGCCTGTCGCGAATCCTGGATTTTTCATGCTTGCTCGCCTTGCCCCTGCCGCCGCCCTCCTCGTCCTGTTGACCGCGTGTTCCAGCATGAGCGAGGTCACGTCCGTCAACAAGGACCAATACAGCGTCACCTATAGTTCCGGCACGCAATTGCTGAGCTGGGTCGAGATCAAGAACCAGGCATTGCAGCGCGCCGACCAGCACTGCCAGTCGCTTGGCCGCAAGCTGGTCAAGCCCAGCGTGACGTCCAACCACGCCACCGGGCTGGGTTCCAAGCGCGCCACGGTCACGTTCGAATGCGCGCCCATCGATCCTCCCAAGAACACCGCTCAGTAAGCGCCCACGGCCACCATCGTGAACACTCTCCTGCCTGTGGGCATCACCATGGGCGATGCCGCCGGCATCGGTCCCGAAATCGTCGTCAAAGCCTGTGCGCAGGGATTGGGCGCGCCCTGTGTGGTGTATGGCGATGCTGGCGCGCTGCGCCGCGCGGCGACGCAATTGGGCGCCCGCCTGGATATCACCGAGATCGCGGACATCAGCCAGGCCCGGCCGGACGCGGCTGGCATCCAGGTGGTGGCTTGCAGCCCCACCCTGCCCGCGGACCTGCCGCTGGGTAAGGTCAGCGCCCTGGCGGGCCGCGGCGCCTACGATTATGTGTGCGCGGCCATCGACGATGCGCTTGCCGGACACATCCGCGCCATCGTGACCGCCCCGCTGAACAAGAAGTCCATGCACGAGGCCGGCATCGACTATCCGGGCCACACCGAAATCCTGGCGGACCGCTCCGGCACGCAGGACTTTGCGATGATGCTGGCCAACAATGAGCTGCGCGTGCTGCTCGTGACCATCCACGTCGCACTGGCCGACGTCATGGCGCGCATCACGCCGCAGGCCGAATTGACCGCGATGCGGCTTGCGGATCGCGCCTGCCGCCAGATGGGCATCGCGCAGCCGCGCGTCGCCGTCGCGGGTCTGAATCCGCATGCGGGCGAAGGCGGCAAGTTCGGCCGCGAAGACATGGACATCATCGAACCGGCCATCGCTGCCGCCCGCGCGGAAGGCATCGATGCCAGCGGCCCCTGGCCGGGCGATACCGTCTTCATGCGCGCCCGCCGCGGAGAGTTCGACATCGTGGTGGCGCAGTACCACGACCAGGGCCTCATCCCGGTGAAGTATCTGGGCCTGGACCACGGCGTGAACGTCACCGTCGGCCTGCCGTTCGTGCGCACCAGCGTGGACCACGGAACCGCATTCGACATCGCCGGCCAGGGCGTGGCCGACCACGCGTCGCTGGTGGAAGCGTTCGATCTGGCGCTGGCGATGACGCCTTGAGCGCGTAAAGATCCGCAGACTGCCTCAGCGCGCGGACGCTTGCGGCCTTCTCGCGACGGGTCCGCGACGGTGCGGGTCTACAATACGCCCCGTTTCCGGCGCCCCGCGCCGCCGCTTTTCCGTTCTTCCTCCCTTCCCATGTCCCGCCTCGTTCGACTTCTGCCCGACCGCTTCACCCTCTACCTGATCTGCACCGTCATCATCGCCAGCTTCCTGCCCGCCCATGGGCAAGGCGTGGTGGTGTTCGGCTGGATCACCAACGTGGCCGTCGGCCTGCTGTTCTTCCTGCACGGGGCGCGCCTTTCGCGCGAGGCCATCATCGCCGGCCTCACGCACTGGAAGCTGCATCTGACCATCTTCTCGGCCACGTTCCTGATGTTCCCGCTGCTGGGGCTGGCGCTGCAACCCGTGCTGGAGCCGCTGGTCACCCCGGAGCTTTACCTGGGCATCCTGTTCCTGTGCTGCCTGCCTGCCACCGTGCAATCGGCCATCGCGTTCACCTCCATGGCGCGCGGCAACGTGCCCGCCGCGGTGTGCAGCGCGTCGGCCTCCAGCCTGCTGGGCATCTTCCTCACGCCCCTGCTGGTCGGTACGGTCGTCGCCAACGCCGGCAGCGCGCCGATCTCGTTCGACGCCGTCGGCAAGATCATGCTGCAACTGCTCCTGCCGTTCGTGCTGGGCCAGTTCGCCCGGCGCTGGATCGGCGCGTGGGTGCACAAGCGCAAGGCCATGCTGAAGTTCGTGGACCAGGGCTCTATCCTGCTGGTGGTCTACACGGCGTTCTCCGAGGCCATCAATGAAGGCCTGTGGAGCAGCACCCCGATTCCCGCGCTGGTCGGCCTGGTCGTGAGCTGCGGCGTGATCCTGGCGCTGGCGCTGGGCCTGTCCGCACTGGCCGGCCGGATGTTCGGCTTCAGCATCGAAGACCGCATCACGCTGCTCTTCTGCGGCTCGAAGAAAAGCCTGGCCAGCGGCATTCCGATGGCCCAGGTGCTGTTCGCCGGTCACGCCGTGGGTGCTGTGGTGCTGCCGCTGATGCTGTTCCACCAGATCCAGCTCATGGTCTGCGGCGTATTGGCGGCGCGCTACGGCAAGCGCCCCGACGCCACGCACTGATCGCCGTCTCGTAAAAAAACCGCGCTGCTGCGCGGTTTTTTTTTGATGTGGCGATGTGCGGAATCAGTACATGTCCCGCGGCTGCGCGCCGGAGAAGTTCAAAAAGCGCGTGCTGGAACCCTGGAACGTCAGGCGCACCGTGCCGATCGGGCCGTTACGCTGCTTGCCGATGATGATCTCGGCCGTGCCCTTGTCTGGCGAATCGGGGTTGTAGACCTCGTCGCGGTAAATGAACAGGATCACGTCCGCATCCTGTTCGATTGCGCCCGATTCGCGCAGGTCGCTCATGACGGGGCGCTTGTTGGGACGCTGTTCCAGGCTTCGGTTGAGCTGCGACAGTGCGATCAGCGGGCAATTCAGTTCTTTGGCCAGACCCTTGAGCGAGCGGCTGATTTCCGACACTTCGGTGGCCCGGTTTTCGCCGGAACCGTTGCCGGACATGAGCTGCAGGTAGTCGATGATGATGAGGCCAAGCTGGCCGCACTGGCGCGCCAGACGACGCGCGCGGGCGCGCACTTCCATGGGACTGAGCGCCGGCGATTCGTCGATGTAGACCTGCGCATCCTGCATGAGCTGCACGGCGTGCGTGACGCGCGGCCAGTCTTCAGCGATCAGCTTGCCCGTACGCATGCGGTGCTGGTCCAGGAGTCCCACGGAACCCAGCATACGCATGGCGAGCTGCACCGCGCCCATTTCCATGGAGAACACCGCCACGGGCAGGCCCTCTTCGATGGCGACGTGCTCTCCGATGTTCATGGAGAACGACGTCTTGCCCATGGACGGGCGGCCGGCCACGATGATCAGGTCGCCACCCTGCATGCCCGACGTCATCTTGTCCAGATCGGTGAAGCCCGTGGGCACGCCCGTCACGTCGGACGTGCTCTCGCGGTGGTAGAGCTCGTCAATGCGCTCGACGACCTGCGTCAGAAGTGGTTGGATCTCCTGGAAGCCGGCCGCGCCGCGCGCGCCTTCCTGGGCGATCTTGAACACCTTGGATTCGGCCTCGTCCAGCAGCTGCCGCGCTTCCTTGCCCTGCGGGTTCATGGCGGCCGACGAGATTTCGTCCGCGATCGACACCAGCTTGCGCAGCATCGCGCGCTCGCGCACGATCTCGCCGTACCGGCGGATGTTGGCGGCCGACGGTGTGTTGTGCGCCAGGGCATTCAGGTAAGCCAGCCCGCCGGACTCTTCGGCCTTGCCCGCGCTGACGAGGGACTCGTGCACCGTGATGACGTCGGCCGGGCGCGCCAGACCAATCAGGCGCGCAATGTGGTGCCAGATCAGCCGGTGGTCGTGACGGTAGAAGTCTTCTTCGAGAAGCACATCCGCGATACGGTCCCAGGCAGCGTTGTCCAGCAGCAGTCCGCCCAGGACCGACTGCTCCGCCTCGATGGAATGCGGGGGGACGCGCAGGTACTCGAGCTGGGAATCGGCGGGTGTGTTCATGGCTTCAATAGTAACGGCTGCAGGATATCCGCGACGCGGAAAAACCCTTGGATGTCGCGCGAGGGGAATCGGGCAAGGATGGGGCGCAGCGGCATGGCGATGCCGCACAGCACGCGCGCCAGGCGCTTCAAGCGGGCCCTGACCTCGGGGTCGGGATTGCAGTCCAGGTAGACATCGAGCGCCAGCTTGCCCAGCGTGCGCGCATCTGCATCACCCAACTTGCGCAGCGACACCAGCGAGGCCAGCATCTGGAACAGGTCATAGGCCTGCGCCAGCGGCCGCGACAGCGTCGCGCCGATGTTTTCCTCGAAGTCGATGCGCCAGATCTCGCCATCGCGCAGCGTAACGTTGCGGATCTGCGCCCCGCCATGCCACATGCCGCGGGCATGGAAAGCGGCCAGATCGGCCGCCGCGGCGCGCGCGAGCCACATGCGCGAGGTGGAGTCTTCGTTGCGGATGAGGTCCGCCAGGTCTTCGCCCACGAACTCCAGCACCAGCAGGTTCTGCTCCCGCCACCACACCTCGGGGACGCGCGACCCTGCTTCCAGCAACTGCGCCAGGCGCTGCCCTTCGTGGGCCAGACCGTTGCGCAACAGCACGCTGGGACGCGGAAACTCGCCCAGGAAGACCTTGCAGCCCACGGCGAGGAACAAGGCGCGCACGTAGCGCAGCACATAGCTCACGCTCTGCAGGATGCCGGGCCGGCGCCGCTTGATGATGCAGCGCACGCCATCTATCGTCACATCCCGCACCGAAGGTTCACGCGACGCATCCACGCTGTCGAGCCAGGCTCGCAGGCCGGGCGGCGCGTTGTGATGGACAGGCGGATGAGTCAAGAGGTCCTCTGGAATGACAGCGTAAAACGAGGGTGCGTCGCCGCGCACCATTCAGCACGACATCGGCACAGGGCTGAAAAAAGAAAAAAAGCCGGCGCGCGGGCCGGCTTCTTTTTACCGCGACTGCCGGATCAGGACAGTTCGCCTTCGACCAGAACCGTGATGTCGACCACGACGTCGGCGTGCAGGGCGACCTGGACCGGGTACTCGCCGATGGCCTTCAGCTGGCCATTGGGCAGACGCACTTGGGCCTTTTCGACAGCTTCGAACGAAGCCTTCTTCAGACCTTCGGCGATGTCGGCGTTGGTGACCGAACCGAACAGACGACCGTCAACGCCGGCCTTCTGAACGATCTTGAGCTGGTAGCCGTTCAGGCGCTCGCCCAGGGCTTGGGAAGCGGCCAGCTTTTCAGCCTGGACCTTTTCCAGCTCGGCGCGGCGGGCTTCGAATTCCTTCAGGGCGGCGTCGGTTGCGCGACGGGCCTTCTTCTGGGGAATCAGGAAGTTGCGGGCGTAGCCATCACGCACACGCACGACTTCACCCAGGTTGCCCAGGTTGACGACTTTTTCGAGCAGAATAACTTGCATTTCAGTGCCCCGGATTAGTTGTGGTTGTCGGTGTAAGGCAACAGAGCCAGGAAGCGCGCGCGCTTGATGGCGGTGTCCAGCTGGCGCTGGTAGATTGCCTTGGTGCCGGTCAGGCGAGCCGGGATGATCTTGCCGTTTTCTTGCACGAAGTCGCGCAGGGTGTCCAGATCCTTGTAGTCGATCTCTTCGACGCCGGCTGCGGTGAAGCGGCAGAACTTACGACGCTTGAAGAGCGGGTTCTGCTGCGTGAATTTGCGTTTTTCTTTGCGTTTTCCGAAGAAAGCCATGATATGTGCCTTTATGTTTGAGGGGACGGGGTCAATGCCCACTTCCCCATAACCTATCCGAATTCAGAAGGCGCTCTCGCACCCTGTGTCTCATTGCCTTCAGGCCACCTGCGGATCGCGTCCAGCGCTTCCGCTGATCTTGCGCGCCTGCTGCAGATGCAGCTTGATCTTCACCGAGTCCTTGCGGGCGGGAGCCAAAAACCCCTGCACCAGCAATTCAGACCCTAAAGCGGTGTTTCTCAAGAGCAGCGCCAGATCTCCCAGTGCCACGGCGGAAATCGTCAGTTCGACACGGCGCGGGTGGCCGGCTTCGATGACTTCCGACTCGTGCGCCAGCAGCATTTCCAGCGCTGGCAAACCGGCGGGTGTGTGGCGCAAAGGCTCGCATTCGAGAACGCGGGCGCTGAGTTCCAGCTTGTTCATCCTGCCTGGTACCGAGGGGACTTGATGCAATGAGCTCTGCGTGAGCCTGCTTACTCGGCCTGAGCCGGAGCAGCTTCCGCCGAAGCCTTGCGGGCTTCTTCGCGCTCGACCGACTTCATCATGATCGACGGGGTGGTCTGGGCCTTCTTGGTCTTGATGACCAGGTGGCGCAGCACGGCGTCGTTGTAGCGGAACGAGTGTTCCAGCTCATCCAGCGTGGCTTGGCCGCACTCGATGTTCAGGCAGACGTAGTGAGCCTTGACGAGCTTCTGGATCGGGTAGGCCAGTTGACGGCGGCCCCAGTCTTCCAGGCGATGGATCGAGCCGCCTTGGCCCGTGACCAGCGCTTGGTAACGCTCGACCATGGCGGGCACTTGCTCGCTTTGGTCGGGGTGAACAATAAACACTACTTCGTAGTGACGCATGAGTAAAACTCCTTGAGGATGTCTTGCTGGCCAAACGTCTTGCACCCGCGCTTTCCATCATGGGTGGATCAACATCGTTGACGTTTCGCCGCAAGGGGCAGCCCGCTACCCAAAACCATGGGTGGTCGAGCAAGAAAGCTCTCGATTATCACCGATTGGGCGGTCGCTTGCAAGCCGGCGTAGGCTTAAGAAATAAGGGACGCGTTTCGGGCAGGTTCCTGCCCGCCAGTTGCAGGCAGGTCGGCGGCGGTAATCGCCCGAGGCCGGTTGACGGCGCTGACCATGACGTAGCTGATGATCATGAGCAGGAACCAGGATCCCAGCTTGGCGATGGACACGGCCTGCCAGACCTGCGCCTGGTTGGGATAGCGCCACGCATTGGCGAAGGTGCCGATGTTTTCGGCAAACCAGATAAAAAGCGCCACCAGCACGAAACCCAGCAGCAGCGGCATGCTCCGGTAGACCTGCCAGATCCGGAAATACACCCACGTGCGCGCGAACAGGACGGCGGTCATGGCGAACAGCGCCCACCGGAAGTCCATCACGTAATGGTGCGCGAAGAAGTTCACGTAGATCAGCACCGACAACACTGCGGTCGCGGCCAGCGGCGGATGCGCGCGAAAGCGGAAATCGAACAGCCGCCACACGCGGGCCAGGTAGCTGCCCACCGCGGCGTACATGAAGCCCGTGAAAAGCGGCACACCGCCGATGCGCAGCACGCTGGCTTCGGGATAGATCCACGAGCCGGCGGCGGTCTTGAAGATTTCCATGCAGGTGCCGACCACATGAAACATCAGGATCACGCGCGCTTCGCTCCAGGTTTCCATGCGCAGCGCGAGCAGCGCGGCCTGGATACCGAGCGCGGCGAGCGTCAGGAAGTCGTAGCGCGCCAGCGCGGCATCCTTGGGATACCACCAGTGCGTGCCCAGCAGCAGCGCGCACATCAGGCCGCCGAACAGGCACGCCCACGCCTGCTTCACGCCGAAGCGGAAGAACTCGTAAAGCGCCACGCCAAAGCGGCCGCGGCTCGCCAGATTGCTGGCCAGCCGCGCTTCCCATTGCTGCAGATCGGCGATGAGCGGCCAGTCGCTGGCCGCCGGGTGGCGCACGGGCGTTCAGCCTTCGACGACGGCGTAGGCCGAGTGGTTGTGAATGGACTCGAAGTTTTCCGCCTCGACGCGATAGCGCGCGATGCCGGGGTGCGCGTTCAGGCGGGCCGCCACGTCGCGCACCAGGTCCTCGACGAACTTGGGATTGTCGTAGGCGCGTTCAGTGACGAACTTTTCGTCAGGGCGCTTGAGCAGCCCCCACAGTTCGCACGAGCCTTCGTCTTCGATCAGGCGGATCACGCCGTCCATCGAGATGTCTTCATTCAGGATGGCCGACACCGTGACGTGCGAACGCTGGTTGTGCGCGCCGTATTCGGAGATGGCCTTCGAACACGGGCACAGGCTGGTGACCGGCACCTGGACCACGAGCTCGAATTCGACGCGGTCGGCCTGCGCGCGCGCGACCCACTGGACCTCGTAGTCCAGCAGGCTCTGCACGCCGGAGATCGGCGCGGACTTGTTGATGAAGTACGGGAACGATGCCGTGATGTCGCCGCGTTCGGCATGCAGCAGCGGCAGCATGTCGGCCGCCATGGTGCGGAACAGCGCCGGCGTCATGGCCGTGGTGCGGTATTTTTCGAGCAGGGCCACGAAGCGGGACATGTGCGTGCCCTTTTCTTCGGGCGGCAGGGCCACGGTCAGCGTCCAGCTGGCCACCGTGCCTTGCGCCGAGCCGTCGCCGCTCTGGACCAGCATGGGATGACGCACGCCGCGAATGCCAACGCGCTGGATCGGGATATGCCGCGTATCGGTGGCGCTCTGGACGTCGGGCATCACGATGGCGGGGTCGATCGGAGAATTCATTTCGGCTTACCTGTCCGGGCCGGTCCGCCATGGCGCAACGTGCTGGCCCAGTTGTCTTGAGAAGGGGCTAATTATCGCCCAGCCACGCGCAATGAGAAGGGGTAACCCCACGGCGCCATGCGGGCGGGGCCGGAACAGTGTGTTTCATCCTTGCGTCCGAAGACGCATGTCCTCGGCCGCAAGGATCAGCCGGAATCAGGCCGGCCGGATCACTTCAACAGGTCGGCGTAGCGCGTGCGGATCGACTGCTCGATGCCCGCGGCATCCAGGCCGAGCCCCACCAGCAGGGCCGATTGCTCGCCGTGGTCGATGAATTCATCCGGCAGGCCAAGCTGCAGCACCGGAATCAGCACGCCGGCGGCGCTCAGCACCTCGAGTACCGCGCTGCCTGCGCCGCCCATGATGCAGGCGTCTTCCAGGGTGACGAGCGCGTCGTGGCGGCTGGCCAGATCCAGGATCAGGTCGCGGTCGATCGGCTTGGCAAAGCGCATGTCGGCGACGGTGGCATCCAGCTTGCCGGCGGCGCCCAGCGCAGCCTGCACCAGCGTGCCAAAGCCCAGGATGGCGATTTTCTTGCCTTCGCGGCGGACGACGCCCTTGCCCAGTTCAACGGTATCGAGGCTCTGACTTTCAGCCGCGCCGCAGCCCGCGCCGCGCGGGTAACGCACCGATGCCGGACCGGGGTGCTGATAACAGGTCGACAGAAGCAGGCGGGTTTCGTTTTCGTCGGAAGGCGTGGCCACCACCATGTTCGGCACGCAGCGCAGGAAGGCGATGTCGTAATTGCCGGCGTGCGTGGCGCCGTCGGCGCCCACGATGCCGGCGCGGTCCAGCGCAAACGTGACGTCCAGGTTCTGCAGGGCGACGTCATGGATGAACTGATCGTAGCCGCGTTGCATGAAGGTGGAATAGATGGCGACGACCGGCTTCTGGCCTTCGCAGGCCACGCCCGCGGCGAACGTGACGGCATGCTGTTCGGCAATGCCCACGTCGAAATACCGCTGCGGGAAGCGCTGTTCGAATTCGACCAGGCCGCTGCCTTCGCGCATGGCGGGCGTGACGGCCACAAGGCGCGCATCCTGCTGCGCCGTGTCGCACAGCCACGTGCCGAACACCTGCGTGAAGGTGCGCTTGCCCGGCGCCTTCGATTGCTGGATGCCGACCGCCGGATCGAACTTGCCGGGACCGTGATAAAGCACGGGATCGGCTTCGGCCAGCTTGTAGCCCTGGCCCTTGCGCGTGACGACGTGCAGGAACTGCAGGCCTTCGAGGGCTTTCAGGTTCTGCAGCGTGGGAACCAGCGCGTCCAGGTCATGGCCATCGATGGGGCCAACGTAGTTGAAGCCGAACTCTTCGAACAGCGTGGCGGGCGTGACCATGCCCTTGGCGTGTTCCTCGAAGCGGCGCGCCAGCTCAAGCACCGGCGGCACGTGCTGCAGCACCGCCCGCCCCACGTTCTTGGCCGTGGCGTAGAAGCGTCCGGACATCAGGCGCGCCAGATAGCGGTTCAGTGCACCGACCGGCGGCGAGAT
>Ga0209050_1001611_pt1 | contig 23228 bp, 18 predicted proteins | sample Araplavi_mTSA_r2_FD_184276 | JGI IMG/M metagenome (GOLD analysis project Ga0209050, IMG submission 184276) | Arabidopsis root microbial communities from North Carolina, USA - plate scrape MF_Cvi_mTSA_r2 (SPAdes) (version 2) | ecosystem: Host-associated > Plants > Roots > Endosphere | place: USA... | reverse complement strand
ACGCGCGATGGCGTCCTTTCAAGAATTCTGGAGCGGGAAAAGAGTCTCGAACTCTCGACCTCAACCTTGGCAAGGTTGCGCTCTACCAACTGAGCTATTCCCGCAGAGGAGGCGCTATTATGACAGCGACTACCCGAAGTGACAAGTTCTTTTTGGTTTGTCATGCCCCTATAATGTCCGCATGGATTCTATCGAGATAGTTTTGGCAATGCTGCTGGCCGTGATCGCCAGCGCATACATGAAGCGGATGCTCTCCGGCAGCATCCCCCTGCCTTTGGTGCAGATCGCCCTGGGCGCCGGGATAGCGGCATGGTCCGGCCACGGCATCCAGCTCGACCCGGAGTTGTTCTTCCTGCTGTTCATCCCGCCCCTGCTGTTCCTCGATGGCTGGCGCATTCCGAATACGGGCCTGTTCCGCGACCGTGTCGTGATCCTGGAACTGGCCCTGGGCCTGGTGATCTTCACTGTCCTGGGCGCCGGCTACATGATCCACTGGATGATCCCCGCCATGCCGCTGCCGGTGGCGTTTGCGCTGGCAGCCATCCTGTCGCCGACCGACCCGATTGCGGTTGGTTCGATTGCCTCGCGCGCCCCGATCCCCAAGCGGCTGATGCACATTCTCGAAGGCGAGGCCTTGCTGAACGACGCCAGCGGCCTGGTGTGCTTCCGCTTCGCCGTGGCGGCGGCGTTGACTGGCACCTTCTCGCTGACCAGCGCTTCGCTGACCTTTGTCTGGCTGGCGGCAGCCGGTATCGCGACCGGGGTGGCGGTAACGTCGGCCGTCGCCTGGCTGCAAGGCCGGCTCACGGCACGCTACGGCGAACCGGCCGGCTCCCCGATCCTCGTCAGCCTGTTGATCCCGTTCGGCGCCTACCTGGTCGCCGAGCGCCTGCATGCCTCGGGCATCCTGGCCGCTGTCGCTGCCGGCATTACCATGAGCTACGTGGAGCTGGGCGGCCAGGCGCTGGCCGCAACGCGCATCCAGCGCACCGCCGTATGGGACACGGTGCAGTTCACGCTGAACGGCGTGATGTTCGTGCTGCTCGGCGAGCAATTGCCCGACATCCTGCGCGGCGCCAGCGAATCGCTGGAACAAAGCGGCCGCATAAACCCCTGGTGGCTGGTGCTGTATGCCTTCGCCATCAGCTTCGGACTGATCGCGCTGCGCTTCGTGTGGGTATGGGCAACGCTGCGCGTAACGCTGTACCGCCGCAGCCGCCGCGCCTCAGCCGCGAATGGCGGCAAGCCGCACTGGCGCCTCTTGCTGGCAACAGCGCTGGCGGGCGCGCGTGGCGCGATCACGCTGGCCGGCGTTCTGACTTTGCCGCTGTTCCTGCCGAACGGCGACCCGTTCCCGGCGCGCGACCTGACCATCTTGCTGGCCAGCTCGGTGATCCTGATTTCGCTGCTTGCCGCCAGCATCGGCCTGCCGCGCCTGTTGGGCGGCATGCGCTTCCCGGAGGAACCGGCCGAACGCCAGCAGGAAGACATGGCACGCCGCCAGGCGGCATCGGCTGCCATCGCCGCCATCGAACGCGCCGAACTGGCGCTTGCCGACGCCCACCATCCCGACGTGCTGCCGCAGGCTGCGGCGCGCGTGATTGCGCTGTACGAATACCGCCTGAACGTGGCCTGGTCGGCGGAAGACCAGAACAAGGAACACTTCCGCAAACTGGATCGCGCCGAGCGCGAGCTGCGCCTGGCAGCCATGGCGGCCGAACGCCAGGCCATTTTCGACCTGGCGCGCCACCATCACATTTCCGACGAGACGGCACGCAAGCTGGTGCGCGAGATTGACCTCGTCGAAGCACGCCACCAGAAGAAATGAACCGGCGCGCCACGCTCTCACTGGCCGTAGCATGGCTGCTGTTCTGGGCCATGATGGTCGCGACCGCGGTGCAGGACTTCCTGCGCCACGACAGCGGCCCGCTGTGGCAGCCATTCCTGTGGGAGTCGTCGTCGATGGCGGTCGCCACTCTGCTGTTTGCCGCACAGCGGCTTGCCACGCGGCGCTTTGACGGCATGCTCGCCACGCCGGCGCGCTGGTTCGCGCGGCAGGCCTTGTGGCTGCCGGTCTGGTGGGTCCTGTTCACGCCCCTCGCCTTCGGCATCCGGCATGCCGTGCATGCAATGGCCGGCATGACTTACGAACACGAGCCCTGGGGCGAGACTTTCCTGTACGAGAACATCAAGATCTCGATCTTCGTCGTGATCTTTACGCTCATCGCCTTCGGCATGTTGTCCTTCCGTGCGGCCGAGCAAGCGAATGCCCAATTGCGCACGGCGCAGCTGCACCAGCTTACGCAGCAGATGCAGCCGCACTTCCTGTTCAATGCACTGAACACGATTTCCTCTCTGATGCACAGCGATGTTGAACGCGCCGACGCCACGCTGGTGCAACTGGCCGACGTACTGCGCGCCACGCTCGACATCAGCGGCCAGCAGCAGGCGCCTCTATCTACCGAACTGCGCCTGCTGCGCGGCTATGCGCGGCTGATGGAAGAGCGCTTCATTGACCGCGTGCAGCTCGAATGGGATATTGACGCGGCCTGCGGCGAGTGCCTGGTACCCGTGATGAGCATGCAGCCCTTGCTGGAGAACGTGTTCAAGCACACGGTCGAACGGCGGCGCGGCGTGACGAAGATCACCATCAGCGCAAGGCGGGAGAGCGATGCCCTGGTGCTCGCAATCTGCGACGATAGCGGGATGCTCGCCGCTCACGCCTCGGCCGGCGCCACAGCCGGCACAGGTATCGGGGTGAGCAACCTCCGCCAACGGCTACAGGCACTGTATGGCGAGCAGGCGGCGCTTCGGCTGATTCCGCTCGAACCGGCTGGCGTGCGCGCAGAAATGAGGCTGCCATGCGTATCCTGATTGTCGACGACGAACGCCCGGCACGCGACAAACTGCGCCGCATGCTTGCGCTGGAGGCCGGCGTAAGCGCCATCGAGGAAGCACGCGATGGCGTGGAGGCATTGGAGAAAGTCGACAGCTTCGCGCCCGACGCCATCTTCCTGGACGTACAAATGCCCGAGGTGAGCGGCCTGGAAGTGGCCGCATCCCTGCCCCATCCAGCGCCGCTGGTGGTCTTCGCGACTGCTTTCGACGAATACGCCTTGCCGGCCTTCGACGCCAACGCCATCGACTACCTGCTGAAGCCTTTCGACGCCGCGCGCCTGCAACGCGCCATGCAGCGCCTGCGCGAACGCGTGGCCAGCCGGGCCACGCAAAACGAGCGCCCTCCCGGCGCCCTCGGCCTGCCGCTGCAGCAATTGCTGGTCAGCGAACGCGGCGGCACGCGCGTGGTACAGGTCGCCGACATCCAGTGGCTTGAAACCGCCGACAACTACGTCGTCCTGCACACCTCGCAAGGCGCACCGCTGTTGCGCCAGACCCTGACCGACCTGCTGGACAGCCTTGGCACCCAGTTCGTGCGCTGCCATCGCCGCGCAGCCGTGCGGCTGTCGCTGGTCGACAGGATCGACCAGCAAGGCCAACTGGTGCTACGTAACGGTATCGTCGTGCCCCTGGGCCGCAACTTCAAGCCCGCCATCCTGGAAACCCTCGCCCATCGGTAGTTCCGATAACAGGCATCGCCAATTCCCGTTTCCGTTTCTCGCAATGCACCGCGACAATGTCCCGATTCACAACCAGGGAGAAATCGATGGAACGGATATTGATTGCCGGCGGCAGCTCCGGCATGGGACTGGCGCTCGCGGAGCGCCTGCTGCAAGAAGACTGCGCAGTGACGATCGTCGGCCGCTCGCAGGACAAGCTGGCGGCAGCACATGAAACACTGAGCTGCGCACCGTACCTCACGACAATCGCTGCTGACATCACGCAAGAGGAGCAGGTCCACGCCATGTTCGCGCAATGCGGCCCTGTTGACCATATCGTCTGCACCGCGGCCGACATCGGCGGCGCCTACCAGCTCTTGCCGGACATTGACGTCGCCGTCATGCGCAAGGCAATGGAATCCAAACTGCTAGGTCCCCTCCTGCTGGCCAAGCATGGCGCCCGCATGCTGCCTGATTCCGGCAGCATCACATTCACGTCCGGCATCGCCTACTGCCGCCCGGCGGCACGCGGCTCCGTCGTCGCTGCGATTAATGGCGGACTCAACTCGTTGGCTTACGCCCTGGCAGTTGAACTCGCGCCGATCCGCGTCAACGCAGTCTCGCCCGGCTGGGTCGATTCGCCGATCTGGGAATTTGTCGCAGGCGACGCCAAAGCCGGCATGCTCGACGGAATGGCCAAAAAGTTACCTGTTGGCCGCATCGGCCACGTCGACGACATCGCCGACGCCATCTGCTTCCTCATGCGAAATCGCTTCGCCACCGGCAGCGTGTTACATGTCGATGGCGGACACAGGCTGGTGTAGTCTGGCAACGTGCCGCCGGATCGTATCCTGGAACTGGCGCAAGGCAAGCGGCAACTGCCTAGACCGCCAGCTCATATGGATGCCGATGCATGCCGCGCCACCGTACCAAGGCAACACGATGAGCCCGGCATCCAAACCCGTCACGGCCAGTCGCGGCATCAACGCGCAACCGAAGCCGGCACGCACCATATTCACAATTGCGCCCAGGCTGCCGTATTCGCCGGCCACATGAGGCACCTTGCCACCCGACGCCGAAAACGCCCAGTCGAACATGCCTCGATAGACACATCCCTGGGGAGTCACAAGGAAGCGCTCGCCAACGACGTCCCGCGGCCCCACGCTTGCGAGGCCGCCGAGCTCGTGTCCGTCCGGCACCAGCAGGACCAGTTCATCCGAACCAACGCACTCGCTGTGCAGGCCACTGTTCGGCAGCGGCTGCGTAAAGGAAAAACACAGGTCGAGCGAACCATCCCGCACCGCCTCGCGCAGTGCCCCGGTGCCAGCCGCCTGCAAGTCCACCTGCAGCGCGGGATATTTGCCCTGGAAATCAGCCAGAACCGGCGCCAGCCAATGGACACACAAAGTTTCCAGCGCCCCGACCGAGAGCCTGCCGCGCATCTCCGCGTTGCCAGCCACAGCGGCCCGGGCATCGGCTGCCAGCGCCAGCATGGCCTCGGCGTACTCCACCAGCTTCGCGCCCGCATCAGTGAGACTCAACTTGCGCTGCGTGCGCTCGAACAGCGCCACGCCCAGGTCCACCTCCAGCGACTGGATCTGCTCGGTCACGCTGGATTGCGCGAGATGCACCTTCTGCCCCGCCTTCGTGAAGCTGAGCGTGGAAGCGACGGCCAGGAAAGTTCGTAAATGTTTGAGCTGCATGCCGCGCATTATCGCCGAGATTTCGCGAAAAGATCCCGTGAACTTTTGGTTGCCCTGCCTGTCCATAACGGACCACCCAGGGAGGACATCATGCCAAGACTGCTTGCAACTCTTCTGCACATTTCCGATCTCCATATCGGAAGCATTGATCCAACCACCGGCGATGCCGCCATCAGTCCCGCCGTGCAAATCGGGCTGGACAACTTTCCACTGTTCGATGGCTTGCTTGGCCATTGCGCCAGGGCACTGCATGATCTCGCTGAATTCGTCGAGGGTTTGCGTGCCAGCGACGAAAAATTCCAGATCCTTGTCACGGGCGACCTCAGTCGAAACGGAGACGCGCATGAACTCGCCCTGGCGCGACGCTACTTTGAAAGCGAAATCGACCTCAGTCCACCCAACGGTCGCTATGTGGGGCTTTACACGGGCGGCAATACCCTTACGATTCCCGGAAATCATGATCATTGGGCGGGAGTATCGCTACCGATTGGCGCAACGCCTTCCAATTATTTCCACTACTTCATCCGCTCATTGCCGGCTATCCGGAACATCCCCTTGGGTAGCAAAGGCCACGTACTGACCCTGATCGACATCGATTCCGACGCCGACGTGCCGCCCAACTCCATCCAACGCGCATTTGCGCGGGGCAGCTTCCGTTCGCAGTTGCTGACGCTGGATAAGGTGCTGGGTCCAAAAAGCGAACTTGAGGTGCGCGTGCTGGTCGTCCATCATGCCCCCACCTGGACCAGTTTTGGACTGGCCATGACAGCCAGCACCAAACGCGAGCTCGACCGCTTTTTGCTGCAACATGAAATTCGTGTCATCCTGTGCGGCCACACGCACGAAGCATCGATGCGCCGGCTTTATGCGCGCGGTAAGGAATGCTGGGAATGTGGTGCCGGATCGGCCACGCAATTCGACACCGTTCCCCTCAAGTGGCAGCGCCGACTGCGCAGGCAGGCCAAGGCCATACTGAAGCCCAACTCGTTGATGCTCCATCGCATTTTCGACGTTGACGGCCGACTCGAATGGCTGGCAACTACCTACATTCGTACCAGGACAAGAGGATTCCGCGCGACATATCCGCCGAGACAATTCGCACTTCTATAACGCCACTGTTTGCCCGAGGTCATGTGGATCGGCGCACCAGCGGCGAATCAGCATTTCCCTGTACAGGAAGCCATGCTGCCCATTTGACTCCGGCAGTTTGAGGAAGCCATCGCCACTGATGTATTGATAACCATTGACCAGGAGCGGGGAAATTCGCAACATGCAGAACAGGCTTCGGGCGAGTGGACCCACCAGGTTGGGTTCAAGATCAAGCGTGCCGGCCACGTCGAACTCCAGGCATTTCTGGCTGATGGCGACGCTCTTGCTGCCGTCCTTCACCGTAAAACCGTCCGCCGCGGCTCGACGGGGCATAGTTTCGTCTCGAGCGCGGCGCAGTGACCGGTTGAAAAGCAACTCCATTCCCCGCAATGCCTCGAATACCATGCCGGGACTCAGCCCATATTGCAGCAGGCGTTCAGCGGACGGGTCGCCTTTACGGCAAGATGGATGATAGGTGCGCAAGTGCTGCAACAACTCGTGGTCAGGCTTGCCGGCAGCCTTAAGCGCCATCTCCCAGTCGCCAAGCCGCGCAGGGGGGCGCCGGTCGTCCAGCTTGTCCAGAAGCGCTGTCCAGGCATCCGCAATCATTTGCTGTTCGTCCGCCAGAATGGCTGCGATGTCGGACTGCAAATCGTCCGCCTCGACTACAGCGACATCGTTGCCCTCCAGCGCAGCATACACGCTTGCCATCCATTCGGGATGCTCTACAAGTGCCTTGCACTCGGCTGCGCTGAATTCCATATCCTGGTCATCAAGCGCCTGGCGAATCTGCGGGGCATTGGCTCGAAGGCATTCCAGCGCTTGGCTGTCATTGATACCGGTGAGCGCTTTTTTGAGAATATCAAGTTCCGTCATGATGTTACTCCCCTGGCGAACTGGTTGCTCTATGCCTCGAATCGAGTTGAGCAGGGCTTGCGCAAATCGCGCTTTCGCCTGGTTCACCGCTTCAGTTGAAAGTCCGAGTTCCGTGGCTACGTTGCGTGGCGACTGGTCCAGCACCCAAACCCGGTAAGCGATGTCGGCGTCGGCCGATTGCGGCCAAGCCTCCATCAATTGCAACGCAACCCGGCTGACCGTGGCAGCCAACTGGTCGCGCAAGCGATAGCGCGTAAGATGGTGCTTCTCCGCGAGTTCGCGCTCGCCGGGCGCGTAGTCCGACAGGAAATCGGCCAGCAGCGCCTGTTCCGCCTCCGGCAGTTGCGCGATGGCAGCCTTGAGTTGGGCGATCTGCTGCTTCATTTCAGCAGCCTCAAGCGGCAAAGGATCAGCCGCGGCCAGGTCGAGGCATTCTTCGATATCGACGGCGCGCGAGCGCAGCCGGTGCAGTTTTAACTGCCGGCGACGGCCAAAGCGATAGAAGGCAGTGGCGAGGTAGGGAGCGAATTCGCCCTTGGCGGCGTCAAAACGGCTATTGAGAGGCTCCCACTCCAGGAAGAAATCGTGGATCAGGTCGCGCGCGTCGTGGGGCTGGATGTGGTAGCCATCGCGCACCAGCTTGCTCAGTACGCGCCACAGCAACGGCTCGTACTCGATAAAATCCTTGGGGGACGCCAACGCACTCATCAATATCTCCAAACGGGGCACTCAATACAGTCATATTGCACGGCGCCCGCCGGCTGGTTGAAATCTGCGTCAAACAATACGTTCGCCCCTGCCAGATGCCGTTCGCCACTTATTGCTGGCCTGGCAAGACCGCCGTCCTTAAGCTGGATTCATGACCAACCCAGCTTGCCAAACCATCATGCAAAATCAACGCCTGTATTTCCTCGACTGGCTGCGTATCGGCGCCTTCTTCCTGCTCGTGCTGTATCACACCGGCATGTATTACGTGACTTGGGACTGGCACGTCAAAACGCCCCACCCCAGCGACGCCATCGAGCCGCTGATGCTGCTGTCCTCGCCTTGGCGCATGTGCCTGCTGTTCCTGATTGGCGGTGCCGCAGCCGCTTTCCTGCTCGACAAACTGGGTGGCAAAGGCTTGGCCAAGCAGCGCAGCAAGCGACTGCTGATTCCGCTCATCTTCGGCATGTTCTTCATCGTGCCGCCACAATCCTACTTTGAAGTGGTATCCGACGTAGCCTACCAGGGCAGCTACTTTGATTTCATGCAGCTGTACGTACGCGCCTACCACGGCTTCTGCGACCACAATGGCTGCCTGGACCTGCCAACCTGGAACCACCTGTGGTTCTTGCCCTACCTGTGGATCTACACCCTGCTGCTTGCCGCTATCGGCAGCCATCGTGTGCAAGCCATGGGTGGCTGGCTGCTGGGCCAGCTCCAGGGCTGGAAGCTGTTCGTGCTGCCGGTCGCTTTCCTCGCAGCGGGCCGCATCCTGCTGCTGCCGCACTGGCCGCACACCCATAACCTGACGTCCGACTGGCATAACCACGCCATGAGCTTGCCCTTCTTCCTGCTCGGCGCAGCCATGGCACGCCGCGGCGACTTTTGGCAACGCCTGGAGAATGCCCGCTTTGCCGCACTGGGCTTCTTCCTCGCGAGCTGGGCTTCCCTAATCTTCTTCTACTCGACGGGAGAGACTTACAAGGACTGGCTGCCACTGGCGCGCACCGTGTACGCTCTGTGCCAATGGAGCGGTATCGTCGCCGTGTGCGGCTTCGGCCACCGCCACCTGAACTTCGACAGCGCCAAACGCCGCTACCTGACGGAGGCCGTATTCCCGGTCTACATCCTGCATCAGACGCTGATCGTCTGCCTTGCCATGGGCTTGCGCTCAGCTGGACTGGAGCCAGTCACGGAAGGTGCACTGATCATGGTGTTGACGCTCACTATCAGTTTTGGAGTCTTTGAAATGGTGCGCCGCGTGCCATTGCTACAGCCTTTATTTGGGGCAAAAGGAGTGCCAGCTCGAGTTTCGAAAACATTTCTCGACGTTGTACGCCGGGTTGAACACAGTTAGTGGTTGAGCTTCGTCAAACGTACAGATTCCGGACCGCATTTTTCGTATGTGAGGATTATTATTCTGTCCATAAGCACGTCCCCTGCCGTTTGAAAGCTAGTTCAGTATAGAAACATATTTCTTGACATTAACTATGCCATTGGCTATAGCTAAAATAACGAGCGGGGATTGCATAGCTGCCGTTGATATCTCTCAAGTAGTCTTTTATATAACAAAATGACGTACTTTTTGAGGACACTCATGGAACTTGACTCAGTACGCGAACTAAAATTCAGTGCGTTCAAAGCCCTGAACCTTGACGTTCAAGCTATTGCAAGTGCCGCAGCCATCCCGAGATGGAACCGACCACGACGTTTCATGGCGATCGGAATCGCCTCCAGCCGAAGCAGAGATGGCTACAAATTGGCCATTCGCCTGCAACGGGAAGATGTGGACGCAAGGCGAGCAACAGAACGCCTTGTGCAATTAGCTAAGGGTGAAGTGGATGTACAGTATGTTGGCATCATCCGAACAGCTGCAACCTCGCAGCTCAACGCAATGGCGGGTTCTCCGCCCTTACTCTTAGGTTCTTCAATTGCCCATTATCGGGTCACTGCGGGCACACTAGGCGCATTCGTAAGACCTCGTGGCAACTCGACTAATTCTATCTATTTACTCTCAAACAACCATGTAATTGCTAACAGCAATCGATGCAAGAATAACGATGACGTGCTCAGGCCTGGCCCAATGGACGGAGGAAAAAGGCCGAAAGATCGTATCGCTGGGTTGTCGAGTTGGGTTCCACTCGTTACCGGAGGTAACACGGTCGATTGTGCAGTTGCAGCGATAGACACGAATTACATGCAAAATGATAGCAACACCATTCCCGGAGTAGGAAATCTAGCTGGAGTTTCTGCGACGGGAGCGTATGATGGGCTTTTAGTATCAAAGCTGGGGCGAACGACCAAGCTGACTCGGGGCAAGATAACTGCATTTGAGATCGATGATGTTGTGGTAGGTTACCCAGGCTTAGGAAACCTCAGTTTTAACGGCCAAATCGAAGTAGAGGGTATCGAAAATAAACCTTTCGCGGCCGGAGGCGATAGTGGTTCCTTGGTAGTTGATAATGACAATTTTGCAATTGGCTTACTTTTTGCAACTTCAAGCGCTGGTGGATCGAACGGCAAAGGTCTTACATATGTCAATCCGATCGCTCCGGTGCTCGATCAGCTGAAAGTGGATTTTCTGTGAGTACTAATTATGCCCGCCACCACTATTGACGATGCGAGACTCGTTAAAGATTTAACGAAGCAAAAATTAGCTAACGTCCCTGGCGTAAAGGTTGTTGGTGTTGGGCTTACGCGGAAAGAAGGGCAGTACGCTGTGAAGGTAAATCTGAACCGTTCTGCCCCGCCCGGAGCGATTCCTGAAAAACTCAATGGCGTAACCATCATTGTTGAAGTTGTAGGCGCAATCGCTACCAAGTAGCTCGCCATCGCGGTCGGCTAATTCAAAACCTTGCGTGACCGCTTGGCGCGGTACATCTCGGCGTCGGCTATCGCGAGAGCCTCTTCCAAGTCGATGCCGGGTTTGCGCATGGCCATACCGATCGAAGCCCTGACGTCGTAACCAGCCAACGTTTCTTGCACCCTGAGCAACATGGCCTGGGCATCGAAATAATCGCATTCAACCATCAGCATCGCGAACTCATCGCCACCCATGCGCGCCACCACGTCGGAGCCGCGCGTGACTTCTTTCAGTGCCTTGCTGCAACGAATCAACAGGGCATCGCCGGAAGCATAGCCTTGGGTATCGTTATAGAACTTAAGGTCGTCCAGATCGATCGAGACTACGCAAGCTGGGTGGCCATAGCGGCGGCAGCGTTCTTCCTCGCGCACCATCAGCATGTCCCAGCCACGTCGGTTGTAGAGTCCGGTCAACTCGTCGCGTGTGATGTCGACATCCATGCGCTCAGCCTTGCGCACGTTCTCAGCATTGGCGAGTTCGGCTTCCAGCAAGCCGCCCAGCAGCTCGCCCATCAGCACGACCATGTCCTTGTCTTCGCGGATGCGTTCCGGTTGCGGCTCGGGATCGATGGCGCACAGGGTGCCGAACAGGGTGCCATCGGCACGCCGCAGCGGCACGCCCACATAGGCGCCCACGGTGATCTTTTCGGTAATCGGGGACTTGGCATAGGCCGGCTCGCTGGCCACGTCGGGCGCGATGTGCGGGCCCTGCCCTTCAACCATGCGGGAACAGAGGGTTTCGGCCCAGCTGTACACCTGACCTGCCTTGACGCCATAACCATGGTCGTCGGCGAACAGTACGATCCAGTCTTTCCCGTCAGTACGGGTGACCATCCACAATTTGAAGCCCAGGCGCTGCCGAAGGAATTGCATGGTGGCCTTGGAAGCGGCCGCAAAATCGTTCATCATTGCTTGCCTCATCAATAGCTGGTTCCGGCTCGGAGTCGAAATGTCATTATGCACCGGTCGGAGTAGACTTGACAGCGCTAATTCACCTGGAGACCGCCACGATGACACGCCTGACCGCCCAAGACTTTGACCCCGAAGTACTGAAGCTGTTCGACAAATACGTTCATGGCCAGTTGAGCCGCCGTGATTTCATTGCCGCTGCCGGTGCCGGCCTGCTGGCAACGCTGTCGCCGAGCTTTGCCGCTCCATTGGTGCCGGCCGACGACAAGCGCCTCAAGGCCGGCTATGCGGAGTATCCGTCGCCGCAGGGCTACGGCAAGCTGCGCGGCTACCTGGTGCAGCCGGCGGCCGCAAAGGGCAAGCTGCCTGCGGTGCTGGTGGTGCACGAGAACCGCGGCCTGAACCCGCATATCGAGGACATCACGCGCCGCCTTGCGCTCGATGGCTTCCTGGCCTTTGCGCCGGACGCGCTGTTCCCGCTGGGCGGCTATCCGGGCGATGAAGACAAGGCGCGTGAGTTGTTTCCTAAGCTGGACCAGGCCAAGACCCGCGCCGACTTCCTCGCTGCCGTGCAGATCCTGAAGTCGCATCCGGCAGCCAATGGCAAGGTGGGCGTGGTGGGCTTCTGCTACGGCGGCGGCATGGCCAACTACCTCGCCACCATGGTGCCCGACCTGGCGGCCGCCGTGCCGTTCTACGGCGCCCAGCCGCCGGCTGCCGATGTGCCGAAGATCAAGGCGCCTTTGCTGGTCCATGATGCCGGCAACGATGCACGCATCCTGGCCGGCTGGCCGGGCTACGAGGCTGCCCTGAAGGCGGCCGGCGCCCGTTACGAACACTTTGTCTACCCCGGCGTCGAGCACGGATTCAACAACGACACCACGCCGCGCTACGATGAAGCCGCCGCCAAGCTGGCCTGGCAGCGCACCGTGGACTTCCTGCGGCAGAACGTCGCTACTTCGTAAACGTGAGCGTGTGGGCGGCTGGGCCGGGCAGCAGCGGCGTGGCCTTGCCGGCCACCCACTCGGCGTGCCCGGCCAGGAAGAATGGCGACAAGGGGTGGCCGCTCTGGCCGCCCGGCATGTTGAACAAGCCCTGCTCCTCATGCCCCGGCGATACCGTCATGCGCTCGGACTGCCCGAAAGCAGGACCGGCCACGCGCGGCATATTGCTGTCCCCCGGGAGCTGGTCGGGCGGCACGCTGAGCCACTTCTTCAACATCGGCACCGCGCCCGCTATCGGGTGCGCAATCGCAGCCGTGTTGCGCGCGCCCCAGGTAGCGGATGCCAACGGTTTGCCACCGGCCGTCAGGTGCTCGATGGTGCGGTCCAGGGCCGCCAGTTGCAGGGCCTTCCAGTCGGCATAACCTTGCGGCAGCCAGCCGCCGGGCTGTTCATCCAGCAGGCGCCCCAGCACTACCGGCCAGCGGCTGGAGGCGGCGCGCATATTGGCATCCTTGTTCAACTTGGCCAGTTCGATGTTGGCGCCGCCATACAGCAGTTCATACAGCGACCACATAAAGGCACGGCTGGCACGGTAGGCTACCGAATCCGCGCTGGCATGGCCATTCCATTTGTCCTTCAACAGGCGCGCCAATTCCGCGCGCTGCGGCTTGCCCTTCACCGCTTCCGCATCCAGCACCGACAGGGCGCGGTCGCGCCATTGCGAGATGAACAGCGCGCGGTCGTCCAGCATCACGCCAAACACGCCCTTTTCATCGGCCTTGTCGCCCAGGGCTGCCAGCGCGTCGCGCGCCTGCTTGGCGCGGGCGCCCATATCGAAGCCGCCGTCGCCCAGCTTGACGGAGTCGGCCCCAAGCAACTGGCGGCTATTCGCCGTCACGATCTGGCCGCCGGGCGGATTGCGCACCGAAGGATAGGCTGCCGCCGGCAGCAAGCCTTGCCAGCCACGTGTGCTACCGTTGGCCGACAGCGGATAGCTGGCGTCGACCGGCGTGGCAGGCCGCTGCGGCAACGGGCCGACGATGGTCCAGCCGATATTGCCGTCGCTGTCGCCCGCCACCAGGTTCTGCGCCGGCATGCCGACCTTCGGCGCCAGCGCCAGCGCTTCGGCCACGGTGTCCACTTCCTCCATGTGGCGGATCGCCAGGTTGACGGCTTTCACTTCGTGCGCCACCCAGTGCACCGCATATTCGCGGCCGCCACTCTGCATGATGGGCCCCAGCGAAGTCTCCCGTACTTTCAGGGTAACTGCCGGCTGGCCCTTGACCAGGATGGTCTCTGCATGTTCGACCGGCGTTTCCCATCCGCCCGGCAGCTTGGCCTGGCCGGGGCGATCCTTGGCCGAAGCAACTTCCACCAGGTCGACATAGTCGCCGTAGCTGTTGGTAAAGCCCCAGGCCACATTGCCGTTGCTGCCCGCCACCACGGCCGGCACGCCGGGTATGCTGACGCCGACAATGCGGCGCGTGCTGCCGTGCTGGCCCGGCACATGCAGCAACAGGCGGTACCAGGTGTTGGCCAGTTTGATCCCCAGGTGCATGTCGTCGGATACGATAGCACCGCCATTGGCGCTGCGCTTGCCGGACACCGCCCAGTTATTGCTGCCGACGCCGTCGACGAATGCCGCAGCAGCCAGCGTGGCCGGCTCTTTGGCCACGCCCTTGCCCCACCAGTCCGGCGCGCGGGCCGGGATCGATGCATCCGGCGGCGGCGGGCTGTCGGCATCCAGCGGGGCATCCCATTGCGTGCTGGCCGGCAGCAGGAAGGCCAGTTGTTCGGCGCTGGCGTGCTCTTTCAGCCAACCGCGCGCGAACTCGCGGCCGATGCCCGTCACTTGCAGATCGATATACATCGCCCAGGCCACCAGGAAGGAATCTTCCAGCGCCCAGGCGCGTGGGCCGACGCCGACCAGCCCATATTCAAAGGGACGATTGCCAAGCGCATTCAGGCCATCGTTGACGCCTGCGGTATACCGCTCCAGCAGTTGGCGGTCAGCGGCAGGCATCGCTTCGATCGCCTGCGTGGCGCGGGCCCGGAATCGGTGCAGGCGGTTGATGCGGTCGGTCTCCAGCGCCTTCTCGCCAAACAGTTCGGACAGTTCACCGGCCGGCATGCGGCGCAACAGGTCCATCTGGAAGAAGCGGTCTTGTGCATGCACAAAGCCGGTGGCGTACGCCACGTCGTTCCGGTCGCCGCCGGAGATGGAGGGAACACCCTTGTCGTCGCGGACCACGGTCACGTTGCCGGATAGTCCGGCGACAGTGCGCCTGCCATCGAGCTGGGCCAGGCTGCCACGCAGGAAGAACCAGAGTCCCAGGACAGTCACCAGCAGCAGCACCAGAATGGCCAGGACAAGACGTTTCAGCCATAGCTTCGCCATCGACAACCCCATTGGTATTTTGTTGCGTCAGATCTTGCCAGAAATCCAAAAGGAACGGCGGGGAAATTGTTTAACCGTGCTAAAGTGCTTCACATGATCCCTGCGCCTACACCTTCGAATGAAGCCGAGCGGCTGGCGGCTTTGTATGCACTGCTGCTGCTCGATACGCCGCCCGAGGAGCGCTTCGATAAAATTGTGGCATTCGCAGCCGAGGAATTTGACGTTCCCATCGCCCTCATCTCCCTGCTCGATACCGACCGCCAGTGGTTCAAGGCGGCCATCGGCCTGGGCGAGACTTGCGAAACGGGGCGCGACATTTCCTTCTGCGGCCACGCCATCATGCGCGCCGAAATCATGGTGGTGGAAGACGCCCTGCTTGACCAGCGCTTTGCCGACAACCCGCTGGTGACCGGGCCGCCGCACATCCGCTTCTACGCCGGCGCGCCGCTGATCCTTTCCAACGGCTATGCCCTGGGCACCTTGTGCATCATCGACACCCGGCCCCGCCAGCTCGATTCGCTCGCGCTGGCCATCCTTTCGACCTTGCGCAGCCTGGTGGTACAGGAGCTGGAGGCCAGCCATGCCTGAACTCAAGCAGATGCTGCTGGTCGAACCCGAGAACATCCTGCGCCGCACCGCCGCCCTGACGGCGCGCTCCATGGGCCTGGCCGACGTGCAGGAAGCCTCCAGTGCGGCGGTGGCGCGCCAGATCCTGGCCCAGCGCCCTTTCCATGGCGCCCTGATTTCCATCGATGCGGGCGATGCCTTCGATTTGTCACTGCTGGACCTGGTGCGCCAGGGCCATAGCGCCAGCCGCCCGCGCATACCGCTGGCCGTGCTGGCATCGCGCTGCGACGATACGCTGCTGGCCGCCCTGCGCGAACGCGGCATCAACCGCATCGTGCTGAAACCCTTCCGCGCCCGCGCCCTGCTGGACGCCTTCGCCGCCTTGTCGGGTACTTAGGTCCCGGTCGGCGCGTGGCCGGCGCCGCCGTGCATCAGCGCATGGTAGCGGAAGGCTTCCCGGATATTGTCGCGCAGTGCCTGGTCGTCCCAGGGCTTGGTGTAGAAGCGGTAGATCTCGCCGCGGTTGATGGCGCCCAGCACCGATTCCAGCTCGGCATAGCCGGACAGGATGATGCGCACCGTACTCGGATACAGCTTGCGCACCCGGCTCAGGAACTCGGTTCCGTTCATGTCCGGCATGCGCTGGTCGCTGACCACCACCTGCACTTCGTGGGTGGCGAGCATGGAAAACGCTTCCTGCGCATTGTGCGCCGCCAGGATCTGGTAGCCGTCGCGCCGCAATAGCCGCATCAGGGAGGAGAGCACGTTCGGCTCGTCGTCGAGCAGCAGCAAGGTGCCCTTGCGTTCATCTGCCGGACGCAAGGCCGGCTGGCGCGACTGCTCCTGCTGCAGTAGCGCCGCAAACTCCTCCGGCAAGATCGGTTTGCTCAGGTGGTAGCCTTGGGCTTCGTCGCAGTTGTAGCGCTGCAGGTAGGCCAATTGTCCTTCCGTCTCCACGCCTTCGGCGATGATGCGGAAGTCCAGGCTGTGGCCCAGCGAAATGACCGAGCGCACAATGGCCGCAACGGTGGGGTCGCCCAGCATGTCGCGCACGAACGACTGGTCGATCTTCAGGTAATCGATGGGGAACAGCTTGAGGTAGGCCAGGCTCGAATAACCGGTGCCGAAGTCGTCGATCGAGATGCCCACCCCGACCTTCTTCAGGCGCTGCACCGTGAGCACTGCTTCGTCGGCGTTCTGCATCATCATGCTCTCGGTCAGTTCCAGCTCGAGATACTGCGCCTGCAGGCCGGTACCACGCAGGGCGTCCACCACCTCGTCGGCCAATCCCTTGTCACGGAACTGGCGCGCCGACACGTTCACCGCCACCCGCAGCGGCTGCAGGCCGGCATCCTGCCAGGCCTTGTTCTGGGCGCAGGCAGTGTGGATCACCCAGCGGCCGATGGCGACGATCAGGCCGGTCTCCTCCGCCACGCCGATAAAGCGCACCGGCGGGATCAGGCCCATGGTCGGGTGGCGCCAGCGCAGCAAGGCTTCGACGCCGGAGATTTCGCCGCTCGCCACGTTCATCTTCGGCTGGTAAACCAGGAACATCTCGTTGCGCGCCAGGGCGCCGCGCAACTCGTTTTCGATGGCGGCGCGCTCCACGATGCGGGCATGCATAGCCGGCTCGTAGAACTGCACCTGGTTGCGGCCGCTCTCCTTGGCGCGGTACATGGCGATGTCGGCATAGCGCATCAACAGCTGCGGCTCGCTGCTGTCGGCCGGATACAGCGAGACGCCCATGCTGCAGCTCACCGTGTGCTCCCGGCCGGCCAATTGCACCGGCGCCGATATGCTGTCCAGGATCTTGCGCAACATGGTCTGCGAGGGTGTGGCATCGTTCCCGTCCAGCAGCACCAGCACGAACTCGTCGCCGCCCATGCGCGCCACGGTGTCGGTATCGCGCACGCAGCTGCGCAGGCGCGCCGCCACGGTGCGCAGCAATTCGTCGCCGGCCTCGTGGCCCAGGTTGTCGTTCACCAGCTTGAAGTTGTCCAGGTCGAGGAAGGCCACCCACACCGTATGGCCATAGCGCTGTGCATAGCTGATCGCCTGCGCCAGGCGGTCGCCGCACAGGTTGCGGTTGGGCAGGCCGGTCAACGCATCATGGTTGGCCTGGTGCTCGAGCTGCGCCTGGTAGTCCATGGTGGAAGTCATGTCGGTCAGCACGCACACCCGGTGCGTGTGCTGGCCCTCGCTGCCGCCGACCGGCGCCACGTGCAGCTGGGCCCACCAGCTGCGGCCGTCGCGATGGCGCCCGCGCACCATGAGCTGGACGTCACTTTGCCCTTGCACGGCTTCGTGCAGGGCGGTACGGGCCGCATCATCCTGGTCGCTGGCCAGCAGTTCTTCCAGGCTGCGGCCGGCCAGCTCGCCGGCCGCATGGCCGGTCAGCTCGGCCAGCGCGCGGTTGGCATAGTCAATGGTGTCGCTGCCGTTGTGGATGGTAGTGATGGCAATGGCATTGACGCTCGATTCGAGCGCGCGGTTATGCAACTGCAGCATCAGCTCGACCTGCTTGCGCTCGGATACATCTTCAATGGTGCCGAGCAGGCCGATGGTTCTTCCGGCCTGGTCGTGCAGGGGCAGTTTGTTGATCAGGAACCAGTGCACGCTGCCATCAGCGAACAGCAGGTGGTCTTCGCGGTTCAGTTGTGGCATGCCGCTACGGATGATCATCGTATCGTCGGCCCGGATACGCTCCGCATTGTGTGACCAGGGAAAGTCGAAATCGCTCTTGCCCACCACGTCTTCCTGCGACGCCAGGCCGGCCGCGTGCAGGAACACGTCGTTGCAGCCGCGGTAGCGCAGGTCCAGGTCTTTCCAGAAGATCTGGTGCGGAATGTGGTCGACCACCAGCTGCGTCATCTCCTGCGATTCGTGCAGCTCCTTCTCGATACGCAGGCGCCGGGTGACGTCGTGGGCGAACACGAAGCGCGCCTTATGGCCCGCCATCAACAGGGGGTGCGAGGAAATCTCGACCTGAATCAGGCGGCCGTCCTTGCAGCGGTGGGTCCAGGCGCCGGATTGCTGCGCCGCAGATTGCGGTGAAGTCGCCAGGTCGTATTGGAGGCGCGCCAGTTCGTGATCGGGGCGGATATCCTCGATCGTCATGTTGAGGAATTCTTCTTCGCTGAAGCCATACACCGCCACAGCCGCCCGGTTGACCACCAGGAAACGCAGCGTGGCCACGTCGTACACCCACATCGGGTGCGGGTGGTGGTCGAACAGGCGTTTGAAGCGCAGCCGCGAGCCATAGGAATCGGCCTCCGGCAGCGGCGTCACCAGGCAGCGGAAGCATTCCGGCTGGTCGCCATGGCCGGCGTAGTATTCCAGCGCCAGCGAGACGGGCGCGCCGTCGCCATCCCTCTCGCACAAGGCCAGTTCGCCGCGCCATACACCGCGCAGCCTGGCCTCGGGCATGGCATCGTCGCGCAGTTCGGCGGCGGCCCAGCTACGGAACAGGCCGAACGCCCTCTCCCCGGCGCCGAGATCATCTGCCAGCCGTCGCGCATGCGCGTTCGCGGCGAGCAACTTACCGTCGGCATCCATCATAAAAGCCAAGTTGGGGCTGTTTTCATACACCGCAGTGAATGCGTCCAGCCTGGTCCTTCCGGGCGAAGCGAGAGAGGCCCTATCCATGCAACCGATGGTAGCAGAACTATTTTGCTAGCAGCGCCCATCTGAGCGGCAAGGCATCTTCCCGCCATACAAGTTCCTGCGGCTGGAATTCCCAGTGCCGTTCCGGACCGTCCACGACAACGCGCGCAGCTCCGCTCATCTGTAACAAACCGCCGCTTTCAAAGTCGGGGAACACCAGCCCCGCCCTGCCATTCAGCAGTATGTTACCGAGAGTCGAAAAGAAGCGGTTGCCCTCGTAATCCGGCACCAGCAGGCTGCCTTTGCTGCTGATCTGTACAAAACCCGGCGGGCCGCCGCGATGCGACACGTCGACGCGCATGTCTTCGCCGTTGCCAGAATACGTCGCTACAAAGAAAGTTCCGGAGCGGCCAACCAGGTCGCGCGCCAATGCGTCGAGTTGCGGCAGGCGGCGCGCCGGCAACCCCGAAGCCTCGCCAGGCATGCGCTCGAAGCGGTAATCGCGCTCGTGGATGTACTTCGGGCAGTTGCCGAACGATTCGGCGACCGCGATCTCGAACTGCTCGCCGCCGAGCGCGCGCAAGCGGCCATTCAGCCGGTTGCGGCGGCGCGTATGCAGCTCGATGCCGAGCATGCCGACCGCCGCGCCGTCTTGCAGGCCGGCCTGCGCCGGATCGTCGTGCTGCGCCGGCAGCGAGAGCTGCAGGCGTTGCGGGTCCGGCGAATGCATGAATCCCTCTTCCCCGGCACGCAGCGTGGCCCACGGCCGGCCTTCCGCATCGACGCTGCCGAACACGGCGAACGGCAACTGGGCGAAGAAGTCGCGGTGCTGGTCCGGCATGTAGTCGCGGATCACCTTGCGGCCGATTTCGTCCATGCGCTCCACCGCGCCAAGCGTCGCCTGGATCGCGATTTCGCCTGCGTGCCAGGGCGCGTTCATGCTGCCAGCCCGACCGGTGATTTGATGAATGGCTGGAAGCGCGGCAGTGCTTCGACGCGGGCCAGCCAGGCATTCACATTGGCGTACGCCGTCAGGTCAACATTGCCTTCCGGTGCGCGGGCGATGTAGCTGTACAGGGCGATATCGGCGATGGTCGGCCAGCCGGCGGCGATCCATTCCTTGCCGGTCAGGTTGTCTTCCACCAGGCTGAGGATACGGTGGGCGCGGGCGATGGCATCGGCCGGGTCGACCGGTTTCTTGAACAGGTTGATGATACGGGCGGTCGCCGGGCCGCTGGCGATCTCGCCGGCGGCAACCGACAGCCAGCGCTGCACGGTGGCGGCGCCGACCGGGTCTTGCGGCAGCCAGTTGGCGTCGCCGTAGCGCGTGGCCAGGTAGACCAGGATGGCGTTCGAGTCCGGAATCACCACGCCGTCGTCTTCCAGCACCGGCACCTGGCCGAAGGGGTTCAGCTTGAGGAATGCGTCAGTCTTTTGCTCGGCTTTCAGCAGGTCCACCTCCACCAGCTCGAAGTCGAGGCCCAGCAGGGACAGGAACAGGTGGGCGCGGTGGGCGTGGCCGGAAATTGGGTGGTAGTACAGTTTCATTGGATCTCCTCTCAAGTAATGATGAAAGTGTGATCCATGTTGGCAATGATGAGAATCACCGCCAACAGCAATTCACCATTCCATTTATCGGAATAATCCTCAGGGCAGCACCTCGAACAGCAGGAACTGGGTGACCTGCCCCTTGCCAAAGTTGTCGTCGCTGGCAAATACCAGGGTGGCATGGCCGTTTGGCAGGCGCGGGCCGAAGGACATCGCTTCAAGGTTGAAGGCGCGCGGCGCGGCCTGCTTGCTGAAGTCCATCACCAGCCGTTTGCGTGCCGGCGTGTACTGCGCCCCGGCAAGGCCGGGCAGCGCTTTCACGTCGCTGGCGCCGCGCGCGTCGGTCGCATAAAGGCGCACGTAGTTGGTGTGGACTCCGTTGGCGTCCTGTACCGTGGCGCGCTCCAGCACCAGCAGCTCGCCATCCGGCAGGGCGAGGATTTCGGAGACACCGTTTTCGGCCATCTTTCCGGGCCCCGGTTCTGCGGGAATGGCGTCCAGTGGATAGGCGAACTGGCGCATCACCTGCCCGTCGCGCTGGAACTGCGTCATGCGCACGACGGCGCCGTGCTGCGTGGTCGGGATCGGGCCGTCCTCATACAGCGGCCATTCGATGGAGGCCCACAGGCTGCGGCCATCCGGCGCAAAGGCCAGCCCTTCGAACGTGGCGTTGTAGCGCGAGCCGCGCTCTTCGCCCTGGTGCACCTTGAAGCCCTCGGGCAGGGGCAACTCGGCCAGCAGCGCGCCGTCACGCGCGGCATGCCGGATGAAGGGATCCAGGCCATAGCGCCGGTCGCCTTCGCTCGAATACCACATGCTGCCGTCCAACGGGTCGATGCGGACCGATTCCACGTCGGCCCGCACGCAGCCGGCCGCGGTCGCGGCAAAATCCTTGCCGTCGGCATTCAGGAAGTAATGCACGCCGGTGAAGCGCACCGCGCGGAAAGCGGTGGCATCGAAATCCAGCTCGGCTTCGTAATAGCGCGCCGGGTTGTGCGTGCAGCGGTCGTCGCTTTCGACCAGCCAGCGGCCGCGCGCCGCATCGTAATCGAGCCCGGAAAAACCACCCAGCATGGTGTCCTGGAACATGGCCTGGTGCGCAACGCGCTGCTCGCCGATAAAGCGCAGCGCGCTGACCGGGGATGCCGTGGACGCAGGCGCAAGGCGCGTGGCCGGTGCGCAGGCGGCCAGCAGTGCCCCCGCCGCCAGCGCGGCGAAACATCGAACTAACTGCATCATGCGTGGTGCAGGCGCTTGTGCATGCTGCGCAGGCCAAGCCACATGCTGATCGCCACCACCGGCACCATGACGCCCATCAGCAACTCGGGGTTGACAGCGACGCCCAGCACCTTGGCGCCCTTGGCGCTATAGCCGATCAGGCCCACCACGTAATACGAGATTGCTGCCACCGACAAGCCTTCCACGGCCTGCTGCAGGCGCAGTTGCTGGGCGGCGCGCGCGTTCATCGATTGCAGGATCTTGCGATTCTGCGCTTCCTGCACGATGCCGACACGGGTGCGCAGCAGGTCGTTGCAGTTGGCGATGCGGCCGGCCAGGGCCTGCTGGCGCGCGGCCACGGCCTCGCAGGTCTTCATGGCGGGCGCCAGGCGGCGCTCCATGAATTCTTCCACCGTCGGCGTGCCTTCGATACGCAGCTCGCGCAGCTCCTCGATGCGCGCATTGACCAGGCCGAAATACGCCTTGGATGCGGCAAACCGGTAGCTGGTATCGGCCGACACTTTTTCGATGCGCGCGGCCAGGTGGGTAATGCGGTCAAGCAGCGCCTGTTCGGTGGAGCCGTCATCGACCTTGCCGTCGGCTTCAACCAGGGCGCCGGCCAGGGTGGCCAGTTCGGCCTCGACCTCGTTCAGTTCCGGCGTGGCGTTCTGCGCGACCGGCAAGCCAAGCAGGGACATCATGCGGTAGGTTTCGATTTCCAGTACGCGCTGCACCAGGCGGCCCGACTGCTGCTCGTGCATGCCCGCGTCGCAAATCACGAAGCGGCTGAAGCCATCGGCGTGAATCGCAAAGTCGGTCCACATTTCGCCGCCGTTCATGACCTGGCTGCCCGCCAGCGGAGCGCCCTGGAACAGGCGCTGCAGGCTTTCGGCAAATGCATGCTGCATGCCGCCCGGCCGTCCCAGCAGGACGTGCGCCGCCACCAGCACCCTGCCCTGCAGCTGCAGCAGCCATTGTTCCGGCAGATGGCGCGAAGGCATGTTGCTGAAGGCTTCCTCCGGCAGCGGCATGCTGGATACTGTTTCGGCGAAGGTGAACGTGGCGAATTCGGTGTGCAGCTCCCATTTCAGGCGGAAACGGCCAAAGTCGTGGCTGAAGTATTTCCCGCCTGCCGCCGGCGCCGCCACGCCGAAATGGCCACACAGCTCCGCCAGCAACTCTTGCTGCTCCTGTTCGCCCACGATGGCGAAGTGGGTCAGCAGGGTTGGCGCATCCAGTTTCAGGAAGG
>Ga0209050_1001610_pt1 | contig 23232 bp, 36 predicted proteins | sample Araplavi_mTSA_r2_FD_184276 | JGI IMG/M metagenome (GOLD analysis project Ga0209050, IMG submission 184276) | Arabidopsis root microbial communities from North Carolina, USA - plate scrape MF_Cvi_mTSA_r2 (SPAdes) (version 2) | ecosystem: Host-associated > Plants > Roots > Endosphere | place: USA... | reverse complement strand
ATGTACCGCATCCCGGATTACGCGTACGAACACCTGCTCCTGGTCCGCGACCAACTGAGCCTGTTAGCCACCCTGGTCCAGCCCACCACGCGGGCAGAAGAAGACACGCCCCGCGAAATTCCCCTCGGCCCCTTGGCCCAAGGCATCTCGATCATCGCCGGCCAGCTCAACGACGTGCTCGAAGCGGTGGAATAGGGCGTATGTCGCCCTGAAGCGCAATGCGCCGCTTCAAGCCATCAAGTGCGGCGCATGCTATTACCCCCTTACGCGCTGCGTGTGCCGACAATGAGCGGTAACCTTGCGACGATCGCTTTCAGTAACGCAGAACCACAGGCGGATAAATGGACTACCCGGAAGAAATCGACTGCCTCTGGCTGGGGACCGACGCGCACGGAAATGTAGGCGCCTTCGTTACGGCCGGACGTGGGCCGATTCCCGAAGCAATCCTGCAAATTCCTTCCAATCTTCTGGAAGAGCTGGAGCGGATGGCAAACGAACTTCCGCGCACCGGGCTTGCCGTTTCGGTCGCGCCCATGAAGCGTCCGGATGACTTCGTGGCATTGGCCGAGCGGGGGCTGTTCGCCTACGACTGGAGCGACTTGCACCGCACGCTTGCCGATGCGACCGGAAAGTACGAACTGATGGCTTCGCCCGGCGTCGCGATCAAACTGTCCGATCTACCGCAGGACCTCATGGCGGTGGCGGAATGTGCGTCCGTCGAAGGTCGGTTCGGGACGACACGCTTCCTGGATATGGCTCAGGACACGCTGGTGCGGCCCCTGCCACGAACACGTAACCCGTCGCCAATTTGAAATGAAAGCCCTCCTTCTGTCCGCATTGGTAGTGATGCTTTGCGGGTGCGTCGGCGCTCCCGCCGTGACAAACGCGGAAGCGCTTTCGCCGGACGAACTGAACCGCCGCAGCACCGAGCTCGATGGTGCCGGAGTCGTCGTTCGCGGATATCTCGTTCACGAGGCCGAGGCATACGGCCTATGGGATAGCAAAGCGGCAGAGGAAAAAGGGGAGGTATCGAAATGCGTTTCACTGCTGTACCCCGATTCCATTCCCCAGAACGTGATCAGGGCGAACAGGAGGGAAGTCGTCGTGCGGGGTGTGTTCCGCAAGGATGTCACCGCCAACGGTGGCCTTTTTCTAGGCCTGTGCAACTACAGCGGTGTGATCGTGAACTCCGTGGATGGTCAAGGGTGAGGGCATCCCGACAGCGCCAGCCCGCAGTGGCAATGCGCCGCTTCACTCAACCAGGTTTCGGCGCGATGCTATTGCGCCTCATGTGCTGGGGAACAAGGGGAAACCAATGAACGAGACGGTAAGGCTGTCGCCTCCCAATTCGTTGATCTTCATCATGGATCATGCGAGCGGCGTCCTGCCGGACGACATCACCGTTGGGCTCGTTGCAGCAACTCCGTCCTGCGTCGCCGTTGGTACTTTGCCTGAAGTTGATGGAGAGACGAGCATTACGTTCACCGACAGCATGGACGTAATCGATGCGTCCGACCTGCTGTTCTCCGGAGTTATTTCAACGCCGAACCATGAACTTTCGGTGTGCAGTGCAAGCGATGAGCGCCTGCTCACAATCTCGGTTCTTCAGCCGTCCACGCAGATCAAAGTGTATGCCAACGACCGTTCGGAGCCCGATCGCATCGTGATTCTTGTGAAATAGGTTCGGCGCAATGCTATTGCGCCCTACGCGCCTGCTTCGTCCTATTTGGAAAGAGGCGAACATGTAAGGCGCATGTGAATTTTGTTCTCTTCCGTATTGGCGTTGCCATGGATGTTGAGTCGATTAGACCTGTATTGAGTGGCCTACTCGGTAGTGCCTTGTCCATCCCTTTTTGCCATGCGCTGTCGCGGTGGGTTCCGCAGATTTGCAACGGGAAGAGCGCTGCGACACTAGTTCGGGAGAATCGCGTGGCGATCTGGACTGCCAACGCATTTTTCTTCGGCGGAATACTGGTCGGTATTGCCATTTACCGACTTGGCCTTCTTGCAAACAGCGATTGGCGAGGACTGGCTTTGGGTGCTGGAGGAGGCAGTCTGGCAGCCCTTCTGGCGCTTCCCTTGCTGGCATTCGCGACGGGCCGTAATCCCAAGGAGGCCTACGTGGCATATGCTATCTCCCAGAGAACACCGACCCTATTGGTTTACGGCATCCTTATGCTGTGTATCGGTTCATTTGTGGCTGCTATGACAAGTTTACTCGCAGCTTAGCTGGTCATTAGTCGCAACAAACAGCGGGTAGGGCGCCTTGGTAATGCGCCGTTTGAAGCCGGCGAAGTAAGCAGGGCGAATTCGTAATGCGCCGCTTCATGCCTCAAGGTTCGGCGTAACGACATTGCGCCCGGTGTGCTTCTGTTTCGGATGAACCATGATTCAAGGCGAGAGCATGACAGGTCATACGTATACGGTGGCGCTGAGATTCTCAGGCGATCATCTGGAGCCATCTGCAATTTCAGATCGTCTGAATTTGCAGCCAAGCCACACGTCGAGTCAGCTGCAACATCAAGCGTCGCGAAGGCGTCAGCGTCCATTCTGGGCATACAACGGGAATGGAGAGATTGGCTTTCAACCGGAGTGGGAAAGTCTGGAGCAAGGCCTCGAGTTTCTGCTTCGGTGTCTAAGCGCCAGGAAGGCGGAGATCAACGTTCTTGCTGGTCAATTCCATGGGCTCTGGTGGTGTGGCCACTTCCAGGCCAGCTTTGACGGTGGCCCTACGTTGTCTCCGGAATTGCTGGCCGAGATCGCCAGCTATGGCCTGCCGCTCAGCATCGACAACTATTTTCTCGAGTCGTAGGTGCTCGCAGGGCGCAATGGACCAACAGGCATGCGTCGGCGTCGATGCGGAGCCGACTGCGGTTGATGCGGAGCTGGTTCCGTCCCTAAGTTTCGTGGGGCGGCTTGGCAAAGCGTGATCAGTTGCATGCCTCGCCAAGCGCAAGCACAACCTGGTTAGCCCGCTTGCAGGCGTCAATCGACCAGACTAAAAGAACCCCGCGAAGTCGCCTTCGCGGGGTTGCTGTACTCAAATGACAGCCGGGGAGGGAATCGGTCGCGAGCATCCCCGTCTCTCGGGAGGTCAGCGCCCTTCGACGCTTCGATACGAGGCCGGGCGGAACGTTGCCCGGCCTCGGTCATGCCTCTTGGACTCCGCAGGTCACGGCTCGATACATTTTGGCGTGGAGCAATGCGGCGGCGGCTCTTCCGGCGGCTGAGTTGTTTGCACGCCGTAGACGTCCACCTGCGTGATCGCTGTGCCGCCGGACTTCAGCGTGAAGCGGGTGCCGTTGGTGGTAATCCACGTCGCCGACTGGGATCCGTTTTGTGCACGCGCGAACAACACCGGGCTGCTGCCGTCGAGGTTCGATGCCCATACCTCGGCATCGGCGCGGTTGGAGTTCCACGACAGCGTCGTCGTGCAGGTGCTTCCGCCGTATGGAATCGTGCAAGGGTTGCGGTTCGCGCTGATGGAGCCCGTCGGCGGCGGAATCACCGCGATGTTCCACGCAGGCGTGGCCCCAGCGAACCACGAATACCCATCTCTCACCAACTGCCATTGCATCGCGTACGTGCCCGCCCAGGCTGGAGCCTGCACCCAGAAGTTGAAGGCAACGTCCTGTCCAGGTCCTACGCTGTACGGCAGTGCGACGCGATGCGTGCCCCAGGTGGTGTTGTCACGCGGACTCTGCGAGCCCAGAGCGAAGCCGGTGCCTACGGGCCAAGTTTTATCGCTGATGTTCCGGAAATACAGCACAAGGTTGTACCAGCCACCGGTCACCATCTCACCGTAGACCTGCCCGCCGAGATACTGGCCATACAGGCCTTGCTTGATCTGGTAGCCGATCGGCAGGTACTGCGCCCGCACCCACGGAATGTCGCGCACGCCGGTGAAGGTTGGGCTCACGTGTGACCACAGGAACGGCATGAGCATGATGGCCTGCGGATCCTTCAACATGCTTTCGTACACGTTGGTTGGGCTGTGCACCGATCCGTCCGGCATCGCCGATCCTGTCGCCGCCTGAGGCACCCAGATGGTGCGCTGTTCGGGCCGAAGGTGCGTCCGGAGGGAGAGCATGCTGATCGCATAACCGTCGTCACTCGAGCCGTAGTTGTCCATGCCGACCCAGTCGAACAGGCGCATGCCCTGAATGACCCGGCCGTAGTCCTGGCTCACGACGACCGCAACCGGGAAGTTGGACGTCCTCCAGTCAGACTTGATCACGTTGACCGCGTTGGCCAGCGCCGGATGCGGATTGCCGCCGATGTCGTCCAGCCATTTCTTGAAGTCGGGCTCATCGACTGGATAGAACGCAACGACCGTGCTGGCCTCCGGGTCTTGCGGTACCAGGTAACCTCCCGCGACCAGCCTGTCGACGAGCCGACTGAACTTAGAGGCCGCCTCGGGGTCGGCGTAATACTGGCCCTGGCCACCGGGCGGAGTCTGGAACAGGTGGGACGTAACCGTGACGATGGCTTTGTTGCCGTAGGACTTCGCCAGAGCGGCTTCTCTGAGAATGGTGTCATCCCAGTCGACGCCGGCGATGTCCCCGCCCGTATAGACGTGCGTGATGTTGGTGTGGTCCTGGTTGTCCGGCTGATACGAGACTTCAGGCGGCGTTGAGTTGTTGTTGAAGTATCCGAAGTACTTTGGCAACGCCGCAGCAGGCAGGCAGAAGAACGCTGCGAAGAGCAGGACTATGAGTCTGTAGCGCATGTAATGTCCTTATTGATTTGACGGTTCCGATCGCAATTTCCGTGTGCGGGTAGACAGTGCTGATGTCACCTCCGATGTGTCGCGCCCTCATGAAAACCCCACGCGCACGGTTCTGCGCCGCTAGCGCGTCATACGTGGAAAACTTGCTTCCCCGCGGCCACACTGACGAGGAAGGTGGCTTTGCGAGGTGACTGTGATCACATTTCGAAAGGCTGCGCTGAGCGGGTAGGGGGCATCGCCGTTAATGCGTTATGTCGAGCGACAACAGCGGACAGCTTCGCCGTATGCATCGACTAAGCGGCGCTTCGACACGTCGATCCTTGGCGTAGGACACGCCGTGCTCGCCCTCAAGGACCAGCCCGTCAACGGGCGCAATGCCTACAAGTTCGGCACGAAGGATCAGCGAGATTCGTTCATGACGATTCCCTCGCAGCAGAGACTTATCAATCCCGACCATTTGATGGACCAGGCCCGATGACATGCGAGTCGCAGCACTGTTGCGTTCTTCGTTGCTCCTGCTTGCAGGTTGCACGTCTTCTCCGATCGAACGCGCCGCAAAGGAAGCGTTCTCGATCGACGTGACAGATGACCAGCAAGCGCTGATGTTCAACCCGGTGCGGAGCTGACGGAGCGCATCTCCGACAGCGCGTTTGGCGCCCCTGAAGTCGTCGCGAGCTCCAATCGCAGGACTCTCCATTTCACGGTCGAGCCGTTCTGCTGCGACTCACGACTCCGGCGGGCGTGAATACAGGATCTATACATCGCCTGATACGTACTTGACGAATGACGCGCGCCAGGGGAAGGCCTGGCAAAAAATCGGTCGTCGGTGTGTCGAAAGTTCGAATACACAGAATTGCGATTACCGGCGCCGCGATCGCGACGCTGGTCGCCATCGGGATTACTACGCCGGCCGGCCGCGATTGGTGAACATCGTGCGCATGGTGGCGATAGCGCCGGGCAGTCCCGAACCCTGTGAACCCGTCCGGGCAGCGCGAGCTTCTCCACGATGATCCGCTCGCACGCCAAGAAGAAGGCGGATTGACACGGCGCGTTGCCCACGCCCCGGCGAACGACCCAAAACAAAAAAGCCCAGTAAAGCCTGAGAGCCTTACTGGGCTTGGAATCTTGAATGGTGGCCGGGGAGGGAATCGAACCCCCGACACGGGGATTTTCAATCCTCGTTGTTCTTGTGCTGTCTGATGCGGTGATACGCTAAGGCCTAACAATGGCGGTGTTTTGTACGTCGGCTGCCTGCGGCCATGTACGGTGGTTTACCGCCTCCCCTGTTACCCAGGTGTTACCCAGAGGCGGCCATGGCCCAGACGGTCAAGTTCACAGAGGCACGCGTTGCGAGCCTACGACAGTCCGTGAAGGCGGGCCGGGTCGAGTTCAAAGATGAGGAGATCCCGGGACTGCTGCTGCGGGTGACGCCGACCTCGGCGAGCTGGAGTCTTGTGAAGCGGCTGCCCGGCGGCGGGGTAACGCGCGTGTCGCTCGGCAAGGCCGATGCCGTGGCCGTAACTGACGCGCGGAAGCTGGCCCGGATTCGGATCGGCGAGATGCATCAAGGCATCGATCCGAACGCGGTGAAGCGGCAGAAGAGAGCTGCGGCGCAGCGGGAAGGCCTGACGTTGGCTGAGGGTCTAGCAATTTATTTGGCCGAGCGGGACCAGCTCCGGCCGGCCACCAAGGTGACTTACGAGCGCGACCTCCGGACGACGTTCGGGGACTACTGGGACCGGCCGCTGGTTGAACTTACCCCCGAACGGGTGCGCGATCGCCACCGCGATCGGAAGACGCGTGACATCCGTGCGCAGGCGAAGGTGGAGACCGCGCTTTCCCGTAAGCGAATCAAGGCGAGCCCCGCCCGCGCTGACGGCGCGGTGCGAGCACTCCGCGCCGTCGTGAACTACCTGAGGGCGGAGCGTGGCCTCGACCTTCCAGACGTTGCCAAGCGCATCACAGCCACGAAGGGCTGGGGAAACGTTGCGCGGCGGAAGAGGGCGCTAGTGGGGGACTCCCTACAGGAGTTTGTGTCCGCGGTCCGCGCGCTGCCCGAAGATTTGCCTCCTGATCTCAGTGGCACTCAGCGAGACGTGACCCTATTCCTTCTTTGCACCGCGCTGCGATGGACCGCTGGTGCGGGATTGGAGTGGTCAGAGATCAACTTCAAGGGCAAGACCGTCACCATCCCGAAGGAGCGGATGAAGGGCAAGGTGGCCCATTCGCTTCCTCTAGGCCCACAAATGCTGGCGATGCTGAAGCAACGGCAGAGGGAAGCCAGGTCGGACCGCTACGTGTTCGCGGGCCTCGGACGGGAGAAGACTGGGAAGGTCGTTTACCAGCCGATCGGAAGGCTCTCGAAGCGGTTTCTAGACAAGATCAAGGATGCCGAGGGTGCGCGCATCACCTGGTCGCCCCACGACCTGCGCCGCACGTCGCTGTCCGTGCTGGAAGCGATGGACGTGTCGGCTTACGCCCTTAAGGCCATTGCGGCGCATAGTCAGCTTGCGGACGTGACCGCGGGTTACATCACCGACGACGTGGAGCGACTCAGAGTCCCGATGGAGAAGCTCGAGAGGAAAGTCTTGTCAGGCGAAGGCGCCAAGGTCATCCAGCTGAAGCGGAAGATCGCGGGCGGCTAGTCTGCTATCGCCCATGACAGCGCTTGTACTTCGAGCCGCTTCCGCACCAACAACGCTCATTTCGGCCCAGACGAGGCCGGAATCCCTCTGTTCCGGTGCTGTTCTCAACTCTAATCTGAACGTCTCTGACCGCAAATTGGAATTCTGGCACCGCGGTGACTTGATCAGTAAACACCAGCGTGTCCTGTGCTCCGGGGTGACGCAGCACCGTGGACACGGTCGCTTCTAGATTTCGAGGGATGACGGTTGCATGTATCTCGCGACCCACTGTTCCTTGCGAGGTAGAACGCGACGCGATGTCGCGAATAATCCCGACACCAGCATCGATTAGGACCTCAACCGGCGCATCGGAAGAAAGTAGGGACCGCAAAACGGATTCATCTCTTGCGGTCATCGCTGGCCAAGCGCCCACCCTCTGCACGAATGTGAGGGGACGACCAACAGGGTTGTCGATTTCAAGCTCCGAAGTGAGCGTGAATGAATCTTGGGCTCCAGAGTGATCTTTTCCCGAGGCGAAATCCTGGAAGTTGGTGATCAATAGATTGCCAACTTTGCCTGGCCGGGAGTTGTACACGTACCCCGACAGCATGACAGTTAGCTTGCGATGCGGCGGAGCTAGAGATGCGATGCGGCGGTCCGTCCGGAAAAGACTCGTCAGCGCATCCGTTAGGCGGCCTGCGGTTTCATAGATCCCGTAGTCCGGCTTGGCACATTTCGAGAGTGCGTCCACAAGCCACGGCTGAAGAGCGAAGGTTCCAGTGCGCGCAAGGCCGGTATATCCGACGGCGAAACGGCCGTTCGCGCATATGAACGCAGTGGATTTGTTGGAATGTTCGTCGACCACGCTTCCATTGGCTGAGAGGCGCCGGTCTGAGAACTGGATCAGCTGACGCGAGTTGGCGATCGAAAGGATGAAGGTCATGCGTTGCCCGTGTGCGGATCGTCCCCTTTGCGCTTCTTAACACGCTTGGCTTTGTCCAAGGCAGCCGTGCGGATGAACTCCGACACCTGCTCCCCAGTTGCCTCCGCGCCTTCGTCTAAGTCCTTCCTCTCGCCCTTGGTGAGCCGGAGCTGGAGAACCTCGGTTCGTCTTTCTGAGTCCGGAAGTGGTGGTCGCGCCATATTGTTCTTGCAACTGCAGAAATGGAGGATTAGTGTAATTGCAGAAACGGCACCCAAGCAAGGGGCCGTACCTGGAGAGGAGACCCGACATGGCACCCGTAACCCTAGAGATCAACGCTCAGGAAGCCACCTTCTTGGCCCTCCTGTGCGACATGGATACGGAGACTCGCGACCTGATGCGGACGCTGCTCCGTAAGCTGGCAGGCGCGCGAATCGCACTAGGTGCCCTGTGACCGCCGTCGTCGTGTCGTTCCCGCAGGAACGTACCTTCCGTACTCGTCAGGACCAGGTGGAGATGCGGAAGGCCTATCGCATTGCCCGCGGCCATCACCCCGGAAGTGGTCCCTCTGATCTGTGGGAGCGAGCGCTGTGCGCTGTCCGTGTGGCCCAAGCTTTCAAGACCAAGGTGGAAAACGCTTCCGAGGCGCTGAAGAAGGAATCCGACAAGAAGGCGAGGGCCCACCAAGACTTCAAAGCGCGTCCGGCGACCGAAGCTGCTCCCGTGTTGCCGTTCCCTCCGAACCGAATCTTTCGCGACCGTCAAACCCAGATCGAGATACGGAAGGGTTGCCAGCTCATCCGCCGGAAGAACCCGAAGATGCCTCCCAGCGTAGTCTGGGAAGGCGCAGTCATCGGGATGGCGATTAAGGCCGGTTGGGATCAACGCCGGGAGCAGCAGAAGCGGGAAGAGGCCATGCGACAGGATCTACGCGACATGGGCGCGATGTCTGACGAAGGCTTTGCCGCGTTTATCGAGGTACTGCGCCGGAACTCTCTGGCAACCCGCCGAGGCTTCGACCAGCCCCCGCCCGGTGCAGCGTAGGAGGCTTCTCCTGCCTTCGCCGGACTTCGCAACGGTTCGCCACGGTTCGCCGACTTTTGGTTTACAGAAGTTGACAGCCGTTAACAGGGGTTAACAAGGGCGGTCCGGGCAACCACAAATCCATCAGTCAACGCAAGGCAACAAAAGGCAAGATGAGGAAACAAGTCGCCCGGAGGCGCGGATAGTGGCCGCTAAGTACACCAAGCAGACGCCCCAGCAGGTTCGAGAGTGGCTCGAAGGCCGGCCCTTAGAGTTCCCGCCAGAGTGGACGTTGAACGAGGTCGCGGAGGAGGCCCGGCGGAGAAATTTAGCGGGGCGCTGGAGCGGGACCGGAATCGATGCCAGTCGGGCGATCGCGCGCTGGGGCGCCTACAAGCTTGCGGTATCCCGCGACTTCACGGCCCCCCACTGGGATTGGCTGACAGCGCCGGGGGCATATGCGCCAAATGACTTGTATCCCCGCCTTCTGCGGATTGTCGAGCCCGCGGTCGGTGCCGGCGCAGCATGGCGCACAACCGATCAAACTAAGTCGAAGTTGCTCAAAGAGATCGGAGATAAGGCGCTCGAATTGCTAGCCATTCTCGAGGTTGAGGGCCGCCTAAATGTGACCTTCCCCGAGGTAGTCGGCCACAAGCCTGAGTTGCAACCCCTGCTGGATCGGTCGTTTGAGATAACGACCAAGCGGTCGAGGCAGGTCCAAGAGTGGGCGAGGACGAATCGCCAGCAGCCCATCCCGCCTGCCGAGTTCGCGAACTTCCTGGGTGGACCACTCCTGACTGACTACCTGGCAGCGCTGGTGGCGAAGATCGCTGGCGAGGGCAGGCGTGCGTACCCGAGCCTCCGCGGCATTCTGCATGACGTCTCCCCAGTCGATGAGGAGCCGCTGGAGGAGGACGAGTTCGAGATCGATCCGGAGGAGATGTCGAAGCTATTAGGGTTTCCGGACGTGCAGGCGTTCGACCCGGCCCTGTTGCGCGGCGGAGGCGAGTTCGGCGGCGCCCCCGGACGCAAGGACTCCCTGCTGAATGCGGTGATCAGGGCGTTCCCTGAGGCGCTCTTCGATCGATTTAGCGAACCGCCGAAGGTCCCTCCAGCGAGTGTCATCGAGGCTGCCTGCTTAGCGTGGTTCGGCGAGGCACCCTCGCAGAAAGAAATCAACGCGAGGATTCGCGAGGATCGGGCGCGCCTCGAGCCTCAGATGGAACGGACCATCAATGGAAGCGCAAAGTTCGAGGCGCTTCGGTCCGCACTGAAAGCGAAGGGACTATCGGACGCCGAGATCAGGCAGAAGAACCTTGAGTCGTTTCTTGGCGAAGAATAGGGAGGGAGGAAAAGAGCCCTCAAATTGCCCGGAGTTTCCCTGCCGACCGCGAGCCGATTGATAACTACTTTTGTCCACGCACACACGCACCGCCCGGTGCGGACAGGCGAGGACAGAAACAGTGACAACGCGATCGGAACCGGCCTTCGGGCCCCTTGTTGAAGAGTGCGCCAAGCACGGCATTAGCCGCTCTGTGGCGTACGAGCTGGTGGCAAGCGGCCACCTTGATACGTTCAAAATCGGTGCGAAGCGCTACGTCCTAGTGAACAGCCTTCGCGCGCTGCCTGGAAAGCTGGCCGCTGAGGGCGGCAAGGCGGTGGCGGAATGATCGCTACCAATCCTAACCCCGGCTCACAGAGCGGGGGATACGGCCACGAGCCGTTTGGAGCAGGCCCTAGCCTGTCTTCCATGGACAAGCACAAAACACCTGCACGCCCGCTCTCGGAACGAGAAGCGTCCGAGCGGCTTGGGCTCTCCCCCCGCACCCTCCAGGACTGGCGCCGCCGCGCTTGCGGTCCGGCGTTCCTCAAGCTGGGGAAACGGGTGGCATATCACCCCGACGACTTGGACGCGTTCGAGGCACAGTGCCGCGTGCAGCCCAAGGGCACGCAGGAGGGCACCTAATGTCAGCTCTCCTCACCAAACGCCAGTGGAAGGCCGGCAACGGCTTCCTCCTCGGCCTGCGCCCTAATCCGCCGATCTGGATCCTGGGCGTGATCCTGCACGTTCCGTCGCGCTTCCTGATCGATCCGGAAAACGGCACGGTCTACGGCCGACTCGGGGCCAAGATCGGCAGTGTTCACGGCGACGGCTACGTCCGCCTCCGCCGCAACAGTCGCGCCGATCACCAGTACGCCCACAGGCTCATCTGGGAGACGGTCTACGGCCCTATTCCGCGCGGCTTCCACATCGACCATGTGAACGGGCAGAAGGACGACAACCGGATCTGCAATTTGGACGCGGTGACGCCGTCTGAGAACGCCAGTCGGGCGATCTCGAACGGGCTTGCCCCCAGCGGCGAGCAGAAGGCGAACGCAAAGCTCACGGCGGCGCTGGTGAGCGAAATCCGGCAGACCGTGGGCGAGGTCTCCACGAAGGAGTGGGCGCGCCGCCTCGGTGTCGATCCCGCGACGATTCGTGGGGTGCGCGAGGGGAGGACCTGGAAGAACGTTGGCCGCGGTCATGCCCGTAAGCCTGCGGCCCGCCGCAGCCGTCGTCCGCGTGCCCGCCGCGCTCCCAAGGAAGTGGGCTAATGGTCCACCCCGAACAGCGCCATGCGCTCTCCGAACTGGCTGATCGCACCCACGGCCAACTGACGGACCTCTCCCGCGACATCAACCGCGACCGCTGCGATCAGATGCTGGCAGCGCTCCGGGATGTCTCCGTGCACATCGAACAGCTCCGGGCTGGACTGCTGCGAGGCAGCCCACCGGAAGGCTGCTGAGCGCCGGGGGGCGAACAGTGACGACACAAAAGATCGCTGGGGGCTACGGCGACAAGTTCCGCCTTCTCGATACTGTCGCGTGCGACTCACGCGGCAGCCGAGCTACGGTGGCCGTAATGGCAGTCATCCTAAGGCGCTTCAACGCCGAGCATGGGTGCTGCTGGCCGTCGATCGAGTCAATCGCTTCGGATGCTGATCTGGATGGCCGCACAGTTCAGCGCGCGCTCGATAGCTTGGAGGAGCTTGGGTATCTCCACACCGTGCGAAACCGCGGCAAGTTAAATCGGTACGTACCGCATTTCCAAGCACAGCGTGCGCCGGGAAGTAACTGCGTGGGTGCCGTGGGTGACGCGGACAAGGGACGACATTCTCGTCCGCCGGAAGCGGCAAATAAGTCCAAAAGGGACGGTCTAGACGCCGTCACACCCACGGCAAGCACGCCACCCGAATACCTTAATGAATCGATTCCGAAAAAGGAAAAGGAAAAAGGAGAAGCCTTATCTTCTTTTGGGAATCAGGAAAAGGAGCGGGGTAGCGGGACAAGTGACGACTCACTGAGTTCTGAGGCGTTCCCGCCGGGGTCGCCAGAGCGACGCGCCCAGACGGGTCTAGGCATCTTGGCCACCAGCGTAATGCTCGGTGGGGGCTATCTGCCAGATCGCGACAAGCGTCTAGAAGCCATGAAGGCTCAGTACCTTGAGCTCTGCGAGGCACGGGGCAGCGTGCCGAACGAACAGATGTTGGCGGCGTTCCGAAAAGGGGCGCCATGAGAATTCGACCCACACGTTGCCCCGCGGCCTTGTCCTTCATGGGCAAGGGTCCGCACGACATCCGCCCCGCGCTGGTAAGCCTGTACTACGCAGGCCAGGAAGAGTATCTGGAACCGGTGCTGGCCTATGGGCTCGGCTACATGCAGGCGTGGTGTCTGACGCGTGGAGAGCGGTACAAGACGGACGCGATCCGGTTCGGTGTGGTGGATGGCCTCATGAAGCTCTACGTGCCCGCGTCGTGCATTCCGACCGATCAGCGCGCTTCTCAGCTAGGCATCCGTGCTGCCCGCTATCGGCGCTTGAAAGCGGCCGTGCATGAGATGTACCGACGGCGCCTGGTCGAAGGGGCGCTGCGTTTCGCCGAAGCAGCTGCCAACGACGAGCAGCCTCTGACGGCCGGAACCGTCCTCTCACCGTTCGCGGAAACCACTTGGTGGAACAGGGTCGAAGCGGGACGGCGAAGTGGGGTCAAGTTGATAAAATTGGAAATAGGGAATCGCGATCGCCCCCCGGCCTCCGACTCTCGCGCGCCATCCCGCGACACAGGATGGCTACCAAATTACGACTGGGCGGCTTAGTGAGCTGATCGCTTCGCAAGAGCAGGACCTTTCTCGGCCTGCACTGCGAGCAACTTTGCCGCGTCAGCTACCTCGTTAGCGGCCCGCTTTGCCCTTATCGAGAATAGGAGTGAAAGTCCTGAAAGGGATAGCGCGCCGCCTACCGCAAGGGAACCGATTAGGAGACTGTTGAACGGGAGGCTAGATATGTCCATGAAGGAGCCTGCCGCCAAAACCAAGAATGCGACTGAAGAGCCAAGTAACAGCTCGCGCGTGCGAAGGTGCTCGGCATAAGTCTGTTGCAATAGTGGGCTGTTGATCTTTGCGACAGCAACGAGATCTTCCGTGGAAGGTGCTGTGAGGACAGGAATCATCGAGAAGACAGCCTCGGCCGTACCAAGGCAGAACGCCCCTACGATGTAGGTGACTACTACGGTGGGAATGAGGCCAATCAGTCCCCAAGTCACGGTCTTCCCATTCTCTTCTATGAGTTGGAATACGCCAATTTGAAGACCGTCGATAAACAGGAAGAAGCCCAGGAAGGCAATGGCTCCAATCCCGAGACGGCCGGTAATGGCTTCAAAAGACGCGCCAGGCATTTGCGCGACTCCTCTTCCTGCATCTCGCTGCACCTTAAAACGGGCATCCGCTTGCCCCCCGGACAGTCAAAGCGCTGTTTCCGGGGGGCGCATTCCACCGTCCGCTAATTGACCCTAAATTTGATGACTTGGACGCTCTTCCCGTCGAGGAACACTTCAGCGGAGTATTCGCCCGCCGGCCATGGGGTTGGCTTCTTGAAGGTGAAGTTTGTGTTGCCTTCCTCGTGGAAGATCAACTCTGCCATTTGGTCACCGACGGCCTGTGCGTCAGGCCCGGGGTTATAGACCAGATTGACACCTAGAGTGCCTGCTGAGATGTGGCCTGACCAAGTTTCGACAGACACGATGATTGCCGAGTCAGCAGGCTTGAAGAGGGTTCGCGGTACGGCGAGCTGACCAGACGACGTTAACAATGAGCCCATTTGCACACGAGTAACTCGCACGCCGCCGAGGAGCTCCTCAGCACTCCGTTCGCTAACCACCTCTTGCGGTTCTTTGCAAAAGGCTAGGCCTGGCAGGAACGACAGAGCTAGAAGCAGTCCAATGAACCCAGTCTTCTTCATCCGATCCCCAATCGGTGGAAGCAGGTGGGCAGCCTACCGCGATTCAACTATCACTTAGGAGGCTTCTACGGCCATGGCCGATCCCAAAACCCCACGCTTCTTCAACTAGTACGCCGGCAACTTCTTCCAGCGCGCCGGCCGAGCTGGCATCAATGGTCTCTTCCCCGGTGAACAGCGCGCGCCAGATGGCACGCTGCAGAACGTAGGTAAAGGCGCGTTAGGCTTCGGCGCGAAGGTGGTGGCAGGCACGCTGCTGGGGCCCGGAGGCGCGTACTTGGCTGGCAAGGTCGCGGACGCTGCGATCGATAGCAACGGGCAGAACTGGATCCCGTACGGCAAAGGCCCCGCAGCTCGGTGGTTTGGCTACGGTCCGATGGATCAGAAACTAGATTCCCAACTCTCGCTCTCGCAGCAGCAGATGCAGCAGGCGATCGATGCAAAGGGATTTGGCCCCGCGCCCAACGTCGCGTTCAGCGAGTTCGGAAATCAGATCGGCCCAGTGACTAAGCAGCAGATCGGTCTGTTGGGCGATGTCTACGCCGGTAACGCCGGTGGTCGGCCCTCGATGAACATGCCGACTATGGCACCTGTGCAGGCGCAGGCGCCGTGGCAAGGCTCGCTTGGTGGCACTAACCCCTTTGGCGGCAGCTACGGCAGCAACCTCGGGTTCTCCGCTCCGCAGGCGCGCTCCTATGGTCGAGCGGCTGGTTCGTTCACTCCCTTTGGTGCAGGCGCAATCCAGGTCGCGGGCCAAGGCTGGGCCGGTAGTGATGCTGCGGCCGGCTTCGGTTTGGGCGCACAAGGGGCCGGCTCCAGTTCCGCTGGATCAATCGCACTGGCTGACGCAATGCGCGCCACCAAGAAGAACCGATAAACACAGGAATCAAAATGATCAACATCCCCCAGATCGGCATCCTCGCCCCCGATTTCGAATAGACGCCCCGCGACCAACTGGCTGCAAGTTTCCTGGCTGGTCCGCCGAAGCGTGGTTGGCAGGCACGACTCGCTGATCGACTTATTCCCGGGTCGGACTCGTACTCCGACGACGACAAGAGCGCGATGGTTCGACAGGGCCTCCTGCATGCCGGTTTGGCGATGCTCCAGGCGCGCGGCGGATTCGGCAACGCGATGGGCGAAGGCCTGCAGTCCGGCCTGCTCGCGATGAACCAGAACGCGCGGGACATCCAGAGGGATCAGTACCAGGACGCCATCATGGGGCGCATGGCTGCGAGCAATGAGGCCGAGCAGCGTCTGCACGCCATTAAGCAGCGCGTGCGCAACCAGGACGGGTCGATCAATGCGCAGGCCTTCAAGGAATGGCAGATCGAGGACGCGAAGGGCGCAGCCGATTGGCTGCAGGCTGTCCAGCCCAAGCGCAAGAATCCGGGCGCTCCCGTCTACTTCCCCAATGCTGACGGCTCGACCGAAGATCCCTACGTGTGGGACGACGAATAGGGTGGATGGTCGCCGGCTGGCAACTTCATTGCTCAAGGTGGTGGCCCGCTGGCAGACGCGGCATCAAAGGTTGCTCCCCCGACTTTCGGCATTACCCAGCCGCCGGGGCAGGCACCGAGTTCGAGCGTTCCCGCTGCTGCTGGCCCGATGATGGGCCAGGCCTTCTACGACGCGGTCGGTTCGTACATCAAGCCGTTCGGGGGCATGGTGGGCAGCACGGACGGCGGCAAGCACAACGTCGGCAGCCTGCACTACGACGGCCGCGCACTGGACATCCCGATGGGCGCCTCGGCGACGCCTGACGCGATCGCGAACGCTGACCGCATGGTTGCGGATCTCCGGAACCGCGGCTTCACGGTTCGCGACGAACGCACTCGTCCTGAGGGGCAGGCTGTCTGGGGTGGCCCGCATCTGCATGTCGAAGCTACTGGGCAGGACGCCGCCGCGGCCTCGGCGCCATTCGGCCGCAGGACGATCCGCAACAAAGAGGAGCAGGGTGCTTACCGTCGCCTCACCCCTCAAGAGGTCGCGGACTACGGCTTCGAGACGGGCACCGTCGCTCAGGTCGGTCCGAACGGGAAGGTGGATGTCGTCAGCAAGCCCGACCCGAAAGTGATGCCTCTCTCCGCCGGAGAGGCCGCGAAGGTGCGGACTAACATGAAAGAGACAAAGGACGCGCTGAACATGTTCAAGGCGTTCGACACTGCGCTGACGGAGATTCCGAGTGGCACGGCGCTGCTCACTGACGGCGCGGCAAAAGGCCGCCTTGGTACCGCTTACAACAATGCTCGGGCGTCGCTCCGCACGCTCTACAACACTGGTGTTCTACAGCCTGGCGAGCTTCCGATGTTGGAGAACGCACTCCGCGATCCGACTTCGTATGAGTCGATCATGGACCCCCGTGCCCGTCCTCAGATCCAAGCGCAGTTGGACGAGCTGTATCGCACGATCGCTAGGAGCATCGACAACCAGGTTGGCAGCTACCCGCAGTTGTTCAACCGCGATGTGTATGAGCAGCGGAAGGCAGGGGGGAGTGCGCCTGCAGTCGGCGAAGTCCAGGATGGATACCGGTTTAAGGGCGGTAACCCGTCCGATCCGAACAGTTGGGAGAAGCAGTAATGGCAGGACCGTGGGAGAAGTATCAGACCGAGGCGTAGGCCGATGGTCCTTGGAGCCGCTATCAAAAGCCGCCAGAGGTGGCGCCTAATGCTGCGCCTGCAGAGCCGGTGGCGGAACGTGGCATCAAGCGCGACCTCGGTCTCAGCGCACGTAATGTTGTGGAAGGCACTGGCGACCTGGTCGGCATTGTGGCCGATCCTTTCATCCACGCCTACAACTGGCTGGGCGAGAAAGGCCCGACGACGAAAAGCCTCATTATGGGCGTGCCTGAGCGTCGCTGGGAGCGCCAGGCAACGACGCGCGAAGGTTGGGCTAGGGCGCTCGATAGCATGGGCGTGCCCCGCGCTGAGACAGCCTCAGAGCGTGTCCAGGCCGACGTTGGTCGCGCACTGACGGGCACCGCGCTGACAATGGGCGCAGGCACCTTGTTGAACGCTGGGCGTAGTGCGGTAACGAACCCGACCGTTGCGAACCGCGTGGGCGAGTTCCTGACGGCGCAGCCGACCCTGCAGACCATCAGCTCCGCGACTGGTTCGGGTGCGGCGTCGATCGCCAAGGAGAAGGGCTACGGTCCCGGTACGCAGGCTGCTGTTGGCCTGGCAGGCGGCCTCTCACCAGGCGCACTTAGTGCAGGTACTGCCGCGGCTACTCGCGCACTTGTGCGTGGCCGTTCCGGTGCTGGTATGCAGCGAGCCATGGAAGACTTCGGCCAGCTCGGGGCATCGCCTTCCGTTGGACAAGCTTCCGGCAACCGCACGATCCAAGGTGTAGAGAACCTACTCGCGGGTGCGCCGACTAGCTCGGGCGTCATGGATCGATTCGCACGGAAACAGGCGGAGACGATCGGGGAGGGGTTACAGGACACGGCCGATGACTTCTACCGCAATGCCAGCGCCGAGCGCGCGGGCCGCGCTGTAGAGCAAGGTATAGGCCGCTTTGCGAAGGGCGTGGAAGGCAGGCGGAGCCAGCTGTACAAGGCAGCCGATGATCTGATCCCGCAGGACACGCTGGTCCCGATGTCTCGCACCCGCGCGGCACTTACCAGTCTCACTACCGTCCCCAAGGGCGCGGCGGCAACTGGCGAGCAGTTCATCAACCCACAGATTCGTTCGCTTGCCGAGCGGATTGAGAAGGACATCGCGGCCTCGCGCACTGCGGGTCCGATGGGCAGGCTAGCCCCGATCCCGGGTGGCCTGGGCTACCAGACCGTGCGGGACATCCGGTCGCACATCGGTCGCGAATTGGCTGACTTCTCACTCTCGACCGATCGCCCCACGCGACAGCTCAAACAGGTCTACGCCGCACTGTCGCAGGACTTGGAAGAGGCTGCACGACTACAGGGTCCGAAGGCTGCCTAGGCGATGAGCCGCGCGAACAACTACTTCAAAATGAGCGCGAGCCGCTTGGATCAGTTGGAGCGTGTTGTGGACAAGAACGGCGGGCCGGAGAAGGTCTACAACGCCGTCATGGCCGGCACCAAGGATGGCGGCACTACGCTCCGTGCGGTGATGCAGTCGCTAGATAACGAAGGGCAGCGCGCGATCACTGGCGCGGTGCTGAAGCGAATGGGGCTGGCCTCACCCGGTCAGCAGGGCGCGGAGGGTGCGGAGTTCAGCGCCCAGACGTTCCTGACCAACTGGAACAAAACCAGCCCTGAAGCAAGGCGCGCGCTGTTCGATCGACACGGGCCGTCCTTTTCGAAGGATATGGATCGCATCGCTCGTGTCGCGGAGAACATCAGGGGTGGTTCGCAGGTGTTCGCCAATCCTTCGGGGACGGCTAACAAGGCAGCGGCCTATACCTACGGCGCGGCGTTGGTTGGCTCGCTCTTCACAGGCGGCACAGGTGGGCTGCTGGGGGCTGGTGCTGGCGCCAACTTGCTCGCCCGTGGGCTGACAAAGCCGTGGGTCGTTCGTTGGCTAGCGGAGTCCACTCGTGTGCCGGTGGGCAGTGCCGCGGCGCAGATTAGCGCACTGCGCAACGTCGGTCAGATGAATGGCGATCAGGAGACGGTCGAACTCGCGGACGCGCTACTCAAAGAGCAAGAAGGAACACAGCCACGCCGCCCACGATGAGGGCGGCAGCGGTTCCGAATAGCAGGGCCACCTTCCATCCGTCACTGGGTTCGCTGGCTCGTGCCAGCCAGTCCTTCTTCTGCAGGTCGGCCATCTCAGAGGCTCCCATCAAGGGCGTCCCGAGCCTAGCACGGCTGCGCGGACCGGACGGGGTTTGATATTCGCGTTACAGGACACGCCCCATGCAGGGCTAGGAGATTTACGAGTGTCGAAGATGGAACATGAGATGTACCCGGACGTGGGGAGCTGGGAAGAGCTGCTGGCGCTGCACGGTCTGGAGTACGAGGCTCACAGGGCCTAGGTCGCCCGACGGACGTTCCTGAGCGCCGCAATGCTCACCTTGGCGCTGCTGCTGCCAGGAGCTGCGGGTAAGGCCGCCATGGTGCTGACCGTCTTCGCGGCGGGCTCCCTGGCGTGGTCTATTGCGGACGCGGCGGGCTGCCGCTGGTACATCCGATGGCTCAGGTACGCGCCCGCCCCGGTAGTCATTGACTCCCGAGCCGCTCGTCCAGAGCCCGTGTCGGATCAACGGCTTAGCGATTGAGTCAATGGGCAGCCGAATAGAATAACGGGCGGATATCGCGCTGCCTTCGCGGTATCAGAAGCGCGGCGCCTTCTTTTGACATGTGCCGGTGTAATCCATTCGCGAGACTGCAGCGTCGATCACCATGAGCTCGCCCGTGTAACGATTCAGGCTGAGATGGAAGCTCTTTGAATCCGCAGCCACAACAGGGCCCGAATAGAATTCTTCGGATTTCGTCATTGTTCCCCGTGCTTGCCCGTGCGATGTGGACACGCGAATCTCGCCGGTCGTCTCGTCAAGCGAGACGGTCATGACGAGCGGCTGAGGCTCCCCATTCGCATAGTAGTTGCCCTCGCAGACCAGGACGCCAGCCATGGCCGGCGCGCAAGGCGCTGTAAGGAGGGTGACGGTCACGAGCAAGACGCGCATCAATGGTGCCCTTGGCGATGGCTGGGAATGAAAAAGAATCAATCAGATTCAAAGGCCATTTCTAAAGTAGACGTAGGTAGAAATGGCCGATTGTCACTCAAGCAAAATAGTAGCCGCGGATGAGGGGCAGGCATGCCTTCATTAAAGTAGTGAAAAGTAGGGGTCAGCCCGGTTCCAGCGGCAGCGAGGCGAGCATCAGCCCATCCTTGAGAAACGGGATGAAGCCGGCAAGCCGGTAGTAGGCCACTAGCTTGGCGCGGTCTTTGGCGAACTGTGCCGGACCCTCGTCCACGCACCCCTCCCATTGGACGGGGAAGGCCTTCAGCGCGGCAAGAACGCAGCCCTGCCCCAAGCCGTCGCAGACGGTTCTGATCGCCCTCAGGCCCAGCCCGTAGCCTCTGAAGGCGGGTTCGATCTCCATGCGGCTGAGGACCAAGATTCGTCCGAGGTCGATATCCGCGATCGCTGTGACTTTGGGCCTGAAGGCTCCTGTGCGGGGCGAGAGAAGCTCGCAGAAATGAGCGAGATTGCTGTCGATCGCATCCAGCACATCGAACGGAGCGACGCCGTCGTCCGGCGCCGCCTCTAGGTCGACGATAAAGAGGGAGATTGTGCCGATCGCCTCGTTGCGATCTGGGCCGGAAATGATCGCGCCCTCATATTCGAGGAAGTAGTCGCCAGGCTCGCCATCACGTTGGCGGGGTCCGAACTGGACCCGAAGATCTAGCAGGCAGTCCTCGTAGCCGTCGGTGACCTTAGGGGCTTTCCGCGCGCGAAGACTTGTAGCGGCCATGGGCTCGATCGCTGAGGCGGGGAGAGGGCGAGGTTAGCGCGATCCCGTAGTGCCAACCAGCGCCAACTAGACCCAATCGGGATAGGTCCTGACGATCGGTTCGGCCTGTCAGGGGTTGGCCGATGCTAATGTCCACTTTCGACCCTGAGCGGACACGGACCGGCATCGATGAGAGTGTCGTTGGAAGACTGGTGGAACGGATGGGTCGAGGTTGAGATTGGGTTGTCCGTTCAGGACATTCGATCAACTCATCGCCTCGCTGCAAACCGATCGCGGACTCGATTACATTCCGCTCGCCGCATGTGAGCATGGCCATTGATACGAGGCTTGTGCGATGTCGGACAAAGGCGAACCAATGCTGGAGCTCTTCGCGGCACTCACAATGTGCCTTTCCCGTGCGATTGCGCAGATGACTATTCGACAGCTTGATGAGTACGAAGCTGAAGTCCTTGAGTTGCTTCGGGCTGATGAAGACGAGTCCGCTGCGGCCAACGCGTTCCGTTCTGTCATACGCGACATTGAGAGCCGCCGAGCGCATCTCTTCTTGCAGTAGCGGTTCCGTCCTCGGGGACCTTGTATACAGGTTGAGCTTCATTCCGACGGGAACCTCCCCGTCCGTAGGCGTGCACTCGTTACTATCGCTCGCCACGCGCCCCCATCTGCGGCGAGAGCGAGGTCAGCCCAGCGATCGACTGGAACTCCACGAGATAGTCAGCATGGTTGGCTGACAACCATTGGACCAGTCGTTGCTTGGCGAGTAGCCGATTCAAGTACGTCTGAGCGACTGTGAGGCACAGGTTGTCGTCGCCATATGTGTCCTCCACGAAGCGCGTGCGCTTCTGGGTAGCCTCAAGCTCTCTCTCTAGCCGCGCAATCTGTTCCCTAGCTCCGTCTCGATCCTGATCGGCCGCCTTGGGGCTGACCAATTGGTCTTGGTGAGTGGCCGCCAATATGGATTTCGCAAAACCAGATGAGTAGTTGTTCTGGCCGACCAGCAGTTCAGCCGCCTGAATCTGCCGCAGAGGCTTCATGCGCTTCAGAACATTGAAGACAATCATCGGACAAGGCTTATCCGAAAGCAGCGACACAGCTTCCGGACAGATGCCGTCTAGCATTCGGAATCGATGCCTGATCGTCGACACGCTGAGATTCAGCGCCGCCGCAATCCGCTCTTCGGGCACCCCCCGCTCAACAGCGCGAGCGATCATGTGGTGTTCCTGTACGGCCGCGAGGCGGCTGATCCTTTTGTTGAATGTGTACGCCTCGTCGTCCAACGAGATAATGCACTCTACTTCAGTCGCACCAAGATCCCGTAGCGCCTCGATCCTGAGCTGCCCGTCGAGTAAGTAGTATTCGTTCGGCGCATCTGTAGCAGGCACCACAACCGGTAGTTCGACAAGGCCCACCGCTTGAACGGATGCAGCAATCTGTCGGTACTTCTGTGTTTGCTTCACGTGCAAACTGGGCGGTCTAAGAGACCGTATCGCGCTCATTGAGATGATGCGACTCTTGAGCTCGAACCGGGCATCTCGAGGTGGCGTGCGCTGCTGCCTCATGGCGATTGCCCCAGCATCCGCTCGGCAAGAACCTTGGGCAAAGTTTCCATGCCCTCGCTCTTTAGTAGCTGTGAGAAATGACGATCGGAACGGAGATCCTTCAGAGCCCTTATCAGGAACATGAGGCGCGCCTGCGTAATGTCTGCCTTCTTCACGAGTAGCTGCTGCTTCTCGACCTCCCTCTCATAGACGCGCTTGAGCTGCTCCGCTTTGAGGGTCCGACCGCGTGTGTGCGGCCCAGAGCTGCCCGGTCGCGGAGCCTTTCCTCCACGAGTGCGCCTTTGCAGCAGTCTTCGAACCACCCCGAGCTTGCGTCCGCGAAGCGATCCGTTTGTGTAAGCATCGGTAAGAAGCTGTTGGGTACCTGCATCATCGCTGCGCGCAATGTCGACCGCCAGGGTGATTGGTATGAGTCCAGTCTCGACCGCGGCGACCAGGCGTTCCTCACCTCTCTCGAGGAGCAAGAGAATCATGCTGACCCATGAGGCGGTGGCGCCAATCTTCGCGGCGATCTCTTCTTGGTTGTAGCCATGCTTACGGAGGGCACCTATTTCGCGCATGCCTTCGATCGCGGGATGATGACGGCGGGCTACGTTTTCGACCAGACTCATCACCATGCTTTCGGCCTCGTCGGCATCTGCGACTACGGCCGGTATTTCCGGAATACCTAGCTCTCGGAACGCTTCGAGGCGCCCTTGGCCGCACACCA